>Ga0182024_10017092_pt1 | contig 13674 bp, 11 predicted proteins | sample P32metaG_FD_120480 | JGI IMG/M metagenome (GOLD analysis project Ga0182024, IMG submission 120480) | Permafrost microbial communities from Stordalen Mire, Sweden - P3-2 metaG (Illumina Assembly) | ecosystem: Environmental > Terrestrial > Soil > Wetlands > Permafrost | place: Sweden: Stordalen... | reverse complement strand
CCTGCTGGGCATGCTGAATTCGTGCTCGCCCAATGTGACGGTGGTTAATATCGACAACGGATTCGGCGCCGCCTATGTTGCTAGCATGATCCTGCAACGCATCCAAATCGGGCGCCGGGAGCATTCTGTCTATAACCAGGTAGGCTGATTTTCAAGTTGCCCGGGTTTGCACCATGAAGGTATCTTAGTCTTCCATGGCAGCCACAGTCTGGAAGGGTTACATCTCGTTTGGGCTGGTCTCGGTGCCGGTGCGGCTTTATGCGGCCGCACGGGAGCAGCACGTCAGCTTTAACCAGATCCACGAGCCTTGCGGATCCCGGATCAAGCAACAAACCTTTTGCCCTGTTTGTGAGCGCGTGGTGGAGCGCAACGAGCTGGTCAAGGGATACCAGGTTGATCGCGACGCCTATGTTCTGGTGACCGGGGAAGAGCTTAAGACCCTGGAGGCCGATTCGTCCGAAGCCATGGAGATCGCACAGTTCGTCAGCCTGAGCGAAGTGGATCCGATCTACTTCGAGGCGTCGTACTATTCGGCCCCGGAAGATCCAGGCAAGCGCGCCTATGGATTATTGCTGCAGGCCATGGAAAAGCTCAATGTAGCCGCCATTGCCAAGGTCACGCTGCATTCGCGGGAGCAGATCGTCCTGATGCGCCCCTACCATCAAGGCATTATTCTGCATACCCTCTATTTTCCCGCCGAGGTGCGAGAGATCAGCGAATACGGCAAGGCCGATAACATGACCCTGCAGAAGCCAGAGATGGAACTGGCAGAGCAGTTTATCCGCCAGCTAACCGCCAAGTTCGAACCCGAGCAGTACAAAGACGAATTTCAGGAACGGGTGCTCGCACTGGTCGAAACCAAGCGAGCTGGGCAGGTAGTCGCAGGGCAGCCGGCAAAGCCCAGGCTGGCTCCGGTCATCGACCTGATGGAAGCTCTCAAGAAGAGCATCGCCGAGCGCGGCGCCCCAGCCGCAGTTCCAACCCTGGTAGAGGCACCCAAGAAGAAGGCGCCGAAATCAGCCCCAGCGGCAGAAGGCAAACCAGCTCGCCGCAGCAAGACAGGTTAGTTTCTGGGCCCCCCGATTGGCTTTAAACGCAGAAAACCAAAGTCTCACGTAGTCGAGGTGTATTCCACCCCCCGGCGATCGGTGGCACTTCGTGCGTTGCAGGAACGCTGACTCGAGAACTTGTTCCCTTTCAGACAGCCGCCTACTCGCTCCACCCCGATGAGTGTGTTTCAGTTTCGGGAACGAACGTATTGTCGTTTAAGGTAATCCTTGACCTATTAATCTTAAGGTATTAAGACTAATAGAAGGATCTTAATGGCCACCACATCTGTCTATGCGAAGCACGACATCGGCGGAACCTCTTCGACAGACGAGGAACGGCGCTCCTATGCGCGGCATGTCAATCCAATCTGGGTAAAGCTGCTTGACGCGCTGGGGATGCCACCTCTTACGGTCAGTGAAACACAGTTGAACTACTGCGTGGAATCGATACGCAGTGTCGTTGAGACCGTACATTCCTCCAGTGTGTTTTGGATCGATGCGCCCCATCTGGGACGACGCGCAATATCACTATGATCAAATTCGGACCGGTCCGCCTGATCGTGTTGGTCGTGCTTTGCAGCCTTACCTGTGCCAGCTACGGACAGATTCTGGGCACCATCAGCGGCACTGTTCTCGACATTAACGGTGGTGTGGTTCCCGGTGCGCAGGTGACGCTGCTTGCACTCGATCATGCTAGTAGCCGGTTGGTCTTATCGGATGATCAAGGAAATTTCAGCTTTTCTGAACTGGGCTCGGGGAGGTTTACATTCACGGTTACGTCGACTGGCCTCGAGACATACTCCTCGCCCCCGATCGTTTTGTATCCGGGTGAGCGATTGATCGTGCCTGAGTTTCGATTGGCGCCGGCCGCAACCACCACGAATATTCAGGTCGTGGTCACCCAGACACAGTTGGCTACGGAACAATTGAAAGCCCAGGAGCAGCAGCGCGTCCTGGGTCTTTTCCCTAATTTTTATAGCAGCTACATTTGGGACGCGGCCCCTCTGTCTTCCGGGCAAAAGTATCAGCTTGCCTTGCGCTCCATCGCAGATCCGTTCGCATTTGTTGGGACGGGTATGTTTGCCGCCGCCGAGCAGTGGCAAGACACCTTTCCCGGATATGGCCAGGGCGCGCAGGGGTACGCCAAGCGATACGGCGCGGCCTATGCTGACGAGGCGATCAGCAGGATGATCGGCAGCGCCATACTGCCATCACTGCTGCATCAAGACCCGCGTTATTTCTATCGCGGTAGCGGAAGCAAAAAATCTCGTGCGCTGTATGCCATTTCGGCAGCGGTCGTCTGCAGAGGAGATAACGGAAGGATGCAGCCGAACTACTCCTACGTTGCGGGGGCCTTCGCCGCCGGCGGCATCTCAAACCTGTACCATCCCGCTGGTGATCGCGGAGCCGGCTTGACGATTGGCAATGGGTTTCTCAACGTAGGTGCGCATGCCGTCGACAATCTGGTGCGCGAGTTCCTGCTCCGCAAATTAACGCCAAAAGTTCCTGCCTATGCACAGGGCAAGCCGTAGCTAAGGATTTCGCGTAACACAAATTCTGGCGGCGAGCACTACCAATGTGATCCAGAGAAGGTCCGCGACCAGCAGATGAGTGATCTGCAACCACAAGGGAGCGAGCAGGGCCACATCTGCAACGCCAAGCCCACACTGCAGGGCGAGGAGCAGCAGCACTCCGATCGCCAGTCCGCGTTCCGCGGGGCGGGGAACGCTGCGCAGCAGCAGCCAGCAAATGAAGAGGCCGGCAATCACCGCTGTGACCGGGTGAAGAAAGCGCAGACGCTCGAGCCAACTGCTGCCGCTCGAGAAGTCCTGCGCCAGCGCGGCGGCAACCGAGCCGGCAGGGAAGAGGGTATCGCTAAGCGCAGCCAGCGTCCCGGTCACTCCCACTGCCAGGATGGCCACAAGTCCGGTCACAACCTTCGGCAGATGCGCAAAACGCACCGTGCGCCGATCGAAGCCCTCGCGACGCGATAGGAAGTGCGCGGAGAGCGCGAGCGCAGCCAGCAGAAGCAGAGTATTGGCCAAATGCAGCGAGAGATAAACAGCGCGGGCAGGAGAGCGATTATCCGCGGTGAGCCGCAGCAGAACCAGCAGAGCGCCCAGCAGCGCCTCATTGAAAATGAGCACCGTCGCCGCGACCACAGTAATGCGAGCCAGGTGTCCCACGGCCGTGCTGCGGAAGATCCACACCAGCAGGAGCAGGATCGCGATGACGGTGACGCCGCTGGTCATGCGGTGGGCAAGCTCGATCAGAGTAGCCAGCCGCGGATGGGTCTGCACCACGACCCCGTTGCACAGCGGCCAATGATCGCCACAACCAGCGCCGGAGCTGGTGGCACGCACCACCGCGCCCCACAAAACCACTGCCACGTTGTAGACCAGGACTATCCAGGCAAAACGAGGCAGCAGAGCCGAGCCAGCAGGGGCCTTGAGCGTCGCGGAAGCCGGAAGGGCGTGGGCAGAACTCATCTATCCCCCCTTCTCATCTTACTCGGCGAGCTCCTTAGCGCGCTGGGTCGCGCGCATCACAGCCTTGATCAGGGTCACTCGCAGCCCGCCTTCTTCCAGCTCCAGGATGCCGTCGATGGTGCAGCCGGCCGGCGTGGTGACCGCGTCCTTCAACAATGCCGGATGGTAGCCGGTCTCAAGCACCATCTTGGCCGCGCCGAAGGTGGTCTGGGCAGCCAGGAGCGTCGCAATATCACGCGGCAGCCCGACTTTGACACCGGCTTCCGCCAATGATTCCAGGATGATGTAGATAAATGCCGGCCCGCAGCCAGAGAGGCCGGTCACCGCGTCCAGATGCTTTTCTTCGACGATCACCGTGCGGCCGACGGTCGAGAACAGCAAGGCGGCGAGGTCTAGCTGCTCCTGGTTGGCAAAGCGTCCACGGCTGAGGGCGGCGATGCCCGCACCCAGCATGGATGGGGTATTGGGCATGGCCCGGACCACACCGATTTCCAGGTCCGCGGCATGCTCGATGGCCATAGTCCGCACCGAGGCAGCAATTGAGATCAGCAGCTTTTGACGCGTGAGCGCGGGACGAATCTGCCTGACGACCTCGGGAACCGTGATCGGCTTAAGCCCAATGAGGATCAGATCCGACGCCTGCGCGGCGGCCAAATTGTCAGTTGATACATCCACCCCCCACTGGGCGGAGAGCTGGCCGGCACGCTCCTCGTGTTCCACGGTAGCCACAATCTGCTCCGGCTCGAGAACCTTGGACTTGAGGAACGCCTGGAGCAGAATCCCACCCATTTTTCCGGCCCCGAGAATGGCTACCCGAAGGCCGGCAAGCGATTGCCTGGTTGTATATCCCCCCATGAAGTCTCCCTTTGCTTATTTTTGCGTCTTTTGCTGCGCGATCCAGCTGTCGATGCGCTGCTCCAGATAATCAAGTGGCAGCGCGCCGGAATCAAGCACCTGGTCGTGGAAGGCGCGCAGGTCGAATCGTTCCCCTAGTGCCTGCTGAGCCTTGGCCCGCAGCTCCAGTAATTTGAGTTGTCCTACCTTGTAGCCGAGCGCCTGCGCCGGCCACGCGATGTAGCGATCTACCTCGGCCTGCACATCGGTGTCGTCGAGGGTCGAGTGCTCATGAAAGTAATCCACCATTTGTTGCCGCGTCCAATGCTGTGAATGAACACCGGTATCAACCACCAGGCGGACGCCACGCCAAATGTCAAGCTCCACACGGCCGAAGTCATTGTAGGGATCCTGGTAGAAGCCCACATCCTTCCCCAGCCGCTCGGCATAAAGGCCCCAGCCCTCGGTGTAAGCGGTGTAGTAGGTGTACTTGCGAAACTGTGGAAGGCCGGTAAGTTCCTGGGCAATGGATATTTGCAGATGGTGCCCAGGCAGCCCTTCGTGATAAGCAGTCGCCTCTACCGAAGTGACAGACCGCGTCTCGAATTTGTAAGTGTTGACAAACACCGTTCCCGGGCGGGAGCCGTCCGGGGTGCCATGTTCATAGTAGGCCGGCGCCTGGTCTTTTTCGCTATATTCCGGCACCGGCTCTACCACCAGCGGTGCTTTAGGCAAATGCCCAAAGAGCTGGGGAAGCTTGGGGCGCATCCGGTCAAGGTCACCACGATAGGCATCCAACAGCTGTTCTTTGCTGGTGGGATACAGCTTGGGGTTGCTCGCGGCGGCGCTCTGCAACGCTTTGATGTCCGCAATTCCCAGCGTGTGGGCAATCGCCAGTAGTTGCTCCTCATCCTGCTTGACCTGATCGACGCCGATCTGGTGAATCTGCTCCGGCGTCATATCGGTGGTGGTGCTCTGCTTTACCAGAAAGCGGTAATAAGCTTCGCCATCAGGCAGAGCCCATAGGCCTGGATCGTTGCGGCCATTAGGAATGTATTGAGTTTGCAGAAACTTGCCGAAGCGGAGGTAAGCCGGATTCACCTGCCCGGCAATGGCCGCGAGCACTTCCTCTTTGATGCGGGCCTGTTGCGGCGGAGGAACCGAGGCCGGAAACTTTTGGAGCGGCCGCGCGAACGGGCTGTCCTGCGGTTTCTCATTGGCGATGGTATTAACCTGCGTCAGCACTTTTTGCATCAGGTACGCGGGTGGCTCGCGATGGTCTTCCATACCGATGGACATATTGTCCGTGGTCTGTTGAAAGGCGAGCGGGACTTTTTTGAGGCGAGCGATGTAATCGTCGTAGTCCTTGACCGAGTTGAAGCTCAGTTGAGCAACGAGCTGGGGAAGGCCGGTCTGCAGGCCATAGAACTGGTTGACCGGCAACTCCCATGGCTTGAACCTGGCTTCCTGTTGATTCTCGATTAATGTTCGGACTAGCAAATCTTTGCTCAACTGCTGCTGATCGGTCATCCCAGCCGCATCCACCTCGGTCAGCCGGCTGAGAAAGGCTCGACCGCGCGCCAGGGATTCGTTGTATGCCTGTACGGAGTAGTCGGGGAGCTGGTCGTTGTACCGGTTATCGCCGATGGAGGAGGCAAAGTCGGGCTGGTGCTTGAGGAGATCTTCCCAGTAGTCGGAGAAGATGGCGTTGAGCGCTTTTACCCGGGCGTCAAGAGGAGGATTTTGAGCCATGCCAACGCTGCCGGCAAACGCGATCAAGACCACATAGGTGGCGATAAGGGTCGGCATTCGTGACAAACGGGTTCCTGAGTTCGCTGATAGCTAGTCCCCGGATTCCTGTGTGGCTTGGTAACGTGGCGAACTTCATGCGCAGGAATCAAGGTCTAAGCGCAGTGTATCGACATTTGGCGCGGGCGAACAGGGACGGGTCGCGGGCGAACCCAAGGTTGGGCACGGACAAGATTCAGTCGTGGTGGGCGATACTGGGGGATGCCGCCATTTCTTCCTGCTTGACTTCGGCCGGCTGCATAGGCAACGCGATGTCGGCCTCGAGCATACGGTACAGCGTGGACCTGCTGATCCCGAGCTTGGAAGCGGCGCGCGCTTTGTTGCCATCGCATAGCTTTAGCACCTGCAGAATATGCCGCCGGATCACCCCATCGAGGGTGAAGTTCTCGGGCAGGGCCGGCTCGCCATCCTTGCTGCCCGCTGGCTCCAGCGGCAGAATGACCAGATCGATCGGCCGCAGCCACTGGGCTTCGCTGGCCAGGCAAGCTGCGCGGACTACCGATTCCAGTTCGCGGACGTTTCCCGGCCACAGGTGGCGCAGCAAAATGGGGAGTGAGCCTGGACCAAGCCCCTGCAATGGCCTCTGCTGCTCTCGAGAGACGGCATCGATGAACATCTGCACCAGTGCGGGGATGTCTTCCTTGCGATCTCGCAGCGGGGGGAGCGAGAAGGTGACGGCGCTCAAACGATAGTAGATCTCCGGCAAAAACGCTGCCGCGAGCACCTGGGTTCGCAGCGGCTTACGGGCGGTGCAGATTACCTGCGAGGGGGAAGGTTGCGCGCCCTGCTTTTCCGCTGAAAGGGAGGTTTCGAAGGCGCGAATGTAGCGCAACAGCTGGGCCTGAGGCTCGGCTGCCAACTCATCGATGTTGCGGATCAGGAGAACCCCCTCGGCGGCCCTGCGCACGGCGGCCCGGAGAGTCTCGGAGCGAAGCTCGCTATTGTTGCCGCCGTCGGGCAAAAACAAGGCGGTCGCCTCTTCCACCACCAGCAAGCCCGAGGAGGCATGGCGCGCCTGGATGTGCCGCGCCAGCAGGTGTTTCCCGGTGCCGGCTTCTCCTTCAATCAGGGCCAGCCGTACCCGCGGTCCAACCTGCTGCAGCTGCTCAGAAACGCGGCGCATGGCCAGCGAGCGTGAAACCAACTCGGGCAACGGGCCGCCCGCGGGCCGCCGCGTTGGCGCCCAACGAGCTTGTTCCCGGTTTGGTTGTAACGGCTGATTGATCATTCCCACCCCCAGTGGTGAAACCGCTCTTAGCGGTTTATCGGCGGAGGAAGTGAAGAGTTGAGCCGGGGACTAGGCTTTGACCGTGCGTACCCGCGAAGATATCGCGTCGGAAGCAATCATCCCGTCCCGGATGTGAACCACGCGATGCGCGTACTCTGCGATGTCCGGCTCGTGGGTGACCAGGATGATGGTGTTGCCCTTGGCGTGCAGCTCATCAAAGAGCGCCATGATCTCATCGCCGGTCTTGGAGTCCAGATTGCCAGTCGGTTCATCGGCCAGGATGATCGAAGGCCGATTCACCAGGGCGCGCGCGATCGCCACCCGCTGCCGCTGACCACCAGACAACTCGTTGGGCTTATGGTTCATACGGTCTTCAAGATTGACCGAGCGCAGGGCCGCCTTGGCCCGCTCGATTCTCTCATCGGCAGGGGTTCCGTTGTAGATCAACGGCAGCTCCACATTGTGCAGAGCGGTGGCGCGCGCCAATAAATTAAAGGTTTGAAAAACGAAGCCGATTTCTCGATTGCGAATGCGCGCCAGCTCGTCATCGTTCAATTCACTGACCAGGTGCCCGTTCAGCCAGTATTTTCCCTTGGTCGGCGTGTCCAGGCATCCGATCAGATTCATCAGCGTCGACTTGCCCGAACCCGAAGGACCCATGATGGCCACATACTCGTTGTGCCGGATGCTCATGGTGATGCCGCACAGCGCGTTGACCTGCTGATCCAGGCCCATGGTGTACGTCTTCCACAGGTCCTCGACCACGATGACTTCGCCCTGGGCGCCATCCTGGGCCGCGGCGGCTTGCGCTGCGCTGCCGGTTTCGAGTGCCATCGTTCGCTCCTGTGTGGCTGCTGGTAAGTCTACGAGGATTCCGTGCTCTGGGTTGCGGCCGCATTGTCACGCTTTAACTTGACGTCATTTTTGAGCGTACGCAGCACTTTATAGGGCCCGATAACGATTTCATCCCCTGCTTTGAGCCCGCTCGTGACTTCGATGTCGGTGGAACCGGTAATGCCGGTGGTCACGGGGACAAACTGAGATTGCAGCTTGCTGCCATGAGAGCGCAGCAGGAAAACTCCCTGCGTGCCCGGATCCTGGGCGTTTGCCGTTCCCCCATCCTCGGTGGAGGCGGCGTTTACCGTCTGCATCGAGGCGCCAATCTTCAGTGAAGCCGGGGTGCGCATAGCTAGAGCCTGGATGGGAATGGTCAATACATTCTGCCGCCGCGCGGTGGTAATTTTGGCTGTGGCCGACAGCCCTGGGCGCAGTTCCCGGGGCGGATTGGTGAGCGTGACCACCACCTTGAAATCCTTCGCCTCCTCGGTACCAGTGGTGCTTTGGCTGGTGGCAATACCGGTGGAGCGCAGAATAGCCTGGTCGCCCACTTCCGTAACCTTCCCCGGGAAAACCCTGCCCGGCAAGGCATCCACCGTCACGTCCACCGGCTGCCCCATGGAGACATTCACGATATCGGTCTCATCGACCTTGACCTCCGCGGTAATGACGGACAGATCAGCCAGCGTCATCAGCGTGCTGCCCTGGGCATTCTGAATGCCCACCACCACAGTTTCCCCCTCGCGCACCGGCATATTGGTCACAATGCCGTCGAATGGCGCGACGCTTACGGTCTTGTTCAGCGCATCGACGTTGCTGGTGAGCGTGGCTTGCGCCGTCCCCAGCTTGCCCCGAGCGGATGCCGTCTGGGCGCGGGCTTGCACCAGCGCCGCCTTGCTTTGCGCCAGGGTGGCGACGTCGGTGTCGTAGGCGGCCTTCTTGGAGTCATATTCTGACTTGGCGATAAGTTCGGCCTTGTACAAGGCCTGCGCCCGCTGCCAGTCTAAAAGTTTCTGATTGAGATCAGCCTCGGAGTGGGCGACCGTTGCTTCGGCCGTCTTCTCGGCGGCCAGGTAGGAGGCGATGTCCGTATCAGCGGAGCGAATGCTGGCCTCCTGAGCTTCCACCCCAGCCTTGGCCTGCACACTCTCTACCGTAGCCAAAACTTGGCCCCTCTTCACCTGGTCGCCTTCTTTGACGTACAGGTGAGTGATGCGGCCGAACGAGGTGGCTCCGATGTTGACGTAGGTCTTGGGTTTGATCTGCCCTGTCCCGCTGACAATGGAGACCAGGTTCTGGCGCACAACCTTGGCCGTAAGCACCTTGGTATAACCGGATTGGGCGCGCACGATGGTGAAGCCGGCGATGCCAGCAGCCACCAGGACCGCGCCTGAGATGATCAGTATTTTCTTCAATTTCATGGGTAGAACGGTATCTCCGTCCTTGTCTACATCATACGTGCAACGCTGGCCCGGGGTTCCGGGCTTTTCGTTTCGGTACCGTAAAAACGCGTTACCGGGACACCCTATCGGCCAGAAGATAAAGGGCCGAAAAAACATTCCCCGCTTGAATTCGTCGTTACCGAACCTTAAACTTGTGGGTGCCGTACGGGGAGTATCGCGCAACCTATGTTCAGGGTTCATTCCACCCTTTTCCTGTTCTTGTCGTTGGGCCTGTCACCCATGGCAATAGCCCAGACCGCATCGCCGGCCAGCACTCCGAGTACTGCGTCCACCCCCGCGCCGGATACCCAGACCACCCCCAATAACCAGGATCCCCTGCGCCGGCCGTTGAGCGATAAGGATAAGTTCAAGCAGCAGAAGGAACTAAGAAACGAGCTCAAGGGACCCTACAAAAGATGGGTGGACGAGGATGTGCGCTGGATCATCACCGACCAGGAGCTGAAAGCCTTCAAGAGCCTGTCGAACGATGAAGAGCGCGACAACTTCATTGAGACATTCTGGCAGCGGCGCAACCCCGACCCCGATTCCCCTGAGAACGAATTTAAAGAAGAGAACTACCGCCGCATCGCTTACGCCAACGAGCATTTTGCCGCCGGTAAGCCGGGTTGGAAGACCGACCGCGGGCACATGTATATCGCCTACGGCAAGCCCGACAGTATTGAATCTCATCCCAGCGGCGGTTCGTATGAGCGGCCCATGGACGAAGGCGGCGGCGAAACGTCGACTTTCCCCTTTGAGACCTGGCACTACCGCTACATCGAGGGCATCGGCGAAAACATCGATATCGAGTTCGTGGATACCTGCATGTGCGGCGACTACCACATGACCCTCGACCGCTCGGAGAAGGATGCTTTGCTGCACGTTCCCGGCGCCGGTGCAACCCTGGGCGAACAGATGGGAACGTCGAAGAGGGCCGATCGCTTCAATGGCGGGCTGGAGAACCTCGGCGGCGGTCCAATGGCGGCCTCGAATCAATCTAAGGAGTTTGACCGCCTGGAGCAGTTTTCCAAGTTGCAAGCTCCGCCCGCAGTCAAGTTCAAGGATCTGGAATCGTTTCTGGTGAACCACAAGGTGTTGAGCGGACCCTTCTTTCCCTTTGAAGTCCGCACCGACTACGTGAAGGTGACGGAAGACACCGTGCTGGTGCCTTTGACCCTGCAGATCAAGAATCGGGACATTACCTTCAACACCAAGGACGGAGTCGCCAAGGGCGAGGTGAACGTTCTGGGGCGGGTGGCGACCATTACCGACCACGTGGTCCAGACCTTTGAACAGACTTTGGAGGTGGAAGAGCCGAGCGAACTGTTGGGCCAGGCGCTAGATCAGGCCTCGGTCCACTGGTGGGCTCTGCCTCTCAAGCCGGGCCGGTACCGGGTGGATATTGCCATCAAGGACGTGAATAACCCCGACCACATCGGCACCTGGGCGGAAGGGATAGTTGTGCCCAAGTATGACGATGAAAAACTCTCCGCGTCTTCGCTGATTCTGGCCGACAAGATGGAGCAGGTGCCCACCAAGCAAATCGGCACCGGCCAGTTCATTATCGGCAATACGTATGTCCGTCCCCGGGTTAGCGCCGGGCCTGCGGTGGCCGTTACCTTCCATCGCAATCAGAAGCTTAATTTCTGGATGCAGATTTATAACCTGCAGATCGACGACAAGAGCAAGCAAAACGCCGCTACGATTCAATACCAGATCACGGACATGGCGTCTAACAAAGCGATTCTGGATACGTCGGAGAATAGCGCGGCGATGGGCGATAATAACGCCAACTCCGATCAGTTGACGGTGAGACGATCCGTACCCCTGGCCAGCTTGCAGCCGGGTAAGTACCAGGTCACCATCACGGTTAATGATCATGTGTCCAAACAGCAGGTGGCGCAGTCTGCCCCGTTTACGGTTGACTAGCCCTCTGGTAAGCTCAAAAGGGTAATGTTTGTGGCCGGAGTAGAGCGGTTAGTACGGCGATCGCAGGACTGGGTTACTGCAATGCGTTCGAGTGAGTAGCGTATTGAGTGCGTAAAAGGTATTGCCAAATCGCAGCTCTGATGGTGATGACCCTGGTTGGCCTTCTGCCCGCCTCGGCCGCGCCTTTCCCGGCAACCGTCAGCGGAGTTGTGCGCGATGCCCGGGGCACGCCGCAGATGGGCGCCATGGTCGAGTTGTTGGCAGCAAATGCCACAGTGGTTGCCCGGGTTTATACCAATGTCCGCGGCGCTTTTACCTTTGACCAGGTTTTTCCCGGAACCTACCAGGTAAAAGCAACCGGCGAATCGTTTCTCCCCACGCTTCGTGAGGATCTCCGCTTGCGTGCCCGCAGCAAAGTCGTGGTCAATCTGACCCTGAGCACCCTGTTTGAGGCCATTCAATGGCTTCCGGCCCAGCCCCGGTCGCCGGACGAGCCGAGCGATGACTGGAAGTGGACTCTACGTTCCTCGAGCAATCGGCCGCTGTTGCGCTTGCTCCAGGACGGTCCGCTGGTGGTTCTCTCCGGGGACGATCACGGATCAGCCCCGCAATTGGCAGCCCGCGTTGCCGTCAGCGGTCCCTCTCGCGAATTTGGACAGGGTGGTCCCCATCACGCCTTTGCTGTGGAGCGATCGAGCGCGGTAGGCGGTCACCTGATTCTGCGCGCCAACCTGAGTCCCCTACCCGAGCAGGGCTCGGAGTACATGGCGGGATACCAACTCGCTCTGGGCCCGGAGCGCCAGATCTACAACGTGGCCACGGTGCAGCAGATGACTGCGATAGAAGGCGGCGGAAACCAGGGGTTCTATGACCTGCGGTTGCGCAGCGCCGAAGCTGTCAATCTCGGTCCGAATGCATCGTTGGAGATGGGTAACGAGGTCCAGTCGGTGCATGGGGCTTCCCAGATCACCTCCAGTCTGCCCTTCCTCAATGCCTCCTGGCACGACGAAGGGCTGAGCGTCGCCTATCGTGCCGCGACTTCGCCAGAGATGCAGAGTGCTGGAGACGTTGCCGACAGCCCCACACTTGCACCCATGTTCTCTGAGAAGGGGGGCAGGGTGCGCATCCAGCACGGTCTCCATCAGGAATTGCGGTTTGAAGACAACACTGCATCGCGTCGAGCGCTGGTAGCTTTCTATCAGGATGAGGTGCAGAGCCCGGTCATCGGTGGGGGCGGGTTGGTATCGCAGCAGGATCTGGCCGCAGGGGACATACTCTACGATCCGCTTTCCCAGGGCTTCCGCGTTACAGGTCCCGGCTACACCACTGGCGGAGTCAGGGCGGTATTAGCGCAAAAAATTGTAGGCTCGACCTGGGCAACGCTCTCCTACGCTAACGGCAAGGCCCTGGCTTTTGAGATTCCCGATTCCGCAGTGTCGGTAGACGATGCCGTCCAGGGGCTCACCCAGCGCAGAACGGAAGCCGTCACGGCATCGCTCAGTGGTGTGTTCACGCGCACCGGCACGGGTTGGCATGCTTACTACCGTTGGCAGCCTGCGGGTACAGTGACGCCGGTTGCGGTGTACGACAGCTTCGGGCAGAACGCATACCTGAACGTGCTCATACGGCAGCCACTCCACTGTGGTCACCTGCTGCCCAATGGAACGGAAGCGCTGGTAGACGTTCGCAACCTGTTGGCTGAGGGCTACCGTCCCTTCCTCACCCGCGACGGCAGCACGCTCTACTTCGCCCAGACCGAGCGCTCGATTCAGGGTGGTCTCTCCTTCTCGTTTTAAGCTATCAACAACGTGGAACTCCGGTGCGCCTGCTGCTGCTTCTTCTGCGCCGGCCGTTTCCAGCCGGCGCTGACTGGCCCTGAAAAAAACAGCGCTGATTATGCTATATTTTGCTTGGACGTGAGGCACATGTGCGCGCCTCAGCCTCTGAATGTTGCTCAGCATTCAGTCTTCTCACCTTCCCGGACGCGTAGCTCAACTGGCAGAGCATTCGACTCTTAATCGACAGGTTGGTGGTTCGATTCCACCCGCGTCCACCAT
>Ga0182024_10017091_pt1 | contig 13674 bp, 12 predicted proteins | sample P32metaG_FD_120480 | JGI IMG/M metagenome (GOLD analysis project Ga0182024, IMG submission 120480) | Permafrost microbial communities from Stordalen Mire, Sweden - P3-2 metaG (Illumina Assembly) | ecosystem: Environmental > Terrestrial > Soil > Wetlands > Permafrost | place: Sweden: Stordalen... | reverse complement strand
TTCTCGACGCCGGTGATCGGCGTGGTGTGTTTCGCCGTCATCCTGGCCAACTGGTTCGGCGGCATCCGCTATTTCGGCGGCGTCCCGGGCGGCCTGGTCGCGATCGTCATCGGCAGCATCATCGCCTGGGGTTCCAATCTCTTCGGCTTGGGCTTCGGCGGTCTCAGCCTGGCAACCCTGGCCGGCTCGGTATCGAGCTTCGGCTTCGAGTTCCCGATCCCGGAAATCGGCCATGTGTTCCATGGCTTCCAATATATCGGCGTCATCCTGGTCACGGCGATTCCGTTCGGCATCTACGATCTGGTCGAAGCCATGGACAATGTCGAGAGCGCGGCGGCGGCGGGCGATTCCTTCCCGACGACGCGCGTGCTGACGGCCGACGGCGTCGTCAGCCTGATCGGCTGCCTCATGGGCAATCCCTTCATCAACGCGGTCTATATCGGCCATCCCGGCTGGAAGGCGATGGGGGGCCGCATCGGCTATTCCGCCGTGACCGGGATCATGGTGCTGGTGCTGTCCTGGCTCGGCATCATCGCCTTGATGATGGCGGCGATTCCCGTGGTCGCGATCCTGCCGATCCTGCTCTATATCGGCATGTTGATCGGGTCGCAGGCCTTCCAGGAATCGCCGAGGGCCCACGCTCCCGCGATCATCCTCGCGTTCCTGCCTCAAATCGCGGCTTGGGGCAAAGGACAGATCGACAATGCCCTGGGCGCCGCAGGCACCAATGCGCATGCGGTAGGCTTGGACAAGCTGGCGGCCAACGGGGTTAATTACCACGGACTCGATGTCTTAGGCGGAGGGGCGACGCTGGCCGGCATTATCCTCGGCGCCGTCACCGTGTTCATCATCGACCGGCAGTTCGAGAAGGCCGCGGCGTTCGCCACGGCGGGAGCCATCCTAACCTTCTTCGGCTTTATCCATGGCGAGGCGATCGGCGTGGCGCAGTCGATCCCGGTCGCGGTCGCCTATCTCGGCGTCGCGGCGGTGCTCATGGTGTGCGCGCGTTATGCCGAGTTCACGCCGAGACCGGCATCCCATGTCGGATTGGAGCACCAACCGGCGGAATAGCCGCGACATCGTTGAGGAACCGGCCGGAGGAGGCGCCCCCCCCTTCCGGCCGGTATTTTTTGGTCACGACCGCGCCGAATGCTACGGCTTGTGGATGTCGACCATCTTCACGACTTCAAAATTCGCGCCGACGACTTGCCGCAACTCGGCCACCAGTAGATCGTTGTTCCAATGCGGATTTGGCGCGCCGGAAATGAACCAGTTGCTGCCATTATCGGCGACGAGCATGCCGTACGTCTTGAGGCATTGCAGAATGGCCTTGGTCTCGCGACTGAACCCCACCGGAATGGCATAGCCGGTCCGGAGCCGGACGCGCATGCCCATCGGCGGCAGATTTACGCTGGTGTCGCTCGAGGCCCAATGGTTGGCCGGCGGCACATAGGCCTCACGCGAGTTCTGCACCGTGAAACGAAGCGCGTGCGGGATCATACCGGTCGAAGCCTCGTCGTAGCGCACGAGCCCGGGAAAGATTGGCAGACCGGCCGCGTCGGCGCTGGTCCAGCCGGGCTTCGCGGTCGGCCGCACATTGCTGGAATCGATGTGAAAAATCGCGCCCGAAGCGGCGTCCCAGCCGCCGTTCGCTTGCGGATAGGACGAGAACATCTCGTAGAGGCGGTTGCTGTCCTTGTCGATGACGATGACATGACGGTCGCCGCCGAATGCTTTGCCATCGGGTTGGTAACCTTCGATCGGCGCGTCGCGCGGCACCGGATAAGGCCCTTTGTCGCTCTCGCTGCCATAGGCCGTGAATTTGATCGGCACGTCCGGCTGTGCGTTTGAAACCACGACATAGGGAATGCCGATGATCGCACCGTCATAAGTGCCGCTACCGAAATCCGGATGCAGCCCGGTCGCAAGTCCGATGGAGCGGATAAGGTTGCGAGAATTCGGGTCGACCGGCGCCTTGGAGATGTCCTTGTTCCAAGCCTCGGTCGCGGGAAAAGGCACGGCGCCGTGGAGAGGAGCGCCGATGCCGAGGCTGGCGCTTTCCATTGAGCCATAATGCCAAACGGGCGCTCCAGGCGAATCCGCGCGGGCGGCGGAGCCGAGTACGGCCGACCACAAAATCGCGACAACGAGAGACTTCATGACGCCCGACAGAGTCGGACTTCGCCGCCTTCGGCGTCAATCTTTCCTTCTTAAGAAGCGCCTAAAATCCGGGCGATTCCGTGCATGGCTGCGAGCACGGGAGTGTTACCGCTTTCCCTCCTGTTTCCGCGCGCGCTTCGGCTCCGCCGCTTGACGCGCCAGGGGAATCGCGGCCTGCGGCGATAGCAGCCAGAAGGTGAAGCTCTCCTCGAGATAGAGGCGCACCCGCTCGGCATCGTGGTCGAGATAGCCGATCGAAAAATCCTGGCCAACGTGGAGTTCGAAATCCCCGCCGCGCAAGGACATCACCAGCCCGCCATCGAGGCCTGGCGCCCACACGATCGGCCCACCCACCATCCGACGCACATGTTCCAGTACCGGATAGCCGCTCTTGGTGGATTCGGTCAGCTCCGCGAAATACGGTTCGCTCAGCGCAACGGCATAGGGACCGGCGACGCCGGCATCGCGAAGTTTGTTGAGTGCGGCCGCAACCGCATCGGGATACGCGGCGAAATCATCGCTGATCGGCACCGCGGCATCGGATTGAGCCTCGCAAATCCCGCGGATCCCGGCCTCGGGATAACCGTGAAACACCGCGTGGTCCTCCGCGATGGCGATCTGGCGAGCCGCCGCCGTGACGGGAGCCGTATCGACGTCCTTCCCACCGCGGTCCACGGCGTCGAGTTCGCTGCGATGCATCTCGAACGGCACACGCAACTCCACGAGCGGAAGGACACGCCGCAGCCGCGCTTCGGTGCCGTGGCCAGGGCCGGCGATGGACTCGCTCCGGCCGATCCCCACCCCAGAGGCCGTCCAGCCCTTGGGACCGACGAAATCGACCAGCCGCCGCGCGGCCAGCGTGCGCTTGAGGGTCGCTTTGGCTTCCTTTTCGATCTCATTCCAGGCCGGGGTTGAAATCGGCGCCAATTCGCGGAAAAGATGATTCATTGCCTATTCTTTCCCTTTGCGCAGGCTGCCGATGCCGAGACTGCCGTCGCCTCCGCCCGACCGCGCCGCGCCGCCGCCGCTTCCGCCGCCGGCCTCGGCGGCCTTCTCGATTTCGGTGATGGGCTTGTCCGTGAATAGATAGGTATGGAGATGCTCATTCAGAGCCTTATCATGGCGCCGCAGCCACTCCAGCACCATCGAGGCGTGTTCTTTTTCCTCGTCACGGTTATGCGCGAGGATCGCCTTGAGGCTGGGATCGTCCGTCGCGGCGACGCGCTGATCGTACCAATCGACCGCTTCCAGCTCTTCCATGAGCGATGCGATCGCCCGATGCCGGTCGATGACTTCGGGACCTATTTTCGCGGGATCTTCGTGCAGCGTTTCACTGGACATGCTCTTGCGGCTCCCATGTTTTCGGAATCCGGGGTCTTGGCGAACCCGGTGCACACCTCACGATAGCGTACCGGACAAGCCCCGACTATCGAACGTTTTAGCGCGGACGGCGGTTCCCCGCCGCCAAGAGCGCATCGGCGAAGCGGTCTAAAGACGCAGCGTGCGCCGCTGGAAGGCGCGGTCCCAAACGCTGTCGCGATCTTGGTCGAACAGGAGTTCACCATCCGCGGGCGCGAGATACCACGCGTTATGGCCGAGCTCATCTTCGAGCTGCCCGGGCCCCCAGCCGGTATATCCGAACGCGACGAGGCTTCGCTTCGGTCCTTTCCCCGCGGCGATGTCGCACAGGATATTCGGATCGGAGGTGACGGCGAATTTATCGTCGACCCGCAGCGTCATGCTGTCGTGGTAATCGGCGGTATGGAGAACGAAGCCGAGTTCGGATTGAACTGGTCCGCCGATGAAAATCGGCACCGAGCCGGTCGCGCCGTTTGGATCCTGCCCGATGCTCTCGAGCAATTCGGCGATGCTTTTGGTGCCGGCCGGGCGGTTGATGACGATGCCGAACGCGCCGTCGCGATCGTGGTGAACCACGTAGATGACGGTATCGGCGAAACGGGGATCGTCGATGCCGGGAGCGGCGACGAGAAGCTGCCCCGCGATGGAATCGACCTGAGTTTGCGCAAGAAGCGGCGCTGCCGGCGACAGGAGGGCGACAAGCACAAGCGCCGCGCGGCCGAAACCCTGAACCATCCGCCAATCCATCGAGGCCATTTTCCGAGAATTGGACGATAGCACGAAAAGAAGGGCCGGCTCTCGCCGGCCCTTCCTCGAAATCCAGCGCGGTCACATCTTCTTGGTGGGATCGAACCACTTCTTCGACGCGTCCCAGACATCGTGCGTCCAAGCGCCCTCGGGCTTCTTGGTGATGATCTTCTGGGCCTCCAACTCCTCCACCGTGCGGTCGTAATCCTTGGGGTCGAGATAGCCGATCGGGTTTTTCGAATCCACGATCAGCTTCGCGATCTCCTTCATCATGACTTCTTGGTGTTTTTCGGTCTGCGCGCCGGTCGTGTCGGCGGCGAGTACGATCTTGGCCGCGGCGTCGGTATTCTTCACCGCCCACGCCCACGCTTTGTCGCTTGCGGCGACGAAGCGCGCCATCTTATCGGCATATGCGGTGTCCTTCAGCTTATCGCCATTGGCGTATAACCCGTCTTCGAGCACACCGACCCCCTCGTCGGAATATTTGAATACGACAAGTTGCGACGGCTTGATGCCGGCGTCGATGACCTGCCAATACTCGTTATAGGTCATGGTGGAAATGCAGTCGGCTTGATGCTGCAGCAGCGGATCGACATTGAACGCTTGCTTCAGCACCGTAACGCCTTTGGGCCCGCCTTCGGTCGAATAGCCGAGCTTATTCATCCAGGCCATGAACGGATATTCGTTGCCGAAGAACCAGACGCCCAGCGTACGGCCGGGAAAATCCTTGGGACTCTTGACGCCCGAGGATTTGAGGCAAGTGAGTTCCAGTCCCTCACGCTGGAAGATTTGCGCGATGTTGGTCAAGGGCACGCCCTTTTCGCGCGCCGCGAGCGCCGCCGTCATCCAGTCGACGATCACGTCGGCCCCGCCGGCCGCCAGCACCTGCTCGGGCGCGATATCGGGGCCGCCCGGCTTGATCGTCACGTCGAGATTGGCGTCCTTGTAGAAGCCCTTGTCCTTGGCGACGTAATAGCCGGCGAATTGCGCCTGCGTCACCCATTTGAGCTGGATTGTCACCGGATCGGCCGCGTTCGCGGCCGTCGCGGCGGCCAGAAATCCGGCGCACGCCGTAAATGCTAGAAGTCTCTTCATTGCCCCACCTCTTCCGTAGAATTGTCCCCGCTTCCTCATGCGACCTTCCTGAGCGAGGGATGCCAGAAGGTCAAGCTTCTTTCCACCAAACTTATAGCGCCATAGGCAGCCGATCCGGTTACGGCGGCAACCACGATGGTGGCCCACACCATGGCAATGTTCATCCGCCCGACCTCGGCGGAAATCCGGAAACCCATGCCCACGATCGGCGTGCCGAAGAATTCGGCGACGATGGCGCCGATCAGCGCCAGCGTCGAATTCACCTTGAGCGCGTTGAAAATGAACGGCATCGCCGCCGGCAGGCGCGCCATTCGCAAAGTTTGGCCGTAGCTTGCGGCATACGTGCGCATCAGATCGAGCTCGAAGCGGCCGAGCGCCGCGAGGCCGGCGATCGTGTTCACGAGCATGGGAAAGAAGGTCATGATCACCACGACCGCGGCTTTCGATTGCCAATCGAAGCCGAACCACATCACCATGATGGGCGCGACCGCGACGATCGGCAATGCGCTCGCCAAATTGCCGAGCGGCAGCAGTCCGCGCTGGAAAAAGGGAATGCGATCGACCAGCACGCCAACGAGGAAGCCCGCGCCGCAGCCGATCGCATAGCCGGGAATCATCGAGCGGATGAAGGTTTGAACGAAATCCGCGACCAGCGTTCCGGTCGAGGAGAAGATCGCGCCGGCGATTTCGGTCGGCGGCGGCAACAGGACATGGGGCACATCGAAGCCGACGATGATCGCCTGCCACAGATAGACGATCCAAATGCCCAGGAGGATCGGAGCGGCGAGATCGAGAAACCGGCTCTTCGTCCTGGCGCCGAGAGCGGCGCTGCGCTCCATCGCCCGCCAGACCAGGAACGCCAATGCGATCATGGCCAGCCACAGCCCGGGTGCCGCGAGGCCGCGGGCGCCGGCATCGAGCAACAGATACAATGCGACGGCGCCGACAGCCGCGCCGCCGATCGCAAGTGGAGCGGCCCATGACGCCGACAGCGGCAGCAGCAGGATCGCGGCCGCCGCCAAAGCGACAATCCACAACGCCATCGCGGCGGTCGGCCAGCTTTCGGCGTTTCCGACCGACAAGAACGGGGCGACGATGCCGGCAAGCAGCGCGGCGATCAGGATATAGTCGCGGCCCATCAGGTCCGCCCGCCCATGCGGCGCAGGGTCAGGCGCTCCGCCCAGCCCACGGCCGCGACCGACAATCCGGCGACCAGGGACGCGAGCACCAACGCCGACCAGATCTGCACCGTCTGGCCATAATAGGAGCCGGCCAGCAGGCGCGCGCCGAGCCCCGCCGAGGCGCCGGTCGGCAACTCGCCGACGATGGCGCCGACCACCGCGAGCGCGACCGCGATTTTGAGGCTCGGGAACAGGAACGGCATCGAGGCCGGCCACCGCAGTTTCCAAAAGACCTGCGACGGCGTCGCGCTGTAAGTGCGGATCAAATCGAGCTGCAACAACTCCGGCGAGGTCAGGCCTTTGACCATGCCGATGGTCACGGGAAAGAAACACAAATACGCCGAAATGATTGCCTTCGGCACCAGGCCGACAAAGCCGATGGCGCCCAGCACGACGATAATCATCGGCGCGATCGCCAGGATCGGAATCGTCTGCGACGCGATGACCCATGGCATGAGCGCGCGCTCGAGCGTCCGGACATGGACGATGCCGACCGCGAGCACGATGCCGAGAACCGTGCCCATCGCGAAGCCGACCATCGCCGCCGACAGGGTGATCCAAGCGTGATAGAGCAGACTCCGGTTCGAAGTCGGCGCCGTCTCCAGAACACTCTTGTCGAGTTCGACCAAGACCTGGTGCGGCGCCGGGAGGACCGGGCGGTTCATCGACAAGGTATCGGCGATGAGGTCGCTCGTGGTCCATTTGTTCCGCATGTCGTCGTCGGCATCATAGCCGTCGATGACGCGGCCCGAATTGAGGCCGATCGCGCCCAGATACCAGACCACGATGAGGACGAAAACCACAGCGGCAACCGGAAATGTCTTGCCGCCCGCAAGTCGGCCCCAGCGACGGGGCGGCGCCGGCCGCGTCGCGAGATAGGTTTCACTCATCGACATGGCCGCCCCGCAATCCGACGCGGAGCCGGTGCGCGATTTCGGCGAATTCCGCGGTTTCGCGAATCTCGAAATTGCGCTCGCGCGGAAGGCGGGATTCGACGATATCGACGATCCGCCCCGGGCGCGGACTCATCACGACGATGCGGGTCGACAGAAACACGGCTTCCGGGATCGAGTGCGTGACGAAGATCACCGTCTTGCCCGTGCGTTCCCAGAGCTGATGGAGTTGCTCGTTGAGCCGGTCGCGAATGATTTCGTCGAGCGCCCCGAACGGCTCGTCCATGAGCAGCAGCTCGGGATCGAACGACAGCGCGCGGGCGATCGACACACGCTGCTGCATGCCACCCGACAATTGCCAGGGGAATTTCCGCTCGAAGCCCGAAAGATCGACCAGCTCGATGACGCGCCGGGCGCGCTCCAGCCGCTCCGCTTTCGCCAGGCCCATGATTTCGAGCGGTAGGGTCACGTTCCGGATCACCGTGCGCCAGGGATAAAGCGCCGAGGCCTGAAACACATAACCATAGGCGCGCTTGAGCCGCGCTTCCTCCGGCGAGACGCCGTTCACCTTGATCGCACCGCCGGTCGCGCGCTCGAGATCGGCGATGACGCGCAACAGCGTGGTCTTGCCGCAGCCGGAGGGGCCGATCAGCGAAATGAAATCGCCCCGATTGACCGTGAGATTGACATCGGCAAGCGCCGTGACCGGGGCGTCGGCGGTCTGGAAGACGAGATTGAGGCCGGCGACTTCGACCACCGGACGCCCGGCGGAGACGACCGTCTCGCCTCGGAGACCGGGGTCGCGATCGCCCAGGAGCTCGATCTTCGCCACGAGCGTGTTGAATCCTATTCCGCGGCCTGGCGGCGCATCGGATTGTTTGGATGCTGCGTCCAGTCCATGGCCGGCACGCCATGATCGACACGCTTCATCGTGATGCAGCCCTCGACCGGACAGACATGCATGCACAGATTGCAGCCGACACATTCGGCTTCGACAATCTCGTAGCGCCGCTTGCCCTCGTCGCGCAAAGCCGCCACCGCCTGATGCGCGGTATCCTCGCAGGCGATGTGGCAGAGGCCGCATTTGATGCACAAATCCTGGTCGATGGCGGCCACGATCTTGTAATTGAGATTGAGATATTGCCAGTCGGTGACGTTCTTCACCGCCCGCGCGCGAAAATCCCCGATCCGCTCGTAGCGCTTGCCTTCCATCCAGCGTTCCAGCCCGTCGCGCATATCGTCGAGAATCTTGAAGCCGTAATGCATCGCCGCGGTGCAGACCTGGACGGTGCCCGCGCCCAGCGCGATGAATTCCGCGGCGTCGCGCCAGCTCTCGATGCCGCCGATGCCCGAAACCGGGATGCCGCGGCATTCGGGATCGCGCGCGATCTCCGCGACCATGTGGAGCGCGATCGGCTTGACCGCGGGCCCGCAATAGCCGCCATGCGTGCCCTTGCCGTCGACGACCGGCTCGGGCGCCATCTGGTCGAGATCGATGGCGACGATGGAATTGATCGTGTTGATCAGGCTCACGGCATCGGCCCCGCCTCGCACGGCGGCGCGCGCCGGCGGCAGGATGCTGGTGACGTTGGGCGTGAGCTTCACGATCACCGGCATGCGGGAATGAACCTTGCACCAGCGCGTGACCATTTCGATATATTCCGGCACTTGCCCCACCGCCGCGCCCATGCCGCGCTCCGACATGCCGTGGGGGCAGCCGAAATTCAACTCGATCCCGTCGGCATTCGTGTCTTCGACCTGGCGGAGGATGGCCTTCCAGCTCTCTTCCTCGCACGGCACCATCAGCGAGACGACGACGGCCCGATCCGGCCAGTCGCGCTTCATCTCTTTGATCTCGCGCAAATTGACGGCGAACGGCCGGTCGGTGATGAGCTCGATGTTGTTGAAGCCGGCGACGCGCAAGCCCTTGTAGGACACCGCGCCATAGCGCGACGCGGTATTCACGATCGGCGGGTCCTCGCCCAGCGTCTTCCATACCGCGCCGCCCCAGCCGGCGCGAAACGCGCGTTCGACATTATAGGCTTTGTCCGTCGGCGGCGCCGAAGCGAGCCAGAATGGATTCGGCGCCTTGATGCCGGCGAAATTGACCGCGAGATCGACCATGCGCTTACTCCCCGAGCTCCTTCATGCTCAAACCGGATTCTTCAGCGCGCGGTCGATGGAAAGCGCCGCACGTTTGCCGTGCTGGACCGCTTCGACGGTGAGGTCCTGACCGCCGGCGACGCAATCGCCGCCCGCCCAGATGTTGGCGATCGAGGTTCGGCCTTCATCGTCGACGACGATCCGGCCGTCGCGCATTTCGAGCGCGCGCCTGCAGTCGGTATCCATCGGATCGGCGACGAAGACCTGCCCGATCGCCTTGAACACCATGTCGGCCGGCAAGGTGAAGGTCTCGCCCGTGCCCACGAGCCGTCCCGCCTCCATCCGCGAATATTCGAACTCGGCGGCGCGCACATGCCCATCGCCTCCGAGTAGCCGCACCGGCTTGGCCCAATGTTTGAGCTTCACCCCGTTCACCTGGGCGAATTCCTGTTCGTGGCCGGTCGCGCTCATCGCGTCCGGCCCACGGCGATAGACCATGGTCACGTCCTCGGCGCCGAGGCGCTTGCTTTGCACCGCGATATCGATCGCGGTATTGCCGCCGCCGATCACGACGACGCGCCGTCCGACCGGTAGCGCGGCGAAATCGTCCGCCGCGCGCAACACCGCGATATAATCGACCGCATTGGCGACACCGGCCAGATTCTCTCCCGCGCAATCCAGCGCCCGCACCCCTGCAAGTCCCATGCCGAGGAACACGGCGTCGTAATCCCGGGACAGCATCGACAACGTGAAATCGCGGCCGAGCGCCCGGCCGGTTTGCGCCCCGATGCCGCCGATGCCGAGCACGAAATCCGCCTCGGCGCGGGCGAAGTGGCCGGCGACCTTATATTCGGCGACGCCATATTCATTGAGCCCGCCGAGCCGGTCCCGCGCCTCGAACACCATGACATCGTGCCCGAACATGGCGAGGCGATGCGCACAAGAGAGTCCCGCCGGACCGCCACCCACGATCGCGATGCGCTTGCCAGTGCGCGGCGCTCGGGCGAAGGGGTGCTTTCCGCGCGCGATGATCGGATCGGTCGCATAGCGTTGCAGCGCGCCAATGGCGATGGGATCGCCCTCCTGCGCGGTCCGCACGCAGGCACGCTCGCACAGAATCTCGGTCGGGCAGACCCGCGCGCAGGCGCCGCCGAAGATATTGGCTTCGAGAATGCGGATGCCGGCGCCTTCCTCGTTGCCGGTCGCGATCTTCTTGATGAAGCCCGGAATATCGATGCCGGTCGGACAGGCCTCGATGCAGGGCGCGTCGTAACAGAAATAGCAGCGGTTGGCCTCGACCAGGGCCTCCTGACGGTCGAGCGGCGCATGAAGATCGCCGAAATTCGCGCGGTACGAATCGGAATCGAGCCGCCCCGTGGCAATGTCCGGCGTAACCGCGTGGCTCTCCTCGATTCTCTCCTCAGCCGTCGCTTTCGTCATCGCCCCGCCCCACTTCCCAGCAACGGACTCTATTCAGAACTTGACCATTCGATCAAGTAGCAAGCGCGGTTGACGATGCCGCGAACCGCGGCGTACTACCCTGTTGGTCGGGGAGATTCATGCCGAACAAGGGGACACCGTCGCGGAAGCGGCTCTCGGCCCGCCCGAAACGGGCAGCGGCAAAGTCTGCGCGGACGCCTGCTCCCGTGGGCGCGATCCGCCGCCGCAACGTCGCCAAGATCCTGAAAGCGGCCGAAGCGGTGTTCGCAAAAAAAGGCTTCAGCGGCGCCAGCACGGCCGAGATCGCACGCCTGGCGGACGTACCCAAGCCCAATCTGCATTATTACTTTCGCACCAAGCAGGCGCTTTACGAAAGCGTGCTCGATCGCATTCTCGAAATGTGGCTCGACGCGATGGACGAAATCCAGCCCGACGCCGATCCGGCCGAGGCGTTGACGCGCTATCTGGCGCGCAAGATCGAACTCTCACGGCTGAAACCCGGGCCATCGCGGCTTTGGGCGATGGAGATACTCGCCGGCGCCCCACATATCGGCTCGTTCCTGCGCGGGCGGGTGCGCGCGCTGGTCGAGGAGAAAAGCGTCATCATCCACCGCTGGATCGGCGAAGGGCGGATCAGGCCCATCGATCCGACGCATCTGCTGTTCGTGATCTGGGCCTCGACCCAGACCTACGCCGATTTCGCCGCCCAGATCGCCGCGGTGCTGCGCCGCAAACGGCTCGATCCGTCGGTCTATGACAGCGCCCGCGAGACCGTGACGACGCTCATCCTGAACGGGCTGGGGTTGGAGCGGTGAAAAGACGGTCCCTACCTGGACATCCGCTTCGCGGCCCGGTAAGGCTATCATATAAGGAATAAATAGGAATGTAAGGTGAGCGCATCCACCCTCCAAGGGCCTCGCGACGTCCGGGCTTCGTCGCGCTCTAAAGATGGCCAGCGCCCACGGCGCGCGGCTCATCGCAGGATGAAGTTGGCTCCCGAGGACGGAGATTTTCCGAGCGCGCCTATCTTCTATTCATTCGTTTTAAGAGCATTCGTTGCCAGTAATCTTATTGTGGGTGCCAAGGTTCAGAAAGCACATTTTATTCAAGCGAAGATTGTTATCTGCTACTTGAAAACCATTGCTCTTCGAACCCAATGCAACTCCCTGTGCAAAGCCGTGCACGACGTTGTTGGAAATGTGGCCGTCGCTGTCAGCCTGCGGGCTAAGACCGGTAAAACCCGCAACAATCCCACCATACCAAGGGCTACGGTTGTCCGAAATTTGGTTTCCCATCACCTTAATGTTTTTGGTACCGCCGTTTATGCTGACGCCTGAACCACCTGCTGCAAGCGTTCCGCTGTTCACGATCGTGCACTGTTTGATAGTCACGCCGGAAGAGCGATCTGAACTCACGCCGGCGCCACTATTCCTAACAACCTCGCAACCTTGGACCGTTACCGGGCCACGCGTGGAGAGTTCGATGATAATTCCGTCGTTTCCAGGCTGCGTAGGGAACGGCAGCGTGTCATATACTTTACAGGAACTGATTTCCAGATGGGCGCCATCGACTACGAAGATGCCGCCATAGACGGTGTTCCTGTATAGAGAACAAGAGGTGATGGAACCCGTGGTACTGGAGGTTATCCCTATTGCGCCAATCGGTCCGGGATAGTTCGGCGGTTGTACTTCGCAATCCTGGACGCTGCAGTCGCTTAACACGAAATTAGTGCATTGCCACACAAAGATGCCGGTTCTCGACTGCACGATGTCGCATCGATCGGCCGTCACGCCGGAGGATTGATTGAAGCTAAGGGCTTGATTTTGAGGACCATGGGGTCCCAGATTATTTACAAACGCCACTTGGCTTACCAGGACGGAATTGGAGCTCCATGTGCCGATTCCGACACGCGAATTTCCCGGACTATTTGCCTGGTTGGCAGCGTCTACTGTTAGACCATGAATCGTCGTGTTCGTCGCATTTTGCACCAGCAGTAAGAATTCCCCCGCGTGATACGGAACGGTTAAAGTAGCGCCGGAATGGGCGAGTAGTCGCGTAACGTCCGAACCTCGACCTATGATGTTGATATTATTTTTGTTTAGGACAATTGGCTTTTTGATGGCGTACGGTACCTTGGCAGAAAGGTGTATGGTGCCTCCAGTGGCCGGGAGCTGATTAATAGCTGCTTGGATCGCCTGACCAGTTGGTTCGGAGACGACCACGATCGGAGAAGCGAGGGCGGACCCGCCCATCAGCAATATTTCGCCGGCGGCAATTCCCGAGCCCGCCAAAAAGCCGCGGCGAGTCATCGGATCGATCTTGGGCATATCCCCCTCCTTCCAGATTCAGTGTCGGACTTCGCAATCGACCGCTGTCTCAACTACGCGTCTTTCAAGATAATACCGCATTCTATTCGCTTATCCCCCAAGGCGCGGAAAGGGGTTCTGACTAGCCGCTGAGCGCTTCTTCCGGATGGGTGAAGCGCCGGCCCAGCGCCTGGGCGACGGCGGGGTGGGTGACGCGTCCGCCGGCGATATTGAGGCCGGCGCGCAAATGCTTGTCTTTGTGGAGCGCCCCGCGCCAGCCGCGTTCCGCCAGCGCCAGGACGAAGGGCAAGGTCGCGTTCCCCAGCGCGAAGGTCGAGGTCCGCGCGACCGCTCCCGGCATGTTCGCGACGCAATAATGCACGACGCCCT
>Ga0182024_10017090_pt1 | contig 13675 bp, 9 predicted proteins | sample P32metaG_FD_120480 | JGI IMG/M metagenome (GOLD analysis project Ga0182024, IMG submission 120480) | Permafrost microbial communities from Stordalen Mire, Sweden - P3-2 metaG (Illumina Assembly) | ecosystem: Environmental > Terrestrial > Soil > Wetlands > Permafrost | place: Sweden: Stordalen... | reverse complement strand
GATAGCGCCGACGCCGCCAAGCTCCCCGCCTACATCGCCGACCTGCTTATGCATCTCGAAAACGATCCGAAACCCCAATATATACGCGTCCCCGCGCCGTCGGTCGGCCCCGTCGGCTCCGGTGGCGGCTCCGGCTACGGCCCCAACTTCGGCAGCATCCCCGACTTCAACGAGCCTCCTAAGGGCGTCCGTTTCGCCGACGTCCGCGATGGCACTCCCGCCGCCAAGGCCGGCCTCAAGGCAGGCGACATTCTGATCGAATTCGACGGCAAGGAAATAGCCAATCTATACGACTTTACCTATGCCCTCCGGGCCCACAAGCCCGGTGATTTGGTACCGGTCAAAGTACTTCGAGGTGATAAGACAATTGAGGCGAAAGTACTGCTTACGGAGCGCCATTAATTTGCCATACTTGGTTATCGAAACGCCATGCCAACCAGCCAAAGCACATCGACCATAGCGAACTCGGCCCGCAAGCTGCCGCCCCTGATCCTTCATCCTTTCGCCGACGCGGGCGGACCCGACAAACTGGTCGAAAGCTCCCGCGCCAGCCTCATGCTGCAAGGATTGCTCCCCTCAGGCGAGCGCTCCACCGACGATCTCGACAAGTCCCTTCTGGAAGGCCGCTACTGCGAAATCCGCATGCTCTTCTACGTCGGTAAGGACCTGATTCGCTGGATCGAACAGTCCCTCGAACACGTCGAACGTCAGCCTTCTTTCGATTCCGGCATCAAGTTCCAAAGCTTCGCCAATTACCTGGTGAACAACACGCCGCCCGCCGTCCAGGCGAAACTCCGCAAATGGGGTGTCGCCGACTTCAAATCGATCTTCATGCGCGCCATCGGGCTCAACGCGATCCTCGCCGAGGTCCCCGAACGAGGCGTCCTCGCCGACGATTTCGTCCGCAACTACTATCGCTACGCCGACGCGATTTTTCAATGCCGACAGAGCCAGACCCAATACACCGACATCGCCGCGATGAATTTCGACTTCGATATCTACGCTTCCGGCGAATATTCGCGAATGTTGGAACGCGAATGGTCTGAGAACTAAGCCCCAACGCAACTTCCGTCGCGTACTTAATACCACTCGTCTGAGTACTATCCCTTATTGTTGGCCGGGGTGGATGCCTCTACTCTTGGACCTACAGGATGAACACTTTGCCCAGTTTCGCTCCGGCGCTCGGCTATTTAGCGGCTATCTTATTTACCTTCGCATCACCCGCGCGCGCCACCCAGAGCTATGTGATCAACGGCGGCTTTGAAGTCACCACCGCCGGCACCGGCCAGTTGGGTTTCAACACCAATGCGACCGGTTGGACCAACGTCGTCAACGGCGGAGTCGACGGTTACAATTTCCTATTCGCCCCCGGCACCGCCGATACGACCGGCGCAACCGGCGTCGATGGGAACCTGAAACTGTGGGGTCCCGGCGACGGATCGGCCAACGGCCTGCCGGCATCGAGCCCCGACGGCGGAAATTATGTCGCCGCGGACGGCATCTACGAAGTCGGCGCGATCCAGCAACAAATCACCGGCCTGACCATCGGCACCAGCTACACCCTCGGCTTCTATTGGGCCGGAGCGCAGCAGAGCGGCTTTACCGGCTTGAACACGGAAGGCTGGCAGGTCTCGCTCACCGGAGACGCGACCCAGGACACAGCCATCGCCAATAACACGACCGAAGGCTTCACCGGCTGGATGTACCAGACCTTCACTTTCATCGCCGAAAGCGCCAGCCCGACGCTCTCTTTCCTCGCCGTAGGCACCCCCAACGGCGAGCCGCCTTTCTCCCTTCTCGACGGCGTCAGCCTCACGCAAACCACCCCCGAACCCGCCACCTATGCGCTGATCGGACTCGGGCTTCTGGGCATTCCTCTAGCCGCCAAACTGATGAAGAAGCGCCCGTAATCTTTCGTCATGCAGCATTATCTGGCTACTTTCGGCCTCGATCTGCTCCGCCTCTGCGCCTGGCTGGTTCTGCTCGTCCTCGTTTTCGTTCCACTGGAAAAGTTCCGCCCTCTCCATCCGCAAAAAATATTCCGAAAAGCCTTCGGCACCGACGTAGTCTATTATTTCCTGAGCGGCCTCGCGCCCAAACTGCTCCTCATTCTTCCCATGACGCTGGTCGCTCAAAGCGTCCACCGCGTGATCCCAAGCGCATTCTATACGTCGGTATCCGCGTTGCCTCTATGGATGCGCCTGATCGCAGCGATGATGGTAGGCGAAATCGGTTCTTACTGGGCCCACCGCTGGTCGCACCAGGTTCCCCTGCTATGGCGCTTCCACTCCATCCATCACAGCCCCGAAGAAATCGATTGGCTGGTCAACACCCGCGTCCATCCGGTGGATCTGGTATTCACCCGCCTGTGCGACATGGTCCCGATGTATATCCTGGGCCTCGCGCAGCCAATGGCGAATCGGCTCGATCCAGTCCCCGTTCTGGTCATCGTGGCCGGCACCATGTGGGGCTTTTTCATCCACGCCAATGTGAGCTGGCGCTTGGGCTTTCTGGAATGGCTGATCTCTTCCCCTGCTTTCCACCACTGGCACCACAGCGTCAATAAAAACTACTCCTCGATGTTCCCCTGCGTGGACAAAATTTTCGGAACCTTCTACCTTCCCGAGCAATGGCCCGAAAAATACGGCGTAGGACAGGTCCCCAAGCAGATGTCCGACCGCAGCCCCGCCTCCGAGCGCCACGAGCCGCTGGCCGCAACCGAGCCCCGACTGTAAAGGAGGGGACACCGCACTAAGGTCAACCGACCGCTAGACATAAGGAAACTGCTGATTCAATTATTCCCGATCCGCGGTTAACGTGAGTAAGGATGAGGACCGCCTTAATACACGCGACAGGCATTCTGATATTAGCCGCCTCTGCCGTTCATCCGGCGCTCGCCTCCACAATTCAAGACGCCGGGCAAACATCGGCCCCTTATGGATCATTGCTAATCGTTGCCGGCGGCATTCTAGCCCTGCTGCTAAATCGCACAATGTCCCGAACCTCAGCGCGTCTCGGCGGAGCCGCCATGCGTCAGCATGCGGGTGATTCCGGTAGTATAATCGCCCTGCCCCTGAAATGCCTCGCGACTTCGACATCATCCTCTATGGAGCCACCGGTTTCACCGGCCGCCAAACCGTAGCCTATTTCAAACAGCACGCCCCCTCCACTCTCAAATGGGCCATCGCCGGACGCGACCGGGCACGCCTCGACGCTCTAAATGCCAACGTCCCGATCCTGACCGCCGGCTCCTCCGATCAGCCCTCCATCGACTCGATCGTCGCCCGCACCAGAGTCCTCCTCTCCACCGCAGGCCCCTTCGCGATCTACGGCACGGGACTGGTCGACGCCTGCGTCCGCTTTCAGACTCACTACGCCGACATCACCGGCGAAACGCACTGGGTCCGCATGCTGATCGATCGCTATCACGAAAAGGCTGCGGCCGATGGCACCCGCATCCTCCCCTGTTGCGGATTCGATTCGGTCCCCTCCGATCTCGGAGCCATGTTGATCGCTCACACGCTCGGTCCGGAAACCCGCGAAGTGAAAGCATTCTTCAAAATGAAAGGAGGCCTCAACGGAGGAACCCTGGCCTCGATGCTCAACATGTATGAATCGGGCGCCGACAAAACTATGAACGATCCATTCCTGCTAAGCCCGTCCGTCTCCCGCGCGCCCCGCGATCTGGAACTCGACCCAACGAAGGAAGCCTACGATCCCGACGCCAAAGCCTGGACCGCCCCCTTCCTGATGAGCAAGATCAACACGCGAGTAGTGCGCCGCAGTTGCGCAATGCGAGGCCTCGACTTCGCCTATCAGGAATACACAAAGATCGACGGATCTCTCGCAGGCCCTCTGGCGTTGGCGATGGCAGCCGGAGGATCTGTTCGGCCACGCGATGGAATATCCCACCATGCGCCGCGTCCTCCGCACCGTTTCCCCCGCGCCCGGCGAAGGCCCGTCCCAACACACCATGGACACCGGCTGGTTCCGCTGCGAATTTTTCGGAAAAGCCTCCGGCGGCCGAACGGCCCAGTGCGTAGTAAGCGACCAGGGAGATCCCGGAAACCGCGTCACCATAAAATGTCTCTGCGAATCGGCCCTGGCTCTGGCGCTCGATGAACTCCCCGCCCGAGCCGGCCTTTTAACCCCATCCACCGCGATCGGCGAAGCCCTGGTAACCCGCCTCCGCGCCCGAGGCATGACCCTTAATGTTCGAATTCCTTAACCGTGCCCTCATAACTCTGAGATCGTCGCAGAACGTAAATTGAAACCACGAACGTCAACACCAGAAATCCCACCACACCCAACTCAATCATCGATCTGCGGAACGCCTCGGCCACATTAGGCCCTTCTTCGGTCAACTTCGCGGCCTGCATCGCGATCACCAGCACGCGCCGCACCGACGCAATCAGCCCTACGATGAGGAAAGGCTCCAAAATGATTTCCTTGGACCGGATCGAAATGCGAACCGTATGCAGGATCTCGACCAGCACCAGCACCAGCAGCAATTGATCCAGCGCCTGAAGCGCATATCCCGCAAGCGAGCGTTCGACCAACCCCTTCCACAGAATTTGGCAGGCACCCACCAGAACCGCCCCCGCAGCCCCAACCAGCAGAACTCCCACGCCCACATAAAGCGCCGCCTCCAGCAGATAAAGCACCTGCGTCGACACATCCCTCAGCTTCCCGTCAATCCGCGTCAGCACGACCCAATTGTCGGATGTTTTCTCAATGATGCACAAGTGCGCGAAAACCGGGACTGCCGACTCTGTCCCAAGGCGCCGCACCGGCTTTCGCCCCGTCGACAAATTTAAGGTCATTTAAGCCCCGTGGAAGTGTTATCGAGCAATGCGGTGCCCAGGCCCGGGTTCTGTCCTTCCGGTTAATTGAAGCTGTCCGAGCGCGCGCCCATCGCGATGAGCGTACGGTGTCACGACTCAAACGAAGAATTGGCATCCAACCCGCCAAACTTTTAGGAGGCATAGTTGGATCTACCCTACGTCTCACGCAGTATCCCAGGAGCTTGACGAGGCCACTTCCGCGACATGCCGACTATACGCTCACGTGGATTGCTTAACCAGAGCCGTCAATCCACTAAAGTCCAGATCAAATTCTGCTCGCGGTGCTATTCCGCGAGCCTCAGTCGCGCGGCAGCAGGATCATCCATGTGACCAAACAAAGCCCCATTGGCGGCTTTAATAGGGCACCTCCAAGTCCAGGGCGTAGATCTCCTGCGTCCCGATGTCCCTTAAGAACATGGGCGAGTCATCCGGTGTAAGGCCGGTCCAGATCGCGCCGCGAAATCCGGTCTGGCGCAAATCCTTCAGGCTAACGATTTCTTCCACCTTACGGTCTGCTATCGCTACGCGCAGGATCGCAGGCTGCGCGCCTCGCCGCAGGTAGAAAACAGACCGGCCGTCCGCAGACCAATTCACGGGCACAACGTAAACGTCCCTGGCCAATTCCGACCATGTTTGTGTGCCGAAATCGAAGAGCATCAGCGACCGGGAATCCGCTGACCTGGCAACGATGTGAGAACCATCGGAGGACCAGCGAGGCACCCAAAGGCCATCCGAGCCTGGCAGCTTCTTCAAATTTCGAGTCCTCAGGTCGACCATGTATACGCCCAGTCGTTCCGGAGGAACCCGGTCGAACAGCGGGAAATAACTGAAGAGTACAGAATTACCGTCCGGGGACCAATTGGGATCCATCTGGTTTCGCGGTTCGTTCAAAAGCGGCTCGGGCTGGCCACCTTCGGCGGAAATCAAGTAAACCTCCCAGGGCTTCCCCGGCGCGGCATCAAAGTACGCGATGCGCTTGCCGTCCGGCGACCAGCGGGGCATCGTCGCCTGAACCGGAGGCGCGGTAAGTTGCAGGCGTTCGGTCCCGTCGATCCGGCTCCTCCACAAAATGCGATCCGGGAAGCTGACATAGGTTACCCATTTCCCGTCCCTCGAAAAGTCCACGAATTCCGCCGATGCTCCTGCCAGGCAGGGGACGAACTCGCCCGATCTCGCATCGTAGCGCACCAGTTCGCCCCGCAATTGTTCGCCGATGACGTAGAGTTTCTTTCCATTTTGGCTGACCATTGGCGCGAGAGAATTCATCTGGCCTGCCGTTAGCCGCACTGGCTGACTTGAAGAGAAAGGCAATCCACGCCTCTCACGGATTGCCCAGATCTCGGTCTTGCCGTCGCGTGTGGCCTGAAATACGAAGTAGCCGCCGTCGGGTGTCCAACTCCCACAGCACTCCGAGGGTGCTCGGTTCCAACCCGCGAGAATGGGGTGAGGCATTTCTCCATCGGCCGACACATCCCAGAGGGAAGAAAAGCCGTTGATGCTGTCAGTCACTGTTACGCGGAGACGGCTTCCGTCCGGGGACCAGCGGGGCCACGAAGGGACGCCCGGAAATGTCGCCAGTTTCCTGCCTTCAGCGCCGTCGTTCCGGCCCCGGTACAAGTCCTTGCCTCTCACATACGCGACTTCGTGCCCGTCGGGAGACCAAGTCGCATCTTCGGCCTGTACATCTCCCATTCTCCGCACTCCATTTGCAGGAAGAGACACCATCCAAAGGGCTGAATTGGACGGTTCGCCCAATCCGATCAATAGGGCAGATCGATTCGGCGCGATATCCATTAGGTGCGGCGTTTCCAGAGGATTTGTAAGCGCCGTACTTTCCCCGCCGGAAGCAGCCACCTGCATCAAGGCCCGATGGTTCTGCGATCCTTCCGTGAAGTACAAACGCAGTCCGTCCGTAAGGAGGGGTCCTGTTTTGGGCTGGCCGTCGTTGGTGATCTCTACGTAGTTGGACGCTTGTGGCAGGGTGGAATTCCAGCGCGTGAAAGTGATACCAAGAGCCAAAAGGCACGCGGCGGACCCGGTTACAACGACAACGCGCCGTCGGCTTCCGCGTGGTTCAGAACGGGTAACCCGGCCTTCCGGTCCCTCTCGAGTCACAACGGTGGACGGTGCTGAATCGGCTATTCTCGCGATGAAACGATATCCTCTGCCCGTTACAGTTTGGACGAACCGAGGGTGCGCCGGGTCATCACCGAGCGCCAGGCGGATTTTCCGAATCGCCGTATTGATCGCATTCTCGGTATCGAGTTGGACTCCTTTGCCCCAAAGCCTTTCGGCAATTTCCTCCCGTGTAACGACCTCTCCCGCACGGTCCGCCAATAGCAGCAGCAGCTCCAAGGGAATCCGTTCGATTTTTACGTCCTGACCGGAGCAGCGCAATCGATAGTTGCGCGCGTCCAGATCGAAGTCTTCGAAACCGATGGAGTCCATACGCCGGAGTCTCCCATTCTACATTCCTACCTCTTAAGCTTGCGAAAGCCATAAGATTCAGAAGCCTAGCCCAACCGCACGAGAATACACATCTGGTACAGATTTCTTCAGATCCTCTCCATTGCTTGTGAGCAGAGGGGCGGTAATACTTGGCGGGTGAAAGGAGGGGATGAATGCAAATTTCCATTGGGGCCTGGGTTGTAGGGCTGGTTGTCCTCCTGCCCGTCAACGCACAGGTGCGGCAGCCGGCAGGTCAGCCGGTCGTGCCAAGGGCGTGGGACGACCACGCAATCGGGTCGCTAGAAGTGCCGCTCGTTTACCAGAACGGCTCGCCGAAACACGTTTCCGCCGAATATTACTACAAGATTCCAGTCCGGCCAATCTATCGCGGCTATCCCATCTATGCCCCGGGACGCGGGCCGGCGGACTACCTGGAATGGCTAAAGCGGCAAGAACCGCAGATTCTGTGGGACGATGGCTCTCTCGCGCCGCCGCTTCGGACTGAATCCGACCGGCGGAAAGCGGGCGAGCTCGTCTTCGATTCTCCGCTCTTTTACGATCAGATTGTGAGTCTCGACGAGGCGCAAGACCCGGAATGGTACACGCGGGTCAAACCGCCCCTCACGCGCGATGGAATCATGACTCTGGCTTCCTATGTGATCCGAAAGCGCGGCCAGGTTGAGGTCGGGAGCTTTGGCTGCTTCACCTGCCACACGCGAGTGATGCCAGACGGCTCGGTCGTGAAAGGAGCGCAGGGCAACTCGCCCGTCGAGGAGGCGGAGGCGAATCGGTTTCGTCATCGGCTGCCGCCTGCCCCCCGGCAAGGACTCATGCGAATTTTTGCCGTGCCCTGGGTAGACCCTGATCCGAACGCGAAGCTACAAACGATGAGCGGCGAAGAGGTCGCTTCCGTTTATGACAGAATCCCTCCGGGCGTGATCGCTCGCGGCCGTACCAGCCCCTTCTTCCCAGTCCAGATTCCGGACATCATCGGTATAAAGGAGAGGCATTATCTGGATCACACTGGGCTCCAATTGAACCGGGGCATCGCTGACATCATGCGCTACTCCGCCTTGAACCAGGCGATAGAGGATCTTGCGAGTTATGACGGCTTCATTCCCCGAGCCGATCCGCGGACGGGCAAGCGGGTGGCGCCGTCTGCCATTTCTCGCTATAGCGATGATCAGCTTTATGCGCTCGCGCTCTATTTGTACTCGCTCCAACCGCCGCCAAATCCGAACAAGTTTGACCAGGCGGCGGCGCGCGGCAAGAAGGTTTTCGAGCGCGCAGGCTGCGCGGGCTGCCATACCCCGCCGCTCTACACGAATAATAAGCTGACGCTCGCGGAAAGCTTCACGCCAACGGCCGAAGAGCGCAGGCTATACGACATCATGCCGGTTTCGGTCGGAACCGATTCGAAGCTGGCGATCATGTCCAGGCGCGGAACTGGATTCTATAAGGTGCCATCGCTTAAGGGAGTCTGGTATCGCGGCATGTTCGGGCACAACGGCTGGTGTGCCACTCTCGAAGACTGGTTCGATCCGAACCGCGTGCGAGACGGCTACTCCCCTACTGGCTTCAAGCCCGATGGAGCTGAGACTTTTGCCGTAAAGGGCCATGTCTTCGGGTTGGATCTTTCCGCTGAGGACCGTAAGGCTCTCATCGTATTTCTCAAGACGCTCTGAGCCGTACAAATGGAGCGGCTCTGGCGTGGACAAAGCTACGCCATTTCAGCCGCTCCCTTCCGGAGTTCCACCTGGGAGCAATGCGGGCGAATCGAACGGTGTAGCGGACCGCCGAAGAATTGAACACCAGTTGCCGAAAAACGCCCTTACCGTGGAAGTGCTATCGAGCAATGCGGTGCCCAAGCCCGGGTTATGGGGGAGCTAGGAAGACGACGGCGCACCCGAAACCCGCGACTTATTTTAATGCGCGACCCATCGCGGCACCGAGCTTCGCGAGCCCCCCGCGAACATCGGAGCCCAGGTGAATTCGCAGTGCTCGCCGTCCGCGCTCGATCAGCACTTGCAGATCGCCGCGCGCCTGCGCTAATTTCACGACGCCGAAAGTGTACTTCTGCCCCGGAACCTGCAGGTCCTCGGCAGCATCCGACGTGATCTGCAAAAACACTCCAGTGTTCGGCCCACCTTTATATGCCTGTCCCGTTGAATGCAAAAATCTCGGCCCGAATCCGAGGCAGGTCGCGACGTGCTTCTTGTCGCGAACCGAAGTCCGGATCGCTTGTAGCGCCGCTTCGTGTTCTTCGTTCATTTGAATGTACGCGAGCAGCGCGAAATAATCGCCGTTTTTAAGCGAATTAAGGTGTTCTAAGAGGCACTCGTCAAGGGTTTTTGCCGGTTTAAGGGCAAATAAGGACAGTCCGTCTTCCACTAATACCGGTTTCTCAGCCGGCAGCGACCCTTTTTCCTCGAACTCCGTGGTCAGTTTTTTAGTCGCAATCTTGCTCGCTTCGACGTCCGGTTGGTTAAATGCGTTGATGCCGATAATCGACCCTGCAACCGCTGTCGCGACCTCCCAGCGGAAGAACTCCTGTCCCAGATCGTAGGGGCTTTGTAAGGTGATCCGAATCACCGGCTGCCCAGCCGCCGCAAGCGCATCTACCGCGTGATCCTGCGCCGAATCGGCACCAGATTCCAGCCGTGCGTAGACGAAAACCCTATCTTTTCCATAGACTTCCGGCCCGCCGAGCTCTTCACGATCGACCGGCACCAGTCCCTTGCCGTCCTTGCCCGTCGATTCCGCCAGCAACTGTTCGAGCCACGCGCCCAAATCGTGAATCCCCGGCGACGCAATGATCGTAACTTTGTCGCGCCCGCCCTTGGCCAGCGTCCCAAGTAGTATCCCCAACAAAACACCGGGGTTCTTCTCGACTGACGAACACGGCGAGCATGCCAGAGCCATCGCCGCCGCGCCTTCGAGGAGTTTCGTCGTGTCGATTCCCATCACCGCGCCGGGAACCATTCCGAAATCCGACAGGGCCGAATAGCGCCCGCCGATGGACGGTAGGCCAAAGAAAACACCGCGGAAATGGTCGCCTTCAGCCACCTGCTGCATCTTCGATCCTGGATCGGTGACGCCGAAAAAGTGGCTGCCGTCGCGGCCGGACTTCTCGAAGAAATATTGCTTGAAGATATTTGGTTCCAGCGTCGACCCCGATTTGCTCGAAACGATGAAAAGAGTCTTTTTTACATCGATTTGCGATTCAATCGCGCGAATCTGGTCCGGATCGGTCGAATCGAGCACATGCATCTTCGGAAAACCCGGCTGATCGCCGAAGGATAGTTTCAGTACCTCGACGCAGAGGCTCGATCCGCCCATCCCGAGCAGCAGCGCGTCGCTGAATCCGGCGGCTTTGACGTCTTTCGCGATTTCCTCAAATTGTTGACGCTGCGCAAGTTGAATGTCGGCAATCGACAACCAGCCGAGCCATTTATCTTCATCGGTCCCTGTCCATAAGGAGGCGTCGCGAGCCCACAGGCGCCGTGTTTTTCCGCCGATGCTCCAACTCTCAATCGCCGCATGAACCGCCTCGGCCTCTTCGTAGGCCAGCGTGTAAGTCATTGGATTCACGGGACCCAAAGGCAGCTTGCATTTCGGATCGACGGTATTCAGCAGCTTATCGAAAGGCTCCGCAAAAAGCTTGACGCCCTGGTTCACCAGGTCGGAAGCGATCTTCTCCATCGAAACGCCGCCAGCCGCGAGCCGGGCCATAACATCTTTCGCTTCTTCAATTCCCGATTCCAAAGACGCGCGCACTTCGCCGTGATCGCGGAACGCGTCGAGAGTCGCCGGAGGAATGGTGTTGACCGTATCGGGTCCGATGAGTTCTTCCACGTAAACGACATCGCGCATTTTGGCGATTTTCGTCGAAGTGCTGGCCCACAAAACGCGCTGCGTCATCGCGCCTTTTGCTCCGAGAGCTTCCCATTTTGGACCGGAGAAGATCGTCAAGTACCGCTGATACGCAAGCTTGGCGTTCGCAATCGCCACCTTGCCGCTCAACGATTCCAACTCCGGATTGCCTTTGATGTAGCCTTCGACCATGGTGTCGATGCGGCTTACAAAAAAACTGGCAACGCTGGCAACGTGCGAAGGGTCGGCGCATTTTTCGAGTCCGCGAATATACGCAAGTGCGACTTGCTCATAAACTTCCTGCGAAAAAAGCAGTGTGACGTTGACGTTGATTCCTTCCGAGATCGCGGTTTCAATCGCAGGAATTCCGGCGGAGGTGCCAGGAATCTTGATCATCAGATTCGGCCGGTTTACGGCCTTCCAAAGACGGCGCGCTTCCTCAATGGTCGCCTTGGTTTCAAGAGCGAGAAATGGCGAGACTTCGAGGCTGACATAACCGTCGCGTCGCTTGGTTCGATCGTAAACGACGCGCAGCACGTCGGCTGCGTCCTGAATATCGCGAATCGCGATGTGCTCGTAAATCGCCTTGGCGTCAAAATCCTTGTTTTCTTGAAGCGCAGCGAGAAAATCGGAATAATCGCTGGAGCCGACGATGGCTTTTTCAAAAATCGCAGGATTGGAAGTGACGCCGCCGAGGCCGTCCTGCTCGACCATGCGCGCGAGGGCTCCTGTCGTGAGCAGATCGCGGCGGATGTTATCAAGCCAGACGGATTGACCGAACTGCGCAAGTTCGGTGAGACGGTTTTGCACGTGGGTGGAAGGAGTCATGGTTATCCTCTCTTCCAGTGTAGAAGGATTTTAGCGTTTCGCGCGGCGCGACTTGGTGCGATGGTGGGTCGATTTCCGCATCGACTTCGATTTCGACTTGCGGCTGCGGGAGACGGAGTGCTTGTGACGATGCGTCTTGGCCGCTGCCGTCGCGGGCATGACGATCGCGGCCAGAACGACGAACAGCAACAATAGGATGCGCTTGGTCATTGTAGAACATTATCGCATGATTCCGTAACCTTATTTCCTATAGTCTGGTACTGACCTTATGGCCAACGAACTTCTTCAGTCACTCCGCGGCGTTCGCCGGAATCCTGGATTCGCAGTGCTCTCGATCGTCACGCTTGCGCTGGGGATCGGAGTCAGCACCGCGGTCTTCAGCGTAGTGAACGGCGTTCTGCTGCAGCCGCTCCAGTTTCCTCAATCGGATCGAATCGTCCGCGTAAACACCAGGACCACCGATTATCCCGGCGGGACGAAAATGACCGGCGGCGATTTCCTGGACCTGCGCACGCAGAACAAGGTGTTCGATGCCATCAGCGTATATTCCGGCGGAGAGATCGGCGTCCAGCTTCGCGACCGCGCTGAGTTTACCGGCATCTTTTGGGTGAATCCGGAGTTCTTTACGGTTTTCGGACAGACGCCGGCGGCATTCACCGATTCGAGCGCCGTGGTGGGCGAAGCATTCGCGGTGCGCAACTTCGGCGACCCACAGCGCGCGCTCGGGCAGTCGATCCGGGTGGAGAATCGCGTCTATGAAATCGCGAGCGTGCTGAAAGGCCCCCGCTTCCCAGCGAACGCCGAAATCTGGTTACCGGCGCTGTACGTTCCCGAGAATTACAACCGGTCGTCCTACAATTTTCGCGCCGTCGCCAAGCTCAAGGCGGGCGTTTCAATCGATCAGGCGCGGGCGAACCTCTACCATATCGCCGCGCAACTGGCCTCCGCGTTTCCCAAGACGAATCAGGGCAAGACATTCGCGCCAGTGCCCCTTCGGGAGCAACTCACCGGTTCGATCCAATCGACGCTTTATCTGCTGCTGGGGGCGGTTCTGCTAGTCCTATTGATCGCCTGCGCTAACGTCTCGAACCTGCTGCTCGCGCGAGCAACGGTGCGGGCGCGCGAGATCGCGGTGCGGGCAGCACTTGGCGCATCGCGGGCGGTGATTGTCAGAATGCTGGCGATCGAGAGTATTACGCTCGCGGCGTTGGGCGGCCTTCTCGGCATCGTGCTCGCCTATTGGGGCACGCAGGCGCTGCTGCACTTCGCGCCGGCCGATCTTCCGCGCGCCAATGAAATCCATCTCGATTACGCGGTGCTTGCGTTCGCCATGGGCCTTTCCCTGTTATCCGCGGTGGTGTTCGGCGTACTCCCCGCGATGCAGGCTTCGCGAGTCGAATTTTCATCGCGCGGCGTGTTGCGAGGGGGCTCGCACAGGCTGCGCAACTCGCTTGTCGTCGCCGAAATCGCGCTGTCTTTCGTGCTGGCCACAGGGGCCGGGCTGTTCTTCCGCAGTTTTCTGGCGCTCAATGCGGTCGACATGGGATTCCGTCAGGACAACGTCCTGGTGATGTACGCCCATGCGCCCGCCAAGGAACTTAGCCAGTACGTGAGAGTGGCTCATTCGTTTGTCGATAAGCTGTTGCCTTCGCTCGCGGCTATGCCGGGTGTCGTGGCCACCG
>Ga0182024_10017089_pt1 | contig 13675 bp, 10 predicted proteins | sample P32metaG_FD_120480 | JGI IMG/M metagenome (GOLD analysis project Ga0182024, IMG submission 120480) | Permafrost microbial communities from Stordalen Mire, Sweden - P3-2 metaG (Illumina Assembly) | ecosystem: Environmental > Terrestrial > Soil > Wetlands > Permafrost | place: Sweden: Stordalen... | reverse complement strand
CGAGCACCATTTCGGAAACCGGCACAGCCGTCACCGGCGTGCTCGGAGGCGCGCTCGGCGCGATCAACAAGAATGGATCCGGCCTCCTCGATATTTCCGGCTCGGGAGTCACGCTCGTCTCCGGCAGCAACGTACTGGTCAATGCTGGCGCGCTACGCATCGGTAATGGCGTATTTGGTGCCAGCGCGACAAACCCGATACTCGTCGCTTCGGGCGCCGAGCTGCAATATTCCGGCAACTTCGGCTCGGTGTTCAACGATCCGATCCAAGGCAGCGGCGTCTTCCACCTGGTGGGCGGCACGGTTCAGCTCACCGGCACGAACACTTATACCGGCGGCACCGTCATCGAGATCGGCGCCATGCTGGATGTCACCACCGCCAACCTGCCGGCCAACGCGGTCGTCACCAATGCCGGCGGCACATTGCTGTTCGACCAGTCCACGAACGGTACCTTTGCCGGCGTCATGGGCGACGGCCGGCAGTCGGGCGGCCCCAACAATCCCAACGACATGACCTGCACGCTGGTCTCCTGCAGCGGCCCCACTTTGTCGGGCACGTTGATCAAGGACGACAGCACGACCGGCAAGGGCGGCAATGTCACGCTTTCCAGCGTCCAGGCCTATAGCGGATTGACCTATATCGAGGCCGGCACGCTCACGCTGGGCGCGGTCGACACGATCAAGAGCAGCGCCGGCGTCATCCTCGGCCGCGTCGGCGGCGCGGTCTGCAACCCCTCGCCTTGCCCGGCGACGCCCACCGCGATCCTGGCGCTCGGCGCCAACAACACGATCAGCGGCCTCGCCGACGATCCGGCGAACACGACCCAGGTCCAGCTCAACGGCAACAGGCTGACGGTGGCGCCGATCACGGGATCGACATGGACCTATGCCGGGTCGATCGTCGATGGCTCGGCCGCGGGCGGCAGCCTCGTGCTCAACGGCCCCGGCACCCTCCTCCTCACCGGCACCAGCAGCTATACCGGGCCGACCGCGATCAATGCCGGCATGCTCGAGGTCAACGGCGCAATCACCAGCTCGTCGAGCGTCGCGGTGAATTCCGGCGGCACCTTGTCGGGCACCGGCAGCGTCGATCCCCCGGCCGTGACCATTTTCTCGGGCGGCACGTTCGCACCCGGATTGCCCGGCGTACCCGGCACCTCGATGACGATCTCCGGCAATCTCGCCTTCATGTCGGGCGCGCTCTATGTGGTGACGCTCAATTCGTCCACGTCGAGCTTTGCCAATGTCACCGGCACGGCCGCGCTCGGCGGCAACGTGCTCGCCATGTTCCAGCCCGGCATCAATCCGCTGCGGTCGTATACGATCCTGACATCGACGGGACTCAACGGCACCACCTTCGCCGGGGTCAGCAGTCCCAACCCGAACTTCGACGCGAGCCTGAGCTACACCAACACCAATGTGCTGCTGGGTATCTCAGCCGCGCTCGGCAGCGGCACCCCGCTGAACGGAAACGAGCTGAACGTCGCCAGCGGGATCAACAATTTCTTCAACCGCGGCGGCACCCTGCCGGCGAATTTCCTCGATCTCTTCAACCTCACCGGCGGCAGCCTGGCGACTTCGCTCGCGCAGCTCTCCGGCGAGATCGGCACCACGGCGATCACCGCCGGGCTCGACTCGAACTCGCAGTTCCTCGATCTGCTGTTTGATCCTTACGGCGGCTCGGACGGCATGGGGGCGCACGCGATGGGATTTGCGCCCGAGCGCGCCGCGCCGGACGTGCCGGATGTGCTCCTGGGCTACGCGAAGGCCATCACCAAGGCTCCCGCCGCGCCGCTCGTTGACGATCGCTGGAGCGTCTGGGGCGGCGGCTTCGGCGGCCAGAGCACCGCTTCGGGCGATCCCCTCGCCGGCAGCAATGGCATCGATGTCCGCAATGCCGGCTTCTCCACCGGATTCGATCGCCGCCTCTCGCCCGACAGCATGATCGGCTTTGCGGTCGCGGGCAGCAGCACCAATTTCTCGCTGTCGAACGGGCTGGGCAGCGGCAACGGCGACATCTTTCAGGCGGCCGCCTATGGGTCGACCCGGATCGATCAATTCTATGTCTCGGGAGCGGGCCTGTTCAGCGGCGACCAGCTGTCGACCTCGCGGGTGATCGCGCCCGCCGGCACGATGGACCAGCTGACCTCGAAGTTCAACGCCTACGGGCTCGGCGGCCGGTTGGAGGCGGGCCGCCGGTTCCCCGTCATGACTGGTTTCGGAGTGACGCCGTTCGCGGCCCTGCAAGGGCAATCCATGTGGACACCCTCCTACACCGAAACCTCCGCCTTCGGCTCCGGGTTCGCCCTGACCTACGCCTCGCAGACCACCGACCGGCTGCGCAGCGAGCTCGGCGCCGGCATCGACAGCCGTTACCTGGCGAGCGGTGGACAGATCACGACCTTCTATGCCCGCGCCGCCTGGGGCCACGAATATCTGCGCAGTACCACGGCCAACGTCGCCTTCCTGGCGCTGCCGGGGTCGGGCTTCTCGGTGCAAGGCGCGCAGCCTCCCACCGACGCCGCGATCGCCAAGGTGGGCTCGGTTCTGACGCTCACCAACGGTGTCTCGTTCCGCGCCAAGCTGGAAGGCGAGTTCGGCAACGGCTCGACCACCTACGGGGCGACCGGCACGGTGCGATATACGTGGTAAGCGTCGCCGGATAACCGCCGGCTGCCAATGCTAGTCGTGTGCGTCAATTGAAGTGGAGGGGTTGCACGATCATCTCCGGATTCGTAGGGGCGACCCTTGTGGTCGCCCGCCGGGCCGCCTTTGCGGAGAAGCGGGCGGGCACAAGGCCCGCCCCTACGAATGAAACGATCCATTCCCTTTGATTGAAGCGCAGGCCTAGTGCCCGGCCGGCAACGCGGGTGCCCCGGATTGGCGCCGGGGCGCCGCGCATTGCGCTATCGGCCCAAGAAACTCCGGCTGGCGCCGGGCGCCGGGGCGAGCCGGCAATGATCCTCATTCCCGCTTCGCGTGCCATACTCGCGGTTGATTCGCGGAGGCAGCGAAAACGTGATCAGCCTGGGCCTTTTCAAGCGTGAGCAGCGGGCGAGCCCGCAGGGCGGGTCGCGGCGCGCAGGCGGCGGCCTGCTGCTGCCGCCGCTGCTGCTTCTGGCCGCGCTCATGTTCGCGGCGGTGGCCTATATCGTCTATGTGCTGTGGCCGCGCTGGCCCGGGATGCCGGTCGCGCTCGACGCGCCGGAGCTTCCCATCACGATCGGCGGCGTCGCCTTCAACGTGCCCCCGGCCGCGGTCCGCGTGGACGTCCAGCGGCGGCCGGGCGCGCATGAGCGCATCGATCTCGCATTCATGTGGCCCTCCCTTCAGCCGGCGACCGCGGCGCCCAAGCCGCCGCCGGCCGCGGCCGGGTCGGCCCCTGGCGGCGCCCTCACGCTTGACCGCATCTTCATCACCATCGCCGCCGCCGGCGACGAGATGGCACCGGACGAGCGCCTGCGCACCATCTATCCGCGCTATGCCGCCACCGAGCCGGTTTCCGGTCTGAACGGTCTCGCGGTGCTCGCGTTCAGGGAAGCGACGCCCTATCAGGGCGAGGACCTGATCTACGATGCGACGGCGCCGGATAATTTTCTGGTCCGCTGCACGCGCGATGGTCCGGGCGCGACACCGGGCACCTGTCTGTACGAACGGCGCATCGAGGAGGCAGCCGACCTCGTGGCCCGCTTCCCACGCGACTGGCTCGCCGAATGGCAGTCGGTTGCCGGCAATATCGATCTGCTGATCAGGGGCTTGCGGCCGGCCTCGCCGGCCGCCACCGCCGCGCCTTAGACTCACTCCAAATCGGCCGCCAGGATCGCCATCTGGAAATTGTAGGAGCGCTCATTGTCCTCGTCATCGACAAAGAGCACGCCGACGAACTCCTCGCCGATATAGACTTCGGCGGAATCGTCTTTTTTCGGCCGCGGCACGACGCGGATGCGAGCATTGCCGAACAGCCGCTTGAGATACGCGTCGAGCTTCCTGACCTCCTGAACGTCCACCGGATAGGTTCCTTTCCGCTCAAATGTCGATGCCGTGAAAAATCTGGTCCATCGAGCGCGACGGCTCGGGGCAACCAGCCTCGCCGATGACCTTCGCCGGCACGCCGGCGACCGTGGTATTGTGCGGCACCGATTTGAGCACGACCGAGCCGGCGGCCACGCGCGCGCAATGGCCGATCTCGATATTGCCGATGATCTTCGCGCCGGCCCCGAGCATGACCCCATGGCGGATCTTCGGATGCCGATCGCCCTCTTCGTTGCCGGTGCCGCCGAGGGTGACACCGTGCAGGATCGATACGTCGTCCTCGATCACCGCGGTTTCGCCCACCACCAGCCCGGTGGCATGATCGAGGAAGATGCCGCGGCCGATCGGCGCCGCCGGATGGATGTCGGTCTGGAACACCGAGGATGAGCGGCTCTGCAGGTAATAGGCGAAGTCCTTGCGGCCCTTCTGCCAAAGCCAGTGCGCCAGCCGGTGGGTTTGGATGGCGTGGAAGCCCTTGAAATAGAGCACCGGCTCGATGCAGCGGTCGGCGGCCGGATCGCGGTCGACGGTGGCGACGATGTCGACCCGGAAGGTGGCGGCGATCGAGGGGTCGCCCTCGAGCGCGTCTTCGTAGGCCTGCACGATCAATTCCGCCGAAACGTCCGGATGATCGAGCCGCTGGGCAATGCGGTGGACCACCGCCGCCTCCAGCTTGTCATGGTGCAGGATGGTCGAGAAGATGAATGTCGCAAGCTCCGGCTCGCGCCGCACCAGGTCCTCGGCCTCGCGCCGGATGCGCGCCCACACCGGGTCCACCTGGTCGAGCGCGCTCCTGGCTTCCTGCTGCCGGATCTGATGCTGGGCCATGGCCCTCTCCCGCGACTGGTTACGCTCGTCAACCGTCTGGCTAGAGCGGTTTCACATAGACCGGAAGCAGAAACCGCTCTAGCATTTTTGCATCATCGCATTTTCGGACGGAAAACCGGATTCCACTTTTCCTGAAAATGCTCTAGCGGCCGCCTTAGTACAGGCGCGGCGGCTTGGCGTCCATATAGGGCCAAATGCGGGTCCCACCAATGGGCTTGAATGGGCTTGGGTTTGGCCTCGGGCCGCTCGTGATCCGGGTTGCGCCCCGGATCACGGCCGCGCGGCGAGGAAGCTCAAGACGCCCTGCTTGAACACCTTGTCACCGACCGCCGTCATGTGGTCTCGGCCGGGAATCTCGAGTGCTTCTCCGGCCGGCAGCAGGGTCGCCAGCCCGGCCGCGGAACCGCCGATCGCGTCCTGGCTCCCGACCGCAACCAGCGCCGGAACCCGGATCGTGGCGAGCTGCTCGCGCGTGAGCGTCTGGCGCGACCCGCGCATGCAGGCGGCAAGCGCTCGCAGGTCGGATTTGGTCTGCTCGGCAAAAGCCCGGAACATGCGGGCCCGCGGATCGGTCACCGCGGCCAGCGAGGGTGCTTCGAGCGCTTCGGCAACGTCATCGGGAACGCCGATGCCCTCCACGAGATGGCTGCCGAGGCCGCCGAAAATGGCGCTGCGCAGCCGCTGCGGGGCTTGCAACGCAAGGAACGCGGTAATTCGCGCCCCCATGGAATAACCCATCACGTCGGCGCGGCTGAGGCCAAGATGATCGAGCAGCGCAGCCACGTCCCCCGCCATGCGGACGCCGTGATAGGCGGCCGGATCGTACAGCTTGGTGGACGCACCATGACCGCGATTGTCGAGCGCGATGACGCGCCGCCCCGCCTCCTTGAGGAACTTGACCCAGCCCGGCTGGACCCAGTTCACCGCGGCGTTCGAGGCGAAGCCGTGCACCAGCACGATAGGCTCGCCCTCGCCCTCGTCCAGGAACGCGATCTCAACATCGTCGTGCCGGAAGCGCTCCACGGACGGCCGTCATGCCGCGGCGAGCGCCGATTGCCGGCCGGCGGCAGCGCGTGCCTTGCGGCGCCGGATCCAGCGCTCGGTCGCGCGCTCCGCGACGCGCTTGCATGAGGAGCAGAAGCCGAACAGGGTCATGACCGCAGTCAGCATCCAGGAGAACAGGTTGAACACGCTGGCGGTCAGCAGGATCGCTGCCCGGCCGCCAAGCTTGAGCACCGCGCGGGTCTTGGCCCCATAACGTTCGGCAACCCGGGCGATGCGCGACATGTCGCGCGGTCCCTCGGCGATCGCAAGGCCGTCGAGCGCGGCTTGCGTCCCCGCCTTGGCCTGCACGCGGCCGACATCGCCGGCGAGCCGGAACAAATCCTCCACCTTCTCCGCCTTGACCGCCTCGCGCGCTGCCCGCACCGCGATGACCGGTCCGACAACGGTGGCGCCGCCCATGGCGCGCCCGAGTGCCCCCCAGTCGAAGACCTCGCGCAGCGAGCGGCCGACCCATTCGCCCATGCGGGCACTCAGGCGCCCGGTCGCGCGCGCCGCCTTGACGACCGAGAGGCCGAGCCGCACCGGCGCGGCCGCTCCGGCCGTCGCATAGGTGCCGGCCGTGATGGCAAGGCCGGCGCAGGCCAAGCCCAGAATCAGCTCATCCGTAGGCTGGCCGGTGGCCAGCCGCGTCCCTTCGCGCAGCGCATCGCGGATGTCGCCGAACACGAACAGGTCACCGACGGCGGTGCCTGCCAGCCCGGCCATATCGGCAGGTTCGCCGGTTACCAGGCCCTGCGCAAAGCTTCCGATCGCATGTCCGGTGCTCGACGCGGCCGCTTTCGCGGCCTGCACCCGCTCGGCGAGGCCGGGGTCGACCGCCACGTTCCGGTCGCGCGCCAGATCGAGGAAGCTCCCCGCAAGATCGGCATCATCCGCACTCAGCGCGGCTTCGATCTCGCGCTGGGCGACGCCGGAATCGAATGAAAGATCGAGCATGTGATCTGCCAAGGCGGCCGGATCGTCCTGCAGCGATACCAGCGTCCCGGCCTCCAGGCCCGCCGGAACGGTCAAAAGGCCGACCATCGCGCAGCCGAGCGCCCAGGCCAGCGGCGAGCCGAGCCGCGCGCCGTCATTCCGTCTGCCGTTGGTCGCAAGCCTTGTCATGAGTGCAGCGATTTCCTCGAGGAGATTGGCGACAATAAGCCGGCCTGCCTTCCAGTGGCGCATTATATACGAAACCGGTTACTGGAATGGGGCCCATTCGTCCTCAAGTGGGGATCGCCGGGAGGCACCGAAAGCCCGCTGGGTTTGAATCAGCAGAAGTGGCCGCAAAAGAGCTTCAGGATCGCCGAACGCGGCCTAGGAATCGCAAACCCGGATCGCTATGGTGCGGCGCGATAGCGGGGCAATCGCTGGGCCGCGTCGAGGAGCCATATGGCGGAGCATATTATTCCCCATTTCCACAACACTCCCGGGGTGCCGGTGATCGAGATCGGCGCTCACGAGTTCATGTGCGTGGGAGAGAAGCCGCCCTTCGATCATCCTCATGTCTTCATCGACATGGGCGATGCGACGGAAGCCATCTGCCCGTATTGCTCGACGCTGTTCCGCCACGACCCACGGCTCGATCCCCACGCCGCCAGACCGGCCGAGTGCGCCCTGATGGAACCGCTGACCGCGTGATCCGGGCAGGGCGAGGGAGGAGGACTTGGCTTCCTCGCGCACCGTCGTCATCGCAGGAGCGGGAATCGGCGGGCTTACGGCGGCGCTGACGATCGCCCGCCACGGCTATCGGGTTGTCCTGCTCGAGCAGGCCGAGCGGCTGGAGGAGACCGGCGCCGGCATTCAGCTCTCGCCCAACGCTTCGCGTGTCTTGATCGGGCTCGGCCTGGGCGAGCGCCTGGCGCCCTACATTGCGTCGCCCCAGGAGCTTACCGTGGCCAACGCGCGCAGCGGGCGCGTGCTCGCGCGTGCGCCGCTTGGCGCCGCGGCCGAGCAGCGCTATGGGGCGCCCTATTGGGTCATCCACCGCGGCGACCTGCAGTCCGTGCTGCTCGAGGCGGTGCAGGCCAATCCCGACATCGTGCTTCGCCTGGGGACCCGGGTCGACGACTTCGCCACCCACAGCAATGGCCTGACGGTGGCCGCCCATTCGCGGCATGAGACCGTCGAGGAGCGCAGCGTCGCCCTGATCGGCGCCGACGGCTTATGGTCGAGGGTGCGCGGCCGTCTCGGCCATGGCCAGGCGCCGCGCTTTGCCGGTCAGGCGGCCTGGCGCGCGCTGGTGCCCGCCGAAGCGGTCGCGTGCGAATTGAGCATACCCACAGTCAATCTTTGGCTCGGCCGCGACGGCCACGTGGTCTATTACCCGGTCCGGGGCGGGCGCCTGATCAACGTTGTCGCCATCACGCGAGACGACTGGAGCGAGCCGGGCTGGAGCGCGCCCGGCGGACGTACCGAGCTCCTCGCCCGCTTTCGCGACAGCGCATGGCGCGGCCCGCCGCGGGACATTTTGCACGCCGCCGAGCGCTGGCTCAAATGGGCGCTGTTTGACACTGCCCCCCTTTCGTATTGGGGCCGCGGGCCGGTGACCCTGCTGGGCGACGCGGCGCATCCCATGTTGCCCTATCTGGCGCAAGGCGCCGCCATGGCGATCGAGGACGCTGCCGAGCTCGGCCACTGCATGGCAGGCATCGAGCCGGCAGGCAGCGATCTCGCCGGGGCGATGCGCCGCTACGAGCAGCGCCGCCTGGCTCGCACGGCGCACGCGCAACGCGAGGCACGTCGCAACGGCGCCATCTACCACATGAGCCCGGTGGCCGGCTTCATGCGCAGCCTGGCGATTGCCGCCATGGGCGGCGAGCGGCTGATCTCGCGTTATGATTGGCTGTACGGCTGGACGCCCGCCTGAGCCCCTTGGTCCTGGCGTTCGATCCATCACCGGATGGCGGTGTTGCTGCGCCAAGCCGGATTTTGCGCGCAGTTCTTGCTCCGCGCGGTGGATTGCAGCATTTCCAGCTCCTCGTTGGCGGCGACATATTCGGTCTTGTAGGCGATGAGGCCGATTGCCGCTCCGCCGGCACTCTGGTCGGCTCGGTTCATCAGCGCCTTCAATTCCTGCGTACGCGCCGACCAGGTTTTCAGCTGGGCGGCAATCTGATCGCAAGTGTAAAAATCATATTTTCCAGGATCGGCAAAAAGCGAGAAACCGCTGTCGCTGCTCGACGAACAGGCCGCCAACATTGCGCCCGCCAGAACGATCCCCGTGCGGCCGGCAGCCAGCAGCGCCGCGCGAGCCGCCCGCCGCGCTGCGCCTGCGACCGGCTTGGCCTGCGGCCAACGGCGGATTTCCGCAAACCTGTCCGGCATGAACACGCAACCCCGATATGACCGCCTCTCGCGCGCAAGCCGCAAAGCATTCGACGCAGTCGCGACCGCTTTTGCCGGGTAAATGTGCCGATATTGCGCCGGCATCGTCCATCTGGATCGAATGACCGCCGACGGCCCGCGTCCCCGCCGGACGCCGGCTTGCTCACATCGCTACGGAAAACGAATCCGCGCGCGCCATGGCCCAGGCATCGCCGAACCGCGGATCGACGGTTCCCTCGATGAGCTCGCCCGGCCGCAACGCCGGATAGAGATCGGCGAAGGTCATGACCTCGCGGGCCGAGACCCGGCGGCAGAAGTGAACCGGCCGGAATTCGTCGGGATGGTCGAGCCCCGCGGCAGCGGTGAGCTCGGCCAGCGTGTGCAGGGTCGAGCGATGGAAATTGTACACGCGCTCGAGCTTGTCGGGAACGATCAGCGCGCGACTGCGCGTGGGGTCCTGGGTGGAAACACCGGTGGGGCAACGATCGGTGTGGCAGCTGAGCGACTGGATGCAGCCGAGCGAGAACATGAAGGCACGGGCCGCGTTGCACCAGTCGGCGCCCAGCGCAAGCGCGCGCGCGATGTCAAAGGCGGTCGCGATCTTGCCCGCGGCACCGATGCGGACGCGCTCGCGCACCCCGATGCCGACCAACGCATTGTGCACGAAGTTCAATCCCTCGCGCATCGGCATGCCGATATGATCCATGAATTCGAGCGGTGCCGCGCCGGTACCGCCCTCGGTGCCGTCCACCACCACGAAATCGGGACACAGGCCGGTCTCCAGGATCGCCTTGCAGACCGCGAGAAACTCCCATGGGTGGCCGACGCAGAGCTTGAATCCGACCGGCTTGCCGCCGCAGGCGCCGCGCATGTCCTCGATCAGACGCAGCAGCCCGATCGGGGTCGCAAAGGCGCTGTGGCGGGAGGGGGAGATGCAGTCCTGCCCGGCCGGCACGCCCCGGATGGCGGCAATTTCAGGGGTCACCTTCGCGGCCGGCAAGACCCCGCCATGGCCGGGCTTGGCGCCCTGGCTGAGCTTGATCTCGATCATCTTGATCTGCTCATGGGCGGCCACCGCCGCGAACTTCTCGAGGCTGAAGGAACCGTCCGCATTGCGGCAGCCGAAATAGCCCGATCCGATTTCCCAGATGATGTCGCCGCAGTTCTCGCGGTGATACGGGCTAAAGCCGCCCTCGCCGGTATCGTGGGCGAAGCCGCCCTTCTTGGCTCCCCCGTTCAAGGCCCGGATGGCGTTCGGGCTGAGCGCGCCGAAGCTCATGGCCGAGATGTTGAAGACCGAGGCCGAATAGGGCTTGGCGCAATCCGGCCCGCCGACCTCGAGACGGAACGGCTCGGCGGCGACCGGCTTGGGAGCGATCGAATGGCGCAACCATTCGAAACCTTCGCCATAGACGTCGTACTGGGTTCCGAACGGGCGCTTGTCGAGGGCCATCTTGGCGCGCTGATAGACCACGGCGCGCTGGTCGCGGCTGAACGGCATGCCGTCCTTCTCGCTCTCGAAGAAGTATTGCCGCATCTCCGGCCTGAGCTCTTCCAACAGGAAGCGCAGATGCGCCGAGATCGGGTAGTTGCGCAGCACCGCATGTCGCGTCTGAAAGAGATCGTGGAGGCCCAGCAGCGAAAGGCCCCCGAACAGCACGATCGGGACCGACAAGGGCGCAAGCCAGCCGCTCTGCGCCATGGCGGCGCCGACGCATGCGGCGGTTGCCGCAATGCACAATGTCAGGACGATGAAACGCGCGGAGAAGGGCAGGACCAGCGCTTGCATGGAGACCTCGGGCGAACCATGGCGGCCTCGAACCGGCTTCCGCCGCAGCAGGGGGAGAAATGCTCCGAATTTGTTAATTTCTCATATGGCCCGCCGATTGGCCTGCCGAATTCCGCGACCGGACATTCGCTGCCGTTCGAGAGCGCCGGCCGGCGGCCCATCAACACATTTGTGCGCGTCGCGCGCGACACAAATATGACTGAGTGCCCTACCCCCTGCCGGCAACCACAGGCGGCCAAGCTACGTCACACGTCTAGGCCGCCTTCACCTGTCCGATGAATCCGGTCGCATCGCGCTGCAGCGTCCCCGCCTGCTGGCTGAGATCATGCGCGGCTTGCAGAATTCGACCGGCGAGCTCGCCGGTCTGAACAGCAAATTGGTTTGCGGCCGAAATGATCGACGAGACCTGCCGCGTGCGCGCCGCCGCATCATCGACGTTTTGGGCGATATTCCGAGACGCGACGTTCTGTTGGCCGACCGCGTCGGTGATCGCAAGCGAGATCCCGTCGATCGTCCCGATCACATCGGAGATCGCCGAGATCGCCGCCACCGCGGCCTGCGTGGCCTGCTGCACCGACGCGGTTTCTCGGCTGATCTCGGCGAGCGCCTGCGTCGTCTGGGCAGCAAGGCTCTTCACCTCCTGCGCCACCACGGCAAAGCCGCGGCCGGCCGGGCCGGCGCGCGCCGCCTCGATGGTCGCATTGAGCGCCAGCAAGTTGGTCTGCCCGGCGATCGAGTTCACCAGCGCGGTCACCCGCTCGATCTGCTCGACCGTGGCGGCCAATCCCTCGGCATTGGTCACGGCAATCTGGGCGCAACGCTTGGCTTCCGCCACCACGCTCGAGGCGCTGGCGGCCTGACCGCTGATATTGCCGATCGAAGCCGACAGCTCCTCGACCGCCGAGGCGGCCGTGCCGGCATCGCGCATGGTCTCTTCCGCCGCCTGCGCTGCGATCAAGGAACGATGCTCCGATTGCTCGGCAATCGCGTTCATGTCGGTTGCGAATCTCTCCAGCTCGACCGCCGCTTGGGAGACCATGCCCACGACACTGAGGACGTCACGTTCGAACGCATTGACCAGCATGGCGAAGGCTTCGCGCTTCTCGCTTTCCGCGCGCGCCTTGTCGGCCGTCCGCTGCTGCTCTTCGAGGCGTTTGAGCGATATTCCATTCTCACGAAAGACCGCGACCGCCCGCGCCATGGTCCCCACTTCATCCCTGCGGGCGAGCCCTTCGATCTCGGTCGCAAAGTCGCCCCTGGCCAAGGTCATCATGATATCCGCCAGGCGGCGGAGCGGTCGCGCCAGCGAAAAATGGCTGAGCGCCAGCGCCGCCGCGAGCGTCGCCAATGTTCCTCCGATCACGCTCGCGCTGGCAACGCCGATCGTCCACCTGCGCGCGGCCTCGGCCGCTTGCGCCGAGTTCTGCAAGCTGGCCCCCAGAATGTTGATGAGGTGGTCGAAACGGGAGACCGCGTCATCGAGCGCGGCAATGAACTTGAATTCGAGAAGAACCCGCACCTCCTCGCGTTTGCCGTCGAGGGTCAGGCGGTGGACATCGTCGGCCAAGGCGTGCACCGCCTCCAGCTTGCCTTGAAGCTGAGCAATGTCGTCGGCCCGTTCCGGCTCGTAGCCGCGAACACTGTCGAGCGCGTTTCCGATCGCGTTGAACTCACCGACCATGGCGTTGGCCTGCTCGGCGACCTGCGCGCGGTCGGCATAGGCGCTCATCTTGTAGACGCCGAGCCCGAAGGCGGTCAGCCCCCCCTTGGCCTCCGCGAGCGCCAACCGTGCCGCCGCGATATGTGCGGCGACCGCCCTGTTGGCCTCTTCAATGCTGTCGATGGCATGAAGACAATACCAGTTTGCGAGCAGGGACATGACACCAAGCGTGGAGATCAGGACGACCGCCTTGTAGGCAATTGTCGCGCTGATCCGCGGGAAGGAACGGCGGTCCACAATGGCACCTGGCTGAGCGACCGGGTTCGGCGGGCCACTGCGTTTCAATCGGCGGCCCTTGTCTTCTTGGCTCCTCACTGATGCGTATTAGCATGATTCGGCGTGTCCGCTGCCGCCATCCCGGTCCGCTTGACGACTGGACCGGCCGCCCGCGGCCGCTCCGTGGACTGAAAGCCGTGCAAGGTTCCGGCTCCCGCAACCGTCCTTTGCTGCACCGCAATCCGATCGCCGCCGGCCCCTGAACCTCTCGGCGCGATAAAACCGCGCACTTTGTCGCAACGCACTCGTCACGGGGCAATTCGCCTTTGCAACGCGGGGCATAAACCCGCACAATGGCGGCGATCAAAAGAAAAGAAATTGTGTGGGAGGAGGGTATTTTGCCGGGAGTCGAACAAGCGCGGCCCAGCCATGGCCGCTGGTACATCTTGGGGCTGATATGCCTCATGTACCTCATCACCTATCTCGACCGGGTCATCATCTCAAACACGGCGCCGGAAATCCGCGCCGAGTTCGGCTTTGAGCCAAAGACCATGGGCTGGATTTTCGGCTCCTTCGTCTTGGCCTATGCGCTCTTTCAGGTTCCCGGCGGCTGGCTGAGCGAGCGCTTCGGCCCGCGCGCGGTCCTGGCCGGCCTCGTCGCCTACTGGTCTCTCATGACGGCGGCGGTGGGGTTGGCGACCGGCTGGCTTTCCTTCG
>Ga0182024_10017088_pt1 | contig 13676 bp, 13 predicted proteins | sample P32metaG_FD_120480 | JGI IMG/M metagenome (GOLD analysis project Ga0182024, IMG submission 120480) | Permafrost microbial communities from Stordalen Mire, Sweden - P3-2 metaG (Illumina Assembly) | ecosystem: Environmental > Terrestrial > Soil > Wetlands > Permafrost | place: Sweden: Stordalen... | reverse complement strand
TACGACATGCTCGGCAACGAGACCTGGACGCAGAAAATCGAGAAGATCATCGGCGCAATGATCGAGGACAAATCGGTCGAAGTCATCCGCACCAACCCGGCCCAGCGCAAGACCTATCGCAGCCTGCTCGAATCGACCGTGCTCAAAAATGGCGTGAAGGTCGTCGTCGCCGACAAGGAATGCGGCATCACGTTCCATCGCCGCCGCACCAGTGACGAACGCGCCGAGGTGCGCGAAAAAGGTTTCCTGAAAACGAAGCGCTACATCGGCGTCAACGCGGACGCCTGCGAGCATTGCCTCGTCTGCACCCGCGCGACGGGCTGCCCCGGCCTCACCTTCACCGAAACCGATTTCGGACGCAAAGTGGAGACCGATCTTTCCTGGTGCGTCAACGACACCGCCTGCACCAAGCTCGACGCGTGTCCCGCCTTTGAGGAAATCATCGTCGTCCGCTCGCAGAAACCGCTTTCGCGCCTGCCCGACCTGGAAAAAGAGGAACTCCCCCTCCCCGTCCGGCGCGACTTCAATCACGCCTGGCACGGCTATCTCGCCGGCGTCGGCGGCATGGGCATCGGCGTTTCCGCCGCGACGCTGGTCCGCGCCGGCCATCGGGAGGGCTACCGGGTCGTCTTCAGCGACAAGAACGGGCTGGCCATCCGCAACGGCGGCGTCTATTCGCACATCACGTTTCTCAAGCCGGGCAGCAATCACGTCTCCCCGATCATCCCCTACGGAAAGGCCGATCTCATGCTCGGCATCGACATCCTCGAAGCCGCGCGCGGGATCGATCCCAAGGGCAACCTGCGCGTCGGTGGCCACAAGACACGCGCCATCATCAACCGGCAAAAGACGCCGACGATCCACACGCTTTTGGGCATTGACGATTTTTGCGTCGAGACGCTGGAGGATGCGCTGCGCAAAAACACCGATGCCCGCGGCTATTTCAGCGCCGACGTTTCCGATCTCTCCGAGCGCGTTTTCGGCACCAAGCTCTACGCCAACGTCATCATGCTCGGCATCGCCTTCCAGCGCGGCGAATTGCCCCTCTCCCTCGACAGCCTCGAATATGGCATCCAGGAAACCATGGGCAGCGCAGCCACGGAAAACTGGCTCGCCTTCAAGCTGGGCCGCAAGATCGCGAATGATGCGGAGACGGCTACTACGCCCGTCGCCGCTACGGAAAGTTCCTATCATGACGTCGTCGCGGAAAAATCGGCGCGGCTGAAGCGAACCGGCCGGCACGGCGAACGCCTCGCGCAACAATACTGGCAACTCGTCACCAGCACTCTGGAAAAGCTAACCCTCGACGCACGCCATGAATCGCTGCTGGCCCAACGGATTTACGATCTCATCCGCTATGAAAATCTTGCCTATGCGGAAGATTATGCCGAGCGCCTTTTACGCGTTCACGCCAGGGATTTGGCGGCACACGGCTTCGCGGCGACCGAGGCTGCACTCTGGAATCTCCATCGCGTCATGGCGATCAAGGATGAGGTCTATGTCGCCTACCTCCTCAGCAGCGAGGAGAAATATGAGCACGACCGCGAGCGTTACAACGTGCGCCCCGAACTCGGCGACCGGATCATCCATCGTCACCTCAACCAGCCCGAATTTACCTTCGGCAAAAGCACCCTCCGCTTCAAGCTCAAGACCTGGCCCTGGATGCTGCGCCTCATGCGTCGCGCCAAGTTTCTGCGCCGCCTTCTCCCTGCCTGGCATGCCCGGGAACGCGCGTTCCGTTCATGGTACTTCGATCTCGCCGACCAGTTCGTTGCGCCCGCCGATTCCGCTTCCTATGTGACGTGGCTCTGCCTACTCCGCCTGCCCGAGGAAGCCACCGGCTATCGCGAAGTCCGCTATCCCCGGATGGAACTCGCGCAGAGACGGGCGCAGGAGTTGCTCAACTCTCTTAGCTCCCATGAAGTGGCGGTCTATGATGGCCGCTAATTTTATTTGGGAGCGTGCGAAGTAAACTTGCCTAATCTAATTTTCAGCACCATATTGTAAGCCATGCCACTTTATCGCGTCGAGTTGCATAGTCATTGTCAGGGCGACCCGGTTGATACCTATCTGGGATACTCCCTCTTTCAGCATATCGACCGGGCCAAGGAAGTGGGACTCGACGCGATTGCCGTCACTTGGCATCGCAAGATTTGCACGACCCCCGAAGCTTTCGCCTACGCGCGTGAACGCGGCATCCTGCTCATTCCCGGCATGGAGGCCGAAGTCGATCGCAGGCATCTCGTCGTCTTAAACCTGGCCGAGGGCGATTTGCCCGCCGAGCCGACATGGAACCAAATCCGGGCTTTGCGCCTGCGCAAACCGGAGGTGCTGGTGCTGGCTCCCCATCCTTTTTATCCCCACCCCAGTTGCCTGGGCAAAATCATGAACGACCACGTCGACTGCATCGATGCGGTGGAATGGTGCATCATCCATGTGCATTGGCTGCCGGGCCGGGTGAATCCGAATCTGCGTGCGGCGCGCTGGGCGCATCAACATGGCAAGACGCTGGTGGCCTGCTCCGATGCCCATTCGCTCGCCGCCATCGGCAAAAACGCCAGCACGGTCGAAGCGGACGAACTCACTACGGAAGCGCTCTTTGCCGGAATTCGCGCCGGACGCGTTTCGTTTCATCGCCGTTCCCTGGAATTCGGCTCCCTGGTCTATGAAGCCGGCAAGGCCATGTCGTCCCAACCCAGGCACATCGGACGCTGGGTCAATGCCAAGTTGGGGAAACGTCGCGTTCCCGCTTTAGGCTCTCCGGCGGGAACCCGGGGCGAAGTTCTGCCTGAGGCCTGATCCGTAGCGCCCTTCCGCTTCGGTCACATCCCGGCTATACTCGCAGCCATGCCGATCCGCGACGCCGCTTTGCTCCTGCTCGGTCATGGCTCCACGCTCAATGCCGATTCGAGCGCACCGACTTATCAGCACGCGGAGGAACTCCGGCGCCGGGGCGACTTCGCCGAAGTCCACGTCGCCTTTTGGAAAGAGGAACCGAATTTCCGGCAGGCCCTGCGCCAGACTGGGCGGCGGCAGGTTTATGTGGTGCCCAATTTCATCAGCTCCGGTTATTTCACGGAACAAATCATCCCCAGAGAACTGGGGCTGACCGGACCAGTGACACGCCTGGGAGGCCGGGACATTTTCTACTGCCAGCCCGTGGGCTTGAACCCCGCCATGACGGAGGCCCTGCTGCGACGGGCCGGCGAAGTCGTTGCCTCGTCGGAGGAGAAGATTGCTGATCCGGCAAAAACGGCATGCCTCTTCATCTGCGGGCACGGGACGTCGCTCAACGATAACTCGACCAAAATCATCCACGAGCAGGCGGAAGCGATCCGCGCGCGCGGCCTCTACGCCGACTGCCAGCCCGTGCTCATGGAACAGCGGCCTTTCGTCAAGGATTGGCACACGCTGACCGATTGCCCCGACGTTGTCGTGGTCCCCTTTTTCATCTCGGACGGCCTCCACTCCTTCGAGGACATTCCCGTGCTGCTGGGACTGACCCACAATATCAAGGAGCAGGGCTTCACCAATCCGCATTGCGAAAAGGAACGTCGGCTTTGGTACGCGACCGCCATCGGCACGGAAGCCTTCATCGCCGACGTGATCCTCGCGCAGGTGCGGCAATTTCAGAATGAGCATCTTGAAACGCGCAACCTGGGCGATGCGATGGGCGAAGGGCCCGACATCGGTCAGGAGCTGGTCCAGTTCATGGAGCAGACTCCCTCCCCGTGGAAAATCGGCGAAATCGCGATCCGTCCGACACAAGATGACTCCTATCATTTATTGCATCAGGATGATCTCGAAAGCGATCCAGCCAGCCTGCGCATTTTGCCTTCACCCGAGGATTTGCGCGAATTGATCCGGCTTGATCGGGAGGGAAATTTTCGGCCTTTGCGCGCCGCACCAAACCTGCGTCGGGGCTGGCTCCTCCACGCACAAAATCTGCCCAGCCTGCGACTGGCCCTTGATTATCTCTATCCCGCCGCGCTGGCCAACTGGACGCTGTGGAAGCAAAGCACGCTGCCGACGACACCGTGGCGCGAAACCGCGGAGCGGCAAACCGGACGCTTCCGCATCGTACGCGAAATCGATGAAGCGGCGATTCAGGAACTGGTGGCGCACGTATGCCGGCCCGGCTGCCTGAAGCGGAGACTCTGGCCACCGACGGCTCAATTGGTTGAAGCTTTGCCGAGTGAGATTCCGCTCCCGTGTCCCGAGGCGTGCAACTTCCTCGTCGGCAAAGCGCGGGAGAAGTTGAAAGGCCCGGACGAGGAATAAATTCCCGCAGTCTGTAGCGGCGGTCTATGACCGCCGATGGAAAAAGAAAGCGTATGGGCTATCCACGGCGGTCATAGACCGCCGCTACAGACTGCACCGCCGCCCGGCGTGCGGCGGCTACCGTGCCCAAGCTTGTGCCGAATGGATGCGTTCTCTATTCTTAACACGACGATGACAAGATTCTGCTTCCGCACACGATTTACCCCAACGCGATGGCTGCTGATGGCGCTCCTGCTTGGATTCCTGGTGGCGCACGCCGAAGCCAAGCCCGCCAAGCTTCGCGACATCGCCGATACCATCGACGCGAACCCGATTCTAACAAATTTTGCCGCGATGGTTCACGCCTCGGACCTCGGCACTTTTCTCAGCAGCCGCGGGCCGTTCACCATTTTCGTGCCGACTGATTCCGCGTTCTCCAAGCTCCCGCCGGGAATGCTCGACACGCTGCTCCGGCCGGAAAACAAGGTACGGCTTCAGGACATCCTCCTCTTCCACGTCGTAAATGGAAAAAAGCTGACGTCAAAAGACCTCCTGCTGCTGAAAACCACGCTTTCCTGCCAGGGCACTCCGCTCGCCCTCAAGACAACCCATTCGGGCGCGCAATTCGTGATGAAGGCAAAAATCGTCCACGCGGACATCAGGTGCCTGAACGGCATCATCCACGAAATCGACACGGTGCTGATGCCACCGGAAGCGTCGCTGCCTCCCATCGCTCCACCTCCGCCGCCTCCGCCGCCACCCGCCCCCGTAACGAATGCCCCGGCGGCCAACACGAATGCGGCTCCCGCAGACACGAACACCGCGCCCGTGATTCCGGTTGCGCCCATCGCCAAGCCGGAAGCGAATCCGCATTGATTCAGTTGTAGCGGCGGTCTATGACCGCCGATCTCTTTCCAACACGTTTCTCAAATTGCCTCGGCGGTCATAGACCGCCGCTACATGGAAACCAAATCCTTTTTGAAAACGGCCTTAAGCTGATCGAGCCCCTTGTCATCGTCACCCGCAATGGGAATGATCTCGCGCCGTACGCGCCGCTTGAATTTCTTCAGGTTCTCCGCCGCTTCGGGCAGGTCCATTTTGTTGGCGATGATGAGATAGGGCCGCTCGGCAAGTTCCTTCTGGTAAAGGCTGATCTCCGTGCGCAACTGGGTGTAATCGTCGCGTGGATCGCGCCCTTCGCTCCCGGCCATGTCGATGACGAAGAGGAGCATCCGGCAGCGCTCGATGTGACGCAGGAATTCATAGCCCAGGCCGACGCCCTTGTGCGCGCCTTCGATCAGGCCGGGAATGTCGGCCACGGTCACGCGGGCGAAGTCGGGATATTCAATCACGCCGATCATCGGTTCCAGCGTCGTGAAGGGATAGGGCGCGATCTTCGGATGCGCGTTGGACAGGCGCGAGAGCAGCGTCGACTTCCCCGCATTCGGATAGCCGACCAGCCCGGCATCGGCGATCGATTTCAGTTCGAGTTGAAATTGGCCGCGCTCGCCTTCCTCGCCGTTCTCGTAGCGGCGCGGCGCCTGGTTGGTCGAGGACTTGAAATTCATATTACCGCGTCCACCCCGGCCGCCATTGCAGAGAACGAATTTGTCTCCAGTCTTGACGAGATCGGCCACCAGTTCGAGCACAGCGGGGTCTTCCGGGACGCTGGCGAGATCGTCGGGCGTCTTCCGGCCCTCGCCATATTCGTCCGGCACGACAGGAATCACCTCGTCGGGAATGCGGCTGACCACGGTGCCCGGCGGAACGGTAATGATGCAGTCGGCGCCGGAGCGTCCCGACATCTGCTTCTTGCCGCCGTTCTGCCCGTTCTTGGCGAACTGGTGCGGCGCGTACCGGTAACGGATCAGGTTGTTGACGTGAGGATCGACGACGATGACGACGCTGCCGCCACGACCGCCGTTGCCGCCGTCGGGACCGCCGTCGGGCATGTTTTTTTCGCGCAGGAAACTGCAGGCGCCGGGCCCGCCGTTGCCAGCTCGCGCAACAATGCGAACGCGGTCGACGAACATAAATTTAAAATGGTAGCCGTTGCACTCCGTGCGACGGACCGGCGCAAGGGCCTGCGCCGGCTACCTAAGCCGTGACCGGCGCGAGGACGTGCACCTTGCGGTTGAGGCGGTCGAATTTGACGACGCCGTCCGTGAGGGCGAAGAGGGTATGGTCGCGACCGATGCCGACGTTGGCTCCGGGACGGAAACGGGTGCCGCGCTGGCGAACAATAATGTTGCCGGCGATGACCGCCTCGCTGCCGAATTTTTTCACGCCGAGGCGCTTGCTGACGCTGTCGCGTCCGTTGCGTACGCTGCCTTGACCTTTTTTATGCGCCATAGTGGTTCTCCAATTAAATCGTGATTGCGGTGATCTTCACGCGGCTCAACTTCTGCCGATGGCCAACGGTGCGGTGATAGCCTTCGCGGCGGCGGTACTTGTAAGCGATGACCTTTTTGGCCTTCACTTCTTCCACCAACTCGAGGCCGACGCTGGCCCCGCTCAGGAGCGGATTGCCGACGGAAAATTTATCGCCGTTGCCGACGAGCAGCACGTCGGAAATGGTGATCTTCTTCGCGCCTTCGGCGGGAAAATCGACCAATTCGATATCGAGGGTTTCCCCCTCTGTGACTTTGTACTGCTTTCCACCTGAACGAATAACGGCAAACATGAATAGCTCCTTTAATTTAGCGAGTTGGTCAGCATGCCCGAACATCACGCAGGCGCAAGCACTTTTTTACGCAGAATCGACAAACTTTGCGCTTAGAATTCGAGGGTGAACAACTTGATCCCACCCGCATCGTGATGAGCGGCCCGGCCCGATTCATGCATGAGGTCTTCACGGCTGCTGGGAGCGGCAAGATATTTCTCGCCCATGCCATACGAGGCGGGAGCAGCGGGATTAATCAACTGGGTGCCGTATTTCGCGCCATCGACAAAGACGCCGCCGAGTTGGGGCCTCAAATCAGGATGCGGATTGGGCGCCTTGGAGGACTCATTCGCTGGCCCGAGTTGCGCCGGGGACTTAAATCCAGTCACGTCCTGCGCGACAGCCAAACCCGCCGAAAGAGCCAAAACCGCCAAAAAGGTTGTTAACGTCTTCATAGGGAGAATGTAATCGATAAATGATTCCGGTCAAATAGTATGGGATTTAACTCCGTCTCACAGAGCATCTCAAAAAGCGGCTCTGGCCTTTTCCGCCGCCGACTTGATGACGAGAAAAAGAAACAGCGGGAACTTCCGGATGATGCGCAGGCCTTGATGACGAAAGAGCCACAGGCGCAATTCGTCGCGGTCGCGCATCACTTGCAGGCCCTTTTGATAGCTGGAGCCTCCATGAACGCGGTAAAAATAGCTGGCTTCGGGAAAAGCGACGACTTGATAATCGTTGAGCAAAATCGAGATGGCCAGATGGATATCCACCATCGAGGTCGTAAAAAAAGTGTGATTTGCCAGCGCCTCGTTGCGAAAAACGTAACCGCTGGTGCTGCCATAAAAGGAACTCATGAATAACCGCAACCAGCCCTGCCGGTCGGCGGCATCCGGGAATGAGATTTCGCGCGAGTTGGTCCATCCATGCTCCACGCTATCGGCATCGATGACCCGGCCGTTGCTAATCGCAAGTCCATGCCTGGAACTCTGATCCAACCACGCACAAGCTCTTTCTAAATGATTCGGCATCCAAATATCGTCGTCGTCCAACAGGGCCGCGTAAGGCGTGCTGACATTGAGCAACGCACGGCGAAGATGTTCGCCTTGGGGAATTTTTTCCGGTTGCTGGATAATCCGCACCTCGTGAGCCGGGTCGTTACGGCGATATTCCTCCATGACTTCGCGAATTTCCGCCCGGTCCGCCGGCTCGTCCGAACAATCCGAAGCCGTCAGCGTCCAATGGGCGTACGTTTGCTTGCGCAAACCCTCCAAAGCCTGACGCACAAAAGTGGTCCGATTACTGGTGAGAAGAATGACGGTGACCTTGGGAGGCATACTCTAATCTCTTGGTATTAACACACTGCCAAGCATTTAAGAGGCCACGAAATTGATCAATTTATCGGGGACGACGACGACCTTCCTGATGGTCTTGCCCGCGGTCCATTCTGCGAAGGCAGGGAGGGCGCGCGCGGCGGCTTCGATGGCTTCTTTGGAGGAAGCGACAGGCACGGTGACGTGGCCGCGAACCTTGCCGTTGACCTGCACCACGATCTCGACCTCCGTTTTGACGAGATACCTGGCGTCGGCGATGGGCCACGGTTCGTAGGCGAGTGTTTTCTCGTGACCAAGCTGCTTCCATAATTCCTCGGCCATGTGGGGCGCAAACGGCGCAAGAAGCAACAGCAACGTTTCGATGGCAGTGCGCGGACGGACGGTCTCCTTGGTCAGGTCGTTGACGAGCACCATCAGCGCCGAAATGGCGGTGTTGAACTGGAGCTTGTCGATGTCGTCGGTGACTTTCTGGATGGCGGCATGGAGGCTGCGGAGCAGTTCGGACGAGGGCACTGCATCGGTCAGCTTCGCGGGCGCGAAGAGCCATTCGCCCTCCTGGTTTTCCTCCATGACGAGCCGCCAGACGCGACCGAGGAAGCGGTAAACGCCCTCGATGCCGGTGGTCGACCACGGCTTCATCTGTTCCAGCGGGCCCATGAACATCTCGAAGAGGCGCAACGAATCGGCCCCGTACTCGGCGATGACGTCGTCGGGATTGACCACGTTGCCCCACGACTTCGACATCTTGCGATTGTCCTCGCCGAGAATCATACCCTGGTTGACCAGCTTGTGAAACGGCTCGGAGGTCGAGACGACGCCGATGTCGAAGAGCACCTTGTGCCAGAAGCGGGCGTAGAGCAAATGGAGCACCGCGTGCTCCGCGCCGCCGATGTAGAGATCGACGCCCTTGTCGCCCATCCAATATTTCTCGACCGCGGGATCAATCAGCGCGCTGGAATTTTTTGGATCGCAATAGCGCAGGTAGTACCAGCACGAGCCGGCCCATTGCGGCATGGTGTTGGTCTCGCGCACGCGGCCATCGGGAAGTTGCACCCACTCCCTCGCCTTGGCCAGCGGCGCGAGGCCCTCGGGAGTCGGCTTGTAGTCGTCGAGTTCCGGCAGCACGAGCGGCAACTCGTTTTCGGAAATGACCTCGTGCTGGTCGCCGTTCCAGATCACCGGAAACGGTTCGCCCCAGTAGCGCTGGCGGGAGAAGAGCCAATCGCGCAGCTTGTATTGAACGCGGCGCGTGCCTTTGCCTTCCGCTTCGAGCCAGTCAATTATCCTTGCTTTGGCTATGGCGGTCGGAAGCCCACTGAGGAAACCTGAGTTGATGGTCATGCCATCGCCAGAAAAACAGGCCGATTCCGCCGCCTGAAGCACAGCAGCTATCGGCTGAACAACTTGGATGACGGGAAGGTTATACTCATAAGCAAATTCATGATCGCGTTCGTCATGCGCGGGCACGGCCATGATCGCGCCGGTGCCATAGCCCATGAGGACGTAATCGGCGATCCAGATCGGGATTTGCTCGTCGTTGACCGGATTGATCGCGGACGCGCCGGTAAAGACACCCGACTTGCTCTTGGCTAAATCGGTCCGTTCAAGATCGCTCTTGTTGGCAACTTCGGCTTTGTATTTTGCCACGGCGTCGCGCTGTTCGGGCGTGGCGAGTTTCTCCACGAGCGGATGCTCGGGTGACAGCACCATGTAAGTCGCACCGAAGAGCGTGTCCGGCCGCGTGGTGAAAACGGTAATTGTATCGGACGCATTCGCGACCTGAAAATGCACCTCCGCTCCTTCGCTGCGGCCGATCCAGTTGCGCTGCATTTCCTTGAGCGATTCGGGCCAATCAAGCTGATCGAGATCCTTCAACAGCCGTTCGGCATAAGCCGTGATCCTTAGCATCCACTGGCGCAGCGGACGCCGCTCGACGGGATGATTGCCCCGCTCGGAACGCGGGCCTTCGGGCGTGGGCAACACCTCCTCATTGGCCAGCACCGTGCCGAGTTCGGGACAATACCAGACCGGCGCGTGCGAGACATAGGCCAGCCCCTTCTTATAGAGCTGGACGAAAATCCACTGCGTCCATTTGTAGTAGGCGGGATCGGTCGTGTTGATTTCCCTCGACCAGTCGTAGGAAAACCCGATCTCCTGAATCTGGCGGCGGAAGTTGGCGATATTTTTCTCGGTCGTCTCGCGCGGATGGGTGCCGGTCTGGACGGCGTATTGCTCGGCGGGCAGACCGAAAGCATCCCAACCCATCGGATGAAGCACGTTGAAGCCGCGCATCCGCCTGTAGCGCGCAACCAAATCGCTCGCGATGTAGCCCTCGGGATGGCCGACGTGGAGTCCCGCACCGGAGGGATACGGAAACATGTCGAGGGCGTAGTACTTCGGCTTTTCGCTGCCCGGCTCGCCGGGATTGGCGGCGCGGAACGTGCTCTGGTCGAGCCAATGGCGCTGCCAGGCCGGTTCGAAGGCGGCGAAAGGAAATTGCTTGCGGACTTGCATGATGGAGGAAGGGTAAAGTTAGAAGGAAGACGGTCGAAGTGAAAGACAGGAATTGCGGGAGAAGAAAGGCCCGCTACGCTTCGACGGAATTTGTTGAACTATGAATAAGAAGACTCTTTGCATCGCCACGCGCAACGCGAACAAGGCCCAAGAGATGGCACCTGTGCTCGCGCCGTTCTGGGAAGTGAAATGCTCCGCCGATTATCCGGAGATGGAGGGCCACGATGAGATCGCGGAGACGGGCGACACGTTCCTGGCCAATGCAACGCTGAAGGCCGTGGCGACTTCGCAGATCATCACCGATTACGTTCTGGCCGACGACTCAGGCCTCGAATGCGATGCGCTCGACGGAGCGCCCGGCGTTTTTTCAGCGCGCTACGGCGGGATTCCCTCCTCACCCGAAAAGAACATGGCGAAACTGCTCCAGGAATTGGATCGGGTGGGCGCAAAGACGCCGCAACAACGAAGTGCGCGCTTCCGGTGCGTGCTGGTGCTGGCGAAGGAGGGCGAGGTTCTGGCGAGCTTCGACGGCGCGTGCGAAGGGATGATGACGCTGGCTCCGAAAGGCACGAATGGTTTCGGCTACGATCCGCTCTTTGTCCCCGAAGGCTACGCGCGGACGTTCGGCCAGCTCGGCGAAAAGACCAAGATGACTTTAAGTCACCGCGGCCTCGCGCTGAAAAAGTTTGTGGCTTGGTGCAAGGCGAATCCGCTCGAATAGTGGAGGGTCGGATTCCGTCCCGACCCATCCTGGTAGCTACCGTCCCAGATTTTGACGGAATTACCAAATTTACGGAATTAACGGAATTGGGGGGGCGGACTACTCGGCTTTGATATCACAGATTGTGATATCAAAGACATAAACTCCTATCGATTAAGGACAAACGAAAAGTCCTTCGGAAAGCGCTTTAGGTTTCGGGTGATGGTTTGATTAAACGAACCGGTTTCCACCCCATAAAGTTTGGCTAAATCAGAATCGAGAATAACCGACTCCTCACGGATCGAGTGGATGGGAATTTTCAAACGAGGATTCATGCTAAGCGGCGAATTTGACATGATCCCTTAAGGTCCCGAAATCGGCTGCCCTACTTCTTCACACTCATGCCCATCAGGAATTCGATGTTGTTCTCGGTCTTCTTGATCTTTTCGAGGAGGAGATTCATTGCCTCGACGGGCGATTCCTCAGAGAGGACTTTCCTCAGTGCGTGGATGCGCGGCAGCTCGTCCTTATGGTAAAGCAGTTCTTCCTTGCGCGTGCCAGAACGCGAAATGTTGAACGCCGGGAAAATGCGCTGGTCGGAAAGATTGCGGTCGAGGTTCACCTCCATGTTGCCGGTGCCCTTGAACTCCTCGAAGATCACGTCATCCATCCGGCTGCCCGTCTCGATCAGCGCCGTGGCGATGATAGTCAGGCTGCCGCCCTCCTGGATATTACGCGCCGCGCCGAAAAAGCGCTTCGGCTTTTGCAATGCGTTCGACTCAACGCCACCGCTCATGATCTTGCCGCTGCTCGGCTGCATCGTGTTGTAGGCGCGAGCGAGCCGCGTGATCGAGTCGAGCAGGATCACGACATCGACCTTGTTTTCCACCAGACGCTTGGCGCGCTCGGTCACCATGTCGGCCAGCGCGACGTGGCGCTCGCAGGTCTCGTCGAAAGTCGAGGCAATGACCTCACCCTTCACCGTGCGCAGCATGTCGGTGACTTCCTCGGGGCGCTCGTCGATGAGCATCATCATGAGATAGGCGCCGGGATTGTTCTCCATGATCGCGTTGGCGATCTTCTGCAAAAGAATCGTTTTGCCCGTGCGGGGCGGCGCGACGATCAGACCGCGCTGGCCGAAACCGAGCGGGCAGATGAGGTCCATCGCGCGCATGGAGACGTCGCCCTTTTTGCCTTCGAGGAAAATGCGGCGATTCGGGAACGTCGGCGTTAGCAGGTCGAAGGTGGGGCGGACGCGGCCTTCCTCGGCATCCTTGCCCTCGATCTTGTCGACGCGGGCCAGGGCGAAATAGCGTTCCTTGTCCTTCGGCGCGCGGATGGGACCGTAGAGCGCGTCTCCTTTGCGCAGCCCGAACCGGCGCACCTGCGACGGCGAGACGTAAGGGTCTTCCGGGCAGGTGATGTAGTTGAAGCGCGGCGAGCGCAGAAAGCCGTAGCCCTCATTCGATAGATCGAGTACCCCGCCGCCGTTGGCCGTGCCGTTTTTGGCCGCGTTGCGCTTGAGGATTTCACAAATCAAATCGTGCTTCTTGAGCGTCGCGGCGTTTTCAATTTCGTATTCCTTCTTCGCGTACGCTTTCAGCTCGCGAGTCGGCTTGGCCTGAAGTTTCTCCACTTCGAGATGGGGTCCGGGCGGAAGCGGCGGAAGCGGTTCAACGGGAGCGCCGGCATCCGCAAACGCGGGTTGCGTGGGATCCGCGGGAGATGCCGGCCCGGAAATTATTTTGGAGCCTGGCGCAACCTCGGCCGGCTTCGCTCCGGGCACGGGCAGATCGGGCTCGTCGGCGGGCAGACCTTCCATGCCGCGCGGTTTGTGCGGACCCCGGCGGAAAGGCCGGTTATTTTGAGATCGACGCATCCTCATGAAAAACAAACCTGATCAAGTTGACTGAGCAAAACCGCAGGTGTCCCCTCACCCCAAAAGGCGACAGAGGAACGGGCCATTTTTTCGGCCACGGGCATCTGGCTGGCCAGACGCTGGGCGGCTTCCGCCTCCGAAAGACCACGGGCCTTCAGCCGGTTCATCTGCGCGACGCGGGACGCGCCGACGCACCAAACGGCAGAAAACATCTGTTCGAGTTCGCACTCGAAGAGCAGCGGAATCATGACGGCCAAAGAATGTGTGGGATGGGTTCGAGCCCGCTCCTCGCGTTCGCGTTGCCAGACGGATCGGATGGCGGGGTGG
>Ga0182024_10017087_pt1 | contig 13676 bp, 13 predicted proteins | sample P32metaG_FD_120480 | JGI IMG/M metagenome (GOLD analysis project Ga0182024, IMG submission 120480) | Permafrost microbial communities from Stordalen Mire, Sweden - P3-2 metaG (Illumina Assembly) | ecosystem: Environmental > Terrestrial > Soil > Wetlands > Permafrost | place: Sweden: Stordalen... | reverse complement strand
CAGGCGATGTGGCAGATGGTGATCGGCACGCGCACCACCGACGAATTGGGCGGGCCGCTGCGCATTGCCCAGCTGTCGGGAGAGATCGCGCAGGGCGGCATCGTGCCGCTGTTGTGGTTCATGGCGGTGCTGTCGGTCAATCTCGGGCTGATCAACCTGTTCCCGGTGCCGGTGCTGGACGGCGGGCATCTCCTGTACTATGCGGCCGAAGCGATTCGCGGGAAGCCGTTGGGCCAGCGGGCGCAGGAATACGGCTTCCGCCTGGGGTTGGCGCTGGTGCTGACGCTGATGGTATTCGCTACCTGGAACGATCTTGTTCACACCGGGATCGTCGATATTGTGAAGCGCTTTGTGACCTGACACGATCCGCGGCAAGGGGTATCGGCAAAGAGCCGGAGTGGGGGGGTTTTGGGTCCGAAGCGCGTGATTTTTCGCTGGCTGGCCATGATGGTCGCCGCCGTGATGGCGGTGGCCGCGTGGGTGCCGTTGGCCGCCGCTCAGACCCACTCGGCCGCGACCGCGGCCGGGGGTGGAGCGATCACCGATATCCGGATCGAGGGGATCCAGCGGATCGAGCCGGAGACCGTGCGTTCCTATCTGCTGCTCCAGCCGGGGGATGCCTGGGACCCCGAACGCATCGATCGCTCGTTGAAGGCGCTGTTCACGACGGGGCTCTTCGCCGATGTGAAACTCATCCGGCAGGGCAATGTCCTGGTCGTCCGGGTGGTCGAGAACCCGATCATCAATCGCATCGCCTTCGAGGGGAATTCGAAGCTCGCTGACAAGGACCTTAACGGCGAGATCCAGTTGCGTCCGCGGGTGGTCTATACGCGCACCCGCGTCCAGAACGATGTTCGGCGCGTCCTCGAACTCTATCGCCGGCACGGCCGTTTCGCGGCGACCGTGGAGCCCAAGGTCATCCAATTGTCGGAGAACCGGGTCGATCTGGTTTTTGAGATCAACGAAGGGCCCTCGACCGGAGTACGCAGCATCAATTTCGTCGGCAATCGCCAATTCAGCGATAGCACGCTGCGCGGCACCATCGAAACCAAGGAAAGCCGCTGGTATCGCTTTTTGTCGACTTCGGACACCTACGACCCCGATCGGCTGACCTACGATCGCGAGCTGTTGCGCAAATTCTATCTTAACGAGGGCTACGCCGATTTTCGCGTGGCGTCGGCGGTGGCCGAGCTGACCCCCGACCGCGACGGCTTTGTCGTTACCTTCACGGTGGACGAGGGCGAGCGCTATCGCTTCGGCAAGGTGGATGTCAACATTACGCTGAAGGATCTGCCCCGCGAGGCGGTGCTGCCGCTCTTAACCGTCCAACCCGGCGATTGGTACAACGCCGAGGGGGTCGAACACTCGATTTCGGTGCTGACCGACGCGCTTGGCAATCGCGGCTATGCCTTTGTCGAGGTCAAACCCGAGATCACCCGCAATAAGGACGAGCACACCCTCGATGTGATCTTTAACGTGCGCCAGGGTCCGCAGGTCTATGTCGAACGGATCGACATCAATGGCAATGTGCGCACGCTCGACCAGGTGATCCGCCGCGAGTTCCGCCTCGTCGAAGGCGACGCGTTCAACACCAACAAGATGACCCGCTCCAAGGAGCGCATCAAGAACCTCGGCTTTTTCAAGAAGATCGAGGTTACCAACAGCCCAGGCTCGGCGCCCGATCGAACCATCATCACGGTCGAGGCAGAAGAGCAGTCGACCGGCGAATTGTCGCTCGGCGTCGGCTTCTCGACCACGGACGGCCCGCTCGCCGATGTCAGCGTCCGCGAGCGCAACTTTCTCGGCCGCGGTCAGGATCTGCGGGTCAGCACCGTGCTCTCCTTCCGCTCGCAGCAAGTCGACATGAGCTTTACCGAACCGTACTTTCTCGACAAGAACATTGCGGCGGGGATCGACCTGTTCGAAATCAAGACCAGCCCGACCTCCAATTTTTTCAGCGGAGTCACCCCGGCCTACGTGCAGTTCTCTTATGGCGGGGCGCTGCGCGCCGGTTATCAGATCTCGGAGAATCTGCGGCAGACCTGGAAATACACGGGGCGATCAGACGATATTACCAACGTCCAGAGCACGTCTTCGCTGTTTATTCAGCTTCAGGCGGGAACCCACGTGACCTCCGAGATTGGTCAGGTCTTGCTCTATGATCGCCGCGACAACCGCCTTGACCCGACCGACGGATATTATGCTTCTGTTGGTAATGATTTTGCCGGTGTAGGGTTTGGTGTTCAGTATATTCGAAATAAGGCTGAGTTTGGTTATTATTATTCGGTCGCACCGGAATGGGTGCTCAGCTTTACCGCCGAGGCCGGCGACATTTTCGGCTGGGGCGGGCAGCAGGTGCTGTTGCAGGACCGGTTCTTTGTCGGCGGCGATAACCTGCGCGGCTTCGCACCCGCCGGGATCGGTCCGCGCGACTCCAATACCGGCGATGCGCTGGGCGGCAACAAATATTATGCCGGGTCAGTGACGCTCGGCGTGCCGCTCGGCTTGCCAAAGGAACTGGGAATCACCGGGCGGATTTTTACCGATTTTGGTAGTCTGTGGGGAAATGATCAGGCAAATATCCCCCTGACGCCGGCACAACTCGTGGCCACTGGGGGAGTGGTGCCGGTGATCCTCGATTCGAGCGCGATCCGCGCCACCGCTGGGGTCGGCGTCTCGTGGAAATCCCCGGTCGGCCCAATCCGCCTCGATCTGGGCTACCCCCTGAAGAAAGAGTCGTTCGACAAGACCCAGATTTTCCACGTGAGTTTTGGCACGAGGTTCTGATGTCGGTCACAAATGCGGGGTTTGCTCCGCTGATTGCATTTATCGCGCTGGGCGCGCTGATTGCCCCTGCCGAGGCGCAGCAGACGCCGCCGGCGCCTGCCCCAGCCCCGGCTGCAGCCCCGGTCGCCGCGCCGAGCTTGAACATCCTGGTGGTGGACGTCCAAGCGCTCTTGCAGAACGCCAAATCGGCGAAGATGGTGCGCCAGCAGATTGAGCAAAAGCGCACCGAATACCAGAAGGAAATGTCGGCTCAGGAAGCCGCGCTGCGCCAGGAGCACGATACCCTGCAACGGCAGCAAAGCTCGCTGTCAGCCGAGGCGTTTAACCAGAAGGGGCGCGAGTTCCAGCAGAAGCTTAATGAATTCGACAAGAACATGCAGAGCAAGCGGCAAGTTCTAGAAAAAGCTAACTCCGAGGCGCTTGAAAAAATCAATGAGGTTATGCTCAAGATCATCGCCGACATCGCCAAAGAGCGGAAAGCTAACCTGGTGTTTCTGCGCAGCGAGTTGGTACTGTTCGACCAAAATTTCGAAATCAGCGATGAGGTGCAGCAAAAGCTCGACGAGCAACTGCCGACCCTGACCGTCAATTTTGCCGCCCCGGTCGCCGCCAATGCTCCCAACGGCGCCAACCCTCCGGCAGCGCCATCGCCGGCCGCGCCTGCACAGCCGGCGCCGAAAAAAAAGAAATAGGGGCGAGGCCGCTGCCTCGGGCCGCGCGCTCGGCGATGGCAGACCCCCGCTTCTTCGCTCGGTCCGGGCCGTTTTCGCTCGACGCGCTGGCCGCGTTGAGCGGGGCCGCACTGCGTGACCCTAAAAGCGGCGACCGGCTGTTCGCCGATGTTGCCCCGCTCGAGAGCGCCGGCCCCGAGGATCTGACGTTTCTCGACAACCGCAAATATCTTGACGCGTTCGCCCGTTCGCGCGCCGGGGCCGCGTTCGTCGACGAGCGTGCGATCGGCAACGCTCCGGCCGGAATGGCGCTGTTGGTCGCCGGCAATCCCTACAAGGCGTTCGCGCGCGCCGCGCAGGCCTTCTACCCGCTAAACCCGGTGGCGCCGCGGCGGGCGTCGTCGTCCATCATCGACCCGACGGCGACGGTTCCGCCCGATTGCGACATCGCCGACCATGTGGTGATCGAGGCGGCGGCTCGGCTTGGCGCGCGCTGTCAGATCGGGCCTCATACGGTGATCGCCGCCGGGGTCGAGCTCGGCGATGATTGCCGGGTCGGTGCCAATGTGACGCTCAGCCATTGCGTGATCGGCGCGCGCGTCGTGCTGCATCCCGGCGTGCGGATCGGCCAGGCCGGATTCGGGTTTGCGCCGGACCCGGCGGGGCCGGTCAAGATCCCGCAGCTCGGACGGGTGATCGTCGGCGAGGATGCCGATATCGGGGCAAACACGACGATCGACCGCGGCTCGGGACACGACACGGTGATCGGACCGGGCACGATGATCGATAATCTGGTGCAGATCGGGCACAATGTCGTTCTCGGCCGGGGCTGCATCCTGGTCGCTCAGGTCGGGATTGCCGGCAGCACCAGATTCGGCGATTTTGTGATGGCGGGAGGGCAATCCGCGTTTGCCGGCCATCTCAAGATCGGCAGCGGCGCGCGGATTGCAGCGCAGTCCGGGGTGATGCGCGATGTCGCGCCCGGCGAGACGGTTTGCGGCGCCCCGGCGGTGCCGATAGGCTTGTTCATGCGACAGGTTGCGATTCTGCAGCGCCTCGCGAAAAAGAAGGACGGAGGATGATCGATCCGGCCTGCGCCGACCAGCGATTGCCCCAGATCGACCTTGAGCGGATCATGGAAATGATCCCGCACCGCCACCCCTTTTTGATGATCGACAAGGTCGTCGACGTGGTGGCGAACCAGCAGGCGACCGGCATCAAGAACGTCTCGATCGACGAATATTATTTCCCGGGCCATTTCCCGACCCGTCCGGTCATGCCGGGCGTGTTGATCATTGAGGCGATGGCGCAGACCGCCGCGGTGCTCGTCGTCCATACCCTCGGGCCGGAGGCGGAAGGCAAGCTGGTCTATTTCATGAGTGTCGACAACGCACGCTTTCGCCGGCCGGTGGTACCCGGCGATTGTCTCCGGGTGAGTGTCACCAAGCAGCGCCATCGCGGCAATGTCTGGAAATTCGGAGGCCGCGCCGAAGTTCGTGGCCAGTTGATGGCGGAAGCGGTATTCGCCGCGATGATCATGGGCGATTAGGGCCCGGCATGCCGCAGATCCACCCTACCGCGGTCGTGGCGTCCGAGGCGGCATTGGCCGACGACGTCGAGATCGGGCCCTATTGCGTGATCGGCGGGCAGGTCGTGCTGGGCGCCGGGGTCAGCCTAAAATCGCATGTCGTGATCGACGGGCGCACGACGGTGGGCGAGCGGACGCGGATCTTTCCGTTCGCCTCGATCGGCTTCGAGACCCAGGATCTGAAGTACAAGGGGGAGCCCTCTTCGCTGGAGATCGGCCACGACAATACGATCCGCGAGCACGTGACGATCAACCCCGGCACCGAGGGTGGCGGCATGGTCACGCGAATCGGCAATCATTGCCTCCTGATGGTCGGTGCGCATGTCGCCCACGATTGCCAGATCGGCGACCACGTGATCCTCGTCAACAACGCGACGCTCGGCGGCCATGTCGTGATCGAGGACTACGCAATCCTCGGCGGGCTTTCGGCGGTGCATCAGTTCGTGCGCATCGGCCGGCACGCAATGATCGGCGGCATGTCGGGAGTGGAGCGCGACGTCATCCCCTACGGCGTGGTGGTCGGCGACCGGGCGCGCCTGACCGGTCTCAACATCATTGGCATGCAGCGCCGCGGCTTCAGCCGCGACGACATCCAGGGACTGCGCAGCGCCTACCAGTTCCTCTTTTCGGAGGACGGGACGTTCAACGACCGGGTCATCGAGGCGGCTGAGCGCTTCGGGGGAATCAGCCCGGTCGACGACATTATCGCCTTTATCCGCGCCGATTCGAACCGGGCGATCTGCCAGCCGAAAGGACCGAATGGCGGCTGACGCCGAGCTTTCGACGCCGGGTCCGCCCCAGGGCCCACTGGGCATTATTGCCGGCAGCGGCGGCCTGCCGCGCCGGGTGATCGAAAGCTGCCGCGCCGCGGGGCGCGAGGTTTTTGTCCTCGCGCTCGAGGGGGAAGCCGACCGGGCCTCCATCGAGAGCGTGCCGCATGCCTGGTGCCGCATCGGCGCCGCGGCCACCGCTCTCGACCTTTTGCGCGCCAATGCGGTCGGTGAATTGGTCCTCGCCGGCGGGGTGCGCCGCCCCTCGCTCGCGGCGCTGCGCCCGGATTGGCAGGCCGCCAAGATTCTGGCCCGGATCGGCTACCGCGCTCTCGGCGATGACGGGCTCCTCACGGCGGTCATCAAGGAGCTCGAGCGCGAAGGCTTCCGCGTCATCGGCGCCGATCAGCTGCTCGACGGGGCGGAGTTGCCCGTAGGGCCGCTCGGGCAGGTCCGGCCCGATCCCGACGCCGAAGCCGATATCGCGCAGGGCATGCGCCTGGCGCGGGCGATCGGTGCGCTCGACGTCGGCCAGGCGGTGGTGGTTCAGCAAGGCTTTGTCCTCGGGGTCGAGGCGATCGAGGGCACCGACGGCTTGTTGCGCCGCTGCGCGTCATTGCGACGCGACGGCCCGGGCGGCGTGCTCGTCAAGGTCGAGAAGCCCGGGCAGGAGAAGCGCGCCGACCGGCCGGTGATCGGCCCGCAGACCGTGATCCTCGCCGCCGAGAGCGGGCTCTGCGGGATCGCGGCCGAGGCCGGCGCGACCCTCGTCCTCGATCGCGACGAGGTCGTTCGCCTGGCCGATTCGGCCGGCATTTTCGTGGTCGGAATACGCGCGTCATGAGCGCGGCCGGCGAGGCCGTGCCGTTTCTCTTCATCATCGCCGGTGAGCCCTCGGGCGATGCGCTGGGCGCGGCGCTGATCGCGGCGTTGCGCGAGCGCACCGCCGGCCGCTTGCGCATCGCCGGGATCGGCGGCGAGGCGATGGCGGCGCAAGGGCTCGACAGCCTCGTTCCTCTTGGCGATCTCGCGGTGGCCGGGGTGGCCGAGGTGCTGCCGCGGGCGCCCTTGATCCTGCGGCGGGTGCGCGAGACTGTGGCGGCGATCCAGCTTCTGCGGCCGGATGCCGTCGTCACGATCGACAGCTCCGGCTTCAGCTGGCGCATCGCGCATGGGCTGCGCCGGCGCGGCGAGCGTTTGCCGCTCATTCATTACGTCGCGCCGATGGTCTGGGCGTGGCGCGGCGGCCGCGCCCGGCGGATGGCGCGCTGGTACGACCATCTCTTGACCCTCCTGCCGTTCGAGCCGGCGTATTTCGAGCGGGTCGGCCTCGCCGCCAGCTATGTCGGCCATCCCGTGCTTGAGAGCGGCGCTGACAAGGGCGAGGGGGCGCGCTTTCGCGGCCGCCACGGGATCGGCGCCGACGAATTGGTGCTGAGCGTGCTGCCGGGCAGCCGCGGCGGCGAGGTGCGCCGGCTGGTGCCAATTTTCGGCGCGGCGCTGGAGCGGCTGGAGGGCATGCTCGGGCCGTTCCGCATCGCCGTGCCGACGGTGGCGACCGTCGCCGATTGGGTGGCCGAGGGGGTGAGCGGCTGGCCGGGCCGGCCGATCGTGCTGCGCGGCGTCCAGGACAAATACGACGCCTTCGCGGCGAGCCGCGCCGCACTGGCGGCCTCGGGGACGGTGGCGCTCGAATTGGCCCTTGCCCAAGTGCCGATGGCGATCGCCTATCGCCTCAATCCCATGACCGAGGCGCTCCTCGACCGCATCGTCAAGGTGCGCCAGGTCAATCTGATAAACCTGCTGCTCGGGCGGGTGCTCGTGCCGGAGCATTTGGGGCGCGCCGCCTGCGCGCCCGAGCGGCTGGCCGCGACCCTCGCCGAGCTGATCGGCGACGAACGGGTTCGCAGCGCGCACCGCCAGGGGTATGATGAAGCGGTAGGGCGGCTGCGCGCCGGCGGTCTATCGCCGAGCCGCGCCGCCGCCGACCGGATCCTTGCGATCCTCGCCGCGCGCCGCGAGGATCCCTCTGGAGCTTGCCCCAGGGTATCCAGGGCACATATCGTGCCGCAACGCGAAGGAGTGACCCCGCCATGACGATGACCGATACCGCGACCAGACCCGCCGTTGAACCGGGCAAGGCCCGGCTGCTGCACACGATGCTCCGGGTGAAGGACCTCGACAAATCGCTGCATTTTTATACCGAGCTCCTCGGCATGAAGCTCCTCAGGAAGCGCGATTACCCGACCGGCAAGTTCACCCTCGCCTTTGTCGGCTATGGCGAGGAGATCGATTCCACGGTGATCGAGCTGACCCACAATTGGGACCAGGCCGAGCCCTATGCGCTCGGCAGCGCCTTCGGCCATCTCGCGATTGGCGTGCCGGATGTCTACCAGGCTTGCGAGCGGCTCGCTGCGTCCGGGGTCAAGATCCCGCGTCCGGCCGGCCCGATGGCGCATGGCGGCTCGGTCATCGCCTTTATCGAAGACCCCGACAGCTACCGCATCGAGCTGGTGCAGCGAGGCTGAGGCTCAACCAAACGCCATCCCGGCGAAGGCGGCGCCCATCTTTCAACCGTCTTGGGGGTGGACAAATGGGTCCCGGCCTTCGCCGGGATGGCGTCGGAATATTGTTCGTCGTTGAGATTCGGTCGGAGAGATCGATGCGGTTTGGACTTTTCGGCAGCGCGCAGGCACGCCGGCCCGATCCCCAGGGGCCGGATACCGACAGCAGCCAGGGCTTTCGCGAGTGGATCGAGAACAATGTCGAGGCCGAGGCGCTGGGCTTTCACAGCACCTTTGTCGTCGAACATCATTTCACCGGGTTCGGCCAGGTCTCGGCGAGCCTCAACCTATTGACCTGGCTGGGCGCGCGCACCTCGACGCTGCGCCTCGGCACCGCCGTCCTGGTGCTGCCCTGGCACAACCCGGTGCTGCTCGCCGAGCAGGCGGCGACGCTCGACCTCCTGTCCGGCGGCCGGCTCGATTTCGGAATCGGCAAGGGCTACCGCTACAACGAATTCTCCGGGTTCGGCGTGGCGATGGAGGAAGCCGATTCACGCTTCGACGAGGCGATGGAAATCATCACCAGGGCCTTTGTCTCGGATACGCCGTTCAGCCACCGCGGCCGCTATTGGCAGTACGACAACATCGTCGTCGAGCCGCCGACCGCGCAACGCCCGCACCCGCCGTTCTGGATGGGCGCGGGCAGCGAGCGCTCGGTGCGCCAGGTCGCCGAGCGCGGGTACAACATGCTGCTCGGCCAGCACGACCTCGCCGAGGACGTGCTCCGCCACGTCGCGCAGTTCCGAGCCGACGTAACGGCGCGCGGCCGGATTTACGACCCGATGCAGGTTGCCGTCGCCCGCGCCGTGCATTTCGCCGACACGCCCGAAGAACTGGAGGCAGCCTATGTGCGGCGCTTCCAGGGGCACCTGCGGATCAACAAGCTTGCCGAGCGGCCAGGTGACGAGCGCGAGCGCTTTGCCCGCCATGACGACACGGAGATCCGCCGCCTCTGCGACGAGACGGCGATCTTCGGCACTCCCGACAAGATTGTCCGCGAGCTCGAGGTGCTGCGAGCCGGCGGCGTCGAGTACGTCATCGTCAATTTCGGCGGCTCGCGCGCGAACATCCGCCGCTTTGCCCGCGACATCATGCCGGATTTCGCCGACCAGCCGCGGTTCGTGGCGGCGGCGAAGTAACGCCGCCCCTACATTTTCGTGCCGCCTGCCAGGAGGTCGGTGACCTCGTCGTCGCTCATCTGGTGGAAATCCTCGTAGTAGAAGCCGATCGCGCCGAGCCCCTCGGGCGCGGCGACGCAGACCGTCTCGTCGGCGTCGCCCGCCAGGGAGGCTAGCGTCTCGGCGGCGGCGACCGGCGCGGCGAGGACCAGCCAGGCCGGGCCGCGCCGCCGCACCGCGCGTAACGCCACCCGCATCGTCGCGCCGGTGGCGATCCCGTCATCGACGACGATTGCGGTGCGGCCACCGATCTCGACCGGCGGGCGGCCCGCGCAATAGATCTGGCGCCGGCGCTCGATCTCGGCGAGCTGGCGCGCACTCTCCTCGCGTACGTAGTCGGCGGATATCGCGAGAGATTGCTGCATGTGTGCGTCGATGAAGATCTCCGGGGCGCCGCCATCGGCGACCGCGCCCAGTGCCAGCTCCTCCTGCCACGGCACGCCGATCTTGCGCACCAGCACGATGTCGAGGGGCGCCTCGATGAGGCGGGCGATCTCGCTGCCGATCGCAACCCCGCCGCGCGGCAAGGCTAGCACAACGGGCGACCGATCCTTGAGATGGAGGAGCAGCGCTGCGAGGCGCTCGCCCGCATCCTTGCGGTCGCGGAACACCATCCGATCCTTCCGCCAGGCATGCCGCATCCTCATCATCGTCACTGTAAACCTAACGGCGGCCATGGCACGATCTATCGGCGTGCCTATCTGAGAGGCAGCAGGTCCGGGTCCTAATCGATCCGGCGCAATTTCACCGGGGAGCCGATTTGACCGCGATCCCGAGCCGGTCCGGCCGACAGCCACTCGCCGGGGCGCGGCTGCACTATGCCTGGATCATCGCCGCGGTCACCTTCGTGGTGGTGATGCTGTCCGCCGGGATCCGCTCCGCGCCCGCCGTCCTGATCGTGCCGCTCGAAGAGGAATTCCACTGGTCGCGCGCGACGATCTCGTTCGCGATCGGGGTCAATTTGTTGCTCTACGGCCTCATTGGGCCTTTTGCCGCGGCGTTGATGGACCGCTTCGGGGTGCGCCGGACGATGACCCTCGCGCTGGGCGCGACCGCGATCGGCGTGGCGCTGAGCCCGGCGATGCACGAACCCTGGCAGCTAGTCGTGCTGTGGGGCGTTGTCGTCGGCATCGGCTGCGGCTTTATCGGGCCTTATCTTGCGGCGCTGATCGCGGCGCGCTGGTTCCACCGGCGGCTGGGCCTCGTGATCGGAATTTTGACCGCGGCCTCGGCGGCCGGGCAGCTCGTGTTCCTGCCGAGCATGGCCGCTCTGGCGACCTATGCCGGCTGGCGCACGATGTCGCTGAGCCTCGCTGCCAGCGTGCTGATCTTCGTGCCGCTCGTCGCCCTGTTGATGCGCGAGCGGCCGGAAGATCTGGATCTCGCCCCCTATGGCGGTGTGCGGGCCACGGCGCGGGCTCCGGCGGCAACCGGCAATCCGTTCGCCGTCACCTTTCGCGCCCTTGCCGACGGGGCGCGGTCGCGCGATTTTTGGCTGATCGCCGGCAGCTATTTCATTTGCGGGGCGTCGACCAACGGGCTCATCGGCACCCACCTGATCCCGGCCTGCGTCGACCACGGCCTGGGCGAGGTCGTCGGCGCGAGCCTCCTCGCCGCGACCGGGGTTTTCGCCTTTGTTGGCGGCACGCTGTCGGGCTGGCTCAGCGACCGCTGCGACAACCGCATTCTGTTGTTCTGGTATTACGGGCTGCGGGGCCTGTCGCTGATGTACCTGCCGTTCGCCTTCGACATGTCGTTCTACGGCCTGACCCTCTTCAGCGTATTTTACGGGCTCGACTGGATCGCCAGCGTGCCGCCGACGATCCGGCTCCTGGGCCGGGTGATGGGGGCCGAGCGGCTCGGCATCATGGTTGCCTGGATCACCGCGATTCACATGGTCGGCGGCGCCTTGGCGGCCTATCTCGGCGGCCTGCTGCGGATCACCTTTGGCAGCTACCTCCAAGCCTTCATGCTGTCGGGGCTGCTGTGCATCGCCGCCGCCCTTATGGTGCTGCTGATCGGCGCCGGGCGGCGCGGGCAGGAGCCGGTCGCGCTGCCGGCGGAGTAATCACCAGCGCAGCGGCTGCCGGCACACCGAGTACCACAGCCCCAGATTCTGCTCCTTCCATTTCGGATCGGCGCAGTTCTTTTTAAGGAGTTCCTCCGAGTTGGCGTCGCCGGAGGCCGTGCCCGGGGCCGGCTTGTTGTCGGAGCATCCGCTGAGGAGGATCGCCGCCGCCAACGCGAAAAATACCGCTCTCACCAGCCGTTCTCCCCAATCGCCGCCAATCCGCAGCGTACCGAGACGCAGTGTAGCGCCGACGGCGATAAGCCGGCGCGGGCAAAGCCCGTCCGTCGCCTGAACGCGCGAATCGCCGGCTACCAGGGGCAGGCCGCGCCGGCGGCACACCAGCGGCTGAGCTCCACCACGAGCGGCAGGTAGCCCAGCGATACGCTCATCGAAAGGGGCATCAGCCGCCGGTCATCGGAGATCGTCAGCGCGACCGGCCGCGGCGCGGTATCGGGATCGCCGTCCTCGCTGGTCTCGCCCTTGAACCCGGCAATCGGCGCCAGGGTCAGCGCGAGATGAAGCGCCCCGTCGCCTTCCCGCTTCGGCAGGATCCGGACGCGGACATCGAAGCGGCGCGCGCCGTCATAAACCGGGATCGTAAACGAACCGCGATTGCCTCGGCGCAGCTCGTGGCGGATCGCGGCCAGCGTGCTCAACGGGTCGAGCACGTTGGTGCGGAAGGGCTCGGCCAGTGGCGGCTTCTTGCTGGTGTCCGCGGGGCCGCGCTCGGCGACGAGCCCCCCGCCGGCATGCGGCGCGAACTCCATGCTGAGACGCCGGTCGTGCGCTTTGCGCAGATCGTAGGCCGCGTCATAGCGGGTCGGCGCCGGCAGCAGCTCGGCGGCGAGCCGCCCCTCGCTGACCGCGCTGCCGCGAAACCGGCTCAGGAGATGCGCCAAGCCCTCGGTGCGGATCTGGATCTCGCCGCGATAGGCGGCGGGATCTTCCATCAGCGTCAGGCGGATTTCCCCAGCCGGCAGCCCGGCCCAATAGGCCTGATAGAGCGCGGTCTCCTCGGCATGGGCGCTTTGGAGAACCGCGGCGGCAAGCCAGACGAGGGCTGCCACCCGCAACATCAGCTCGAACCTGCCGCGCGGGCGGGCGGCTCCCGTCCGGCTGGCAATTCGCTGCGGTATTCCGGCACCAGCCGGTGCAAGAGGTCGAGCGCGCGCGCGTCGCGGCCGGCGCGCGCGTGCTCTTCGATCTCGTCGATCGAGCGGGCGAGCACGGCGTAATCGGCGGTGCGCGGCGCCGCCAGGCGGAGCGCCGGGTTGCGCGTCGGGACCGGCGCTTCGGCCGCGTGGAACAGCGCCTCGTGCAATTTCTCGCCGGGCCGCAGCCCGATATAGGTGATCCTAACATCGCGCTCGGGGGTGAGCCCGGCGAGGCGGATCATCTGGCGCGCCAGGTCGACGATCTTGACCGGCGCGCCCATTTCGAGGACGAAAATCTTGCCGCGCGAATCGCCGTCATGGGCCTCCGGTTCGCTAGAAGAGGCTTCGAGCACCAGCTCGACCGCCTCGCGCACGGTCATGAAAAACCGGCTGACCTCGGGATGCGTCACCGTCAGCGGACCGCCGGCGGCGAGCTGGCGCGCGAACAGCGGCACGACCGACCCGGTCGATCCCAGCACATTGCCGAACCGCACGGTGACAAACCGCGTGCCGGGGGCAGACCGGCGCGCATCGGCGAGATCGAGCGCCTGGCAGATGGCTTCGGCGAGCCGCTTGGTGGCGCCCATCACGCTCGCCGGATCGACCGCCTTGTCGGTCGAGATCATCACCACGAGCGGGACGCCACAGACGCGCGCTGTCTCGGCGACGTTGCGGGTGCCGATGACATTGGTGAGGACGCCCTCGATCGGGTTGGCCTCGACCATCGGCACGTGCTTCAAGGCGGCGGCATGAAACACGATCTGCGGCTGCTCGCCGGCGATGACCGCATCGACCCGGCTGCGCTCGCGCACATCGGCGAGCAGCGGTTGGATGGCGAGTTCGGGCCACCGCTCGCGCAATTCGCCGTCGATCGCGTAAAGCAGGAATTCGCT
>Ga0182024_10017086_pt1 | contig 13676 bp, 5 predicted proteins | sample P32metaG_FD_120480 | JGI IMG/M metagenome (GOLD analysis project Ga0182024, IMG submission 120480) | Permafrost microbial communities from Stordalen Mire, Sweden - P3-2 metaG (Illumina Assembly) | ecosystem: Environmental > Terrestrial > Soil > Wetlands > Permafrost | place: Sweden: Stordalen... | reverse complement strand
GGGCAGCAATTTCTGCTCCGAGGTCATGATTTCCGGCGATGGCCGGTTCGTCTACGCCGGCAATCGGCTGCACGATAGCATCGGCATCTTTTCCGTCGGCCCAGACGGCACGCTGACGTTTGTCGGCGAAGAATGGACGCACGGCAACTATCCGCGCAGCTTCAACTTCGATCCCACCGGCCAGTTCTTTTATTGTTGCAATCAACGAGGCGACAACATCGCCGTCTTCCGCGTGAATCGCAAAACCGGCGGCCTCAACTTCACCGGCCATTACACGCCCGTCGGCAATCCTTCGACCATCGTGTTCCTCGATCTTGCAAAGGCGAGCTGAAGTCCCGTTGGTGAGAGGTGTGGTTTTTCCTTTCGGTGGAGGGGCCTCTGGGCAGAGACGGCCGCTGCGTATCTGAACGGATTGCGTGCTTGCTCACAAGCTGCCGGAACTCGGAATTCAAGCGATCGAGAGACCGGACAGAGCTGATCATCTGGTCTGAATCGCCGGTGTTTCCATTGGCGCCGGCCGGCCAAAGTAGAATCCTTGGGCCAGGTCGAAACCGAGCGAAGCACACGTCGCGGCCTCGTCTTCGCTTTCAACACCTTCGGCGAGGGCGAGAATTCCCAAGTTCCGCACCATTTTGACCAGATGAGCCACCATTTGCTGGTGATCCGGCGCGGCCAGATGGATGTTGCGGATCAGCGACATGTCGAACTTCAAATAATCCGGGCGAACAGCCGTCAATTCGACAATCCGTGCCTGTCCAGCGCCGAAATCATCGAACGCCAGACGCACATTGATCGTCTTTAGTTCCTCGTTGAGCCGCTTCATTTGATCCGTGTTCGTAACTGCCGCTTCGTGAATCTCCAGCGTGATACGCTGAGAAGGAGCCGCGGCGCGTAGCTCTCGGAGCGATTCGATCAGACCGGGCTGCCGAATCTCAACGGGATGGGTGTTCAAGAACAGATGGGGAACAACCTCCAGCCCCATGGTCTCCTGGCAGGCATTCCAGCGAATCGTCTGGCTAAGGCGAACCTCCTGATCGAGCTGCGCGGCCGCGGCAAACATTTTCAAGGGCGTTTCCAAGCCTGGCAATCGACTTCGGCACAACACTTCGACGCCCTCGACCGCCTGGGTGTGCAGGTCGACGATCGGCTGGTAGAAAGGAATGACCGCTCCTTCCGATATCAGCCGGTCGAATAGCACGAGCGCCATGGCTTGGTCGCACACATTCTCGCAAGCCGTGGCGGGATTCGCGGAACTGTCTTGCTTGAGCACGCGGAACGGCTGGGTCGCAAACTGGATCAGATCGCCAGAAACCACCTCGATCTCCGAGGTCAACCGCTTGCCATTGACGAAAGTCCCGTTCGTGCTACCCAAATCGCGCAGCACCGCCGTCGGCCCATTGTCGATGAATTCCGCATGGGCGCTGGAGACCGTCGGGCAATTCAACTGAAGCCCGCAATCGGCGCGGCGCCCGATCACGAACGGACTGGAATGAATCGGAACGTACCGAACCGGATCCCCGTCGCCGGCCCGACCACAAAGAAACCACATGGAGCTGGTCCAAGGGGCTTGTGGGGAACCGCGATTTGGCCAGGGCTTTCCCGAACCAAGGTCCGGGGGCAACCGGAAATCTTCAGTTGTGGGTCTCATTCTTGAACCCGCCTAGGCAACGACAGCCGCATCCAGAATTTAGTTTAGCTCGCGAGCGGGTACGGAGTCGGACGAATTGCCCATCCCGACCAGGCGGTTCGCGTTGCGCTTTCGTTAGGATCGAATCCTTGGCTGCGTTCCGCGCCATCGGAGCGGTCGGCCGGAGCGGATGCCGCCGGAGGCGGGGTTCGGAGAATGAATCGCGTGCTATCGTTGCGATACCGCGTAAGCCCGCATGTTCAATGCGCCACGATCGTTGCCGCTTCGACGCGGCACGGTCCGTCGAATGGCGCAAACAAGCGATGTCGCGGAATGCCCAAGGTTTTGCAGCCCTGTTCGACGAACTTCCGGCATGACCGCCTCCCCCCGAGCAACGGAAGAGGAAGTTGAGATTGGAGGTCCCCTTGCTCACGACGGAAACTCAAGAAGTGCAATCCACGTGGCTCGAGGCATTCCTATCCGACGAGCAATTTTGGCCCATCGAGCCCAAGACCCTCGGGGAGACGGGGCTGGCTCCGACACTCGTCGAATCGCTGATCGTCAAGCATTTGGCCGTCGCCGGAAATGCGAGCGGCCGGCGACTCGCCGAGCAAGTCTGTTTGCCATTTCGCGTTTTGGAAGATGTATTTGCGATATTGCGCAACCAACAGTTGATCGTGCATACGGGCGCCGCCCCCTTCAACGACTTTTACTACAATCTCACGGAGCGAGGGCTCCAACGAGCCAGAGCCTCGCAAGACGCCTGCGCCTACATCGGGCCCGCGCCGGTGCAACTGACGGACTACATTATTTCCGTCGAAGCCCAGTGCATCAGCTTGGAATCTCCGACCGATCAACGTCTCGCCGACGCGTGCGCTGATATTTCGGTGAACGACCGCCTGTTCGATCTGATCGGACCGGCGGTGAATTCCGCGGCCGGCATGTTCTTGTACGGAGCGGCCGGCAACGGAAAGTCGACGTTGGCGCGGGCCATCACGCTCTGCTTCGGCCAGGAGATCTGGATTCCGACCACGATCGTGGAAGATGGACAACTCATCAAGCTGTTCGACTCCACGTATCATGTTCCCGTTCAAAACGATCAGATGGGAGTCCTAAAAACCAAAGAATCCGATCGCCGCTGGGTAAAGATTCGGCGGCCGACGGTGACGGTGGGGGGGGAACTGACGATGGAAAACCTCGACCTCCGTCATGATCCGGTGGCGAATGTGAGCGAATCGCCGCTGCAAATGAAAAGCAACGGCGGCTGCCTGGTGGTCGACGATTTCGGCCGACAACGGATCAATCCGACGGAACTGCTGAATCGCTGGATCATTCCCCTGGAAGATCGGCACGATTTCCTGACTCTGACCACCGGCAAGAAGATTCGCGTCCCCTTCGAGCAGTTGATTATTTTTTCCACGAACCTCGAACCCCGCGATCTGGTGGACGAGGCGTTTCTCCGCCGCATCCCCTACAAGATCGAATTGGCGGATCCGACGGAGAAGGAATTCCTCTCGCTCTTCGAGCGCTACGCCGTGAAGCTGGGCTTCGAATACCGTAGCCGGGCGGTTGAGGAACTGTTGGAACGGCATTATCGGCCCCAGGGCCGCGCGCTGCGACGCTGCCACCCGCGCGATCTGCTGAAGCAGGTCCGGAACTATTGTTTGTATAAGCGGATTCCGTTGGAAATGCGGAGCGAGTATTTCGATCGGGTCTGCGAGTCGTATTTTGCCCTGCTATTCGGCGAGTCGTTGCGGCCCTTGACCGTCTAACCGCGTGTTGAAAAGGGGACAGCCACCTCACAACGTCCCAATACGTTCGACAAAACCGTTGAGTGGCTCGGAGCCAGTCCCCTTTTTCAACGGCCAGCTAATCGGAGTTCCCTCGCCATGTCACCGGATTTTCAAATGCTCGACGCCGCAAACCCGCCGGGCCCGCTTGCGGATCCTGTCGTCCTTGTTCAAGACAAGGTCCCGTTGATACGCGGCTACTCGCTCGAAAAACGAATTGGTTCGGGCGGCAGCGGCGAAGTGTGGAAAGCCACTGCGTCGGATGGACGACCCAAGGCGGTCAAGATCATTTTCGGTAGCCTCGACGAGCGACGGGCCGCGCAAGAGCTAAAGTCTCTGAATCGCGTCCGAATGCTCCGTCATGAGTTTCTCCTGTCGCTCGATAGCATTGAGCTGGCCGACGGTCGCCTGATCATTGTCAGCGATTTGGCCGACTCGAGCCTGAAGGATCGTTTCGTGCAATGCCAGGCCGCGGGCCTCCCCGGCGTTCCGCGAAGCGAATTGATAACCTACTTGATCGAGACGGCCGAGGCGCTCGACTATCTCGAGAACGAGCACGGTTTGCAACATTTGGATATCAAGCCGGAGAACCTGCTGCTCTTGGCCGGGCATATCAAGGTCGCGGATTTTGGCTTGTTGAAGGACATGACGGAAGGGAATCCCTCGTTGATCAACGGTCTGACTCCTAAGTATGCCGGCCCGGAAGTGTTCGACGGCAAACCGAGCCGCCGCAGCGACCAGTACAGCCTGGCGATCGTGTTTCAGGAAATGGCGACCGGCACGTCCCCGTTCTCGGGCCGCACCGCCGCACAACTCGCCTCGCAACATCTCCACTCGATACCCGATCTGACGTCCCTGTCGCCGCTAGAAGTGTTTGCGGTCGGAAAAGCGCTGGCCAAAGACCCGGCAATGCGCTTCGGCAGTTGCCGAGAATTTGTCGAGAGACTCGTTCCTCGGTCGCGCACGACGGTGCTGAATAGCCCGCATCCGCGCGCCGATTCGAACCGACTTCCCCGATTCGATTCGCCCTCGTCGGGCGAGGTCCGCCCCAACGATGGTCAGACCGTCGAAGTTCGTCCTCCCGAATCGGTCCGCTTGCCGGCGATCAACCTGGAAACCGCAAAGCCAAATTATCGGCCGGCCGTATTCCTTGGAATCGGACATGCCGGGGGACAGATCCTGAGTCGGCTCAATCAACTGTTGGTCGAACGGTTCGGTTTGAATAAGAACCTGCCCGCGTTCCAAATGCTCTACATCGACACCGACGTCGACGCCATCGGCGAAGTTACCGCTTTGCCCGGCGGAGCCAGGTTGAACGAAGCCGAAACGCTGCTGCTGCCCATTCATTCAACCTGGAATTATCGCAACAGCCCCGTCAGCCAAATCGCCTCGATCAGCCGCCGGTGGCTGTACAACATTCCTCGGTCGCAGAAAACGGAGGGCATGAGAGCACTCGGCCGGCTGGCCTTTCTCGACCATGCGGAGCGCGTCAAAACCCGACTTCGCAAAGCCATCCTCTCCGCTTGCGATCGCGAGGCGCTCGCCGAAACCACGGTTGCCACCGGATTGTCGTTCGGTAGTTGCGATCCTCGCGTCTTCGTGATCGCGTCTCCAGGGGGCGGGACAGGCAGCGGCATGTTGATCGACATCGCCTACGCGATGCGACAGGTTCTCATCGAGATCGGCTTTTCGGATGACGAGGTGATCGGCATCTTGCCGTTTGCCACCTGCCAAAAGCAAACCGAGAACTATCTCGCGCCGGCCAACGCGCTGGCTTGCTTACAGGAACTGCGCTACTACAACATCGCGGGGAACTATCCGGGAGAGCCCGCGTGCGGTTTGGCCGGTTTCGGCGAGAAATCGCCGACTTTCGCACAAACCTATTTTCTCGATCTGGGCGAGCATCTCGCCGACGAGGAATTCATCGAGGAGGTCAATAAGGTTGCGTCGTACCTGCTGCTCAACGCAGTCACGCCCGCAAGCCCTTTCTTCGACGCGGCACGGAAGATCAACGACGATGCCGACTTGGATTTCCAGATCCGCACATTCGCGGTCGCATCGTTAGGCGCCGACCCGCACGATGTCTCCTCGGAGCTCACCGATCGCTTGTGTCGCGCCGCAGTGCTCAACTGGCGGGGCTCCGGAGTCGCCGATTCCGCTTTGAAAAATCGTCGAGCCACCGACAGGGCGACCGTCCCCGATCAGCGATTCAATGAAGCATTCATTCATCGCATCGCGTCGGCACATGCCCTGGAAGTTGGTCTGGAATTGCGAGCCTTGTACAAGGCCGTCTTGCATCTGATCGAAAGCGACGAACGGACGAACGCGAATTCGCTGGTCAACGACATGGTCGCCGAATCTCTCGGGCGCGCGACCGAAACCCTGGATATCGGAGATGCGGCAATCGCGCCCGCGCTGACAAAGATTCATCAATTCATCGGCATCCAGACGTCGCAGGAAGCAAGTGCCCGCCCGGGGGACCAATCCTTGCGAGAAGTGCTTCTCGCAGCGGCGCAGCGGCACGGACGCAAGGTTGGTGAGACGCTTGAGGAATGGATCCTCTCGCTGGTCGATCGGGCCAATTGCCGAGTCGGCGGATCGCAGCAAGTCGCCGACTGGCTGCATGTCCGACTGGACGCGCTCCTTGCCGAAGCCATTGCACAAACCAAGGAAACGCGGCAAGCGCGGGAACAATCGCTGGCTTCGCTTAGTGCCACGTCGAAATCAGGTGGAACCGCGGCACGTCCCAAAGGCACTTCGATCGCGACCGAGCTGCGCCAATATACCCATCTGCTGCTGCAAGAGCTGACGTTCGAGGCCGTATGGAAATGCCTGACGGTCATCGAATCGTTCGCATTGCGGAGTTCCGATCGGCTGAGAGATCTTTGGAAGGATCTCAATCGCTTGGCCGACGAATTCAGCCCGGCCCGAACGAACCCCGGTGTGGACCCGTCCGAGCGGCGTGCACAACGGCCAGCTTCCGGACCGGACGGATTCGCTTGGGCCGTCGTCGGAGACATGTCCGACAACGTACGCGACGACATCGAGCGATCGTTCTTCCAGGAACAGTGCTCGCTGCGCAGCATCTTGGCGCAGAATAGTCATCTGCGTCCTCTGCTCGTCGCAACGCTGCGTGAAGCGGCAAAGAAGATTGTCCGTAAGACGAGCCGGCAAATGATTGTTTCCGAGTTGGGCGAGGCAATGCGCACCGGGGCCGAATCCCAGATCGACCGAATCGTCGGAAAGTGCCTGGCGTCGATCAGGTCCGCCGCCGACCGATATGGCGGAGCGACGCGATTGCTGCTCTCCTTGCCCGACAAGGCGTTTGCCGCTCGCATTGCCGACCGCGCTCGAACGCTTCTCGACGAGGAGCCAACTTTGGCATGCGATCCGCATGGAGAGATGATCGCGGCCTACGAGATCGAACAAGTGCCTTTGGAAGTCGTGATGAACCGTCTCATTCGCTCAAAACCCGACTGCGAGTCTCTCGCGTCGAGGTTGCATACTCGAACGGACGTGAGTTTCAATTGCTGATTCCAGCGCCTCCGCTCGGCGGGATTTGCTCAAAGAAATGCGGTGAAAGCCAATCAAACATGGCCGCTCGGGGACTCGAACCCCGACGCCTTTCGGCACAAGATCCTAAGTCTTGCGTGTCTGCCAATTTCACCAAGCGGCCTAATGCATTCAAACATAGCAGCTTAAGCGTGTGACTCCCGTGCGTCAATCGGGCCGTTTTCTGGCCGCGCGAAACGGGTGTGCAAGGTTTGTTGCTGTTGCAGACGTAGGGAGGTTGCGCCGTCAAAGCCCAACCTATCTTCAAGCAACGCTTGAGCATCCGTCGCCGAATGAAAACGTGCCCGATGCCGCGATGGCACCGGAGGCGGTGACCACCGGCAGTCCCATATTCACCTCGGTTCTGGGCCAGCGGCGAAAGACTTCTGAGCTTCGGTCCAGATGGTCCTTCAGCGGAATGACCGGCTGTATCAACAGAGGCACCGCGCCGCTCAAAGCGATAGGATCAATTATCGCGAAATTTGTCGGAATTCATTCAACGGATCTTTGCCTCCGCGCAAATAGCTTGGCGGGAACGCGGAGAGACCATCATGAGCTTAGACCGCGCGAGGGACGAAGAGCTGATGGCAAGAGTGGCCGTCGGCAACCGCGAAGCGATGACACCGTTGCTGCGGCGCTACGCCAGTCCGCTTTTGACATTCATCCAGCGGATGGTCGGCAACCGTCATCGCGCGGAGGAGGTGTTTCAGGACGTATTTCTTGCCGTTTGGAAAAGTCGGCGGCAGTACGAGTTTCCGCGGCCGTTCAAATCGTGGCTGTTTGGAATCGCCGCCAACAAATGCCGTGGCGATTTCCGCAAACCCGGTGCGCAGCTGGCGCTATTGATGTTTGACCCCGAGTCGTCAAGCGGCAGCGCCAAGTGCGATTCGCCGGTCGAGACGGCCATCGCGACGGAAACGGCGACGCTGGTCGCGCAGGGGGTGGCCACGCTGCCGCCGCAGCAGCGCACCGTTCTGGTCTTGAGAATCTGGAACGGCCAGGAATATTCAGAAATCGCGGCTGCCTTGGATCGAGCGGAAAGCACGATCCGCTCCGACATGTTTCATGCCCTATCGGCCATGCGGCGATATTTGGAGCCGCGGCTCCGCCAACCTAAAGAGATTTGATATTCCGCAGCCTTGATATTCCGCAGCCTTGATATTCCAGCCTTGATGTTCCGCGCCCCGACGATCCGCATCGGCTGGCGAGGAAGGGGTAAACCAACGACCCCGAGTCGGAGAACTCGCTATGCAAAACTCAGACGACCATGTTCTCGAATACGTCGATCCCTATTTGCACGACGTGCTGTCGCAATCCAGTCGAAAGCGAGTTGAAGAGCATTGTCGGCAATGCCCGATATGCAGTATTGCGCTTGCAGAAGCCCAAAAGCGATTTGATCTGATGCAGTCGTTGCCGCCGGTCGAGGCGCCGGAATCGTTGATTCGTGCGACCCAGCAACGGATCGAGCGATTCCGGCCGGCCCGTTTCACGCGGCTACGAATCGCGATTGCGCTGGCGGCTTCGGTGGTCGTGCTTTTGGGCGCGGCGAATCTGTATTACCTTCGTCTCGCGGCCGCGCCGATCGATTTGCGGATTTTGGGACAGACCGATTTATTCGCCGGCGCCGAGGCGTCGCTGCGGGTATTGCTGCAAGACCCGCGCACCGGGATGGCACTGTCCAACGTGCCCTTCGAGATCGAGCTATTGCGGTCGGACGATAGCTCTGCGGTCCGTTTAGCAAGTCTGGCGACCGATCAGTTTGGCAGCGGCGCCGTTCGGATGCAAATGCCCGATTGGTCGCCCGGCAAATATCGGCTCCGCGTTCGCGCACGACTGGGCGGAGCGGACGAGACCGTCGTCGAACCGATCACGCTGCGCCGGTCTTGGCAACTGATTCTTACGAGCGACAAGCCCGTCTACCAGCCGGGCGATGTCATTCGGCTGCGAAGTTTGGCGCTGGCTCAACCGCTCCGCAAGCCGGTCGCCGGTGAAGCGATCGAGTTTTCCGTGGCCGATTCCAAGGGTAATATCATTTTTCGGAAGCGCGACGTGACCAGTCGTTTCGGGATCGCCGCGATCGATTGCCCGCTAGCGACGGAGATTAACGAGGGGGCGTATCAAATCCAATCGAAGGTCGGCGACACAACCAGCGAGATGACCGTCGAGGTCAAAAAATACGTGCTGCCAAAATTCAAGATCACCGTCGATCTCGATCATCCGTATTACGAACCGGGGCAAAAGGTCCGCGGGACGATTTCCGCCCGATATTTCTTTGGCAAGTCCGTTCGAGATGGCGAAATCGAAATCGACGTTGCTTCAGCCGATTTCGCCGCGAACAGTTTTGCGCACATAACGGCTCGCACGGACGCATCCGGAATCGCCAAGTTCGAGTTCGTGCTGCCGGAATCGCTCCTTGGGCGGCCGCGGGATTCGGGCGACGCGCGTTTCGATCTGCACGCGACGCTCCGCGACGCCGCTGGACAGAAACAGCCGGCCAGCGTTTCGTGTGTCGTGACCGACCAACCCATCCACATCGAAGTTGTCCCGGAATCGGGCAAGTTGGTTCCCGGTCTTAAGAACACGATTTATTTTCTTACGTCTTATGCGGATGGACGTCCCGCGCCCGCGAGGATTGTGATTGCCGGGATCGACCGCGAGATTGCCACTGATGATTTGGGGGCAGCGTCGATCGAATTCACTCCCGAGACCGAATCGACCGACTGGCTGATTCGCGCCACCGACAATTCGGGCCACACCGGTCGACGGGAAATAACGCTCGAATCCGGTCGCTTTGCCGAGCCTTTTTTGGTCCGGTCGGACAAAGCGGTCTACGACGGCGGCCAGACGGTGCATATCACGGCGATCTGCGGAGGAGTCGATCCGTTATTTTTCGACGTAATCAAAGACGGACAGACGATGCTGACCACCGTGATTCCGGTCGCGAATGGCCGTGGTACGTACGATCTCGACTTGCCAGCCGAATGTTTTGGCGCATTGCAACTGTGCGCCTATCGTTTCGCAAAAGAAAGCGTGCCCGTGACGCAAAGCCGGATCATTTATGTTAGGCAAGCCGGCGAGCTGAAGATCGACGCCCGGCTCGATCGGGCCGAATATCGCCCTGGCGACCGAGCGAAATTGACGGTGTCGGTCACCGACACTCACGGCAAGCCGACGCCGGCGGCCATCAGTGTGGCGGCCGTTGACGAGGCCGTTTACTCGGTGCTTGGCCCAGGGGCTGGCCTCGCGCCGATCCTTTCTGCATTCGAGCAGCAACTGCTTAAGCCCGTCTATGCAATCTACCCGTGGTCGGCGGATCTTGATCGCACAATGCCCGCATCGGAGCAGACTCGCTTTGAGCAAGCTCTATTCGCCCGTGCTGGTCAGCAACAGAGCAATCGCGATGCGTTCCTCCAGCAAGTGGTAAAGCAATACGGCGACAACAATCAGCAGATGCTTCAAGTGCTTGAGCGGCCCGATTGGGAGCAGTTGATGCAGTCGATGCCCGACATGCAGAAATTCATCCCGTTGCTCAAAGGTGAAGGAACTACCTATTCGCTTCGCGATTCATCCTACCGAGCGAAATCGCAAGCGACGGAATTGCTTCGCAAGGAACGTCTGAATCAGATCGGCGGCATTTGGATCGCGCTCGCGGTAATCGTCGCGATTGGCGGATTGATTTGGTTCGCCATCCGAGTCGGAGGCTGCGCGATTCTAGCGATTCTCGGAATCTGCTTCCTGCTCTCATCGCTGCTGCTGCCGGCGGTGCAATCCGCAAGAGAATCGGCACATAGAGCACAGGCCTCGAACGATCTTCGCGAGATTGGACTCGCGATGGAATTGTATGCAAATGCGAAAGGCGACAAATCCGCGCCGGACTCCGTTGCAACGGAATCTCCTGCGCCACGCGTCCGCGCTTGGTTTCCCGAAACGCTGCTGTGGCGTCCCGAGTTGGTAACTGACGATAACGGCCGCGCGAGCCTCGACATTGATTTGGCCGATTCGATCACGACCTGGCGCCTGACCGCCAGCGCGGTTTCCTCAGAAGGAAACCTCGGCGGTTCGCGGCAATCGATCCGCGTGTTTCAACCATTCTTTGTCGATTTGAACTTGCCAGTCGGCCTCACGCGCGGCGACGAGGTATCCGTGCCGGCGGTGGTTTACAACTATTCCGACAAACCGCTTTCGGTCGAGCTTGAACTGGCGGATGCGCCATGGTTCGAGCGTCTCGATCCGCCGCGGCAGAAAGCCGAATTGGCCGTCAATGAAGTTCGCTCGGTGAATTATCGGATTCGAGCGCGAAAAGTCGGGCGGTATGAACTGACGATTCGCGCCTCGGCCGCGGGCGTGGCGGACGCCATCCGACGAACCGTGGAAGTTGCCGCCGACGGCCGACGTGTCGAGCAAACCACCAGCGGAATGCTCGAGCGGCCGGCGGATATCGCTTTATCGTTGCCGACGGGCGCGATCGAAGGCAGTACTCACGCCACGGTCAAGATTTTCCCCTCGACCTTCAGCCAAGTCGTCGATGGAATGGAAGGGATATTCCAGATGCCCTACGGATGTTTCGAACAAACCTCGTCCACCACCTATCCAAACGTGTTGGCGCTCGATTTCCTGCGCCGGACGAAGCAGAGCGCTCCAAGCGTGGAAGCAACCGCCCAGCAATATATCCACGTTGGCTATCAGCGGCTCTTGAGCTTCGAGATTCCGGGAGGCGGTTTCGATTGGTTCGGCAATCCGCCCGCGAATCGCACGCTGACCGCATACGGGTTGATGGAATTCACCGACATGGCTCGGGTTCACGACGTCGATCCCAAGTTGATCCAGCGCACTCGCGACTGGCTCTTGCAACAGCAGTTGCCCGACGGTTCTTGGGCGCCGGAGGGGCATCAACTTCACGAAGATCCAACCCGGGTCGGCGGCGATTTAGACCGATTGAGCACGACTGCTTATATCGCTTGGGCTGTTTTCGCGGACGATGCAAGCGATTCGATCGGCGCCGAGCGAGCCGTGGAATACATCCTCCGCCGAGAGCCAGCGGCGATCGACGATTCCTATGTGCTGGCCCTCGTCGCCAACGCGTTGCAATCAATCGATCGAGATCCACACACCGCAGCACCCTACATCAACCGACTCGACGACCTATGCAAGCGGTCCCCGGACGGGAAGCTGGCCTGGTGGGAACTGCCCCAGGGTCGGCGGACGACGTTTTACGGTGCCGGCAATTGCGGCAGTGTGGAGACAACCGCGCTTGCTACGCTGGCGATAATCCATGGCAACGCGCATCCGGAAACAGCGCATGTCGGTTTAGCCTGGCTCGCCGCGCAAAAAGATCAGCGAGGGACTTGGGGATCGACGCAAGCAACCGTCCTAGCTCTCAAGGCGCTGTTGGCTGGCACTGGGCAGCCATTGCATGACGATCAGCCACGCCACGTCGATATTTCGCTCGATGGCAAGCGGGTGAAAACGGTCGACATTGCTCCCGACCAAAGCGACGTGGTTCAGCAGATCGATTTGACGAGTCTTCTAACGCGAGGCGACCATCGACTCGGCATCAACGAACGTTCTGGCGCAGCATGCGCTTACGAGGCGTCGCTGGTGTACTATGAATCCGGCGCTAATAGCCATCGGCCGCCCGAGCCTCTCACCATTTCACTCAATTACGACAAGACCAGGCTCGCGGTTGACGATCAAATCGAAGCGACAGCCAGTGTCGCGAATCGGACGGAGAGCACGGCGCCAATGGTGGTCCTCGACCTGCCGATTCCCGCCGGTTTTACCCTGGAGGCCGCGGATTTCGACTCCCTGCGAGCCGCGGGCAGAATCTCCAAGTATCAGATGACGCCAAGTAGCGTCATCGTGTATCTCCGCGAGCTTCGCGTAAGTGAGCCGCTCACTCTCAAGTATCATTTGCGCGCCGCCATGCCGCTCAAGATTACGGGTCCCGCGGCACGAGCCTACGAATACTACGATCCAGACCAACAGGCATATTCCGCACCGGTGCAACTCGAGGTCACGGTGCCAAGTAGTTGAATTCCAGGAATGTTTGGACGAATCGGCCAGTCGAATTGCAGAGCCAACGGCAGAGCTAGTCTCGCCGCGGCAACGCTTTTTCGACCGTCGCTGTGAATTCGAATCGGCTCCTTGGGCACCCTGGCCGCATGGACGACTTCAAATCGCGGAAAGTGCAGGTTAGAATTTTCGACACCGGTTTCGCTCGCGTGATTCCTGCCGCGCCTTCTGGAGATTCAATGATCCGCAATCGATCCATTGTTATTGCAGGCGGTTTGCTCTCAGGCATTCTGATGACCGTAGTCTCAGCCTCCGCCCTCGCCGCTACCGGCGACCCGCAGGTCAAGACGGATGATCCGTGGTATCCGGGCGAATTGTCGTGTTCCACCTTCAGTCGGCTCTTCAAGACCGAGGCCGAGGCATTCGAGCGGGCCACCGGCAAACGCGTCGCCAGCGACGAAGATAAGGCGATCTCCGCATGGCTTTGGCGCAATACGCACTACTGGCACGGCGAAGAAGGACAGCGCGACTGTTTCTCGAAAGAATTCGGCGGCGACAAGACCCGCGACTACTGGACCGGCCTGTTTGCCGACGGCATGGCGCTCTGCGGAACGACCCACGGCCAATGGTGCGCGGAAATGGATTCCTTGCTAGGCCATTGCCGGTCGCGCGTGGTCGGCGTGCCGGGGCATAAT
>Ga0182024_10017085_pt1 | contig 13677 bp, 13 predicted proteins | sample P32metaG_FD_120480 | JGI IMG/M metagenome (GOLD analysis project Ga0182024, IMG submission 120480) | Permafrost microbial communities from Stordalen Mire, Sweden - P3-2 metaG (Illumina Assembly) | ecosystem: Environmental > Terrestrial > Soil > Wetlands > Permafrost | place: Sweden: Stordalen... | reverse complement strand
GTTCTGGCCAGCGAGGTCGCCACCTATCGCGAGGTCCCCTTGGCCTGGGCGGCGGCGGTGGCCCTGGCCCTTCCCCCCATCGCCCTGGCCCTGGGGGTCATCCATCCCTTCTCGGTGCTGGTCGACGACGCCTGGATGCTGGCCCAGCCGGGCGCGCTCGAGAACAATATTGGCTTCGCCCTGGCCGCCTACGCCACCCTACAGGTGCTGCTGTTCATCCTCGTCGCCCTCATCGTCGCCATACCGGCGGTGCGGCGGCGCCTAACGCCGCGCATCCTCAAGCGCCATCGCGTGGCCAAGGCCGCCCACCACCAGTTCGTCGCGATCAGCGCCCGCGCCCAGGCGAGCGAGACGGGGGTTCTGATCTTCGTCGCCCTCGTCGATAGGCAGGTCCAGATCCTCGCCGACGCCGGCATCCACCAAAAGGTCGGCGAAGCGGCCTGGGTCCGCGCGGCCGACGCGATCGGCTCGGCCATGAAGGGCGGGCGCGATCCCACCGGCGGCATCGTGGAAGCCGTCGAGATCTGCGGCGCGGCTCTGAAGGAGCATTTCCCCGCCGCCGGGCCGCGGCCCCACCTCTTTTCGAGCCGCCCCCTGGAGACTTGAGGCAAGCGGGATAGTGGCCGATCTCCTCGCCCATCTGATCGACGCCGCCGCCACCGGCATGACCGCGAGCGTGTGGGCGCGGGAAAAGCCGGACGCCATCGCCATCCACGATCCCATCGGGACGCGGACCTTCTTCGAGGTCAACGCCAACGCCAACAAGGTGGTGCGCCTTTTGCGAGCCCACGGCCTCGAGCCCGGCGACGCGGTGGCGCTCCTGTGCGGCAACCGGGCCGAGTTCGTCGAGGTTCTGAGCGCGGCTCTGCGCGGCGGCTTTCGCATCACGCCGGTGAATTGGCACCTCACCGAGGGCGAGGTCGAATACATCATCAACGACTGCGAGGCCAAGGCGCTCGTCGCCGAGACCCGCTATCCGGCGGCGCTGAGCGCCGAGGCCCCTGGCTTGCGGTTGAAGGTTTCCATCGGCGAGGACGCGGCGGGGTTCCTTCCCTACGCCCAGGCGCTCGCCGACTTGAGCGGCGAGGATATCGCCGATCCGGTAATGGGCGGGGCCATGCTCTACACCTCGGGCACCACGGGCCGGCCCAAGGGTGTCTATCGCAAGACCAACACCACCGTTCTTCTTCCCGGCCCAGGCGAACCCGACGACGTGCAGATGTGCGTCGGTCCGGCCTATCACGCCGCGCCGCTAGCCTTCGATGTGCGCTCGGCCATGGCCCAAGGCAGTCCGCTCGTCTTCCTCGACCGCTGGGACGCCGAAAATGTCTTGCGGACCATCGAGCGCCACAAGGTCACCCGGGCCCACATGGTGCCGATCATGTTCCAGCGCCTCCTGGCCCTGCCCGCCGAGGTGAAGGCCCGCTACGACCTCTCCAGCCTGCGCTTCGTGATCCACGGCGCCGCGCCGTGCCCGCCGGAGGTGAAAAAGGCGATGATCGACTGGTGGGGGCCGATCCTCCACGAGTACTACGCCGGATCGGAGGGCGGGGCGGGCTTCCTGGTCAGCTCGGAAGAGTGGCGCGCCAAGCCCGGCACGGTGGGTCGCCTGCCGGCCCCCGACGCGGTGAAGCTGATCGGCGAGGACGGCGCGGAGATCACGGCGCGCAACACGCCGGGCACGATCTATTTCAAGGTCTCGCCCATCGCCCCGTTTGAATATTACAAGGACCCGGCCAAGACGGCCTCCGCCCACCGCGGCGACTACTTCACCCTGGGCGACGTGGGCTATCTCGACGACGACGACTACCTCTTCCTCACCGGCCGCACCGCCGAGTGCATCATCTCCGGCGGGGTGAACATCTATCCGCAGGAAATCGACAACGAGATCATCAAGCACCCGGCCGTGGAAGACAGCTGCGCCATCGGCGCGCCCAACGATGAATGGGGCGAGGAGGTCAAGGTGGTGGTCACCCTGCACCCCGGCCAGGTCGCCAGCGACGCTCTCGGGGCCGACATCCTCGCCTTCGCCCGCGCCCGCCTGGCCGGCTACAAGACGCCGCGCAGCATAGAATTCGCCGCCGAACTGCCGCGCAGTCCGGCCGGCAAGATCCAGCGCGGCAAAGTCCGCGCACCCTACTGGGCGGGGCGGGCGCGGCAGATTTAGCAGGAGGGCGCGGCGCGTTTCCGCAAGGGCGGCCGGCGGTAAAGGGCTGCGCCGGGCGGTCGGGTGGCGTCTTCGGGCGGTCCGATGGCGGTCGGTGGGCGGTTTGGCGGCGGTCCCCGGGCGCTCGGCGGGCGATCGATGGCCCCCAATGGCGGTCACCGGGCGTGGGTCAAATTGCTAATTGTTTGGATTCATTGGCTAAGTGCCACAGACCGACGCGGTCGGTGGCGCGGCGGCTGGCCAGCTCGGCCAGCAGCCGATGCGCCTCGATCAGGTTCAGCCGCGCTTCCTTCATTGCTTCGATCGACTTCGCGTGGCCGTTGCCCGGCGCGTAGCCGGCGTCCTCATAGGCGTCATTGAGCGTGGCGCCCTTGGCCCGCGCCAGCGCGAAAGCCTCGTACTGCGCGTTTTGCAGGGTTGGCATCGGTAGCCCCACAGTTGGTTTCGATGGAATGTGGTCCAGAACGGCCACCGGATATCTTCATATTGCAATCTTTGGCTAGCGTTGTCAAGAGGGGAAAAGTGGCCGCGTGGCACACCGGGCTGGACGGGGGACTTATCCGCGGCGCTCGCGTCCACGGCGTGATCGCGATTGCCCGCGACCCCGGCATGTCGGGCGGGAGCCTTTACGCGGCCCCTGGTGAAAAGGGCGATCCCGAGTTGGAGACGGCGCCGCCGATGATTCGGACTCGCGCCCTACGGAGACGAGGCCGGCTCACGGGGCCGGCAGGGCGGTGACTTGGGTGTAGACCACGACCCACCGGCCGCGCCGCCGCGCGAAGACGTCCGAATATCGGAACCGATCGACGAACGCCTTACCCTTCAGCGCGCCGCGCACGATGGCGTCGCCGCTGGCCACCCCGCCGTCGCGCCCCAACGGCAAGACCCGATGATCGGCGACCACAAAGGGCCGCAGGGCTTCGCCCGGCGTTGTGGTGTTGGCGATGAAAGCGTCCCGCCTCAACAGCTGCCCGTTGCGGGTGACGTATTGAAAATCCGGCGCCAGAAAGCGGTCGATCAGCGCACGATCGTGATGGAGTTGAGCGTCGTCGAAGGCCTTGGCGGCGGTTTGCAAGGAACCCCGTTGAGGATTGAGCAGGGCCGCCGCCACGAGGGCTATGACAAGAGACACGAGGTTCTGTCAGGCGGGCCCGGGCGCCGCCGGCTGCTCGGCGACCCTTGGGTTCGCCTCGGCGGGCGCTCCGTCGGAGACGCGGACCAGGAGGCCCAGGGAGAAGGTGTAGCGTACCGGCGCGGGCTTGGCGGCCCCGCCGCCGATCTGGGACGGCGTGGCGCGGCGTTGCAAAGCCGTCCCGCCGGCCGGGGAATAGAACTCATGGCCGCCGATCTGGGCGACCTGGATCATGCGCGGCCCCCACACGTCGCCGAGCCGCACCGCGTGGAAGCTGGTCGCCTCGCCCACTACCGAGCCCCGTTCGCCGGCCAAGGCGCGCTGGGCGACCAGCCTCGCCCGCTCCCAGGCGGCCGGCTCGAGCGGCCGGCGCATCGCCCCGTCGCAGACGAAGCTGAACTGGCAGCCGCCGGCGGCGAGGCGCTGATAGACCACGCCGCAGACACTCTTGGGGAACGACGGCCGGGCGAGACGGTTGAGCACCACCTGAGCCACGGCCGCCTGGCCGGCGGCGCTTTCGCCCCGAGCCTCGTAATAGACCGCCGCCGTGAGGCAATCGATGTCTCCTGACCCCCTGGGCGCCATAACGACGGCGATCGGGGCTGGATCGGGCGGAGGCGGGAGCGGCGGCATGGGCCGTCTGAATAACCCACCTCGGCGGCTTCCGCGAGTCGCCGGCCAGTCCCGACCGTTGCGAATATTCGCCGCCCGAGTTCAGCGGCCGGCGGACTCGGCGGCCCCGGCGCCCTTCAGATACTTGTCGAACCAGTCGATGGTGCGGGTCAGGGCGTCGATCTGGTTCTCGCGCTTGACGAAGCCGTGACCTTCGTTGGGATAGAAGTGTGCGTCGACGGTCCGGCCGTTGGCCTTGAGGGCGGCGACCACCTGCTGCGCCTGGGCGCGCGGCACGCGGATGTCGTTGTCGCCCTGCAAGACGAGCAGCGGCGCGGTGACCTGGTTGATGTAGGTCATCGGGCTGGAGGCCTTGTAGATGGCCGCGTCCTTCACCGGCTCGCCGATGAGGCCGCGCTCGTACTGCTGCAGGGGCGGCGCCTCGGTGGCGTACATGCTGGCCCAGTCGATGATGCCGTATTGCTCCACGCCGGCGGCCCACACGGCGGGCGTCTTGGCCAGGGCCATCAGCGTCATGTAGCCGCCGTAGGATCCGCCGGTTATGCCTATGCGCCGCGCATCGACATAGCCGGTGGCGGCCAGGAACCTCGCTCCCGCCACCTCGTCCTCCAGGTCGCCGCCGCCCAGGTCGCGGCGATTGGCGTCCTGGAAGGCCCGGCCATAGCCGGTCGAGCCGCGCGGATTGGGCGCGATCACCACATAGCCGCGGGACGCCAGCGCCAGCGCCGTCCGGTTGAAGGTGTCCTGCGTCTGGCCCGTGGGGCCGCCGTGCGGGAGCACCACGCCCGGCGCCGCGCCGTTCCGAGCCAGGTTCAACGGCGTCCACAGGAAAGCGCTTATGACCGTACCGTCGGCGCTGGCATAGTGGACCAGACCGGACTTGGGCAGGTGGGCCGGCGACACCGAGGCGAGGCCCAGCCGGGTGAGGGGCTCGGCCCCGCCCTTGGCCAGATCCACCCTCCACAGGTCGAATGGCGTATTGCCCGACTGGTGTGCGGCCAGGAGCCTGGCCCCGTCGGGTGAAAAGCTGACTGCGTTGTTGCTGGCTTCGACGTTGAAACCGTCGGGCAGCGGCACGGCCCGGCTGGCCCCACTCGCCACGTCATAGGCGTAAAGAGTTTCGCGCCCGTCCACGTTACTGGCATAGATGAGCCGTGCCCCGTCCGGCGAGAAGTCGCCCGATTGCTGCTCCCAGGGGTCCGGCTTCAGCAGGGTGACCTTGCGGCTTGCCACATCCAGGATCGCGGCTTGCTTGACCCCCTCGGCGGTCCGCACCGTGATGGCCACTCGCCCGCCGTCGGCCGACACGGCGCTGGCGACATTGTAGGCGTCGGCCGCAGAGAGGGGTGTCGCCTGGCCGCTCGCCACGTCGATGGCGTAGACCGCGGCGAGAGTGTCGCTGAAGTCCGCTCGGGTGGCGATCAACGTCTTCGCATCGCCGGTGAAACCCTGCACGCTCCAGTCGCGGTCGGGCGACGCTTCGTGGGTCAAAAGGCGCGTCTGGCGCGTGGCCAGGTCCATTATCGCGACGTCGTTGGAAGGCGCGTCCTTCTTGCGGTGGTCGAAGGCCAGCAGGCGCCCGTCCGGCGACAGGCGCGCGCCGGTCTCGGATACGCCCGGCGTATTGGTGAGGTTGACGCTCTCGCCCCCGGCCAGAGGCGTGGCGAAGAGGTCGTAGATCTCGCCGCCCGCCCGGTCGCTCTCGAAGATGACATCACCGCCGGGCGTCACCACGATCCCCGACTGCCGGTCGTCGGACTGGGTCAGCTGCAAAGGAAAGCCGCCGCCGGCCGGCATGGTCCACAGATTGTAGCGGCCGGTCAGATTGGTGGAGAAGACGATCCGCTTTCCGTCCGGCGTCCAGGCCGCGTCCATGGCGCCGCGGACATAGTAGAGGTCGGCTATCGGGACCGGATGGGCGTCGGCGTCGCGCGCCGAGACCACGCTCTTGGGGTCGGTCAGCGCCCGCGGCGGCGGCCCGCTCAGCACCGGCGCCGCAAGTGCGTGCGCCCCGGCGACCATAGCGGCGATCAGCACCGCCGAACCGGTCCAGAATCTCGCCATCTCGATGCCCCTCCCCGCTTTTAGACCAGGGTTCCGATGATCTGCGCCACTTCCGCTGGCTTTTCCACCGTGACCATGTGGCCGGCCTCGGTAATGGTGACCAGCCGCGAGTCGGCGATGGCGGCCTTGAAGGCCGGACCGTAGATCGGTGGGATCAGGCGGTCGCTCTCGCCCCAGATCACCACCGTCTTGGCCTTGATCCGGTAGAGCCGCCCGGCGAGGCCGCGCTCGGGGATTGGGAAGAGGATCTTGCCGGCCATGCCCAGCTGGCGGGCGTTGCGGATCAGGTAGGTCTTCAGGAACTCCGGATCGTCCATCTTGAGGCCCGCCGTCATCAGGGCCGCGCCGGCTTCCGGGTCGTGGAAGAGGTAGTTCGGCATCTCGAAGGGCAGCAGGGAGAACATGTCGGCGATCGGATGATCGTCGAGCCAGAGCCCGGCCGGGCAGATCAGCGCCAGGCGCGAGACGTCATGGGGCGCGATGGCCGCCATCTCGGCGGCGATCATGCCGCCCATGGAGTGGCCGACCAGAACCGGGTTCGCCACGCCCAGCGCTTCGAGGACGTCCCAGGTGTGCAGGGTGAAGTCGAGCATGTCGCGCAGCTCGCCGCACTCCTCGCTCTCGCCGTAGCCGGGCAGGAAGGGGGCGAAAACGCGGAAGCGGGTCGCCAGGGTTGTCAGCAGCGGGTCGTCCGCCGTCACGCCTCCGGCCCCATGCAGGTAGATCAGCGGTTGACCGGTTCCACCTTCGAGGTAGCGCACGGGCGCGTGGCGGGTTTCGACCGTCCTGGTTTCCATGGGTCCGTTTCCCGCTTCAGGCGTGTTCGGGGACGCGCGGCGCGCCGGCGCTCTTGGGTAACGCGCCGGCGGTGACCCTTTTGGCGAGCGGATGGCACCAGAAACGCTCGTCGCCCTCGCACTCGGGCAACACGCCCCGCAACTTGGGCATCACCTTCTGGGCGAACAGCTGGGAGGAATACATGCATTTCTCCGCCGGCATGTTCCCCACGTGCATCAGGCAGAAGATGTTGCCGACGTTGAGGCCCTTGATCATCTCTTCCATACGCTGACGCACGGTTTCCGGCGAGCCGGCGATGACGTGGCCGCCTTCGGTTAGGTCCTTCCAGGTGAGTTCGCCAAAGCCCTTGGGTGGGGCGTATTGCGACAGGGCCCCGGCCTGGATCGTCTTGATGGTCCGGTAGCCCGGCGCATCGGCGAAGCCCGGATAGACGTGCAGGCAGCGGTTGTAGAAATAGTGCAGATGCTCCGAATAAAGCCGCTCGGCTTCGGCGTCTGTGTCCGCCACGCAGATGGTCTGCGCGAAACCGGCCCGGTACGGCGAAGTATCGGGCGCATTGCGCGCCGCAACACGATCCCAATAGCCCTGCAAGAGGGCCTTGGCGCGGATGTAGCCGGTGAAGCTCAGGTACGAATAGGAATAGGTGTTGTCGATGCAGAAATCATAGGTCTCAACCGAGCCGCCGCCGGGGATATGCACCGGCGGATGCGGCTGCTGAATGGGTCGGGGCCAGATGTTGACGCGCCGCAACTTGTTGTAGCGGCCGTTGAAGGCGAAGGGTTCGCGCCGCGTCCATGCCTTGATAATCAGGTCGTGCGCCTCGGCGTATTTCTCACGCGTCAGGGCGGGGATCTGGCCGTAGCAATAGTTGGTGTCCATGGAGGTGCCGACCGGGAAACCCGCCACCAGCCGGCCGCCGGAAATGCAGTCGAGCATGGCGAATTCCTCGGCCACCCGCACCGGCGGATTGTAGAGGGCGATGGAGTTGCCGAGCACCACGATGGCCGCGTCCTTGGTCCGGCGCGCCAGGCCCGCGGCGATCAGGTTGGGGGACGGCATGATGCCATAGCCGTTCTGGTGGTGCTCGTTCACCCCGACGCCGTCGAAGCCCAGGGTGTCGGCATATTCCAGAAGGTCCATGTAGGTGTTGTAGACCTCGTGGCTGGCGGCCGGATCGAACAGGCGCTGATCGATGTCGACCCACACCGACCGGTTCTTTTCCCGGAAGTCGTCCGGGAGATAGGGCCACGGCATCAGGTTGAACCAGGTGAACTTCACGGCGCGGCTCCCTTATCGGCGTTCAGGTGAGGCCGAACCTAGGGCAGGATCGACGGCCCGCGCAATGCGTGAACCGCCTCGCCGCGATCAAAACATTTGTTTGGATCGGCGGGGGTCGGCATAAGGGCCTCATGACCGACCTCTTCGCCCCCTTGACCCTGGCTCGCGGCCCGGCCTGGAAGAACCGCTTCATGCTGGCGCCGCTCACCAACCTGCAGAGCCACGCGGATGGACGCCTCTCGGATGACGAGTTCCATTGGCTCACCATGCGCGCCAGGGGCGGCTTTGGGGTGGTCTCGACCTGCGCCGCGCACGTGCAGCGCCAGGGCCAGGGTTTCCCGGGCCAGCTCGGAGTGTTCTCGGACGACCATCTCCCGGGCCTCACGCGCCTGGCCGCCGCCATCAAGTCCGAAGGCGCGGTCGCCTCCCTCCAGCTTCACCACGCCGGCATCCGCTCGCCCGCCGACCTCATCGGCCAGACGCCGGTCGGGCCCTCCGACGACACCGAAACGGGGGCCCGCGCGCTCACCACGTCCGAAGTTGACGCGCTGATCGAAGACTTCGTCGCCGCCGCCCACCGCGCCGAGCGCGCCGGGTTTGACGGCGTGGAGATCCACGGGGCGCACGGCTACATCCTCTGCGCTTTCCTCTCGCCGCAGACCAACCGGCGCGAGGACGCCTACGGCGGATCGCCGGCGGGCCGCGCGCGCATCGTCAAGGAGATCATCGCCGGCGTGCGGGCCCGCTGCCGCGCCGATTTCCAGCTCGGACTGCGCCTCTCGCCCGAGCGTTTCGGCCTTGCCATGGCCGAGATTCGCCAGCTCGCCGGCGAGCTTCTGGTCGGCGGCGACCTGGACTATCTCGACATGTCCCTGTGGGATGTCTTCAAGGAGCCGGTGGATGAGGCCTTCAAGGGTCGCCCTCTCATCGACTGGTTCGCCGACCTGCCACGCGGCGCGGCTCGCCTGGGCGCGGCGGGCAAGATCCTGGGCGCGGAATCGGCCCGTCGCGCGCTTGACCACGGCGCCGATTTCGTGATCACCGGACGCGCCGCGGTCCTGCATCACGACTACCCGCAAAGGGTCGCCGCCGACCCGCAGTTTCATCCGGTTTCCCTGCCGGTGACCCGCGAATACCTGCGCGGTGAGGGCCTGGGACCCACGTTCATCCACTACATGAACAACTGGAAGGGGTTCGTGGCCGACGAAGCTGAAGAGGCGGCCTAAAGGGACCGGTTCGGGGGTGAGACTCGGCGCTGGCCTACGCTTGGGTCGTCGCGCCATTCGGCCTCAGCGCGGCGCTGACCGGTATCACGGCCCTCTGGGCGATCCGGCCTGCTCAAAGATCCAGGACCTGAAGGCCGCGATCTTTGGGTCGTCCAGGCGGTCCTTACGGCAGACGAACCAGAAGCCGAACGGGCTCGGAAGAGCACCTTCGAAAGGCCGCACCAGCAGTCCCGCCGCCAGATCGTCGTCCACAAGGGGCGAAAGTCCGAGAGCGAAGCCCTGGCCGGCGACCGCCGCCGACAGCGCCATGTGACTGTTGCTGAAAAGGGGACCGGCGCTCTCGCCGCCACGCGCGACTCCGGCGCTCGCGAACCAGGCGCTCCACGTCGGGAGGCCCGGCGCGACCAGGGCGGACTCGTCGTGAATCAGCAGCGCGGCGTCTATCCGGGCGGGATCGCCGCCGCAGGCGGCCGCAAGCGCCGGACTGCAGACCGGAAACGCCGTCGCGGACGCGATCCGCTCGGCGTGCAGCTCGCCATAGTCCCCGTCGCCGTACCGCAGCCCAACATCGACCCCATCGCGATCGAAGTCGGCGCGCCGATCGGACCCCATGATCCGGACCTGAATCCGCGGATGCCGCGCGCTGAAGCTCGCCAGCCGCGCCGCCAGCCACTTCGAGGCGAAGGAGGGCATGGCGCTGATTTGGAGAGTCGTCGAGTCGAGATCCGCCACCTTGACGAGCAGGCGTTCCATTTCGACGAACATCGCGGTCAGTTGCGGCGCCAGCTGCCGCCCCGCCAACGAAAGTGACACGGAGCGATGGCCGCGCACGAAGAGCGGCACGCCGACCCACTCCTCGAGCCGGCGGACCTGGGCGCTGACCGCCGAGGCCGTCACGCCAAGCTCTTCAGCGGCCGCGAGGAAGCTGAGGTGCCGCGCGGCGGCGTCGAAGCTGCGCAGGGCGTTCAACGGCAGCATTCGAAAAGGGGGCGCCATACGAACTCCGGGCTGCGGTTTGGCCAACTATTTCTAACCCAAGTCGGCAAGATTTGTCGTTTGCCTTGGCGCCGTCTTCCGAGCGATCTCTCGGGCATGTTCACACGTGATCTTCTCCTCGCCTCCGCCGTCGCGGTCCTGCTGTCCAGCTCCTGCGCTGCGGCCGCTCCAACGACATCTCCCGCCATCGCCGCGGCCGTGGCCGATACCAGCCGGCCCGCCGCCGACGTCGCGCGCGATCCCAATCGCAAGCCCGCCGAGACCTTGACGTTCGCGGGCGTGAAGCCGGGGGATAGGGTCGGCGACTTCATCGCCAACTCCGGATATTTCTCGCGACTCTTCGCCGACGTGGTCGGGCCGGAAGGCCGCGTCTACGCCGTCGAGCTGAACGAGATCATCAAATTCCCAAACGTGGCGTCAGGCTACGCGGGGTTGCAGGCCTGGGCCAAGTCGCGGTCGAACCTCAGCGTCGAGACGGTCCCGGCCCGCCAGGCGGTGGCCTTCGCCGAGCCGCTCGATCTCTTCTGGATTTCCCAGAACTATCACGATCTCAGCGACAAGTTCCTGGGTCCGCTCGACGTAGCCGCATTCAACCGGCAGGTCTATGCCGCCTTGAAGCCGGGTGGGATCTACATCGTCCTCGATCACGCTGCGGCGAAGGGCGCGCCGGTCGACGTCACTGAAACCCTGCACCGCATCGAGGTCGACCGCGTAAAACGTGAGGTCGAAGCCGCGGGCTTCACGCTCGTCGGCGAAAGCAACCTCCTGGCCAATCCCGCCGACCCACATACCGCAAACGTTTTCGACGCCTCGATCGCGGGTCATACCGACCAGTTCCTCCTGAAATTCCGGCGTCCGTCGGGTTCCTGACCGCGCGCCGGCCTTTTCGCTGACAGCGACAGAACCGGGGAAACCAACTGGATAGGCGCCTTCACCCGATCGACCGGCCGACCGCCCAGGACGCGACCTCAACGCCGACCCCTTACGAGGAGACTCCCATGACGTTCTCAACACGAAACGCCGCCTTCGCCCTCGCAGGCGCGCTCGCCGCGCTCAGCCTGGCGGCGCCTGTCCACGCCGCCGACGCGGCGCGCGACGGCGCTCACGACTTCGACTTCGACCTTGGCGTCTGGAAGACCCACATCACCCGGCGCGTCCATCCGCTGACAGGGTCGGACGAAACGATGCAACTGACCGGCACGGTGACCGTCCGCAAGGTCTGGGACGGCCGCGGCCAGCTGGAGGAGATCGAGGCGGATGGTCCGAAAGGCCATTGGGAGGGGATGACCGTCTTCCTCTACGATCCCCAGGCCCGTCAGTGGAGCATGAACTTTGCCAACAGCTCGGCCGGCAAGTTCAACCCGCCGATGATCGGAAGCTTTGAGAACGGACGGGGGGAACTGTACCTGCAGGATACGCTCGACGGGCGTTCGATCCTGGTCCGCGCAGTTTGGTCGGACATCACGCCCACCTCCCATACCTACCAAGAGTCGTATTCCGCCGACGGCGGCCGAACGTGGGACGTGGCCTTTACGGCGAAAAAGACAAGGAAATAGTCGTGCGAAAACGGGGCTCAGCCAGGGGGGTCGAAAAAAAGTCCCAGGGCTTCCCCCTCAGCCGAGCCTACCTTCGGCGCCCTCGGCGCGATATTCGAACTCGACCAGGAAGACCCGCTCGCCTCGCCCGTGCTTGGCGACCTTGAGCAGATCCACCAGACCCGCGAAACCCGAGCGGCGGGCGAGATCGCCGGAGACGTCCCCGAGCGCGATCTCGCGCAGGGCGGTCACCTCGATCGCCCCGGCCCCCAGGGCGTAGCGGCCGCCGACCTTGACGTGCGGCCTTTGCCAGATCCGCACGCTGCAGGTGATCTCGCCGCTCATCACCCTTTCCCGGAGGCGCTTGGTGAAGGTCATGGCGAGCCTGGGACGAGACCGTTTCACCCGTTGCGGCGAGGCCTCGACCATGGCTGATTGCGGGCCGGCAAGGCAAGGGCGTGCCCAATGAAGACCTACCGCATCGGCGTCATTGGCCTTGGCCAGCGGATCGCCCATGTTCTGGCGGCGATGCAGACGGTGGGTTGGCCTCTGGAGCTAGCCGGATACGTCGATCCCGCGCCGGTGGGAGCGCCCATTCTGGCCGAGGCCGGAATTGCGGCGGGCCGCGCCCACGCCTCGCCCCAAAGACTGCTGGCCGAGGGTCCCTATGATCTGGTGATGATCGGCTCGCCCAACCATCTCCACGTCGCCCATCTCCAGGCCGCCTTTGCCGCCGGCTACCCGATCTTCGCCGAGAAGCCCATCGTCAGGACGCCCGAGGAGACCTTCGCCCTGGCCCGCATCCTGGCGCAGGGCGCGGCGGCGCCGCTCTACATCGGCCTGGTCATGCGCTCGATGCCCATCGTGCGCGAAGTCATCGCCCGGGCTGACGGCGGCGAACTGGGCGATCTCATCTCCATGGACGCCACCGAGCATCTTCACCCCGAGCATGGGGCGTATCTGGCCCGAAACTGGCGCCGCCGGGCCGACTGGGGCGGCTCGTTCATGCTCGACAAGGTCTGCCACGACTTCGATATCTTCGGGCGCCTGGCCGGCGGCCGGGCCGCTCAGGTGGCGAGCTTCGCAGGGACGCGGATCTTCAACGCCGACCACGCGGACGCCGAGAGGTCCTACGACGACGGCTCGGCCGCCTACGCCCTGCGCGACGCCGGGTGGGGCGCGGCCAACGATCCCTTCCATTCGGATATGGACGTGGCCGACCACCAGACCGCCATCGTGCGCTACGAGGGCGGCTTCACCCTTTCCTTCCACTCCAACAGCCACGTTTCCCTGCAGGAGCGCCGTTGGTACATCGCTGGGACGCGCGCCACCCTGATTGCCGATCTGGTGCGCAACAAGCTTATGATCCGCGCGGCGCTGGCGCGGGGCAAACCCGAGCGGATCGACTTTGGCGGCGTCACCGCCGACCTGCACAATGGGGCGGACGAGGCCATGGCCCGCGACCTCCTCGCCGCGCTGCAAGGCCGGGCGATCTTTCCGGTCACGCCGGGCGAGTCCATGGAGGCGGGCCTCACCGTCATGGCCATCGACGAGGCTATGGTCGCCGGAGCGATGATCGACTGCGCGGCGATGTGGGCGGCCTACGACGAGGCGCGGGCGGGTTGAAACGGGTTTCCCTCGCGTGACCGTTTGATCGCCGCGACGCCTGCGCTAGAGCAATGGTCCGGTGGAAATGAATCGTCGCTTGGCGCCTTCTCCGTTGGCGAGAGCCCCCTCCCCGGCCTTCGGCCGTACCTCCCCCATAAGGGGGAAGTAGGAGGATTGTTGCGGGCGCAACCTCCCCCCCCTTCATGGGGGAGGGGGACCGCGAGGCGGTGGAGGGGGTGT
>Ga0182024_10017084_pt1 | contig 13679 bp, 12 predicted proteins | sample P32metaG_FD_120480 | JGI IMG/M metagenome (GOLD analysis project Ga0182024, IMG submission 120480) | Permafrost microbial communities from Stordalen Mire, Sweden - P3-2 metaG (Illumina Assembly) | ecosystem: Environmental > Terrestrial > Soil > Wetlands > Permafrost | place: Sweden: Stordalen... | reverse complement strand
GGAGCCAGGAGGAGCTGCGGTTGATGATCAACCTGGTGCGTCCGAAGTTCTTTATTCCGATCCATGGGGACTATCGCCACTTGAAGCGTCATGCGGAGCTTGCGGGCGCGATGGGCGTGGTCGAGAAGACGATCCTGCTGGAGGACGGTGACGTTCTTGAGGTGGATAAGGGCTCGGCTACGAAGACGGGCAAGATTACAGTGGGCCGCGTGTGTATCGATTCGGGTGGAAGCTCGACCGATGTGGTGGAAGACGTTGTGATTCGCGACCGCAAACACCTGAGCGAAGACGGGATTGTGCTGCCGATTATTGCGATCAATAAACGGACGGGCAAGCTTGAGAATGCTCCAGAGATTGTGATGCGGGGCATGGCCGTTGACGAAGAGGGCTTGATCGCGGAGGCGCGGCAGGTGGTGCAGAGGACGCTGGATGGTTCTTCGGATGAAGAGAAGGTGGACTACGGCGTGATCAAAGAGAAGATTCGTAATGATCTGAAGCGGTATATCCAGAAGAGTACGAGTCGGCGGCCTTTGATTTTGCCGGTGATTCTGGAGATTTGATTTTTTGTTTGAAGGATGAGGGCGCCCCTTGCGGGGCGCCTTTTTGTTTGGGTGACTGAGCGAGTGGGAAGGACAAAACAACAGGAGATCCCTGCGGGATGAGAAGCAAAAGGACAAGCAACGACAACAGCAGCGGCAACAGCAACGGCAAGAACAACAGTAGATCCTTCGACTATGTTGCTCACAAAGTGCGTGAGCAACTGCGCTCAGGATGACAGCGGCGGTGGGGTTAGTCGACGGCCGCAGTGATTGGATTAGGAGAAATCGCTGTCGCCTCCGCTGTCGTTGCCGCTGTCGTCGAAGTCGTTGGAGCTGTCGTCGAAGTTGTCGTTGCTGGTGTCGAGCGAGCTGTCGTCGAGGTTGGCGTCGGATGCTGTGGTGTCGTTGGCTCCGTAGAGGGAGTCGCGATCGCTGGTGTTGTCTTTGTCGTCTTTGGAGCTGTAGTTCTCGCTGTCGCCGAGGGTGCGCTCCGCGGAGGAGACGTCGTGAGTGCCGTGCTCGCCCTGTTCGCCGCGGTTGTCGTCGTAGTAATTGTTGGTGATGTTTTCGGTTGGGCGCTGTTCTGCGCCGCCGAAGCCGCCGAGGCCTGAACCAGCACCGTAGCCGGCGGAGTGACCGAAGCCGTGCATGAGCGATTCAATGCCCTCGAAGGCGAGCGCGCCGGCAGCGACACCGGCAGCGGTCTGCATGGCGTTCTGAAGGAAGCCACCGCCCATTCTCGGCGGCGCACCATAAGCGGGGCCAGTGGAGTACGGGCCAGCAGGGTCGGCTCCATAACCCACCGGAGCGTAGGGTGGGGGTGGGGGCGGCGTCTGGTTGAGTCCGAGGAGATTGCCGAGGAAGCTGGTTGCGTGTTTGGGTTCGGGATGCTGTTGGAGCTGCTGGATCTGATCTTTGGCCTGGGCGAGTTGGGTCTGGGCCTGGTCGAGCGCGTACTTCTGCACGAGAACCGTCTGGGAGAGGATGTAGAGCGCGTCGGGGGTGCGGCCCAGGCCCTGCTGGAGCATCTGCTCAGCGTCGGGGTCCTTTTCGGCAAGCTGCGTCTTCTGCACGCGGTCGATCAGGTCGCCGATCATGTCCTGTTCTTGAGGAGTCATCTGTGTTCCTTTCGGTTGTGCTGAGTGAATGCTTTGTGCGCCTTTGTAGGATGCGGACGCTCCCTGTGATGGACGTATCACAGAGGACAAGGTCGCTCTCTCGCCTTGAGCGGTTTCAGAGAGGGATGCTGGATGACTGAGTATGATGGTTTTCGTGATGTGGCTGTCCTTGGGGCACGACGGCGTTGATGCAGCGATTGATTGGGACGAAACGACATAAGGCGAGTGAGGCTGGCGGCGTAGGAAGGCTGGCGCAGCGGATTCGTCGCGCTCGGGCGGCTGTGCCTCGGGCGATTCGGCAGCGGCGGAAGAGCTTTGCGGCGCTGATCGTGGCTTCGGTGGTGGTGATGTGTGCGGTGGCGTGGCCGTTTACCAAGGCGCATCTGCAGGCCATGGCGGTGTTGCAACTGGTGAGTGGGCAGCGGGTGCCGTGGGTCATCGGCAAGTTGGTGACGGAGCCGGTGCGGATCGAGGAGGTGAGGTTCGCTACCGAGGCTGGTGTGGTGCGCGCACGGATTTATGTGCCGGTGCGACTTCGGGATGCTTCGGAAGCGAATGGGTTGCAGGGGCTGGTGGTGCTGCATGGAGTGCATTATCTGGGGATCGATGAGCCGCGGCTGGTGCGGTTTGCGGCCGCGATGGCGAGCTGTGGGCTGAGGGTGCTGACGCCGGAGCTGCCAGGGATCAAGGATTATCACGTGAACCGCAGCGACGTGCGGGTGATTGGGGAGTCGGTGAGGTGGTTTGCGGGGCAGACGGGTGGGCCGGTGGGGGTGCTGGGGTTGAGTTTCAGCGGCGGGCTGGCGCTGGTGGCGGCGGGTGATCCGGTGTACAGGCCGGACTTCAAGTTTGTGTTTGCGGTGGGATCTCAGGATGATATGGACCATGTGGCGAACTACTACCTGACAGGGCGGGAGATGCGGCCGGATGGGACGACGGAACGGCTGACGCCGCATGAGTATGGGTCGCTGGTGCTGGAGTATGAGCACCTGGAGGACTTTGTGCCAAAGGAGGATGAGACGGCGATTCGGCCGGTGTTGCGGGAGCATTTGTATGAGAACAAGAGCGCGGAGGAGCTGGCGGATTCGAGGTTGAACGCGCGGCAAAAAGCGGAGGCGGCGGAGTTGATGGATCCGGATTCCGCGGTGACGAAGGCGAAGCTGGCCGCGGCGGATGTGAAGCATGAGCAGGAGATGGAGGGGCTGTCGCCGGATGGAGTGCTGCGGACGATGACGACACCGGTTTATCTGCTGCATGGGCAAGCGGATAATATTATTCCTGCGGCAGAGACACTTTGGATGGCGAGTGAATTGCCAAGGACTACGCTGAAAGAAGTGTTGGTGAGTCCCGTGCTGTCGCACCTGGATTTGGATGGGGCTAAGCCTACGGCATGGGATGAGTGGCGGCTGGTACACTTTTTTGCTTTGGTGATGCATGCTGCGGAGAGAAAGTAGAGGAGATCGATGAGTGAGTTTGTGACGTTAGATGAGATACAGGCGGCGAAGGAACGGATTGCAGGGGTTGCGGTAAGGACGCCGCTTTATCGGGTGGAGCGGGCGCGGCTACGGATGGGGAGGTTTGCGGAGCCGGAGTTTGATCTCTATATCAAGGCGGAGAGTGAGCAGCCAATTGGAAGCTTTAAGCTGCGGGGGGCTTACAACATGGTGGCGCAATTGTCGGCGGAGGCGCTGGGGCGGGGAGTGATTACTTACTCGAGCGGCAACCATGCGCAGGGGGTGGCGTATGCGGCAAGGGCGCTGGGGGCGAAGGCCGTGATCGTGATGCCGGAGAATGCTCCTGAGGTGAAGATAGCTGCGACGCGGGCGCTGGGAGCGGAGATCGTGTTCGTTGGGCCAGCTTCGTCGGAGAGGCGGATGAAGGCGGAGGAGCTGGTGGCGGAGTTTGGGTATGCGATGATTCCGCCGTACGATGCGCCGCAGATCATTGCGGGACAGGCTACTTGTGGGTTGGAGATTGTGGAGCAGTTGCCGGGAGTGGAGCTGGTAATCTCGCCGGTGAGCGGGGGTGGGTTGTTGAGTGGGATTGCTACGGCGGTAAAGCTGGCGGCGCGGGCTGGGCTGGTTGAGGATGGCGTGCAGGTTTGGGGAGCCGAGCCGGAGCTGGCGGCGGATGCGAAGGAGAGCTTCTACTCGAAGACGCTGGTGGAGTGGCCGGCGGCGAAGACTACGCGGACGATTGGGGATGGGCTGCGGACGCAGAGCCTGGGTGCTTTGAATTTTGATCATGTGATCCGGTTTGTGGATGGGATTGTGACGGTGAGTGAGGAGGAGATCCTCGCGGCGATGCGGGTGATGCTGAGCGTGACGAATCTGGTGCCGGAGCCGAGTGGGGCGGTGACTCTTGCGGCAGCTTTGTTTCATGCGGACGAACTGCCTAAGGTGAAGAAGGTGGCGGTGGTGCTGAGCGGAGGGAATTTGGATCCGGGGCTGCGGGAGCAGTTGGAAGAGGAGTTGGCTTCGGCTGGGGCTTAGCAGTGCGTTGCCGGTCAATACCTTTCAATCTCGGTTGAGATGTAACAGGGATTGTTCGTCGACTCCGCCTGCTGGAGTTCTATAGTCCTGCACCTCTGGAGCATCAGGCTCAGATCGCCATTTACGAATGCCGCCCAGAATAAAAAAACTGCCAAACACAATCTCGAAACACGCGCCAATGGTGCCATCTCCTTCTGTCTGTTGCCATCCAGCGTAGGGCCCATCGAGAACATGTAGATTCAACAAAGTTCCGTGATAACGAAGCACCTCAGCGCGCACAGACTCGCCGTTGAATAGATTCTTCCCGGCATACGCCGCGTGGACAACAATTTGTCGACCATTAGCTGGCTGAATCTCAAACGAGGATGACGAGTTTTTGCCGTGGCGCTGCGTGAGGTTCTGAACAAGGCCTGACACGTTGTCGTGTTCAGATTGATGAATTCGAACCAAGGCCACCAATGCTGGTGAGATAAAAGCACTTCCCAACAGCAGCGTGGCTACAAGTTTTGCACGACCGCGCTTGGGGCCTTCGGGAAGAGTGCTCATCCAGAGCCAGCACACAATGAACGAGACGAACAGGCCAAAAAACAAAATGCTTTCCATCTAGCCTCCTCTATCTGTCAGTAGCCGGCGTGGTGGAGGGCGAAGACTACTGCGGAGGCTACCAGGCAGTAAATGCCGAAGAGATACCAGCGGCCTTCTTCGAGCCAACTGCTTAGCCACTTGAGGGCCACGAGACCGGCGAGGAAGGCGAACACGGTACCGAGCAGGCCAGTCACGATGCTTCCGTGAAGGTCGATCGGGGTGCCGGACGCCGCCGCTTCGTGCGAGGCTTTGACCAGGCGCAACGCCTCGCGACCGATTGCGGGAGGAGTTAGAACGACGGCGAGTGCGAAGCTGAAACGCTCTGCACGCTCCTTGCTGGCACCGGTCAACATGCCGGTGGAGATTGTTGCGCCAGAGCGTGAGAAGCCTCGGAAGGGCAGGCAGAGGCCTTGGATGGCGCCGATCCAGCCGGCCTGGCGCATGGTGACGCTGTCACCGTAGACCTTTTCGTGCGCGCCCATGCGCTTTTCCATGAGACCGGCGATGAGAATCAAAATGCCTGCCGCTGCTAGGGCTGGGGCGATCAGATCGAGGCGACCGAAGAGCATCTCGATCTCGGCCTTGGAAGCGCCGTGGAAGGCTGTCTTCTCGATTGTCTTGATGATGATTTCGCCGATGATGCCCGTCAGCAGAGTTGCCCAGATAAGCCGGATGAGGAAGCGCCTGAAGGCGTCGCTGCTGGAGAAGTACGTCTTCTTCCATTGATTCCAAAAGTAGACGATGACGGCGAACATGGTGCCCGTGTGGAGCATGACCAGAAGGAGGGTCATCTGCGGTGAAGAGGGGTCGAGGCCCATGAGCTTCTCTGCGACGACGACGTGCGCGGAGCTGGAGACAGGCAGCAGCTCTGCCATGCCCTGCACGATGGCAAGAACAATCACTTTTAAAATCGACATGCCTTTATCCTAAAACGTCTGCGTGTGCGTGGGGTTAATCAGTCGCGGTCTGTGCCGTAGACGGCGATGCCCTGCGAGACACGGAAGGCGATGCTGGCTCCGCGGGCGGCGAAGTCCGATTTCGGATAGCGATCCTTCAACTCCTGCGCCAGAGCCTCGGTTCGCTGGACGGCGGCCTCGGCGCGTTTGGGCTCTTCCTGCACGTTGTACATCGTGACGACTACGCCCTGGCGATAGACGGCGTTGTAGAGCGCCTCGGGTGCTTTGGGGCTATCGGGAAACTGGTGGGCATATTTTTGATAGAGGTTTGCTTCCATCTCGGGGCACTTGGGCAGGCCTTGCCAGTCGCCGCAGAGTTTGTTGTCGAGGAGCTCGTAGGCGGCCAGCGCGGCGAACCTTGTTCCCGGGTACATCTTCATCACCTTCTTCAGTTCGCCCTCGTAGAGTTGCGGGCGCAGATAGGCCTCCTGCTCCTTCGCGCTGGGAAGGGTGCTGATGTCCCGCTTGTCCAACTGCCAGCGGATGTCTGCGGAGCGCCATGCGGCCTCGGGGGCGAGGGGGGAGTCGGGGAAGTACTCGGTTACGCGGCGGTAGAGCAGATGCGCGGAGTTGGCCGCACCTTTGGGCGCATGCGGCTGCTCCGCCTCGTCCTCGAAGTTCGCCGCGGAGCCATAGAGAATCGCGTCACCGCCGGGAGTGGTTGGGCCTACAACGCCCTTGTCGCGAATCCAGCCAGAGGCCGGGGTTACGTTGGCGTCCTCGCCAAACTCCGGCTTGTTGCTGTCATCTTCATTTGCGTCGTCTTGAATGTCGGTGTTGGCAAATACTTTGACCCAAGGGCCGTTGCGCTCGATCACGACGACCTCGTGGCCTGGCGTGACCAGTGAAAGCTTCTGCGCGTCGGCATCTGCGGCTACGTAGACGTTTGCGTCGTGCAGGACGGTGGCGCGGGCCGCCTTGTCGTACTCCTCGGCGCGCTTCTGGGCCCTGCTCTGGCCCGAGGCAATAACCGTCAGCAGGGGCAATGCCACTGCAACACCCATCGTTGAACGCCGCAATAGATTAGAAAGCCGCATAGACCTCGATTAGACGCGAATCGCCAGCGATGGAAAGCCGGACAGAGTTGAGTCTAAACTTCCTTGCTCCACAAGCTGCGTTGGGACTTTGAATAATTTTATTGTTGTGGCGGTGTCGCATGGCCGCGACGCCTGATTGCGCGGGTGGCTCTATCTGCATCAAAGCCATAAACTAGTTCAGTGCTCCCTATCAGGAACAACTTCGATCGCCCATGACTGTAGAAACAGACGAATTTTCGAGCGCCAGACGACGGTTGATGCTTCGCGATGCCGCGACTTTCGTGGGACTGACTTTACTCACCGCTGTTCTGTTTGTGGTCACGCTGTTTCTGTTTCGTTCCTTCACCGCGCACAGGGCGGAGCTTGCGCAGCGATGGTCGGAGCGCGGGCGTGAGGAGCTGAGCGCAGGGCAACCCGATCAAGCGATTGTGGCGCTGCGTACTGCGTTGTCGTACGCGCCGGATGAGCGGTCCTACGAACTGCTGCTGGCCCAGGCGCTGGGGGATGCCGGGCATCTTGACGAGGCGTACAACTACTTTCTGGGACTGTGGGAGACAGAGCCGGGCGACGGTTTTATCAACCTTCGTCTGGCACGGCTTGTAGCGCAGAAGAAAGAGACACAGGCGGCGGTCAACTACTATCACGCGGCGATCTATGGCACCTGGGAGGGCGATGGCACGGTGCGCAGACGCGAGGTGCGGCTTGAACTGGCGCGCTATCTGACGGCGCATGGGAATAACAATAGTGCGAGGTCCGAGTTGCTGATCGCAGGAGGGAACAATCCAAATGACATCGGCGTCACGCTGACCCTGGCGGACTTGCTGGAGCAGGCGGACGACCGCGGAGACGCGCTGAGCTACTACCAGAAGGTGCTCGCGCTGGACCCGAAGAACGAAACAGCGCTCGCGGCTTCGGGGCGAATGGAGTATGAAGACGGGAACTTCGAAGAGGCACATCGCTTGCTGGAAGAGGCCGCGGAAGAGCAAAAGAAGGCGGGGCTGCGTGAAGGAGATGGTTCTGCGGGCGTCGCTCCGATGCTTGAAAATTCGGCACGCATCCTGAGCCTGGCGCCTCGGGAGAATCTCTCTGCAGGTGAACGCGTGGGGCGGATACTGAGGGCGCGCGACCTGGCGAAAAAGCGTTTTGATAGTTGCAATGTAAATGCTTCGGCGGTGAGCGGGTTGACCTCTCCGCTACAGCGGCTTGGCGCACGATGGGCGAGCGAGGGTGCCAGCGTGGGCCGGACAGCTTTGTTGAGCGACCCGGTCGCACAGGATGCAACCATGAAGCTGATCTTCGACACGGAGATGCAGACGAATCAAGTCTGTGGCGCACCGAGTGGCGACGACGCGCTGCTGCTGCTGCTCGCCAAATCTCCGCATCCGAAGACGGTGGAGCCATAGTCGAATGATAGAAAAGGAGCCAACGACCACGAATGGAGCGGAGGAGCGGACAGAGGACATGGCCGCGCGAATCGCGCCGGGACGCGAAGAACGCGTTTTTCTGCTGCTCTCCATCTTCATCGGCGTCATTTCAGGTCTGCTAGTGGTTTCGTTTCGCATGGCGATCGACTGGCTGAGCGTGCTCTTGCTCGGCTCGTCGCCCAATCCGCACCAGCTACGGATCGTCATTGTTCCAGCGCTTGCGGGGCTGGTGATCGCTGTGCTGACGCGCTATGTGTTTCCGAATGTGCGGGGCAGCGGGATCAACCAGACAAAGGCCGCGCTCTATATCCACAACGGTTACATATCTTTTCGGACCGTCATTGGAAAGTTTCTACTGTCGGCGCTGGCCATCGGGAGCGGTCACTCGTTGGGGCCGGAAGACCCTTCGCTGCAGATCGGTGCGGGCGTTGCGTCGCTGATCAGCCGGCGGGTTGGCATGTCGAAGGAGAAGCTGCGGATCTTCGCTCCGATTGGAGCTGCTGCTGGATTGGCTGCGGCGTTCAACGCGCCTATTTCGGCGATTCTGTTCGTCATTGAAGAGGTGATTGGGCAATGGAGCGCGGCGGTGCTGGGGTCGATTGTGCTGGCCGCGATATCGAGCGTGGTGGTGGCGCGTTCGTTCTGGGGAGCGCAGCCGATGTTCCGTATTCCGCCGGTGACGCTGCGCGATTCACGCGAACTGCTGGCCTATGCGGCGTTGGGAGTCTTCGGCGGGCTTGCGTCGTTGATCTTCGCGAAATCGCTGAGCTATCTTCGGCCCAGGCTGCGCCGACTGCCTGGCTGGTCGCAGATGCTGCAGCCGTTCGTGGCTGGTTTGCTGGTGGGGGGCATTGGGTACTTCGGTCTACCGCAGGTGATGGGCGCGGGGTATGGCGCGATCGACCAGGCGATGCATTCGCAGTTCATCTGGCCGATGCTGCTGGCGCTGGCACTGTTCAAGATCATCGCGACGACGCTGTCGTTTTCGAGCGGAACACCGGGAGGGATGTTCGCGCCGACGCTGTTTATCGGGGCCATGCTGGGGGCGGCTGTGGGCTCGTTCGAGAAGATTTACTTCCCTCACCTGACGGGGTCGATCGGCTCGTATGCGCTGGTTGGGATGGGAGTTTTGTTCGCGGCGTTTCTGCGGGCGCCGCTGACTTCGGTGTTCATGGTGCTGGAGGTGAGCGGCAACTACTCCATCGTTCTGCCGGTCATCCTGGCGAATACGATCGCGTATCTCATCTCGCGCACCCTGCAGCCGGTTCCGATACTGGAGCAGTTCACGCACCAGGACGGGCTGTACCTGCCGTCGATGGAGGAGATACGCGAGGAGAGTAACTTGCATCTCGAAGACGCGATGCACCCGGTTACCGTGCCGGTGCTGCAGGGCTCGGAGAGTGTCGAGGACACGGCGAAATCTCTTGCTCAATATGGGGACAGCAAAGATATTTCTGTCGTGTTGATTCAATGTCCGGGCGGACTTTGGTATGCGGCGACACAAGACGAGCTTCATGCGTTGGTAACGAGGCCTGGGGAGGGCAGCCGCGATACTTCAGCGGGGCTACCGGAAGTGCATCTTGACCTCTCGCTCGCGGAACAGCTGGGTCCGGAGCGCACGCCGGTCCTGTTCCCCGATCTTCCACTCTCGAGCGCTCTGCCCCACTTTCAGCGATGGCCGCTTCTGCCAATTACGAATCGGGCGATGCGTGGCTCGTTGGAGGGGGCGGTATCGCTGCAGGACGTTTTGGATCGCTATCAAAAAAGCTAGGGCGTTCTGGTGTAGAGCCAGGCCCAGTAGATCAGAGGGAGTTGGAGTGGAAGCCTGAGCCAGAGCGCCCAGAGAGGGATCGAGGCGAATTTGGTGTGGTCGATGACCATGTAAATATTGGCTGGCAGGACGGCGATGAGTAGTGCGACTAAGCCCCAGGCGGCGGCTTGGCGGGTGGATGGCAGGAAAAGTCCCAGACCGCCCAGGATCTCCGCGGCTCCGCTGATCTGGACGAGCGTGAGCGGCGCGGGGAGGAAGGGCGGCATGACCTTGAGATAGCTTTGCGGGATTATGAAGTGCAGGCTTCCGGTGATGATGAAGAAGATCGCTAAGAGGATGCGGCCAATCATGCTGGTCTGTCTTTCTTGTAGAGAACTGAATGTTTGATTTTTCCACTTTGAATCTATAGCAGCGAGACAAGAAGACATACCCAGGGGCTAAAGCCCGGTGTTTTTTTGCTCGATTGAGAGACCCAAGGAGACCCAAGGCTAAAAGCCATGGGCTACCAGCCTTGGGGTACCTAGATGCATAGACCAATTCGTCAGATACGGCCTAACGTAGTGCGACTTAAATACTACGGGCGGAAGGGTAAATGCCCTTCCGCCCGCTTGTCTGGTCTAACGAGGATGTTGAATTACTTCGAGACGAGGGTGTCGCGGTGGCTCTTTACGAAGTCGTGCGAGGCGAGGATGTGGGCCTGCTGCTCGGCCAGTAGCTGGCGGATGGGTAGGGGAAGATCCTGGTCGAGGGCGTCGGCGTAGGCATTCTTGGCCTCGTCTTCGCCTTGTTCGGCGGTCTCGAGGAGGGTGTGGTCGCCGCCGCCTAGCTTGGCTTTGAGGTCTCCCCATGTGCGGTGGAGGGCGCCGGCGGTGGTGCCGGACTCCTTGATGTCGTGTACGCCGTTTTGGTGGAGGATTTCCTCCAGGTCGCCGCGGAAGCTGGCGCGCTTGAGGGACTCGGACAGGAAGTGGCGCTTTAGGGTTTCGTCCTTGAGATGGTCGCCGATGTCGGCGAATCCTTTCTGGCTGTCGAGAAGGGTGCTGATGAGGGAGTTGAGAGCGCGTTGCATTTCGTGCTGCTTGCCTGTATCTGTCGACATGGAAAACCTCAATCGTAGAGTCTGGATCGTAAAATCCTGGGGTTGAATGTGCGGTGCGGTTGGGCAGGGTCCGCCGGCTGCGTGCGATTCTCCTCCGCCGACGGCAAGCAGAAGAAATCGCGAAAATTCCGCGCCCCTGCCAACCGGTTCTTAGGTCCGCCGGGTTTTGCCCACCCGGCGGCGAGTACTAACAGATAGATGCCGAGTGGGGCCATGGGTTTGTATGCGGGTACCTCTTGTGGGAGGTTTTACCGTTTCCTGTGGCGGTCTGGGATAATCGGAGGTGCTCTGGTGGTTTACGACCTTGGACTAGACCGCCCGGCGTACAGAAGTGTGTGCGCCGGGGCGAGAGAGGTCACGCGTACTCCACATGAAGGCTCCCCAATGAAAACTATAAGACTTGTTTCGACACCGACGCGCAATCGCCGCCTGAACGAGATTATCGGCATGGTCGTTCTGGCGGGCGCGGGACTGCTGCTGCTGGCGCTGGTGAGCTATACGCCGTCTGACCCCTCGTTGAATACGGTGGGCTCGTACATGGCGGGGCGGCCTGCGCATAACTGGACGGGGATGGTCGGGGCGTACCTGGCCGATGCGATGCTGCAGTTGATTGGCGTGGCTGCGTTTTTTCTGCCGCTGGTGCTGGGGCGGCTGGGGTTGTGCTGGATGCGGTCGCGGCCGGCGGGGTCTCCGCTGGCGAAGACGATTGGGCTTGGGTTGTGGGTGGGGTTTGGGCCAGCGGCGATTGCGCTGCTGCCAGGCAATATGATGTGGCGGCACTCGCTGCCCATTGAAGGGGCGACGGGGCGGCTGCTGGCGGACTTCATGGTGAGTTACCTGAATGCTCCTGGGGCGGCGATTGTGCTGGCGTTGATGGTGGCGCTGTCGCTGTACCTGGTGACCACGTTTACGTTCAATACGGCGCGGGAGTGGGCGACGATTCGGTTTGGGTTTATGCAGCGGCTGTGGGACTGGTGGGTGCAGCGGCGGATTGGGCGCAAGGGCACAGAGGCTTTGGTGGGCGATTCGTATGATTCGTATGGGAGCAAGCGGGAGCTGGCAGAGGAGAAGGCGCGGCGGGCTCGCGAGCTGGCGGAGCGTGCGGCTAACAGAGATTCCGATTCCCATTCCAACGTGGAGAGCACGACGCTGCTCGGCGGGCTGTTTGGCTGGTTGAGCCGGAAGAAGCGGGTTGAGCCGATCTCGCTGGTGCCACAGGAAGTTGCGGGGGCGGGCGAGCAGGTGTCGATGTGGCAGGCTATGCCGCGGACGCTGGTGGATGCTCCTCCGGTGACGGCGTTTGGAACAGCGGCAGCGGCGGCAGCGCCGTTTGCAGAGGCGTTGGCGAAGGCGGCGGCTCCGGTGCATGCTCTCGATGATGAGTCGAACTTCGCGGGAGGATTCGGATCGGGGAGAGATGCAGCGCCTGCACGGATGCCTACGCCGATACGGGCGGTGAAGAAGGTCGAGGAGCCGATGAGTTCGTTTGCCGCTGCGGCTCCGCTGGCGGGTTTGCCGGGGGCTATTTCGTTTGGCAGGCGCGCGGATGCCGACATCAAGCCGGTGACGATTGTGCCGAAGAGCGTGCGGGGGTATAAGCTGCCGCCGTCTTCGTTGCTGTATCGCAGCGAGGAGCACGCGATTGTGCGTGAAGATGCGCTGCGGGAAGAGGCGCGGGTGCTGGTGGAGAAGTCTGCCGAGTTTGGCGTGGATGGGCAGGTGACGCAGATCAATCCAGGACCGGTGGTGACAACGTTCGAGTTCAAGCCGGAGGCTGGGGTGAAGGTGGCTCGCATTACGGGGCTGGCTGACGATCTTTGCCTGGCGATGGCGGCGGAGTCGATCCTGATTGAGCGGATGCCGGGGAAGAGCACCGTTGGGATCCAAGTCCCGAACCATGAGCGGGAGACGATCTGGCTGAGGGACGTGGTGGAGTGCGAGAGCTTTGCGCAGAGTAAGAGCAAGCTGGCGATTGCGCTGGGCAAGGACATCAATGGGCGCATCGTCACTGCCGATTTGGCGAGTATGCCGCATGTGTTGATTGCAGGTTCGACTGGTTCGGGTAAATCGGTGGCGATCAACGCGATGATTATGAGCGTGCTGTTCAAGAGCACGCCGGAGCAGGTCCGCATGATTCTCGTCGATCCGAAGCGGGTTGAGCTGGGGATGTATGAGGGGATTCCGCATCTGTTTACGCCGATCATCACAGAGGCGAAGCTGGCGGCGAATGCGCTGCGGAATGCGGTGCGCGAGATGGAGCGGCGGTTGAAGCTGCTGGCGGCGAACCATGTGCGGAACATCGACCAGTTCAACAAGCTGTTCGACCATGGAAGTGAGTATCTGTTTGAAGATGTGAGCCAGGAGCCGTTGCCGTACATCATCATCATCATCGATGAGCTGGCTGATTTGATGATGCTGGATCGGTCGAATGTCGAGGAGTCGATTACGCGGCTGGCGCAGATGGCGCGCGCGGTTGGGATACACCTGGTGCTGGCCACGCAGCGGCCGAGCGTGGATGTCATCACTGGATTGATCAAGGCGAATGTGCCGACGCGTATGAGCTTTCGGTTGGCGACGAAGGTGGACTCGCGGACGATCATCGATTCGAACGGCGCGGAAAGCCTGCTGGGACGCGGCGATATGCTTTATCTGCCGCCG
>Ga0182024_10017083_pt1 | contig 13679 bp, 9 predicted proteins | sample P32metaG_FD_120480 | JGI IMG/M metagenome (GOLD analysis project Ga0182024, IMG submission 120480) | Permafrost microbial communities from Stordalen Mire, Sweden - P3-2 metaG (Illumina Assembly) | ecosystem: Environmental > Terrestrial > Soil > Wetlands > Permafrost | place: Sweden: Stordalen... | reverse complement strand
TGGCCGAGCCCGAAGAGGCAGAGCTCCGCACCCTTTTGAACATGGCCACCGCCGAGGAGATGGGCGACCTCGAGTTCGAGGCCCGGCGCGACCTCCCGGCGTTCAAGGACTTCCCGTGGACCGCGGAGTGGACCGACGGCAAACCGGAGTTGCCCGAGGGCTTCAAGGTCGCCATCATCGGCAGCGGCTTCAGCGGTCTGGCCATGGGCGTCCAGCTGGAACGGCTGGGCATCCCCTACGTGCTCTTGGAGCGTCGGGGCGAGCCGGGTGGGGTCTGGACCATCAATCGCTACCCCGATGTCCGCGTCGACACCATTTCCATCACCTATGAGTTCAGCTTCGAGAAGGAGCACAAGTGGAACGAGTACTTCGGGCGCGGTGCCGACGTGCGCGCCTACCTCGACCACATCTCGCGCAAGTACGGCGTCTTCGACCACACCCTTTTCAACCGCGACCTGAAGCGGGCCACCTTCGACGAGGGCCGCAACGTCTGGACGCTCGAAAGCGACACGCCCGACGGACCCGAGACCATTGAGGCCAATGTCATCGTCACCGCCGTCGGGACGTTCGCCAACCCGAGGGTCATGCAGTTCGAAGGCCAGGAGAGCTTCGAGGGGCCGATCCTGCACCCCACCGGTTGGCCGGCCGACATCGACCTTTCGGGCAAGCGGGTCGCCATCATCGGCAACGGCTCCACCGGGGTGCAACTTCTCGCACCCATCGCCGCCGATGCCGAGCAGGTGTTCGTCTTCCAGCGCACGCCACAGTGGATCAGCCCGCGCGAGAAGTATGGCGCGCCCATTGAGCCCGAGCTCCATTGGCTGATCGAGAACTTTCCGGGCTATTGGAACTGGGCCCGCTACATGGCCATCGCGGCGCTCTTCCAGACCCACCGGTTCCTCATCCCTGACGAGGAGTGGAAGGTCCAGGGTGGCAAGTTCAACCCGCTCAACGACAAGCTGCGCGAGGACCTCACGGCCTATATCAAGGCCCAGACCGGTGGTCGAGCGGACCTGATCGAGCGGCTGATCCCCGACTATGCGCCCTTCTCCAGGCGCCCGGTGGTCGACAACGGCTGGTACAAGGCGCTGACACGCGACAACGTCGAGCTCGTCACCGACAGCATCACGCGCTTCACCCCCAAGGGGGTCGAGACGGAGGACGGCACGCTCTACGACGTCGATGTCATCGTGACGGCCACCGGCTTCGAGGTCATCCAGTACCTCTGGCCCACCGAGTACACCGGCAAGGACGGCGTGCGCATCCACGACTACTGGTCGAAAGACGGACCCCGGGCCTACCTGGGCATGATGACCCCGAACTTCCCGAACATGTTCATGATCTACGGGCCGAATTCCCAGCCCGTCTCCGGCGGCACCGGATTGCCCATCTGGTATGTCATCTGGTCGGCCTATTCGGCCCAGTGCATGGTGCGCATGATTGAGGAAGGCCACTCCCGGGTCGAGGTGAAAGAGGAGGCCTACGAACGCTACAACGAGGCCCTCGATGCCGAGTCGGCCAAGCTCATCCTCCTGCAGGAGGAAGGGGCCCCTGAAAAGAACTACTTCGTCAACGAGTTCGGCCGGCTCCAAGTGAACGCACCCTGGTACGGCCCCGAATTCCACCGCATGTGCACACACATCGACTGGGACGACATCGAAATCTCGTGATCGCGTTGCCATGGGAAGTGCCGCCAAATCTGGCAGTTCCGACTTGGCTGATCGACCGCGGGCATCTCGTCTGTGTCAAGCAGGAGGGAAAGCCCTGCGACAACAAATGTGCTCGAGCCCGCTCGGAGGTGTCGGAGCCGTTGACGGTTCCGACGGCAGGCCCTAGTATCTATATTGAAAAAGTATAATCCAATATTGCAATATACGATCCGGGAATCATAGGGGAATAAATGGAATTCGGCATTTTCATCCAGAACTTTGTCCCGGCCTACAGGCGCAACAAAGAGCCTGATGCCGAGCACAACGTGATAATGGAGGACCTGGAGATGGTCCAAGCTGCCGACAAAGCCGGCTTCAAATACGTCTGGGTGACGGAACACCACTTCCTCGACGAGTACTCACACCTCTCGGCCAACGATGTTGTGCTCGGCTACCTGGCCAACGCTACCGAACGCATCCACCTGGGTTCGGGCATTTTCAACCCGCTGCCGCAAGTCAACCACCCAGCGAAGGTGGCGGAGCGGGTTGCGATGCTCGACCATCTTTCGGGCGGACGCTTCGAGTTCGGCACCGGTCGAGGCGCCGGTAGCCACGAAATCCTGGGTTTTCTGCCGGACATGACGGATCTGACCGGCACTCGAGAGATCTGGGAAGACGTCATTGCTGAGTTCCCCAAAATGTGGCTGCAGGACGAGTACGAGGGTTACGACGGCAAGTTCTGGTCGCTCCCCCCAAGAAAGGTACTGCCCAAACCCTGGGGGCCCGGTCATCCGGCCATGTGGTACGCCGCAGGCAACCCCAGCAGTTATGCCATGGCGGCCCACAAGGGCCTCGGCGTGCTGGGCTTCTCGGTAGGCGATCTGACGCAAATGGGCCCAGTGCTGAAGGCCTACAAGGACGCCATCCGGACCGCCGAACCGATCGGCAGCTTCGTGAACGACAACATAATGGTTACCAGCGCGGCCTTCGTTGCCGAGAACCGGGAGCAAGCCCACCGTTCGGCACTAAACAGCGGGCTCAACTATCTACAGAGCAACGTCTTCCGCTATCACGACACCTTCCCTCACCCCGATGGGATCCCTTACTGGCCTGAGACGTTGCCCGACCTCACCGCCGAGTCGGTCGAATACCTGGCCAGTTCGGGGGCGATGGTCCTGGGTGATCCTGACGATGCGCTGGTTGCGTGCCAGCGCTGGGAATCGGCCGGAGCGGACCAGTTGGTCTTTGGCATGGGCATGCCCACCCGAGAGGAATCCCTCGAGATGATTCGGCTTATGGGCGAGCACGTCATTCCGAAGATTGATACGGATCCCCTGCACCGCACAACTCGCATGCGTCAGACCGCGGCACACTGACACAAGCGGGGACTTCCCATCGGGAAATGCCTTGAAGCCCTGACTCTGTCGGTGATGGGTATTCGTTCACCTCGCGCCAATGGATACGAACGTCCCGTCGAGACGCGACCGGGCCGGCCGGAGCACGGCTGAGCCCCGGTTGCTCTACCGGCGTCGGCACTCCGCACTGAGCGCTGGCGTGCCAAAGTTCCACATGTTGTCGGCCACGTTGATCGTGACTCCAGCGGGCACGATCTGGTCGATGCGATCAAGAAGTTCGCTGGGCAGATCAATTCCGTCGGCGTCGAGGTAGCTCTCCAGGTGGTCGATAGTCCGCGGGCCGATGATGGCGGAGGTGACGGCGGGATGGTGGGTGGTGAAGGCGACGGCCATCTGAATGAGGGTCATGTCGGCCTCGTCGGCGAGGGCGCCAAGGGCGACAGCGGCATCGAGTTTTGCTGCGTTGGCCGGGTTGGTGGAGTCATAGGCTCCGGGGGAACGCCTGGAGCGAGCGGCCGACTCCGGTCCAGTGACCTGATGGCCCCTACGGTACTTGCCCGAAAGCCAGCCGCCCGCCAGCGGGCTGTAGGTCAACACGCCCAATCCGTGGCGTAGGCAGGTCGGCAGCACGTCGTATTCGATAGAGCGGACCAGGAGAGAGTAGGGGGGCTGCTCGGCTCGGAAACGCTCGTGGCCCCGGCTCTGGGCGGTCCATTGGGCCTCGACGATCTGAGAGGCGGGGGCCTTGGACGTTCCAAAGGAGCGGATCTTGCCGGCGTGCACAAGGTCAGACAGGGCGCCAAGGGTCTCGTCGACGTCGGTGTTCGGATCGGGAATGTGGAATTGGTAGAGGTCGATCCAGTCGGTCTGAAGCCGTCGCAGCGAGCCCTCGACCGCCTCGGTGATCCACCGTCGCGACCCGCCGCGATGGTTTGGGTCCTTATCGAACGCCATGCCGAACTTGGTGGCGAGCACCACGTTCTGGCGCCGTCCGCCGGTTAGCGCCTTCCCGACGATCTGCTCTGACTCTCCTGCGGAGTAGGCATCGGCGGTGTCGATGAAGTTGATCCCGGCATCCAAGGCGCGGTGGACAATCTGGACCGTGTCGTCATGGTCGGGATTGCCGGCGGCGCCGAACATCATCGCGCCCAGGCACAGTTGGCTGACCTTGACGCCGGTGCGTCCCAGAGGCCGGTAGTCCATCGAGGGTCTCCTTGAGCCAATCCTCCAGACCGCACTCGACGGTTTGCGCCCGCCGACCTGTAGCGTAGGGCAGCCGGCTGCGGACAACTAAGGCAAGCGATCCGGTTCCGACCAGTGCGGGCCGTGGCTTCTTGACATCGACAATCGCGAAAGGGCAGACTAATTTACGGATCAGCCGTTCCGCAAATGGGAGGAAAACGCAAAAGTGTGTGTCGTTGTCCGCGTACAAGACCCGAGCCCAAGGACGACTCGCAATGGCGGGCATGTCGGACCACCTTACGGAGTGACCGGACGTGGTGACGCGTGAAGGTTGACGCGATCATTCACGGCGACATTGAAGTCCTAGGCGAGGCCGCCCAGCGTGCAGAGCGCCTCGGCTTCGACGGAGTGGTGTCACCCGAGGTGGCACACGACCCATTCGTTCCCCTCGTGCTCGCCGCGGCCGTGACCGAGCGGGTGCGACTCCAGACGGGCATCGCCGTTGCCTTTGCTCGCAATCCGATGATCGTGGCCGTCATCGCGTCCGATCTCCAACGACTTTCCCGAGGACGGTTCACGCTCGGACTCGGGAGTCAGATCAGGGCGCACGTTACGCGGCGGTTCTCCATGCCCTGGTCGCAACCGGCAGACCGAATGCGGGAATTCGTGCTTGCGGTGAGAGCGATCTGGCATGCGTGGGAGTCGGATGAACCTCTTGCCTTTAAGGGGGAATTCTACGAACACACGCTCATGACGCCGATGTTCAGTCACGGCACACCGAACTACCAATGGCCGCCAGTGTTTGTCGCAGGAGTCGGGCCCGCCATGACGGCAATTGCCGGCGAGGTGGCCGAGGGATATCTGGCCCATGGATTCACAACTCCGGGGTATCTCCGCTCGGTGACGCTTCCACAATTGGAGATCGGCCTCCAGCGGTCGGGTCGTTCCCGTGGTGATATCGAGGTGAGCATTCCCGTCCTGTTCCACGCCGCCCGCAGCGACCAAGACCATCGGCGCGGACGAGATGGGCTGCGTCAGACGATCGCCTTCTATGGGTCAACGCCGGCCTACCGACCCGTACTCGAGCATCATGGATGGGGCGATCTCGGACTTGAACTGCATTCCCTCTCGAGGCAGGGCGAATGGGAGAAGATGGCGGACGCGGTGCCCGACGAGCTTGTTGATCTGATGTCGGTGAGCGGGAGCATCACGGAATCCGGTGTTGAGATCGCTCGTCGGTTCGCCGGCATTGCCGACAGGGTGCAAATTGGTTTGCCGGCCGGAGACGACGATGCACGGGCGCTGCTCGAGGCGATCCGCGTCGCATCTCATTCATCCTGATCCCACGCCTGGGATCCAAGGAGCGACTACAGGGGATGAACAGCTAGTTCTAAACAGTTACGCACTCTCCTGAGTGGCGATCATCGCGTCGACTGCTGCCGGAGACAGGATCTCGTCGAGCACCATCGCCGCCGCACCGATGACACCGGCGCGGTCGCCGAGCCGGCTCTCAGTGATGCGCAAATGCTGGGTGGCCAGCGGAGTCGAACGTTGGTAGACGATCTCTCGTACGCCTGCCAAGAACTGCTCGTGGGCTAGCGCGATGTCACCGCCGATCACGACGACTGAGGGGTTGAACAGGTTGACCGCCGAGGCGACAACTTCGCCCAAATAGCGGCCGGCGGCTCGTACGAAGCTGGTCGCCTTGGTGTTTCCTTCGCTGACTAGCCGAGCCACGTCCCGGCTGCCGTCGATTTGGACCCCCGCCGCCCGAAGTTCCGCTGCCAGCGCGTCTCCGCTGGCCACTGCCTCCACGCAGCCGATGTTGCCGCAGTGGCAGGTCCCGTGGTCCGCGACGCGGATGTGACCGACGTCCCCGGCCGTCCCCTGCGCACCTCGATGGATCCGGCCATGAAGGACTACCCCGCATCCGATTCCGGTGCCGACCTTTATGAACAGGAAATCGTCGGTCTGGTCCCGCCACCCCATCGAGTACTCACCGACCGCCATGATATTGACGTCGTTGTCGACCAAGACTGGGCCAGGATGTCGGGCATGGATCAACTCAGGGATCGCAACACCGTCCCACCCGGGCATGATCGGTGGACGAACGACCCGCCCGGCCGAGAACTCGACGGGCCCGGGCACTCCGACACCCACCCCCCACACCGAGCTCGCCGGGCGGTCGGCGACCACGAGGAGTTCGTCGAAGCCGGCGAGTACCCATGCGATGGTCTCATCGGGACCGGCAGCGATGGCATGGTCGGCGGCCCGTTCGGTCAGTATCGTCCCGGCCAAGTCGGTGACCGCGAGTCGAGCGTGCGTCGCCCCCAGATCGGCGACTAGCACGACCCCGGCGCTGGCGTTGAAACCGATGGTGGTGGGCGGCCGACCACCTGTCGAGAGGCCGCGGCCGACTTCTTCGATGAGTCCCATCTCGAACAGAGGATCGAGACGTTGCACGACCGTCGACCGTGCCAGCCCCGTCAACCTGAGGATATCGCTGCGCGTGGTGGCCCGTCCGTCCCGAGTCAGCTGGAACAACGCACCGGCGCTCATGACGCCCGGCACGAGCCGCTCCTCTGGTGCGCTCGGATGGCTCACCGGCATAACTTGTCAAACTTTCGCTTGAGAAGGGAGAAAAGAAGCATTGCATCTGTAGCGTAGTTGTTCTTCATCTGCCCGAGAGTCGATCGAAGCGGCTAGGTCGAGACGCCCCCCGGGGTGGTGGCCCTCTTCAATCCCTCCGAGATCAGCGGCCGCAGGGTCCGATGGGCGATCGTCAGCCCGATCCGGACCTTTTCGGGGTCCTCGCCCAAGACGGGGTCCTCGAGCTCGACCGAGACCGTGCCATCGAACCCCCCTGCGTAGAGGGTGTCGATCAGCCGCTTCCAGTCGACTTCGCCCAGACCGGGCACCCGATAGCGCCACCAGCCGGTGTCCCACGGGTTGTCCCGCACCGCTTTGCCGAAGAACCCGTACCGATGCCGGCGGTCCCTGAACAGCTCGATATCCTTCGCCTGGGCGTGCGCAACCCGATCGATGTAAGGCTCGACGGCCGTCACCGGGTCGATCCCCAGCCACAGCAGGTGCGACGGGTCGAAGTTGAGGTACAGGCCCAGGGAGAACATCCACTCCCACAGCTCGGGAGAGTAAGCGAGGTTCCCCGGATAGCCGTCCGGGTGCCAGCCCTCCATCACGCAGTTCTCGATTACGAGCTTCACGTCCCGCTCTCGGGCGTGGTCCACCAGCGGAGAGAACACCGCCGCCGCGTCTCGCAGATTCTCGCGGACGGTCCGGCCAGGATGGCGGCCTATGAACGTGCCGACAGTCGGGCAGCCGAGCTCCGCCGCGGCATCTATGCAACGCATGACGTGCTCGTTCGTAGCCCGCCGCTCGTGAGCGTCAGGGTGGAGGTTGTTGCCGTAGTAGGCGAGCGAGGACGCGCGAAGCCCGTTGCCCTCCAAGCAGGAGCAGACCCGGTCCACCTCGGCCAACGTCATCGGGTCGACCGTCATGTGGCAGGCGGTGAACGGCCGGTTATCGAGCGCAGGCCACGCCGCTATTTCAAGGGACTCGTATCCGGCCGCGGCCGCAAACTCGGCGATCTCCTCGAGGGACGAGTTCGGCAGGCACGCCGTCAGGAAGCCGAGCTTCACGGAGCGACCTCGAGCCAGCAGCCGCCCGATCGGGACGACTGCAACGCGGTGTCAGCGATGTGCACCGCCCGGTAGCCATCCGCAAAAGTCGGCAAGCCCTCGGGCTCAGCCTCCTTGATCGCCGCGTACGTGTCGTCCACGAACCGGTCGACGCAGTCGAGGTACCCCTGCGGGTGCCCTGGCGGCACCACAACGTGCCGTGCGGCGTCCTCCGTCAGCAGCGTGGGGTCAGCCGACAGCTCGGTCGTCCCCTCACGACGACCGATCCACACCGAACCCGGACGTTCCTGCGCGAAGCGGCCTGTCCCACTTGTGCCGCTCATCTCAACGACCAGCGCGTTCTTGCGCCCCGGCGACACCTGGCTGACGACGACTGACCCGAGCGCCCCGCCCGCCGTTTCGAACTGCACCAGAGCGAGATCCTCGTTGGGACGCTCTGGGAACACGGTGCCGAAGCGGGCGCTGAGCAGAATGACGCGGTCGCGCAGGACGAACTCAGCCAGGTCGATCCAGTGAGAACCGATGTCGGCGAACGCCCGGGACGGGCCGCCGGCGCCGCGGTCGACGCGCCAGTCGGTGTCGACTTCCCGCGACAACCAGTCCTGGAGGTACGTCCCGTGGACCAGGTGGACCCGGCCGAGCTCGCCGGCCGCGATGCGGGCCCGCAGTTCGCGCACCATCGGATAGAACCGGTACACGAATGGGACGGTAGCAACCGTGCCCGCCGCCTGCCACGCGGTAACCAAACCCTCGGCCGACGCCGGGTCCAGTGCCAGCGGCTTCTCGCACACGACATGCTTCCCGGCGGCCAGCGCCATCTCCGCCAACGGAGCGTGGGCATCGTTCGGGACGCAGAGATGGAGAACATCGACGTCCTGATCCTCGATCAGCGCGGCCGCAGAGGGGAACCCCCGATCGGCGTTCAACCTGGCCGCCGCCTCCTTCGCCCGCTGCGGCGTGGATGCGGCAACGCCGACAAGCCGGGCGCCGGCAAGTCGAACTGCTCGGGCATGAGCAGCGCCGCTGAACCCGACGCCGACGACCCCGACTCCCAGTTCCGACGGCATATCGGGCAAGATATAGGGCGGTTTTGTCTGTGTCAACTCTCACTTATGTTCTCATAGGAACAAAAGCACATTGACATTGAGAAAGTTCTGACCTTATATACGAGGAGAGCAACAACGAAGGGCGGCGATGTATGCCGTACGACAGGAAGGCGCCCAAATGACCCCACCGTTGTCAGTTCAGCTGTACGCACTCGGCGCCGCCCCGGCGGCCGATCCGGCCGGGGTCATAGCCCGTCTGGCCGCTCTTGGCTACGAAGCCGTCGAACCGCTCATCCAGACCGGCATTGACGAGGCGGTCGCAGCGGCCTGGGTCGAGAGTCTGCCGCAAGACATCGGAGATCCTCCCGCTTGGCAACCCCTCGATACCGCTGTGTTGAAGCAGGCTCTTGACGAGCATGGCTTGATCGCGCCATCCAGCCACGTGACTCTCCCCGAAGGGGCGTTCGCGAACGAGATTCTCGACGAGCAGGAAATGCTGGGCTGCCGCCTCCTCATCGCGCCGGCCCTCTTCAATGGCGAGGCGGGCGCCCCCGAATCGTTCAGCGACCTCGACCGGATCAAGCAGATTGCCGAGCGGTTCAACCTGGCTGCAGAAAAGGCTAGGGCGCGGGGAATGCGGGTTGGCTATCACAATCACTTCTGGGAATTCGGAACAGATTTCGACGGACGCTCAGGGCTCGAAGTCTTCTTCGAAATGGTCGAACCCGACGTTGTCGCCGAAATCGACATCCACTGGGCTTACGTCGGCGGCTGCGACCCGGCGAAGCTCGTGAAGTCACTGGGCGAACGCGTCGTTCTCCTCCACATCAGAGACGGCGACAAAACTGAGGCCATGACTAGCTGCTGTCCCTTGGGCGAGGGAGAGGTCGACCTGCCAGGTGTTCTTGCCGAAGCGGGATCGGTAGAGTGGCTCGTAGCCGAACCCGAAGGCACGTCAGAGGAGGATGTTTGGCCGGTACTCGAACAGTACAGGGACTATCTCCTCGGCAATGATGTGTCACGTTGATGCCTGGCTCGGATAGATCGCTCATTCCGACCGAAATCTTGAGCCACGCGACATTGACGAAGTGATTGCTTCACACCTTGAAGGGGACAACGAGGCGATCGCTGCAAGCAGATGGGTGCAGCGACCTGAAGAGGTCTCTGGGGTCCACTGATTAGGCAAGTGCTCTGAACCCAATGTGGTCGTGTTCCGCGGCGACATCCAGCGATCGCTGAGCCTGTCGTGGCGCTTGGGTGGAAGCGCAGAGATTGCATTGGCGATCATTTTGGTTCGGAACGGAAAGGATCCACGAGTGCTCCGAAGGGCAAAGCAGGAGATTCGGTTCGGCACGGGCCCGGGGATGGGTGGGCTCCCAACGCTCATCGATTCCGCTCGCGTGGCTGAGGAGGCTGGGTTCGCGACCATTGGCATGCCCGACCACCTCATGATGCCGATCAGCCCGTTGATCGGTCTTCAGGCAATCGCCGATGCCACGATGACGATCCGACTTGCCACCGCCGTTCTTGACCACGATTTCCGGCACCCCGCGGTGCTGGCCAAGGACCTGGCCACACTCGATGTTCTTTCGGGTGGCCGGGTCGAGGTGGGTATCGGAGCTGGTTGGTTGCAAGCCGAGTATGACCAGAGTGGCATTCCTTTTGACCGAGCCTCCGTGCGAATCGAACGACTCGAGGAATACGTGATCATCCTCAAGGGGCTCTTTGCTGACGAGCCGTTCAACTTCGAGGGCAAGTATTTCACCATCAAAGGGCTGTCAGGGACTCCTACCCCCATCCAGCGTCCCCACCCACCGATCATGATTGGGGGAGGTGGCCGCAAGATCCTCGGCGTCGCAGCTCGGCATGCCGACATCGTCCAGATCACCTCGAGCAACCTGGCGGGCACATTTAACTTCGATAGGTCGCAGTTCACCGCCAAGGTGTTCGACGAGAGAGTGGCCTTGGTGCGTGACGTCGCGGGCGCCCGGCTCGAAGACATCGAGCTCGGTACCGTCCTTGTGGGCTTCGTCGTCACCGACGATCGAGATCGCGCGGTGAAGGACCTTCTGGACCAAGTCGGTGGGATGGTTCGTGGTGCCGGCGCGAGTTTCGATCTCACAGCCGTCGATGTCATCGAATCACCGGTCTTCGCGATCGGCACCGTCGAGCAGATAGGAGAGAAACTGCTCGACTTACGCGATCGCTACGGCCTCAGCTATTTCACCCTTGGCTTTGGAGTCGACCCTGAGTCAGCGGCGAATGTCATACAGCACGTCGCGGGTAAGTAGCACCCGTGAAAGATCGAATCAGTCTTCGAATCAATGGATGAGGCTACCTTTTGCCGGGCTGCCCCAAGAGGAGACAGAAGGGATTTAGACATTGCCAATCACCGACGACATCGAGAGCCTCGGAGTCATCTTCGTCGATCCGTCCGCCTACTCGAATCCACGCTTGTGGCACGAGAAGGCCGCTCGGATCAGGGCGGAGTCGCCAATCCTGAAGGTGTCAGTCGAAGGATATCCCTCATTTTGGGCCATCACGACCCACGCCGACGTACTGGAGATCGAACGCAATCACGACATCTTCACGAACGCACCATTGCCCGTTCTCGGGCAATTGCAGGGCGACGCGGACCCAGAGGGCGCTGGGGTCAAGACGTTGGTCCAGATGGATGGAGAGGAACACCGATCGCACCGATTGGTTGTTAATGATTGGTTCAAACCAGCCGCCATTAAGAAGTTGACGGACAAAGTCGACAGATTGGCGAAGGATTCTGTTGACCACATGGCGCACATGGGCGGGACGTGCGATTTTATGAATGATGTGGCGGTCCACTATCCCCTTCAGGTGATCATGGCCATTCTCGGCCTACCCGAGGGCGATTATCCCCGAATGCTCAAGCTGACCCAAGAGATGTTTGGCGCCGAAGATCCTGCTGTGGCGCGGGTGAGCGAGGACCAGGCAATCATGGAGGTCATCTTCGACTTCATGAACTACTTCGCAACCCTCACCGCCGACCGCAGAAATCACCCGACCGACGACCTGGCAACGGTGATCGCTCGAGCTCACATCGACGGGAAGCCACTCCCAGACATGGACACCTTTGGGTTCTATCTCATCATTGCCACCGCTGGCCACGACACGACCTCGAGTGTCATTGGAGGTGCCCTGTTGGCGTTGCTCGATCATCCAGAACAGCTCGCGCTGCTTCAAGAGAATCCAGACCTGATGTCCCAAGCTACAGACGAGTTCATCCGTTACGTTGCTCCGGTAAAGCACTTCATGCGTACATGCCGAGAACCGTTCACTCTTCGCGGCGTGACGTTCAGTCCAGGTGACCTGGTCCTGCTCTCATACGCCTCCGCCACGCGTGATGAATCGGTTTTCGCAGAGGCGCATTGTCTCGACATCCTGCGGGCTAGCGACACCAATCACCTCGGATTCGGATTTGGCCGCCATTTCTGTCTCGGCGCTCACCTGGCCCGTATGGAAATCCGTGGCTTCTATAGAGAGCTGCTCGGTCGGTTGGATCATCTCGAGTTAGCGGCAGAGCCAACGTGGGTTCGAGCCAACTTCGTTCAGGGTCCGAGAACGATCCCTGTTACGTATTCGTTCCGCCAATGACCCAAGGCCATGGGGTCTGGCCCTTGACATCGAAGAAGAGTAGAGGTAAAGCTCTTTACGGAGCGAGTGTTCCGTAAATGGGAGGTAATGCAGGTGAGCGGCGGCGTAGTGACGGCCACCTTCGGGGTTGAGGATCGGCCACGGACTGTGGGGTACTCCCGGTCCGCGGTGAGAGCGCTGGCGATCACACGAGTAACGCCCGCGCGCAGGGTTCGAGCGTGAGGGGGGATCTGAAATGACGAGTCCATCACTTCTACTGGTTTCGGCCGACGGTCATGTGGGGCCACCCACTGAGAAGTACCGACGTTATCTGGACCCAGGCCTAGAGAATGAATTTGACGCCTTTGTGGCCACTCACAAATACCGGTGGACGGCGGAGCGAGACGAGTCCTTCTTCCGGCGTGCCGCAAGGAATCGTCAGCGTTCGAGTAGCCGAGTTGCCAGCGGTGGTCTCGATAGCCTTTTCGATCCGGACCGCCGGCTCAAGGAGCTCGACGAAGACGGTGTGGTCGCTGAGGTGTTGTTTCCCGACGACCAAAATCTTAACACTCCGCCCTGGCTGGCCGGCATCGCACCCCAGGGCCTCGACCGCGTCTATCCGCCCTCATTACGTCTTGCCGGCGCCCGTGCGTACAACCGCTGGCTTGCCGAGTTCTGCGGAGCGGCATCCGAGCGCCTCATTGGTATGATCGCACTGGGTTCGTTAGACGACGTCGACGCAGCAGTCAGGGAGGTACGGCGCGCGCACGCTTCGGGACTCTCGAGGGGCATCCTCTTGCCGCTCGATTACTACCTTCCGCTGTATCACCATGCGCGCTACGAGCCTTTGTGGTCAATCTGCGAGGAACTCGAGCTCGTCGTGACAGTTCACGGCTCAGATGGGGGACCCCACTGGTACGGGGAAGGATTGAGGGCGTCGGCAATCTACTTGACCGAGGTCATGTGGTACGCCCACCGTCCGCTTTGGTGCCTGATACTTGGCGGGGTGTTCGATTGTCATCCCGATCTTCGGGTGGCCTTCACCGAACAGGGCTCTAGCTGGGTCCCACCCCTTCTTGCTCAGCTCGACGCATCAGCGGAAAGCACGTTCATGCGTTGGACCGAGGAGACTCCGCTTTCCATGAAGCCGAGTGACTACTTCTCCCGACACTGCGTGATCGG
>Ga0182024_10017082_pt1 | contig 13679 bp, 20 predicted proteins | sample P32metaG_FD_120480 | JGI IMG/M metagenome (GOLD analysis project Ga0182024, IMG submission 120480) | Permafrost microbial communities from Stordalen Mire, Sweden - P3-2 metaG (Illumina Assembly) | ecosystem: Environmental > Terrestrial > Soil > Wetlands > Permafrost | place: Sweden: Stordalen... | reverse complement strand
GCCCCCGTCGAGCCTCCGCGCCCCCTGGTGCTCGCAATCCGGGACACGAGGACGAGTCAGCGCCCCGCCCCGTGCTTGAGACGCGCCCGGCAGGATTTGAACCTGCGACCTCTCGCTCCGGAGTTAGAGTCCCGAGGTATCGGCGAGGCGGCGGATTCGCCTGATTTGCAGCGAGTTCGTCGCCTCCACCGTTTCGGCGCTAGTCCAGCGATTCGGGGCGATTACGGGCGATCCGGGCAGCGGACCCGGGCTGCTGCCCGCATTGAACAGAGCGGTCCTTCGACGCGCGCTAGCCGCTGAGGACCCTTTAGAGCGGACAGTCCATAGATCCAATGTCCGCGCTATCGCCCGAAAAGGCCCTCAGGCGAAGGTCCGCTCTACCGGCGCCGGCGGAGGCGAACGCGCGGGTCCATGCCTTTCCTACAGGCCTGTAGTTACACTCTCCGGCGGCATGACGCTGTTCCCGTCTCTGCTGGCGGAGCCTCCTCAGGATGACGTTTCGCTGCTCCTGCACGAGATCGAGGCGGCCACGGACCGGAAGGCCGCCCAGGTCGCGCTGATGCTGATCGTCGGCTGGCCGGTGCGCGAGATTCGGGAGCAGCTCGGCCTGCGCGACCCGGAGTACAAGCAGCTCATTGACCAGCTTCGGCGCTGCCTCGACGCGGAGAGGTGCCGATGAGCCGCCGGCGCGTTGTGGTCGACGACGACTGGCGGACGCTGCGGATGCTGGACGGCACCGTCGAGACGCGAGTCAGCCGGGAGACAGAGCGCACGTACTCGGACGAGGCTCAGAGCGAACGTGAGCAGCAGCTCGACGCCGAGCAGGCGGAGCGTGACGCGGAACTCGACCGGGCGGTGTTGCACGCGCTGCGGGCGGTCGAGCGGGTCCGCGAGCTGTTGGGCGACGATCGGCGTGAGGCAGCACGGGGACTCAGCCATCACGCACGCCGGCTGCTCGCGCAACTGGCTGCGCTTCGCCAGCATTGACGACTGGCCCTTTGACACGACGCGCTACGGTGTTAGCAGGAGCCTCTCGAGGACTCGCCCCGCAAGGTAAAGCGCGCGGCGCCCATCGCGGAGAGGCTGAAGTCTCACGCTGCCCTGAACCGCACAGCCCACTGACGGCACAGCGCGCCCGGCGGCGATCCAAGTACGAGCCCTGGAGGGTTTGATGTCGCAGACGGTCGTGGTAGGCGTGCGCCTGCCCGTCGAGGATGCAACCGCGTTCCGCGAGCAGGCCGAGAGGTTCGGTCTGACGCCGAGCTCCGCCGGTGCTGCGCTGATCGCCGGCCATTTGGCGATCGAGGTCAAGCACCGCGAGGAAGAGCCAGCGGCCAGGGTGGGCAGCTGACCCATGGAAGCGACCGCGGAGGCCCGACCCATGGAAGCCCCTCTAGGTGGGGGTCCGGCTGCGCTGTCTCAGGAGCTACGCGAAGAGCTGCATACGGCGCGTGTCAAGCGGCAGCTGGGCTACCGGAAGCTGGCGCGCATCGTAGGGGCCGATCGACGCCATCTCGCGAGGATCGAGCGGGGCCTGAAGCGCCCGTCCCCATACGTCGCGGAGAGGCTCGCCGACGCGCTCGGGCTCGGCTTTGTGACGACCGCCTGTCTTCTGCTGGAGGCTGGTTCGCGCCCTGAGGGCAGCGGGCACCTATCGGTCGGGCAGCGGGACGGGGTGTCAGGCGAGGATTCGCAGCCGGGACCGGGGGGATCGACAGGTACGACCGCTCGCGTAAATGGCGGTGTGTCCGATGGCTGACGTGTGGGATGCGGTGAAAGACATCGAGCTGATGCGCCGCGGGTTCGACCAGGAGCGGCCCGTGGTGCCGTGGTTCGCGCTGCCGCCCCGCTCCGAAGGCGAGACCGTGGAGGGGCTGTCCAGGTCGATGCTTCCGGAGGACGTTCGCGCCTCTTTCATGGCGCTTAGCGAGTTTGCCGGCTGGATCGCCCGAACGCGAGGGGTGGATCCGGACGAGCCGCACCACTGCGAGTGGGCGGCGGCGGCCGCCGAGTGGCTTGAGGCTCAGGCGCGCGGGCTCCGGCTGTCGCTTCAAATGCGCCTAATCGAGCACGAGATGAACGAAAGTGAGGCAGACCCCGATGAGTAGGACGATCAAGCACACGCCGCGCTCAGGCGGTGGCCGGCCGGTCGACGTGGCCGTGCCGCCCGAGCAGCGTCGCTACGTCGCGCTGCGACACCTGAAATTGGGTGGCGGGTGGCTCGAGCCGGGCGACCCCGTGCCGGTCGAGCCGGGCCGCAACTACGACATGCTGCTCCGCCACGGCCACATTCAGGCGGTCATCGAACCGACCCGCGGGAAGCGAGCGAAGGCATGACCGTGCCCACGATGCCGAGCGCCGGGGAGGTCGAGGCGGACCACCAGCGCCGGGCGGCCAAGCAGCAGCAGTGGGAGACCGAGCGGGTCCAGGCGATCCAGGACGAGCAGATGGCGCAGGTACACGAGCGAAACCTGCGGTTCGGCCTCGAAGACCTCGACACGCTCGAGGCGGACTTCACCGCTCGACTCGAGCAGCTGCGCGAGCGGGCACAGCGGCTCGCCCCGGAGGCGCTGAAAGGCGGTCTCGAGGCGACCCAGCTCACCGAGGTCGAGGCGGAGATCACGCAGCTGGAAACGCAGCTCGCCCGCATCCCGCTCGCGCGGACCGAAGCGCGCCGACGTGAGGAGGAGGCCGCTCGCATCGCGGCGACGCGTCGGCCGTTCTTGGTCGAAGGCGCGAAACTCTCGCAGGAGCGTGCGAAGGCCGCCAAGGCAGTCGACCGCGCAGCGGTCGCGTACGCCAGGGCGTTGAGACGGTGGGACCTGCTCACGACCGATCAGGAGCGCGTTCTAGGTCGCGCCGGCCGTGACCCGCGCACCGTCCGCCCGCGCTCGTGGATGATCGAGGCAGGGCTGATGCGCGCGCTGCTCGACGCGGGTCTGCCGCACGGAATCATCCGGCTCGAGTTCCAGGCGGGCGCGCAGGCAACGGTGCGACCCGGGAAGATCGCGCCGCTCGCCAAGTACGACGCGCCGCTGGGCGCGGTCGAGGTCCCGGCCGATGAAAGCGACAAACCCAAAGGAAGATCACGATGAAGAAGACGAAACTCCAGAAGGCTGAGGAGCGCGAGCGAGAAGGACTGCACGAGCTCGGTGCGACGCTGGCGAAGATCGAGATCGAGAAGCGTTCGGTGTCGCGGTCAGACAGCGAACGAGCGGCGATCAAGAAGGCCGCGACACCGTCCCAGCTGTCTTACCTGCGCGCGTTGTCTCCTGCCGCTGCGGCGGCGTGGGAGAGCGCTCACCCGGCCGCCTGAGGTCTTCAATGCTTGCCCTGAGCGCGTGGCTGGTCTTTCTGGCAGCTCCTCGCTTCGGGCAATCGGGCCGGCGCTCCCTGGAGTTTCCTGCTGGCGAGCGACAGCGGAGCGTCGGCCCAACCACTTCGGTTGGGCAGCAGCGCTGCTTGTGATGGGGCGGCGGGCTGCTCGGCCCAACCGCGGACGCGCCGCGGCGCGGGCGATCGGCGAGGTTCGACCGCTCGCGTCCGATGCGTCCGCTCCAAACGACGGACCTAAACCATGGATGAACAGCGCGCGCCACGCGATGTCCTCGCGCTCATTAACACGGGGCAGGGCTTCGCCTACGCCGACGCGCTCAACCAGCAGGTCGGCCTCATCGACCGGTACGTCGACGGCGCCCTTGGATCGCACCCGTTCGCATCTAGCCTGAAGGTTCGGCGCGGTCCGGGTGTGCGCCTCGCCGATGGCACGAGCGGCTATTACGCACGCCGAGGACGCGGGGATGACTGCTTCGCCGCCGCGCTCGCCACGTGCCTGCAAGTTCCGATCGGCCAGGTGCCCGATCCACGGATTGACGAGCGCCTGGCGGCCGGCGAGAGCGCCGACGAGATCGAAGCCTCGGCGTGGCAGGCGCTCGGGGAATGGCTTGAGGCGAGGGGATTTCGGATGGTCGAGCACGCTGAACCGGCATCGGATCGCGAGCGCTGGATAGGCGTCGTCCCGTTCCCCGGCAACTTCAATGCTCACTGTCTCGTGATGGCTCGCGGCAAGGTCTTAAGCAGCAGAGCAGCGGCCAGATCACGTCGCAACAAGCCGCGGCTTACCGACCACCCCCGTCGTCTAGTCATCCCGGCCGCACTCACTTCCTCGACGAGCCTGACGTTCTCGACGGCGCGGGCATTGAGGCGCCGACTGAGGAGTGATCTGCTTTCACGGAACGTCGGCCCAGCACGACGCTGCGATCCAGGAGGACGGTCTGCGCGCACATTGGCGATCCGGTGGTGACCGCGTCGACAACCAGCCCGGCCCGTACCTGGCTGCTCATCCGCTGCGGGCGGTTTGCTACGCGCTGAAGGCTGTCGCCGTGGAAGAGATCCGTGAGGGGACGCGCAGCCGGTGCGCCGTCTACACGCTGCGGGTCGATCGGAACGCTCTCTGGGCCGATTCGCTCGGGCTCGGCCGAGTGCGGGAGTTCTGCGTGCGCGACGGCGGGGTGCCGGCCGACGGGATCCGCGCAGTGTGGCTGTTCGACCCGGCTGCGATGGTCGAGCAGCTCCGTGCGGCGGGCGCCGGGATGCCCCAATGGTCCGACCTCGGCTGGTACGGGGGTCTCGGCGCATGGCGGGTGCTGGAGGAGACGATGGCGCTCGAGCGGTGCGCCCACGAGCTCGGGGCGCTCGCCGACCGTGGCCGCGTGGATGCTTGCGGCCAGGTTGAGGCTGTGCTGGACGCGCTCGAGCAGGCGCGCCGCGGGACCGCGTTTCGGTCGCTCATCGCCCAAGGGTTCAGCAGCCGTGCGGCGTTTCGGTCCAGCGGCGTAGATTAGGGAGGTGAGAAAAGACCCGAACCGCCTCACGTGGCCACCACGCGCCTCTGACGTCACCGCCCTCGTGTGCTTCGTGATGTCGGCCGCATCGTTCGCACTGGACCGGTGGCCGGTGTTCGGAGCCCTGGCGCTGATCGGCGGCGTCTTCGCTGCGCTGTCACCGCGCATGATCGGCCGCTGGCGCCTCGCAGGCGGCGGGACCACCATCGAGGCGAACTTCGACAGCCCGTTTCCGGAACTCAGTGAGCGACAGGCTCAGGACGCCGCGCAGCTGACTCAACCTGCTGATCGGCCTCGTCCGGAACTTCCTCCAGGTACACCACCTGCTGAGGATTGATCGCGAGCACGTGACCGTCGTCGTTGTGGACCTGGATCATGCCGCCAGAGTCCAGCGCGGCCTTGAAAGCGCGGTTCCAGGTCTCAGCGTCGACCCGGATCGTGAGGGTCTCACCCTGTTGCAGTTTGACCTTGATCGCCATTCGAGACCTCTACTTCGTGTGTGATTCGGCGTCGTGCTGATGCTTCCCTGTCAGCCTAGCCGAGTGTCCGAAGCGGCCATACTACCCCTTGGTCCAGCCAGCGGACGAACACTAGACCGCTGATCGACCGCTCGCGAACGTAGCGCACGGGCCCCAAACGGGCGCGACCTTCGGCTTAGAGAGCCTCCACCCATCCCCGATCGCCTGCAAGCATCAGGTGTTTTCGCTGCCGTGCTAACGGGGTGCTAACCGACTCTTCCGCCATCCGGCCACGCTTCCTACGGCTCCGTAGTTGTTCCGACTGGTGAGATCCGTATAAAGGGCGGACAATCAGACCTTTGACGACAGCAGCTCCGATCGAAGGCAGTTACGAAACCACCGACGATGACGTCGGGCTGCTCCTACACGACGTCAAGCTCCAACTCCGCCGGCAGGCCGACGTGAAGGTCAAACGCGCGCTGGAGGTCGGGGTGCGCTCCCTCGCTGAGCAGACACCGGACGAGATCCGCGCGAGCTTCGGCCTCACCTTCAGCGAATACGGCGACGCGGTCGCGTGGCTGAAGGAAGCGATCCGCGGCACATCCCCCGAGAGCCGATAGTCAAGAGGCCGCTGCCCGCTAAAGCTCTCACATCAGCGCGACGACTCAGCGTAGGCTCGCCCCCGTGCCGAAGTTCTTCGTTCCGAATATGAGGGGCAGTGACGCCGAGCAGTGGTGGCAAACCGATCGGGCCCGCGCGGAAGCGACCGGCGCGCAGTGCAGCTCCCGCCGGATCTACCAGCTGCGACACGCGGACGGCCAGGTCGTCGCCGAGGTGGGGAAGCGTGCAGACATGGGCGGCGAAACCAAGCTGGTGGTGGCCGCGATCTTCGATGCGGTCGACTCGTATGTCCTCGCCGCTCTCATAGGAACGATCCACTCGATTCCGAGTACGGACCTCGAACCCGTCGACTTTGAAACCCCGACTGAAAAGTCCCGATCGCCCACGATTGACTAGCGTTGTGGCGTGGGGCCTAACAGGGGATCGAACGTCGGCCAGAACCGCCTGGTGCGCCAGATCGCGGCCAAAGTCGGCTTGACACACAGCGAGTACCGGTCGCTTCAGAAGGAGATCCATCAGGCCAAGCGAACGGCAGCCTATGATCTCGACGTCAACGGAAACCTTGATCCGGCCGATATAGAGGCCATCGCTCGGGATATCCTGAAGGCACGAACGTTGTAATGCTCCGGGAAAGAGATCAACTGCAGGACATGCTCCACGCCCTTCGGGGCGCCGAGGTTCGGAGTGCCGTGCCCGGCGCAGGGGAGCTTTTCCTCGAGTTCGACCAACCCAGCGGCGGTTGGAGCCTAGGGACGGGCGGATCCATTTGGGCGCTCGTCCACGACGATGAACCCGTTGTGCAAGACAACGACGAGGAGAGCGCCCTCGACCGGTTTGCCGAGGCAATCGGCCGTCACGTCCAGAGTGCTCAGCTAGGGAGAGACTCCTCCGACCGGGCGATGCTTCGGGTGGACCTTGGCGACGGGCTGGCGTTCTTCATCGTCGCGTCAGCGAATGATGCGCCGGACCTCCCGGTGTTCGAGCTCTCAACACCCGAGCATCGAGTCGTTTCGCTGTACCCGGATGGTGCAGTTGAGGACTTCCCGAGCGACGTTCCCATTCGCGATCTAGTCGCGAGCGGCGCGCTCCATCACTGGCCGTCTGGCTGACCTGTCGCGTCCGCAGCCGGCGGGACAATGCCCGCATGGCCACCGGGGTTGACACGGGCGCACGCGATGAGGCGATCGCCCGGCGTCGACTCGCCGGCGTCCTGCTCGAGGACGTCGCTCGCGAGGTCGGTCTCTCAGTGGCGCGTGTGTCGGCGATCTGCGTCAAGGAGATCCCAGATGTGCAACGCCGCGAGATCGATGGTCGCGGCCACTGCAAGACGCGGACGGCCCCCCGCGTCACCGTGATCTGTGAGGGATGCGGCGGGCGTATCGACGACGTTACGCAGGCGGAGGCGAAGCGGGGCCGCCGGTTCCACCGGGAGTGCCAGCCGCTGTGGCGGTTGTCGAAGCCCGAGTCCGAGGTTCAGCGCGTGGAGCGGGCGCGCGCTGCCGTCGCGAAGAGTCGCGCACAGCGCGAGGCCGAGCTCGCGGCCGAGGGACGCCTGTTCAACCGCCAAGCCGCCGAGCGGGTGGGGATTGCGCGGGGGACGTTCGCCTATCACGTCCGTATGGGACGAGTGGTGCGCGACGCTGACGGGCTCGTCCCCGAAGCAGAGACAGCCAAGCTGGCCGAGTACTTCCGCGCGACGATCGCAGCCCGTGAACAGGGCGCCGTCACCCGGCGGGAGGCAGCCGAGCTGTTGGGCAGCACGATGCGCCTCGTTCACCGGGCGCGAAGGGACGGACTCCGCACCATCACCCTTCACGGCCGTCGCTTCTATTTCGTCGAGGACATCGAGCGGGCGAAACGGCGCATTCGTGAGGAGGCGCGTAGCGGTGACCACCGGAGCCTCCAGGCCTTCGACGTGGACTTCATCGTCGCGCGTGATCGGGCGGCAGTCGCGAGGCGGCTGCGAGTCGATGCGGACACGGCCGAGGCGATCGTTCGTCGTCGGGCCCGGGGGTTACGGCGGCTCCTGCTCGGCGGTGCGCCACGGAAGAGCGAGCTGAAGGCGGAGTGGAGCCGGCTCTTCTACGAGCTCCGCAGCACACTGACCGGCTGGAGCGACTTCGAGGTGTGCAAGAGCGTCGCGGACGCTCACCTGCGCACCTGTACGGATCCGAAGGTGTGGGCGAAATACCCTTGCACCCCCGATGGCGGTTTGCGCCCAGAAGATGAGCGCAAGGCGGCACAGCGGATCTGGGCAGCGATTTCGTAACCGCCCTCCGGGGCTGCAAAAAAAACCCCCCCGACCCCGTATTTTGAGCAGCACCCCCCGAACGGCCGCACCCTGTGGCCGTGGGTGTTAGCACCGCAACGGACCTCCGCGAGCGACGTGAACGGCTGGGCCTGTCTCAGCGCAGGCTCGCGTCGTTCGCCGGCTGCTCGATCAGCACCCTGCGTTTGGTCGAGCATGGCTGGCGGCCGGCGCAGAGCGACGTCGTGGAGCGCATCGAACGGGTGCTGACCGAGTACGAGGCGATCCGGAGCAAGGCGTAGCCGGTGAGCGACCGGATCCTTTCCGAGCAGCCGGTCGCAGCGAACGGAAACGGCCATGGGTCCACGGGATCAGTGACCATCGAACCCGCGGTCGTTGGGCAGCAGGACGCTCGCGCTACCCGATACTTCGATGAGGACCTGGAAGCGTTCCGCCGCGCCGAGGACCTAGACGCGCTCCACGGAACCGACGACTACACGCCGCCCGCTCCCGAGGCGCGACAGGCGGTAATCGTCACGCTGGAGGAGTTCGTCGTCGTCCAGGAGGAAGGCGCCGGCGCGGTGATGGGCGAGCCGGGCGGCGGCATCCTCATCCCGGAGGGCGGCGACGTGCTGATCTACGGCGACGGCGGCGCGGGCAAGACGACGCTTACGCTCGACCTTGCGATGCATCTCGGTGCTGGCAGCGACTGGCTCGGCATCCCGGTGCCCCAGCCGCGAACCGTTCTGCTGATCGAGGCCGAGGGACCGAGGCCGCTCTTCCGTCAGAAGCTCAGGCGGAAGATCGACAGCTGGCCGGGCGACCTCTGTGGTCGAGTGAGGGTCTTCGAGCATCCGTGGGGCGAGCTGACGTTCGCCGACGATGGCTGGCGGTTGACGCTCGCTCAGCTCATCGCCGATAACGAGATCGACGTACTGATCGCCGGGCCGCTGACGCGACTCGGGATGGACAGCGCCGGCACGCTCCAGGAGGTTCGCGCGTTCGCCGACCTCATCCAGGACGTCCGTATCCGTTCGGAGCGGCCTCTCACAGTGGTGCTTGTTCACCACGAGAACAAGGCCGGCGCGGTGTCGGGAGCCTGGGAAGGCGCTGGCGACACGCTGCTGCACGTTCAGGGCGCCGGGAACGGTCACACGCTCGTGCTCGTGCAGAAGGCCAGGTGGGACGGCGGGCGGCACGGCACGACCCTGCAGCTCGCTTGGACGGAGGGCGAGGGGTTCGAGCTCGAGGGCGACCGCGATTACCTGGCCGAGGTCGTGGGGCTGCTAGAGCGCCTGTCCGGGATGGGCGACGAGAGCTGGCGGACGGCGAAGCAGATAGCCGCCCGGGTCGACGAGGGCGGAATTGGCGCCGGCGAGAAGACCGTTCGCGACCTCCTCAACGCTCACCCCGAACGTTTCGAGAGCCGGACCGGAGAGGATGCAAAGGCGGTCGGCCGCCATCCCTCAGCCACCGTCTGGCAGGTGCGCTCAGCCCTCAGCGCACCCGACTCACCTAGTGGGTTGTTAGGGGGTGCGGGAGAGGGTGCTGCGGCTGCGCGCCCCCTTAAGGGCGCAGCAGCATCTGAGCGCACCCCCGTCGCTGCGGCGGTAGGTGAGTTGAACGGCTCCGCGCACCCGACTCAGTCAAGCCTCGATGGCATCGACCCGGACGCCGAGCTCGAGCGCATCACCGCGAAGGGATACGGGCAGCCGTGACCGCTCGCGCCCCTCGCAGGAAGCCGTGGACGACGGCGCCGCTCCCCGAGCCTCGCTGCCACGTTTGTGGCTCCTCGCCGTTGCCGGGTTGGCGTGTGTGCGGCGGATGTTGGGCGGAGCGGTACGGCGCGGGGCCAGTGAAATGCATTTCACTGAGGCGCGGCCATCGGGAGCGCCCGTGACCGTCCCGTTGCTCACGCCGGACAGTGGCGAGCTCGTCGAGGCGATCGCCCGGCGGGTCGTCGAGCTGCTCGACGAGCGCGAGCGGGCGTCGGGACTGGTGGACGCCGCGTCCCTGGCTCAGGTGCTCGGCGTGAGCCGCGCCTACGTGTACGAGCACCGCGGCGAGCTTGGCGCGATCACGGTCGGCGACGGGGCGCGGCCGCGGCTCCGGTTCGACGTCGAGAAGGCCCGCGCGGCATGGAGCGCACGCACTGAGAACGAGAGGTCGCTCGCCGCGGCTGCCGATGTCTCTGGGGGGTCTGCGCCGGTTGTGCGCCGGCGGCGACGTGCTGCTGCCCGTTCCGAGGCGGGGCTGCTGCCCATCAAGGGGTCGGCGTGGTAACGGGGTCCGAGGTCCGGACGCCACTCCATGGGGCGCTCAAGAGGTTCGCGGCAAGTGTCGAATCGCGACACGTAGGCCATAGGCTCAACCAATGCGCTTTTGGACCGCAGTCGGAGCATGGGCAGGGCTGATGGCCGTCTCTGTCGCTCTCTATGCCCTAGGGGTCTCTTTGCAGTCGAGACCCCACGCCGGATCGTCGGCACTAATTCCGATAGCGATCGTCTTTGGAAGTGTCGCGACCCTGATTTTCGCGTGCGATGTTGCCTATCTCATCCGCAGGGATGTACAGCGACGGCGCGCTCTCCGGACGCCCCCAGCGGCGTATGGGCGGCTTGACTACGTGCCCGAATTCACCAGCGCCAGTCAACGATACGTTGACGCCCAGGGGAAGATTTCGGAGGCGACGGCGAACACCGCGGAGGTGTTCCGCAAGAACCAGGCGATGACGTCACAGGCCGAGGCCGACGAGTGCGGAAGGGCAGCGCAGCAGTTATCTGGTGTTTTCGCGCAACTGCTGCCGGCGATGAATGAGAACGGAAAGGTCGCGAGACAGTGCCTAAGGGGCCTCCTTCGGTCGGAGCGACCCGCTAACGAGAAGGATGCGGCTGGACTTCGCGAGCTGCGGGCCAGCACGCGATACGCACGCACCGCGACGAGCGGGTATTTGGACTCGATAAGGCAAGGCAGAGAGGCCACGCTCTACCTGAGAAAGAGGAATCTCTCGCGGTCGCTGAACGAATCAGTCGAGGTGCTGGAAGCCCAATTGAAGGAAGCGGCCGAAATCGCTCGCGTGACCGTAAGGGGATTCAGGGCTGCCGAGCGTCACATGACCCGGCGTCTGTTCTCGTTCCGATCGAGGTCGCTAGCTGCCATGGCCAGAAGCAAGGTTTGGGGGATTTGACACTTGCCGGGTCCGCGTGAGTGAGACGCTGCCTCCGGACCTGGCGACCTCGATCGCGGACGCACGTCGCGCTCGCGGTTGGAGCTGCCGGCGAGCAGCGCGGGAGGTCGGCGTTTGCGCCCCCTACCTGTCCCGCCTCGAGCGGGGGTTGCGGTGCCCGTCCGTCGCGGTCGCGGACGACCTGATCCGGGTTCTGCAACTCGACGCGGCCGTCGCCTCACGGCTGCTCGCGGCCGCTCGGCCAGACGTCGGGCGGTCCAGCCCGTTCTACCAGCAGCTCGTACGGTGATTATCAAACTAAGGGTGTTGCCTGGAGTGTTGCCCATGGGTGGGGGCTCTCGTGGCCAGTCCATGGGTCGTTGCTTTCCGCCTGGGCGAGGAGTAGGGTCGCTGCCGACCAAAAAGCGGGGGCCGCGCTGCGCAAACAGCCGACCCCCTGGCCCCGGAGCCGTAACTCCGACGCGCCAGGCAACCTACCGGACCGGACGGTTGCCTTCCTCGCCAGACGAAACGCCCTCGGAGCCCCGACCGAAGGAGAGCCACATGGCCACCATTGAAGAGATCGAGCGCCACGACGCGCTGATCAGGTCGTCCGAGGTACGGGCGCTCCAGAACCTCGCTGCGCATCTTCGCGAGGCAGTCATCGACCTTCCGGCGGAGTCGCAGCTCGCGCGGGCCTTCGTCAAGCGAGCCAAGACATTCGAGGGCTGTGTTCGCCAACGTGACGTCGCGCAGCACGGTGATGGGGAGCTGTGGATGCTCGGCCGGGAGGTAGACCGGGCCGTAGATGTTCGCGCTCAGGTGCTGGGGGCGATCGCGGACGTCATGGAGGCGGGTGCCACTCGTCTGGAGGACCGGGATCCGCTCAAGAGCACGCTCGAGGTCGAAGCTCAACACATGAGGGGCGGGGTCTGACATGGCACGCCGCTCGACAGGAGGCGTGGTCGTTGACACGCGCCGCACCTCGCCGGTGTTCGCGCTCAGGTTCCGCGCTTACGGCCGCCGGCAGTTCGTGACGCTCGGCAGCGCGGCCGAGGGCTGGTCGCGCGAGAAGGCGGAGCATTCGCTTCGCTACACGCTCGCGGACGTTGAGCGCGGGATCTGGCGGCCACCGGATCGTCAGCCCGCGCCGGCGCCGGAGCTGCCGGCAGACCCGACGTTCCACGAGTTCGCGTCGCGGTGGATTGCGGACAACGCGAGCGGCTGGCGGCCGAACACGCAGGTCGACTACAAGTGGCAGCTCACGAACCATCTGCTGCCGTTCTTCGCCGATTACCGGCTGTCGCAAATCACGATCGCCGAGGTTGACCGCTACCGGAGCGCAAAGGTCCGAGAGGCAAACCTTTCGGCCACGTCGATCAACAAGACGATCACCCGGCTCGCGCAGATCCTCGAGGTCGCGGTCGAGTACGAGCTGATCGATCGCAACCCCGCGAAAGGGAAGCGCCGGCGAGTGAAGGCGTCGCGGCCGGCACCGGTGTGGTTGGACCGGGCCGAGCAAATCGCCTCGCTGCTGGACGCCGCGGGAGAGCTCGACCGGACGGCCAGGCGCGACCGGCAGCACGTCCCACGACGGGCGATCCTCGCGACGCTGGTGCTCGCGGGCCTGCGGATCGGAGAGCTGCTCGATCTGCGGTGGCGCGACGTCGACCTGACCGGCGGTCGGATCCATGTCCGTGCATCCAAGACGGATGCAGGAGTGCGCCAGGTGGACATGCTGCCCGCGCTCCGGGACGAGCTCCTGGCGCTGAAGGCCCGGGTTCGTCGCTCCGGCCCGAACGATCTCGTGTTCGGCGCTCGGGCCGGGACGCCGCTAGGCGCCAGCAACCTCCGCCGCCGGGTACTCGCGCCAGCCGTGATGCGAGCGAACGAGCGGCTGGGGGAGGCGGGCGAGGTTCCGCTGCCCGAGCACCTGACGCCGCACAAGTTGCGGCACACGTTCGCGTCGCTGCTGGTCGCGCTCGGGGTGGATCCGGGGTCGGTCATGGACCAGCTCGGGCACACCGACCCGTCGTTCACGCTCCGGGTCTACCGGCACGGAATGCGTCGTGACGACGCGTCGAAGGAAGCGCTGCGGACTCTCGTCGGTGGCCCTGATTGGGCAGCAGTGGGCAGCAACGTCGTTTCGGTGGACTTCTCGGCGGCGGCGGCGGGTCGCTGAGAGGGAGAGGAAGCGCCCGGTTTGCAGGCAAGTCCTGTAGCGCGCCCGGCAGGATTTGAACCTGCGACCTCTCGCTCCGGAGGCGAGCGCTCTATCCCCTGAGCTACGGGCGCTCGTTGGCGGGGAAGCCAGCCGCGAGCTTACCGCGCCCGTGGGGTGACGG
>Ga0182024_10017081_pt1 | contig 13679 bp, 13 predicted proteins | sample P32metaG_FD_120480 | JGI IMG/M metagenome (GOLD analysis project Ga0182024, IMG submission 120480) | Permafrost microbial communities from Stordalen Mire, Sweden - P3-2 metaG (Illumina Assembly) | ecosystem: Environmental > Terrestrial > Soil > Wetlands > Permafrost | place: Sweden: Stordalen... | reverse complement strand
TCTCTCGGCGCTGTACACCTCGGCGGCGCTCGGGGTGCTCATGGCATGCGCGACGGCGTGGCTGCAGGCGGCGGTGTCGCGCGACGGCCCGGGAGACCAGGCGTTCCTGGTCGTCGACGAGGCGTGGGCGATCCTGGCCAACCTCGGGGTCGCGCGGTGGCTTCAGGCATCCTGGAAGTTGTCGCGGGCCCACGGCGTCGCCAACGTCGCGGTACTTCACCGACTCTCCGATCTGACCTCGGTCGGGGCCACCGGGTCCGAGCAGGTCGGCCTGGCCGAGGGCCTGCTGAGCGATTCGGAGACGTTGGTCATCTATGCTCAACCACCCGGTGAGGTCGCCCGCGCGACCGAACTGCTGTCGTTGTCGCCGACCGAGGCCGAACTGGTGCCGCAGCTCCGTCGGGGTGTCGCGCTCTGGAAGGTCGGCCGTCGGTCGTTCCTCGTCCGCCACGTCGTCGGGTCAGCCGAGCGGGCGCTCGTCGACACCGACGCGGCCATGGGCGGGTCGTGACGCCGGCCGGTGTCGTCATCTCTGGAGCGCTCGCCGCCGCCCTGGTCGGCACCGCGATGGCGCACGCCAATCCCGACCGGCGGAGACCGCGGGCCGGGCGCGGCCGGCGGCTGACGTCGGGTGCTCGGTGGGCGAACCGTGGCGAGCTGGCGCACCTCACCGTGACCGGTCCGGGGCGGATCCGGCTCGGCACCGCCGAGGTGGCCGGGGTGCGCCATGCGCCCGAGCTCTGGACCGAGCCGGCCCAGTCGGTGGCGGTGATCGGACCGACCCAGAGCGGGAAGACGACCGGGCTCGCGGTTCCGGCCATCCTCGGTTGGCGGGGACCGATCGTTGCGGCCAGCGTGAAGACGGACCTGTTGGCGGCCACCGAGGCGTGGCGACGAAGTCTCGGGACCGTCTGGTGCTTCGATCCTGCCGGGACCACCGGCCGGCCGGCGAGCGCTTGGTCGCCGCTGCCCGCCGCGCGCACTTGGGCCGGCGCTCGGCGGGTGGCGGCCGACCTGACCGAGGTCGCGCGGTCCCCGGCAACCACCGGGGACGGCGAGTTCTGGTACGCCACCGCGGCGAAGCTGTTGGCGCCGCTCCTGTTCGCAGCGGCGAACGGCGGCGGTACCATCGACGACGTTGTTCGGTGGGTCGACACCCAGGAGGTCACCGAGGTCCTCGACCTGTTGGAGTCGGCGGGATCGGACGAGGCCATCTCGGCGGCCCGGGCGACGTGGCAGCGCGATGAAAGGCAGCGGTCATCGGTCTACACGACCGCCGAGACGGTGCTCGAGCCACTCGTCGGCGGCGATCCGGACCCGGGACCGACCATCGAACCCGACGCCCTCCTCGGTGCAAGCAACACGCTCTATCTCTGCGCGCCGGTGCATGACCAGCGCCGACTCCGGGGTCTGTTCGTCGCCCTCGTCAAGCAGGTCCTCGAGGCGGCGTTCGCGAGAGCGGCGCTCGGCGGCCCGCTCGACCCGCCGCTTCTGGTGGTCCTCGACGAGGCGGCCAACATCGCGCCGGTGGCCGAGCTCGACGGCCTCGCCGCCACCTGTGCCGGCAGCGGGATCCAGCTGCTGACGGTGTGGCAGGACATGGCTCAGATCACCGCCCGGTACGGGGCCCGGGCACCGACCGTGCTCAACAACCACAGGGCCCGGTTGTTCCTGTCCGGCATCGCGGATCCGTCGACCCTCGAATACGCGAGCGGCCTGGTTGGCGAGGAGGAGGTCTCGCTGCGATCGCTGACCCGGGACGGCCGGGGCGGCCGCTCGACCACCACCTCGACCCATCGGCGGCGCCTTCTCCCGCCCGAGGCGTTGCGCCAGCTGCCGCAGGGGACGGGAGTCCTTATCTACGGGGAGCGTCCGCCGATCCGCCTCCGCCTCGTTCCCTGGGCGCACGACCCGGTGCTGGCCGACCGCGGCCGGGTGTCTCCCGTGGATTCCCGGGAAGGCGCGGGACCCGGGCCGGCGCCGGCCGGATAGACACCCAGGGCCTACGCTCGCCGCGTGGCCCAGCTGTTCGACCCCGGGTTCATCGAGGACCCGTGGCCCCGCTACGCCGCTCTGCGCGAGTCGGCGCCCGTCCACCGCGATTCCCGGGGGTTCTGGGTTCTCACCGGTCACGCCGACTGTCTCGAGCTACTGCGCTCCAAGGCCGCGTCTTCGGACGGCGCGAACATCGCCTCCGACGCGATGCCCGACGGCGTCAGCCAACGCGGGCGCGGCGAGATGTCCGACGAGATGGCCCAGGCGATGGACGACAACAGGCCCTTCTTGTTCCGCGACCCGCCCGACCACACCAAGCTGCGTGGCCTGGTCTCCAAGGCCTTCACGCCCCGGATGGTCGAGGGGCTCCGCCCCCGGATCGAGGGGATGGTCGACGAGCTCCTCGACGCCGCCTACGAGCGCGGAGAGATCGACGTCGTGCGCGACTTCGCGTACCCGCTGCCGATCCGGGTCATCTGCGAGATGCTCGGCGTCCCCGAGTCAGACCGCGATCTGTTCTCGGGGTGGTCGGCGGTGCTGGCCAAGGGCCTCGACCCGGAGTTCTTGCAGCCCGACGACGCCATCGAGGAGCGTTTCGCCGTCATCGGCGCGTTCTCGGAGTACTTCTTCGAGTTGATGGCCGAGCGCCGCCGCGTTCCCGGCGACGACCTCTTGAGCCAGCTGGCGCTGGCCGAGGACGGCGGGGAGGGGCTGAGCGAGGGGCAGATGTTCTCGACGGCCATCCTGTTGCTGGTGGCCGGCCACGAGACGACGGTCAACCTGATCTCCGGCGGCGTCCTGGCGCTGGCCCAGCATCGCGACCAGTTGGCCCGGTGGCGTGCCGACCCGTCGATCACAGCTTTGGCGGTCGAGGAGTTGTTACGTTTCGTGTCCCCGGTCCAGCTGACCGGTCGGGCCCTGCTCGACGACATCGAGGTTTCCACGACCACGTTGCCCAAGGGCCACTACGTTCTGGCCCTGATCGCGTCGGGCAATCGCGATCCGGCCGCCTTCAGCGATCCCGACCGACTCGATCTCGGCCGGGCCGAGAACCGCCATCTCGGCTTCGGTTTCGGGCTGCATCACTGCCTCGGGGCTCCGCTGGCCCGGTTGGAGACGGCCATCGCGTTGCCGCGCCTGTTGGAGCGCACCGCGTCCCTCGAGCTCCTGAGCGACCGCGTCACCTACCGGGACAACGTGGTGTTGCGTGGCCTGGCCGAGCTCCCCGTGCGCATTTCGACGGCCTGAGCGGCCGGAGGGGTGAGGGGGCGGCGGGTTAGTGTGCTCATTGGTGGCTGATCACGACGCCGAGGTCGAAGAGGAAGAGCCCGGCCTCACGCCCGTCGGTGCAGGCCACGTCCTGGTCAAGCCCCTGACGCTCGCCATCGACATCGGGGGCACCGGCCTCAAGGCGTCGGTGCTCGACGCCACCGGCGCGATGGTGGCCGACCGCGTCCGGGTGCCGACCAAGTACCCGCTTCGCCCCGACGGCCCCGACGGCCTGGTCCCGACGCTCGTGAAGATGGTGAAGCCGTTGCCCGAGGCCGACCGGGTGTCGGCGGGGTTCCCCGGCATGGTTCGCGGGGGCAAGATCCTGAGCGCCCCCCACTTCGTCACCGAGTCCGGCCCCGGCTCCAAGGTGGACCACCAGTTGGAAAAGGCCTGGTCGCGCTTCGATCTCGCCGGCGCGCTGCAAGAAGCGCTCGGCAAGCCGACCAAGGTGGCCAACGACGCCGATGTGCAGGGCGCAGCGGTCGTGAAGGGTCAGGGCCTGGAGTTCGTCATCACGTTGGGCACCGGGTTCGGGACGGCGGCCTTTCTCGACGGGTGCCTGTTGCCGCACCTCGAGATCGCCCATCAGCCGTTCCGCAAGGGCGAGACGTACAACGACCAGTTGGGTGAGCGGACGCGCAAGGACATCGGCGACGAACGCTGGAACACGAGGGTGCGCAAGGCCATCGCGCAGCTGGACGCGATGCTGTTCTTCGATTCCCTCTTCATCGGTGGCGGCAACGCGCGCCGGGTCAAGCGCGACGACCTCGGGGAGGTGGCGGAGCGGACGACGGTCGTCGACAACAGCGCTGGGATCCTCGGCGGGATCCGGCTCTGGGAGGGCGACCATCTCGGTCTCTGACCGCTCGGCGTGGCCGACGGCCGCCCTCACGCGAGGGGCAGACCCACGTAGTTCTCGGCGAAGGTGTGCTGCATCGCTGCCGAGGTGGCGACGTAGCGCTGCCGGGCCCGCTGGACGCGCGACGCGAACGGGTCGCGCTCGGGCAGGACGTGCATCAGCTCGGTCATGGTGTTGGAGAAGTCCTGGACGCGCCAGACGCGCTTCAGGCAGTGCTCCGAGTAGCCGTCGAGCCCCCAGCGCTCACCACGGTGGAACCAGTCCGCCAACGCCCGGGCCAGGATCGTCACATCCGCGATGGCAAGGTTCATGCCCTTGGCACCGGTCGGGGGGACGATGTGGGCCGCGTCGCCGGCTAGGTACAGGCGCCCGTATTGCATCGGTTCGCAGACGTAGCTGCGCATCGCAGTGATGGCCTTCTCGACGATCGGGCCCTCGTGCAGCGTCCATCCGGGCGAGGCCAGGCGGACCTGCAACTCCTCCCAGATTCGCTCGTCGGGCCAGTTGGCGATGTCGTCGTGCGGGTCGACCTGGACGTAGAGGCGGGAGAGCTCGGGGGAGCGCAGGCTGTGCAGGGCGAAGCCGCGCGGGTGGAAGGCGTAGATGAGCTCGTCGGTGGACGGGGAGACCGACGCCAGTATGCCGAGCCAGCCGAACGGGTACTCGCGCTCGAACTCGGTCAGCACGTCGGCCGGGATGGCGCCGCGGCAGACCCCGTGGAAGCCGTCGCATCCCGCCACCACGTGGCAGGCGAGCTCGTGGTCGGCGCCGTCGTGGCGGAAGGTGATCGACGGGTGGTCCCCGTGCACGTCGTTGGGCGTGACATCGGTCGCCTCGAACAGGATCGTCCCCCCGGCGTCGAGCCGGACCGCGATCAGGTCCTTGACCACCTCTTGTTGGCCGTACACGGTGATGCGCCGCCCCCCGGTCAACTTCGCGAGGTCGATCCGGTGCCGCTCGCCGTCGAACTGGAGGTTGACTCCGTCGTGGACGGCCCCCTCGGCGAGCATGCGGGCACCGACACCGGTCTCGAGCAACAGGTCGGTCGAGCCTTGCTCGAGGACGCCTGCCCGGATCCTGGTCTCGACATGGGAGCGGGAGCGTTGCTCGAGGACCACGCTGTCGATGCCCTCTTGGTGGAGCAGGTGTGAGAGCACGAGGCCGGCCGGCCCGGCGCCCACGATGCCCACCTGGGTCTCAATGCTCGCCGTCATGGCGCTCAGTGCAGCCGGACCCGGCCCGCGGCCATGCTGACCGAGCGGAGGTCGGCGTTGATCTTCTCCGCGGTCGCGATCAGCTGGACGAGGTACGTGTTCTGGAGCTCGTCGAGCGATACCCGGCTGGCGTGGGCCGAGACGTTCACCGCCGCGAACGTCTCTGAGCGGGCGTCGAGGATGGGGACCGCGATCGAGCGAAGCCCGTCCTCGAGCTCCTGGTCGACCACGCCATACCCCTGGTCCCGGGTCTCGGCCAGCACCTCGGCCAGACGGGTCCGGTTGGTCACGGTCCGGGGCGTGAGGGCCTGGAGGTCCACCCGCTCGAGGTAGGCCTTCTGGTCCTCGGGGCACAGGGCGGCCAGTAGCACCCGGCCCATCGACGTGCTGTAGGCGGGGAGCCGGGTGCCGACGGTGATGGACACCGTCATGATCCGCTTCGTCGGGACTCGGACCACGTAGACGATGTCGTCGCCGTCGAACACCGCGATCGACGACGACTCTTGGACGGACGCCACGAGCTCTTCCATGTGGGGCACTGCGATCTCGGTCAGACCGAGACCGGAGAGATAGCTGTAGCCGAGCTCGAGGACCCGCGGGCTGAGGGAGAACAGCCTGTTGTCGGTCGTGACGTAGCCGAGCTCGACCAGTGTGAGCAGGAACCGGCGGGCGGCGGCCCTCGTCAACCCGGTGATCCGGGCGACATCGCTCAGGGTGAGCTCCGTCCGACCCGGTCCGAACGCCCGCAGGACCGCCAGGCCGCGTTCGAGCGACTGGATGTAGTCCGAATGGTTGCGGCGGGTGGTCCCCGCCACTTCTCCCGCCGCTTCGTCGGTCGTCCATTCAGGCACCGGCGTCGTCCTCGAACACGCGTCGGGCGACGGCGAAGGCACTGTTGGCCGCGGGGAACCCGCAATAGACGGCGGTCTGCAACAGGATCTCGGAGATCTCGTCGTGGCTCACGCCGTTTCGTGCCGCCCCCCGGATGTGCATCTCGAGCTCGTCGAAACGCCCGAGCGCGACGAGCATCGAGACGGTGATGCAGCTCCTGGTCCGGGCGTCGAGACCGGGCCGCGTCCAGATCTCGCCCCACGCCATCCGAGAGACCAGGTCCTGGAAACCGGCCGTCACCGGGGTCGCGCCCCGGCTAGCCCGGTCGACGTGCTCGTCGCCGAGCACCCGTCGCCGCACCCGGTCGCCGCGTTCGGCCGCCGGACCGCACAGATGCGACAGCACCGCCTCGGTGACGCGAGCGGCCTGCTCGATGTTGGCGAGATGGGCGGCCCCGGACAGCACGACGAGCGAGGATCCTTTGATCCGCTCCGCGAGGTCGTAGGCGGCCTCGGGTGGGACCACCGGGTCGAGTGCGCCGGCGAGCACCAGTGTCGGCGCAGCGATCGCGCCGAGCTGCTCGGCCAGATCCAGATCGGCCAGCGCCTCGCAACAACCCGCGTACCCCTCGGCGTCGACCGTCTCGAGCATGGACCGGACCCGGGCCCGGGTCAGCCCCTCGGGGTCGTCGAGCCCCGGTGTGAACCACCGTTGCATCAAGACTTCGAGGAGCGTGACGGCACCCTCGGCCCGGACGAGGGTCGCACGCTCCGCCCACGACGCGGCCGTGCCGAAGCGCCGGGCGCTGCAGCAGACCACCAGCCGGTCCACCCGCTCCTGTGCGTTGGCTGCGACCCACATCGCCACCGCACCGCCGATCGACAGGCCGCACCACGAGGCGGGCCCGACATCGAGTGCGTCCAAGACGGCCAGCGCGTCGCGGCCCAGGAGCTCCAACGTGTACGGGCCCGGTGTGGCCGTCGACGCACCGTGGCCGCGGTGATCGAAGCGGATGACGCGGAACCGTTGGGCCAATGCATCGATCTGGTCGTCCCACACCGCCATGGTCGTGCCGAGCGAGTTGGCGAGCACCAGTGCGGGGGCGGCCGGCGGGCCGTCGACCCGGTACCCGATGGTCGCTCCCTCATGGGTCACCGTCGGCACGTCAACTGCTCCGGTAGGCGGCCAGCGCCCGGTCGATGAACGCGTCGGTCGACCCGAGGTAGCCGCTTGGGTCCAACAGCCCGGCAACGTCGGAGCGGGAGAGGCCAGCGCTGACCACCGGCTCGTCGAGAAGCTCGTCGATGAAGCCCCGGCCCGACGCCTGGCAGCGGGAGGCGGCTTCCCGCACCGCCTTCGTGGCCTCCGCCCACCCCGATGTCGGAGCGAGCGCAAGGACCACCCGTTCGGACAACAGGACGCCTCGGGTCAGGTCCAGGTTCTTGGCCATGGCCACGGCGTCCACCTCGAGGCCGGCGACCGTTTCGCGGGTGTTGGCGATGGCGCCGCCGGCGAGTCGCAACAGCGCGCTCAAGGTCTCCCATTCGCTCTGCCAACCGCCGAGCCCGCGCTCGTGCTCGTCGGCCATGGCGCCGAAGAGGACCGCGACGTGTGCGCTCGCCTGCCGATGGGCCGAGGAGACCGCGGCGGCGGCCACGGGGTTGCGCTTGTGGGGCAGGGTGGACGATCCCCCGCGCCCAACGGCGGCCGGCTCCGATGCCTCGCCGACCTCGGTCTGCATCATGAGGGCGACGTCCAGGGAGATCTTGGACGCGACCCCTGTGAGCATGCCCAGCGCCCCGGCGAGCTCCGCGACGATCGTGCGGTCGGCGTGCCACGGCAGTGGGGGAACGGCCAGATCGAGGCCGGCCCCCATGGTGGTCAATACGTCGATGCCCCGGTCCCCGAGCGACGCCAGTGTCCCGGCGCCGCCGCCAAGCTCCACCGCCAGCCGGGGACGAACCGCCTTGAGGGCCGACCATCCGGCTGTTGCCGACGTCAGCCAACCCGCCGCCTTCAGGCCGAGGGTGACCGGGAGGGCGTGCTGGAGCAGGGTCCTTCCGACCATCAGCGTCGCCCGATGCCGTTCGCTCAGTTCGGCACAGGCATCGCAGAGTGCTCTCAAGTCGGCGTCGACGATGGCGATGGAGCGGCTCGCGATCAGCATCGACGCGGTGTCGAGGATGTCCTGGCTCGTCGCGCCCCAGTGCACCCAGTCGCCGGCGGGTGCCCCGACCCTTTCTCGCAGGGTGTTTACGAGGGGAATCACAGGGTTGCCACCGAGGCGCGCCGCGCTTGCGAGCTCGTGGATGTCGAACGAACCGGCGTCGCAGGACCCCTCGATCATGGCGGCCGAACCGGCCGGGATCACGCCGGCGTCCTCCTCGGCTCTCGCCAGTGCAGCCTCGGCATCGAGCATCGCCTGGACCCACGCGCGTCCCGACGTCGCAGCCAGGAGCTCGTCGGTGGTGACGATCGGCCCGAACAGCCCCCCGGCGGTGTCGCCACCCTCACCAGGCAAAGAAGGCCGTCTCCTTCTCCCCCTGGAGGTGGATGTCGAACCGGTAGGTCCGCTCGTCGGCCGGCGCGACCAGGGTCGACGCGACGCCATCGTCGAGGCTGCCGAGCACCGCATCGGCGGCGTTGGCCTCCACCTCGTCGCCGAAGTAGCACCGGGTCACCAATCGTTGGAGGAGCCCGCGGGCGAACACCGAGATGTCGACGTGAGGGGCACTGCCGGGTGCGACAGAGCCGGGCTTGACGGTGACGAAGTGAAACCCGCCATCTCGGTCCGAGAGGCAGCGCCCGAAGCCGTCCCAACCGGTGTCGGTGTCCGGGGGGAACCGACCCTCCGAGTCGGCCTGGAAGATCTCGATGACGGCGTCGGGAATCGGATCGCCGACACCGTCGAAGACACCTCCGGCGATCCGGATGGCCCCCCGATCCGACGGCCCCACCAACTCGGGGGTGTGCAGCCACCGGAAGCCGATGTCGAAGAACGGCCCGACAGTCTGCGATGGCGTGGGGGCGCGCTTGCTCATGTCAACCGACCATCGGCGTGGCGAGGTGGCCACCAACCACCACGTCGAATCGATACCCGAGCGCCCACTCCTCGACGGTCGTGGCCAGATCGAACTCGCTCACCATCCGTCCGCGGGCCCGTTCGCTCACCGAGCAGAAGATGGGGTCGAACTCGAAGAGGGGGTCGCCGGGGAAGTACATCTGGGTGACCAGGCGCTCGGTGAAGGCGCGCCCGAATACCGAGAAATGGATGTGGGCGGGGCGCCATGCATTGGTGTGGTTCCTCCACGGATAGGCACCGGGCTTCACCGTCACGAAACGGTATCCGCCGTCGGTGTCGGTGATGCAGCGACCGGCGCCGGTGAAGTTGGCGTCGAGCGGCGCCCGATGCTGGTCGCCCAGGTGCGCATAGCGACCCGCCGCGTTGGCCTGCCACACCTCGACCAGCTGGTTGGCAATCGGGCGGCCCCGCTCGTCGGTCACCCGACCCGACACGACGATTCGCTCACCGAGGGGGTCGCCGGTGTGCTGACGGGTGAGGTCGGCGTCGTCGGGCCCGACCGCGCGGCCCCCGAACACGGGCCCATGCAGTTCGGTCGGCCCCTCCGCGAGCGCGAGCAGCGGACGCTTGGGGAAGCGCAGTTGGGTCGAGCGGTAGCCGGGCGAGTCGTACGGCGGGTCCAGCTCGAGTCCCTCGGTCACTCCGTTGCTCACCATCGGTTGACTAACGGTTCTCGGTCGCGCGGAGCGCTCGGAGTTGGATCAGCTCCTCGGCCGAAGGTGGCTCTGTGGTGTTCAGGTCCTTCGCCATGGCCAGATCCCACGGCGTGGCGGCCCGAACCTGGTCGACGTGGACGCCCGGATGGAGGTCGGTCAGGGTGAGCTCGCCGGTCTCGGGGTCGGGGCGGAGGAGCCCCAGGTCAGTGATGACCAGTGTGGGTCCGGCCCCCCTGTACCCAAAGCGGGCCCGATCGCCGGGCCGATCGCCGAAGCCGACCGACGTCGTGAAGTCGAGGTGTTCGACGAAGGTGCGATGACTCTGTCGGATGAGGACGATCACCTCACGGCACGAGGCCGCGATCTCGGGAGCGCCACCGGAACCGGGAAGACGCACCGAGGGGTGGTCGTAGTCCCCGATCACGGTGGAGTTGAGGTTGGCGTGCCGGTCCATCTGCGCGGCGCTGAGGAAGCCAACCTCGATCCGCCCGGCCTGCACCCAGTAGTTGAAGATCTCCGGCACCGTGACGACCGAGTCGGCGGTCTCGGCCAGCTCCCCGTCACCGATCGAGAGCGGAAGGCGGGTTGGCTTCGCGCCGATCGTTCCCGACTCATAGATGAGCACGAGGTCAGGTGTGTGGGTGGCCCGGGCCAGGTTGGCGGCGGTGCTCGGGAGCCCGATTCCGACGAAGCACACCAGGCGGCCGCGCAGCGCACGTGCGGCGGCCACGATCATCATGTCGTCGGGGTCGTAGTCCGCCGACCGCTCGGTCCGGGCGGCCCCGGTCGATACCCCAGTCAACTCGAGACCACCGGGGCGCTCTGCATGACGTGCTCCTCAATCCAGCGTTCGAAGGTGTCGCGATCGCGGCTAATGGCATCCCAGGCGATGTAGGCGGCGTTGTCCCGATCCGAGTATCCCGACGTGTACGACGGGTATGCGCCGGCCGGAGCCTCGGCCACTGCGTCGATCACCCAGGTCGGCAGGACCACCCCACCCGGGCGCGGCTCGAAGCCGTCCACGATCTCTTCGACCGTCACGAGCACCCGGGTCGCGGCGAGCGCCGCTTCCTTGTTGACGCCCGTGATGCCCCACATGAGCACGTTGCCGGCCCGGTCGGCCTGCTGTGCGTGGATGATCGTCACGTCCGGGTTGAGCGCCGCCACCGCGGCAAGCTTCTCCCCGGTGAACGGGCATTCGACCGTCTTCACCGTCTCGGTCCGGTCCATGAGGCCGGTGCCGAAGTACCCCCGGAGAATCGCGAAGGGGAGGCCGGATGCCCCGGCGACGTAGCGGTTGGTCAGGCCGGCGTGGCTGTGCTCTTCAATCTCGAGGGGGACCGGCCAACCGTTCTCGATCGCGTCCCGGAACCGATGGAGGGATCCAACCCCCGGGTTCCCGCCCCATCCGAAGACGAGCTTTTTGGCGCAGCCCGTGCCGATGAGCTGGTCAAACACGATGTCCGGCGTCAAGCGGACCAGGGTCAGGTCCCTGCGGCCCTGCCGGATGATCTCGTGGCCGGCGGCGACGGGGATCAGGTGCGTGAAGCCCTCCATGGCCACACAGTCCCCATCGTGTACCAGGTCCCTGATCGCCTCAGCCAGGTCCTGGATCTCCGCCACGCCATCTCCGAGAGTTCGCTAACCGAACAAGTATGCGTTCTCCGGAGCAAACTAGATTGCTCGCCTTCGCGGTGTCAACGCGAGACGGATCAGTCTCGACGGCCCATCGTCCCTGAACAGACGGCTCCCCGACCCCGGGTCGAGAGCGGTCGAGGAGCGGGTCAATACTACGTGGAAGCGCGAAACTGGCCCGCGCCTGGGTGACCCCGGGTACCTTGGTAGATCACTCGTGGTTCCAATTACCCGAGTAAGCGCTCGTAGCTCAACGGATAGAGCATCTGACTACGGATCAGAAGGTTGGGCGTTCGAATCGCCCCGAGCGCGCTGAAAAGGTGAAACGGGGTCGAACCCTGCCTCCCGCTGACGTTTCTTGAGTCGGACGTCGCTCACCGAGACCTTAACCTGCGCTGCCGTTGGTCCCGCCGCAGACGGACTGTCCCTCCTTTGTGCTGCCACACGAGCCCACCCCGAACCCGTAGGAACGCTTGACGAAGTGCGCCGACCTGAGAACGCCTGGGCTTTTGCACACGAGTGCCGGGCGGTCCCCGTCGATGAGGCAGGTGGCCGCGCTCAGATAGTTGGCCGTGGCGACGATGTCCATGGTCACCGGATTCGTGGGATCACTCAGGTCGTTAGCGATCTGTTCCCGGCTGAGTCCGTGAAGCAGGTAGGGGTCGAAGCTGGACTGAGAGATGACGACTCGATTGCCGAAGTCCAAGAACGGAAAGTATCCGGGATTTGCCGGAAAGTATTTGGCCGAGGTGTAGCGGTCGAGAAGCGTTGCCTCCTCGGCGGTGGGCTTCTCCAGCGGCGCGTAGTCGCCGTTCGAGAGCAGGTGGTTGCTGAGGATCTCCTTGGTCCGCACCGTCACATACGGGCTCGAGTACGTCGCCCGCACGAATGTGAATGTCTGGGTGGAGGGATCGACGTCGTTCGCGGCGGATTGGTCGATGCCCAGTCCGGACCAACTTCCGAACCTCGCCAGCGCGACGATGAAGGCCCACCTCTGGGCGGCGCAGTACGGACAAGGCTCCGCTCCCTCGTAGAAAATGCCTGGCTTGCCGTTGAAGGTCAACGGACTCTGGCCCTTTAGGAACACCGGAGTCGCGACAGTTGGCTGAAGGCCCACCGCATCGAACTCCGATTGCTGGAGGTGGGTGATCTCCTGCACGATCGCCGTTGGTGCGGCCTGCCAAGAATTCCCGTTTGCCTTGCTGGCCGACCCAGCCGGGCCGACACCCCACCCGATTACTAATCCGACTAACGCCAGGCTCGCGACACACGTCGGGAGGATTGTCGGCTTCCAATGGAGTCTCACGGCCACCGAATCTAGGTGTTGGTCGGATGAGTCAGCGGAAGTGCCACCCGGCGCTGGGACGGATTCAGATCGGGAAGGTAGCGGGGATCACCGGTTGGACGAGGGCAGAGACTCGCGACAGCATCTGATTTGTCCCCTGTCGCTGACCAACGACCTGCACATTCCCGGGTAAGCACACCGTTCAGCCCGATCTGACTACGGATCAGAAGGTTGGGCGTTCGAATCGCCCCGAGCGCGCTGAACAGGGAAAATAGGTGGAATTGAGGGTCGCTGGAACAAGCACAGCGCTCTGACGGGCGAAGGTTGCCGGCCGGCTCTTGGCTTGACCTAGAAAGTGAGCGCGCTGAGCGTGTAACGCCACGCCGAGGTCGTTCCGGAGCGACACGCTCGGCCCGAGCCGTGTGTTCCCTGGCTGGTACCTATGGCCGAGTTGCCTACGGGCACCGTCACGTTCCTCTTCACCGACATCGAGGGCTCGACGCGCCACTTGGAGGAGGAGGCCGAGGCGATGCGCGAGCACCCGGCTCCAATCGAAGCGGTCTATCCCGACGTCGTGAACATCGGCGGCAGCGCCTTCGGCCACGTACCGAGGGTGAAACGCTTGCCGCCGAAGGCCGCCACATAGGTGCCCTGCTTGCCGTTGAGCGGCGAGGTGCCGTTCCCGTTCCACCAGATGAACCGGGCGTCGATGTCGGCCGTGTGCTCGCCGACCCCCTTCTTGCCGTTGATCCCGGTGTTCCAGCTCCAGTCTCCGTAGGGATAGACCGGACCGCCCAGGTTGGGGAGCGCGTGCACGCCGCGGGCCATGTTCTGAGGGGTGAGGTCGGGT
>Ga0182024_10017080_pt1 | contig 13680 bp, 9 predicted proteins | sample P32metaG_FD_120480 | JGI IMG/M metagenome (GOLD analysis project Ga0182024, IMG submission 120480) | Permafrost microbial communities from Stordalen Mire, Sweden - P3-2 metaG (Illumina Assembly) | ecosystem: Environmental > Terrestrial > Soil > Wetlands > Permafrost | place: Sweden: Stordalen... | reverse complement strand
GGAAGTGCCGGCCGACCGCATCCACATGTATGGCGTGGTCGGGGTCGGCCAGCCCAAAGGCAAAGCTTTCGCCATCACGAAAATGGTCGAGAAGCCGAAGGCAGCCGAGGCGCCGTCCAATCTGTCCATCACCGGGCGCTACATCCTGCAGCCGCAAATCTTCGAACTCATCGAGAAACAGGCCGCCGGTACCGGCGGCGAAATCCAGCTCACCGACGCCATGCTGCAGCTTTCGCGCACCCAGCCGTTCTACGGGCTCAAATTCGAAGGCCGCAGCTTCGACTGCGGCTCCAAGATCGGATTTCTCTCTGCCAATGCGGCCTATGCGCTGGAACGTCCGGATATCGCGCCGGAGTTCCGCAGCGAGCTGCGCCGGTTGCTCGGCGAGAAATAGCGCATGATCCCGAAAAGCGGGAACCAGTTTTCGGATAAGATCATGCGCAAAGAAAACTAGTCACCGCTGGAAGCGAACGCCGAGCAGGAAGACGCTCGCGGTATAGTCGTTGCCGGCGACGTTCGAGTGCAACCAGTACTGCTGGAATTCGCCCTTGATCTGGACCGAGCGGCTGATCTTGTAGGTGAGCCCTGCTCCGGCCGAGAAGCGCCGGTCCTCGCGCTCCATACCGACATAATCGTCAACGCCGAAGCCGAGCTTGATTGTGGCGATCAGCCAGCGCCGCAGCGAATGATCGAGCTGCAATCCGACGTCGCGCGAGAGTTGACCGGAAACGCCGGGGACGGTCGATTCACCGACCGTTGACGCCGCCGTAAACTTAACGGTGTTGAGTGCATTGGCGGTCCAGATCAGCGATGCATTGCCGAGCACGCCGTTGATGCTTTCAAGACGCGGGTCTTCGTAGCTTCGTGTGCCATAGCCAATGCCGACATCGCCGGTCAGCACGTTCGTCAGCAGGAAGGTCGAGCCGGCCAGGCCGGTAAGACCCTTGGAATCGCGCTGATAGCCGAAGAAGTCGGCATTGAGATCGTGCACGCGGGTATCGGCGCCGACTTCGACATATGGCTTCACGCCCGGCGATAATTCGTAACTACCGCGCAGCGTCCCGCCATATCTGTTGTAGTTGCGGTCGTCGTTGCTGTCGATGCTGCCGTCGGTCAACGTCGAGTTTTGATAGATGGTGCGGTCGAAGTCGCCTTTGACCGCCAGATCGAAGCGGCTGACGGTTTGGCCGAGGCCGGCGCTGGCGCCGATGGTGGTGAAAATCGGCAGCTTGGCGAGGCCGGCCTGCAGATTCGGGCTGCCGGGGTTGTCGGTGGAAACCAGGAGGCGGGTCTCAAGATCGACGCGCGTATCCCGGGTTACATCGATGCGGCCGTCGATCTTGCCATTGAAATTCGGCCGGCTCAGCGTCGGCGTCTCGTCGGGACTGTAGCCGATATAGCTGCCGCGCAGCTCGGCCTTGAGTTCGTGCCGCGACCAGTTCGACTGCACCAGTAGTTCCGGCGCGATGGTATAGAGCGAGGCGCCGGTGCCGCCGGCCGTGCGCGCGGGATTGGTGTCGTAGCCGCCGATGAATTCTATCGCCGGAAACAGCGTGAAGGCGCCGACGTGCACGCCGAGCGGCGCGTAAGGATCGTCGGGCTCGGTATGCGCCTTGCGCTTCGGCGGCAGCTTGCGGATCGGTCCCAGTTCGACCGGCGGCGCTCCGGGCGCTTGCGCGAAGGAGCCGGTGACGGCCGGCGTCTGATAAGGCGACATGGTCAACGGCAGCGCCACGCCGGGCGCGATCGCCCGCCCATTGGCCGCGGAAATATTTGCGTCGGCAGGCGCCGCGTTCGTATCGGGCGATGCGGCGTTGGCGTCGGACGCCGGTGCTCGCTGATTACCTGCCGACGCTCGTCCTCTGGGTTTCTGTTTTTTACGGAAATTGGTGGAGTCAAAGCCGGTCGAGCCGGCGCCGGAGGCCGGCGGCGAGAAATTGGCGGGCGGCCCCAGTTGCACCAAGCCCGGCCGCGTGAATTTCTGGAAGACCGGCGGACGGCGCAGATCGGTTTGCAGATTGGGCGCCAGCGGATCGGTGTATAGCGGCGGCGGCGTTTGCGCCGTCGCATTCGCGCTCCACAGCACAGCGCAAACGGCCATGAGCAAGCCTGCGCCGCGCGGCGTGACCGGACTTGAGGAACGTGAGCGCGGCACGATGATCTTGGCCCTTCCGCCCGCGGACGCACGGCGGGCGGGCGCGCCTTTTCAAAAAGCGCGCTCGCCCGCCGGATCGCGGGCTATGGTTAATGGAAGTTAAAACCGTATGGTTAACGGGACGTTGATAGCCGCCGGGCGGGCGGCGCCGGGCTCAAATCCAGCCCTGTAGCTCGCGCAGCACCACGTCGCGAATGACCGCCATGCCGAGGTCCGAATCGTTCAGGCAGGGGATAGCGGCGAAATTCATGCCGCCCGCCGCTTTGAAGATCTGCGCGTTCTCCATGGCGATCTCTTCCAGCGTCTCCAGGCAATCGGCGGAAAAGCCGGGCGTGATGACGGCGAGATTCTTCACACCCTTCTCGGCCAGCGCCTTCACCGTGACGTCCGTGTAGGGTTTGAGCCACTCGGCCGGTCCGAAGCGCGACTGGAAGGTGAGCATCAGCTGGCTCTCGTCGTACTTGAGCCGGCCGCGCAGCAGCCGCGCCGTAGCGGCGCACTGGCAGTAATAAGGATCGCCCTTGCGCAGGTACTCCTCCGGCATGCCGTGGAACGAGGCGATGATTTTGTCCGGTTTGAACGGCAGTTTCGCCAGGCCCCGTTCGAGCGAGGTGGCGATGGCGTCGATATAGACCGGCTGATCGAAATAGGCCGGGGCCACGCGCAACGCCGGCTGCCAGCGCATACTCTCAAGCGCCTCGAACGCCTTGTCGCAGACCGTGGCCGAGGTCGCGGCGGCATATTGCGGATAAAGCGGCACGACGAGGATGCGGTCGCAGCCGGCCTGCTGCAGCGCCGCCAGCCGCGCCGCGATCGACGGATTGCCGTAGCGCATGGCCCAATCGACCAGAAGGCGGCAATCGCCCTTCAGCGCGCCGCCGAGCTTGTCGGACTGCGCGCCCGTAATGGTGCGCAGCATCGATTCGTTGCGCTCTTTGTTCCAGATCTTGTCGTAGTCGCGGCCTTTGCGCGCCGGGCGCACGCTCAGGATGATGAGGTTGAGCACCAGCCACCATTTGAGCCGGTTCTCCTCGATCACGCGGCGGTCGGAGAGAAACTCCTTCAGGTAGCGGCGCATCGACCAGTAATCGGTGGCGTCGGGCGTGCCGAGATTGACCAGCAGCACGCCGATTCGGCGCGGCGGGATCGCCGGGTGGCCTGGCGGTGTGTGCGAGACGTCGGTCATGGCCGCACTCAGAGGCAAACGGCGCACGCGGTCAAGTCGTTACCCCACCGGCCGCTCATCGGCGATCACCTTGCCGTCATTGGGCAGAGCACCTGGAGCTACCAGCGTGACGGCGCCTTTGAGCTTGGTAACCGATTGCAGGCTGGCCGCGACCGCGGCCGCAAGCGCGGCGTCGGGCGCGGCGCATTCTGCCATCAGCGTCATGCTGTCCTGCTCGGCGTCGCGGCCGACCACCAGGCGCAACCGCGCAAGCTGCGGATGCCGCGCGGCGACCTCGGCGATCTGCCGGGGATGCACGAACATGCCTTTCACTTTCGCCGTCTGGTCGGCCCGCCCCATCCAGCCTTTGATACGCCCATTGGTGCGCCCACAGGGCGAGACGCCGGGCAGCAGCGCGGACATGTCGCCGGTAGCGAGCCGGATCATCGGATAGTCCGGATTGAACGATGTGACCACCACCTCGCCGACCTCGCCGGCCGCGACGGGATCGCCAGTGCCGGGGCGTACGATCTCCACGATCACGGTCTCGTTCACGATCATGCCCCCCGGAACGCGCGTGCGCGCTGCGGAATCTTGAGTTGGCGCGCTTTCCGGGCGGCTGACCAGCTCCCACTCAGCCTGAAAGCGCGCTGGCGCCTCGCTCTCGTAAGCGATCACGCCGAGCTCCGCTGTGGCGTAACATTGCAGCACGGCAACGCCGAGTCCTTTGAGTTCGTCGCGCAGCGAGGCCGGCAGCGCCGCGCCCGACACCAGGGCGCGCTTAATCGACGAAGCGTCCTTGCCGCTTGTCTTTGCGGTGTCGAGCAGGATCTTGAGGAAATCCGGCGTGCCGACATAGCCGGAAGGCCGGTAATGCGCGATCGCCTCGAGTTGCTGCTCGGTATTGCCGACGCCGCCCGGAATGACCGCGCAACCGAGCGCGCGGCAGCCGGATTCCAGAATGAACCCCCCGGGCGTCAGGTGATAGGCGAAGGAATTGTGCACGATGTCGCCCGAGCGAAAGCCAGCGGCGTAGAGAGCGCGCGCGGCACCGTACCAGTCCTCCCCCTCGCCCTCCGGCTCGAAGATCGGCCCCGGCGACATCAGCAACCGGCGCGCCTTGCCGGGCGGGGTGACGTTGAGGCCGCCGAACGGCGGATATTCTTTTTGGAGAGCCGCGACATCCGACTTGTGCAGCACCGGCAGCTTGGCCAGCGCCGCACGCGAAGTAACCGATTTCGGGTCGACGCCCGCAAGATGCCTGGCCCAGCCGGGCGCTGTAATGGCGCGCGCGACCGCTTGCGGCAGCGCTGCGGCCTGCTCGCGCTCGCGTGACCCCGGATCGCGGGTTTCCAGGTCGTCGTAGTAGTGACCGGGCATGGCTTTAAGCCAGCCAGCGCTTACGCCGGCGATAATGCTTGCCGTCACGGAAGGATTTGCGGCGGCCGCCGGAAATGCCGAGATAGAATTCCTTCACATCCTCGTTCTCGGCCAGCGACTTGGCCTCGCCGTCCATCACCACGCGGCCATTCTCCAGGATGTAGCCGTAGCGCGCGAAACGCAGCGCCATGTGCGTGTTCTGCTCGGCGAGCAGGAACGAGACGTTTTCCTTTTCGTTGAGATTTTTAACGATCTCGAAAATCTCCTCGACGATCTGCGGCGCTAATCCCATCGACGGTTCGTCGAGCAGGATCATCTTCGGACGCGACATCAGCGCGCGGCCGACGGCGCACATCTGCTGCTCGCCGCCGGAGGTGTAGCCGGCTAGAGCGCTGCGGCGCTCGGCAAGCTTGGGGAAATAAGAATAGACCAGATCGATATCCTTCCGGATCGCCGCTTTGCCGTCCCGTCTCGTGAAGGCGCCGGTGAGCAGGTTCTCCTCGATGGTGAGATGGGCGAAGCATTGCCGGCCTTCCATCACCTGAATGCAGCCGCGGCGCACCAATTCGTTGGGCGAGAGGTCCTGCACCTCGGCGCCTTCGAACAGGATCGAGCCTTTGGTGACGTCGCCGCGCTCGGCGTGCAGCAGATTGGAGATCGCCTTCAGTGTGGTGGTCTTGCCGGCGCCGTTGGCGCCGAGCAACGCGACGATGCCGCCCTTCGGCACATCGAGCGACACGCCCTTGAGCACCAGGATGACGTGATCGTAGATCACTTCAATGTTCTTGACCGAAAGAATGTTCTCGGTCTGCGCGGCGGGGGCGATCGTGTGATCGACGGCGGACATGAATCAATCTCCGGAAGGCAATCCTCTCCCCGCGAACGGGGAGAGGTCTCTTGCGTGGATGCCTTCCCCTTACTTCGAGTGGTCGCAAGCCTCCGTGCGCTTCGGCCAGCCGGCGTTGGCGCTCGCATAGGCCTTAGCGGCTTCGTCGATCAGGGGCAGGACCTTGCTTTTGATCGGCTGCATCCAATCCGAGCCCTTGGTCCACTTGGTGCCGTCCCAACGCGCCATGTAGGCCGAATTGTGCCCGTTATGATCGGCGCAGGTGATCTGCATCGGAGCGGCGAAGCCGGCGGCTCCAAGCTCCTTCAGCCGCGCGTCCGTGATGTTGAGACTCTCCAGACCGCGGCGCATGTCGGAGCCGTCGATCACTTTCTTCCCCGAGAGCTTCTGCGCGTTGCGGATCGCTTCTGCGATGTAGATCGAGTTGAGGACACCGCGGTTATAGAAGTTCTCGCCGACGCGGCTCTTCTCGGTCTGGCTCTTACCCTTGTCGATGACATATTTCTGGATGTCCTTGATCACTGGGAAATCCGTGCCGACCGCAACGAAATCGAGCGACAGATATCCGTTGCCCGCCGGGCCTGCGGGGCGCGCATCGTCATCGCCACCCGCCCACCAATTGCCGATCAGGTGATCCATGGGGAAGTTGTTCTTACCGGCTTCCTTGACCGCGGTCGGGTTCATGGTGCCGAAGCCCTGGAGATAGAGCCAACCCGGACGGTCGCGGCGGATGTTGAGCCACTGCGACGACTGGTTCTGCATTTCCGCGGCCGGCACCGGATAAAGCTTGAGTTCGAACCCGTAGTCCTTGGCCAGCGCCTCAAGCACCGGAATTGGCTCCTTGCCATAGGGCGCGTCGAGATAGACAAGGCCAAGCTTCTTGCCCTTGAGCTTGTCGAGTCCGCCTTCCTTGCCGGCGACGTAGCGAACGAACATTGAGGCGCCGTCCCAATAGGTGGCCGGCGGATTGAAAATCCACGGAAAGGTGTTGCCGTCCGCCGAAGCCGAGAGACCGTAAGCGAGAGACAGCAGCGGGATTTTGTCGACCGCCGCCTTCGGGATCAGCGGCAGCGTGATGCCGGTCGAATAGGGATTGATCACGACCGGGTGCTTCGACTTGACCTGCTCGTAGCACTCAAGACCTTTCTTGGTATCGTAGCTGGTCTCGCATTCCTCGACATTGATCTTGACGCCGTTGATGCCGCCGTCACGCTCGTTCAGCATATTGAGATAGTCGGCCATGCCATTGACGATCGGCGTGCCGGAGGCCGCGAACGGGCCAGTCCGATAGGCAAAAAGCGGGACGTAGATCCCGTCGGCAGCACTGGCCGCAGTTGGCGCCAGCGACAGCCCGGCCGCAACCGCGATGGCCGCTCCGAGCACACAATGATGCATTCTCATCACTTTCCCTCCCTTATATGGCGGCGAGTGGCCGCCTGTTGGTTACGGACCGCTAGACTTGCGTGGTCTTCGGTCATCCCCGTTTGCCGGGGCTTGGCTGAGAGTTTGCACCGTCAGTATGGGAAAGGCCACACCCTCAGTTTTTGCTTGCCGATCTGCCACAGCCGCGCGAGGCCGTTCGGCTCGGCGATCAGGAATAGAACGATCAACGCGCCGATCACCATGTACTGAATGTGGTCAACGGTCGCGGATTGGATCGGGATGCCAAACTCCGGCGGGATATAGCGCAGCACGATCGGCAGAATGAAGATCAGCGCCGCGCCGAAAAAGGATCCCGTCAGACTGCCTAGTCCGCCGATAATGACCATGAACAGAATGAAGAAGCTGAGATTCACGTCGAACACAGCCGGCTCGGCACTGCCGTACCACATGAACACCAGCAACGCGCCTGCGACGCCGCAATAGAACGACGAGATGGCGAAGGCGAGCAGCTTGGTGGGCAAGAGCTGGATGCCGATGAGCTCAGCCGCAAGATCCATATCGCGCACTGCCATCCACATGCGGCCGATGCGGCCGTGCACGAGATTGGAGGCGAGCCAAGTCATGGCGACCACGATCCCGAGCACCACGAAATAGCGCGTCGTATCGCTCGCGGTCGCACCCGTCACGGGAATGCCGAACAGCGTCCGCGACGGCACCTCGATCGCCCCCGAGGCATTGTAGTTATAAAACCAAGGTTGACGGATAAAGCACCATGACAGAAAGAACTGGGCAGCCAGTGTCGCGACGGCGAGATAAAAGCCCTTGATGCGCAGAGACGGCAGGCCGAACACCACGCCGACGGCGGCGCTGAAAAATCCCGATACCACTATCCAAACAATAATGTTTACGCCGGGGAAATAGGTGGTGAGCTTGTAGCACGCATAGGCGCCGACGCCCATGAAGGCACCCGTACCCAGGGACAAGAGTCCCGTGTAGCCAGTCAACAGGTTGAGGCCGATGGCGGCGAGTGAAAAGATCAGGAATGGGATCATCACAGCCTGGATCAAAAATGAGCTGCCGAAATACGGGATGATGACCGCGGCAATGAACAAGATGATGGCAAGGCCGACGCGGTCCTGCGTTATCGGGAACACCGCCATGTCGGCGGCGTAGCTGGTTTTGAACTGGCCGGCCTCGCGGTACAGCATCGCGTCAAATCCGTTCGATGATCTTTTCGCCGAACAGGCCCTGCGGCCTGAACAGCAGGAACACCAGCGCGATCACATAGGCGAGCCAGGTCTCGATACCGCTGCCCAGGAGCGGCCCCCAGTAAAACTCGCCAACCTTCTCGCCGACGCCGATGATGACGCCGCCGACGATGGCGCCGGGAATTGAGGTAAAGCCGCCGAGGATCAGCACCGGCAGCGCCTTGAGCGCGATGACCTCGAGCGCGAAGGAGACCTCCGAGCGCGCGCCCCACATGATGCCCGTCGCCAGCGCCACCAATCCGGCGGCGAACCAGACGATCACCCAGATCTGCTCGAGAGAAATGCCGACCGACAGCGCCGCCTTGTGGCTATCGGCGACCGCGCGCAGTGCACGGCCGATACGGGTCTTCTGGAAGAAAATGGCGAGCGTCGCCACCATGAGCGAGGCAATGACGGTGGCCGCGATGTCGATTTTCTGCAGCGAGACGAAACCGCCGGCCACCTTGATGTCGATAGCACCGCGCGGCAGACCCAATTGGTCGGCGATCATCACCTTAGGATCGCCGCCGAACACGAGTTCGCCGAAGCCGATCAGGAAATAGGTCAACCCGAATGTCGCCATAAACAGAATAATGTCGGGTTGGTTGACCAGTGGCCGCAGCACCAGTTTCTCGACCGCCACTGCGAGTGCGAACATCACGACGATGGTGATGGCGAGCGCCACATAGGCCGGGATGCCGTGCTCGTGCAGACCGACCAGCGTCAGCGCGGCAAACACCACCATGATGCCTTGCGCGAAATTGAACACGCCGGAGGCCTTGAAGATAAGCACAAAGCCGAGCGCGATCAGCGAATAGAGCACACCCGCGACAAGGCCATCCCACAACGTTTGGAAAAGGAGGTCCGGCGCCGCGCCCATTTGCATGAAGGGATCGATGAATACTTTGTAGAGAATATCCATCGCCGTTCCCTTAATGCGCCACGCCAAGATAGGCGTCGATCACGCCCTGATTGCTCTTCACTTCGTCGGGCGTGCCGTCGGCGATCTTGATGCCGTGATCGAGCACCACCACCCGGTCGGACAGGTCCATCACTACGCCCATGTCGTGCTCAATCAGCGCGATGGTCGTGCCGTAGTGATCGTTGACGTCGAGCACGAAGCGCGACATGTCCTCTTTCTCTTCGATGTTCATGCCGGCCATCGGCTCGTCGAGCAGCAGCAGGTCCGGCTCCATGGCAAGAGCGCGGCCGAGTTCCACCCGCTTCTGCAGCCCATAAGGCAGCCGCCCAACCGGCGTGCGGCGGATTTCCTGGATCTTGAGGAAATCGATGATCTCCTCGACCCGGTGGCGATGCTCGACTTCCTCGGTCATTGCGGGTCCATAGCGCAGCAATTGCCAGAAGAAGTTCCGATGCATCTTCAGCGTGCGGCCGGCCATGATGTTGTCGAGCGCGGTCATGCCGCGAAACAGCGCGACGTTCTGGAAGGTGCGCGCGATCCCGCCGTGGGCGGCATCGTGCGGCCGCATCTTGGAGCGCATCTCGCCCTTGAAGGTGATGCGGCCGTGTTGCGGTTGATAGAAACCGTTGATGATATTGAGCATCGAGGTCTTGCCGGCGCCGTTCGGCCCGATGATGGCGCGGATTTCGCCCTTGCGGATATCGAAGGAGACGTCGCTCACTGCGTTTACGCCGCCGAACGACAGCGAGACATTCTCCACCGACAAGAGCACATCGCCGACCGCAACATCGGGGCCGCTCGGCGCTCTCATGCCGCCTTCCCCATCGGCGCGGCGGCTGGCGCGGTCTTCATATCGCGGATTTTCACCCGAGCGTTGATCGTCCCTTTGCGGCCATCCTCGAAGGTGACCTCGGTCGAGATGTCGGCTTCCTTGGAGCCGTCATAAAGCGCCTTGACCAGGGGAGCGTAACGGTCGGCGATGAAGCCGCGGCGGACCTTCTGGGTGCGCGTCAGTTCGCCGTCGTCGGCATCGAGTTCCTTGTGGAGGATCAGGAAGCGTTTGATCTGCACGCCCGCCATCACCTTGTCCTCGGCGAGCGAACGGTTCACTTCGGCGACATGTTTTTCGACCATGTCGTAGACTTGGCTGTGGCCGGCGAGTTCCTGATAGGACGCGTAGACCACGTTGTTGCGCTCGGCCCAGCTTCCCACCGCGGTGAGATCGATGTTGATCATGACCGAGACGAAATCTTGGCCGTCGCCATAGGCGACGACTTCTCGGATGTTGGGATAGAATCTTAGCTTGTTCTCGATGTATTTCGGCGGGAACAGCGTGCCGTCGTTGAGTTTGCCGACATCCTTGGCACGGTCGATGATTTTAAGATGGCCGGTTTTCTCGTCGAAGTAGCCGGCATCCCCGGTCTTCACATAACCGTCCGGCGTCATCGCCTCGGCTGTCTTGGCATCGTCCTTGAAATAGCCCGAAAACATGCCGGGCGACTTAAACTGCACCTCGCCGTTGCCGGCGATGCGGATGTCCACGTTCGGGCAGGCCGGCCCGACGGTGTCGGAATAGATTTCGCCGTCCGGCTGCGCGGTGACATAGAGGAAAGCCTCGGTCTGCCCATAGAGCTGCTTCAGATTGAGACCGATCGAGCGATAGAAGCTAAACAAGTCAGGCCCAATCGCCTCGCCCGCGGTATAGGCCACGCGCACGCGCGAAAAACCGAGCACGTTCTTGAGCGGGGCATAAACCAAGATGTTGCCCAGCCCATAAAGCAGACGGCCGGTGAGCGGCACCGGCTGGCCGTTGAGGATGCGCTCGCCATAGCGGCGCGCCACGCCGATGAAATAGTGGAACAGCTTGCGCTTGAGGAAGCCGGCGTCCTCCATGCGGATCATCACGCGCGTGAGCAGAAGCTCGAGCGTGCGCGGCGGCGCAAAATAGAAGCTTGGACCGATTTCGCGCAGGTCGGCCATCGCGGTTTCGGCGTTTTCCGGGCAGGCCATGCAGAAACCCGCGACGAGGCCCTGCGCATAATTCAAATAATGATCGCCGACCCAGGCGAGCGGCAGATAGGCAAGCGCCACGTCGTTCTCGTTCAATTTGTCGAATTTGACCGTATCGGTGGCCGCTTTAATCGAGCGCTCGCCGGTGAGCACGACGCCCTTGGAGGTGCCAGTCGTGCCAGAGGTGTACAGAATAATGGATGGATCACTGCCTTTTCCGGCGGCGATCTCGGCATCGAGCCAGGCGCCGAGCGTCGGGTCGGCGAGCGCCTTGCGCCCTTCCTCAATAATGTCGTCGATCGGATGCAGGCGGCTGTGATCGTAGTCGCGAAGCCCGCGCCGCTCGTCGTAGACCATCTCCTCGAGCCTGGGCAGACGATCCATGACCGACATGATCTTGTCGATCTGCTCCTGATCCTCGACCGCGGCAAAGCGCACGTCGGCATGGGCGAGCACAAAGCTAAGTTCGTCCGCTACCGCGTCGGCATAGACCGGCACCGGAACAGCCCCGAGCATCTGCGCCGCCATCACCGACCAATAGAGCTTCGGCCTGTTCGCCCCGACGATGGCGATGGTCTCGCCGCGCTTGAGACCGAGCCGGTTGAGGCCGACCGCGTAGGCGCGCACGATTTCGAGCACCTCGGCCCACGTCCAAGTTTGCCAAATGCCGAGATCCTTTTGCCGCATTGACGGCCGCGCGCCATACAAATGAGCATTACGAATCAATACCTTGGGAAATGTATCCGCCGGAGCGGCGGCATTCGTCGCCACAGCCTCTTTCCTCCCTCGCGGCCGCGCTCTGCTGTGGCGCGGCTTCTTAGCCCCTTGCCGCCTATTTGGCGGTCATATTGCCACGATATGAAAACACGCAGGCCGGTCAAGCCTTGGGCAGGTCGGTATTTGGTCGCAGACCGGGCTAAATTATTCCGCCGCCTTGAGAAACGGCGCGGAACCAGAGCGGAATTGCTCGCGCAATGCGGTTTCCTCGGCTTTGGCGGCGGTTATGTGCCGCTGTTTGACATGGCCGTATCCGCGGATTTTTTCCGGCAAAGAAGCCAGCTCTACTGCCAGACGATGATTGTTCGGCGTCAGATGTTCGACGATGTCGGCCATGATCTCCGAGTACTCCGAGATCAACCGCCGTTCTGTTCTGCGCTCGGCCGTATAGCCGAACGGATCGAGCGGCGTGCCGCGCAGCACCTTGAATTTCTTGAGCACCCGGAAGGCGCCGAGCAGCCACGGCCCAAACGACATCTTCTTCGGCTCGCCGGTGATCTTGTCGCGCCGCGCCAGCAGCGGCGGCGCCAGATGGAATTCGAAACGCAGATTGCCGCCATCGAAGGTGGACTTCACCCGCTCGACGAACGAAGTTTCGGTGTAAAGCCGCGCCACTTCGTATTCGTCCTTGTAAGCCATCAGCTTGAACAAATGGCGCGCCACTGCTTCCGACAGCGCGCATTGGCCCGACGCCTTCATGGCTTCGGCCGCTTTCACCTTCTCGACCCATTTGCGATAGCGCCGCGCATAGCGCGCGCTCTGATAGGCGGTTAGGAACGCCACGCGGCGGTCCACCGTCTCGGCGAACGACTGCGACAGCTTGAGCGAATCATTGACCAGTTCCGCCGCCGGTTTCACCAACGCCTCGAGTGCGGCGGGATCGACCACGGCGCGGCGGCCATAGCGGAAGGCGGCGACGTTCATCGCCACCGCTTCGCCGTTCATTTCGATCGCACGCTCGATCGCCTCGGCCGACAGCGGCAGCGCGCCGGTTTGATAGGCGTAGCCGAGCATGAACATATTGCCGCCGATGGAATTGCCGAGCAGCGCGGTGGCGAGCCGGCTGGCATCGACGAAATGGCTCTGCCCAGGACCGGCCGCGCTGGTGATGGCGCGCTTGAGCCGCGCGGTCGGTAGCGAATAGTCGGCGTCGCGGGTGAAATCGCCGGGCAGGAATTCCGCCGTATTGATGACGACGCGGGTATGGCCCGCCTTGATGGCGCCGAGCACCTTCTTGTTGCCGGCGACCACGCTGTCGCCGCCAAGTATCAGATCGGCGCCGGCCGCCGCCACGCGGATGGCGTGGATCTCCTCCGGCGTGTTGGCGATGCGGATGTGGCTGTAGACGGCGCCGCCCTTCTGCGCGAGCCCGGCCATATCGATGACGCCGGCGCCCTTGCCTTCCAGTTGCGCCGCCATGCCGACGATGGCCCCGATGGTGACGATCCCGGTGCCGCCGATGCCGGTGACGATGATGCCGTAGGGATGATTGGTCAGCGGAAGCTTCGGATCGGGCAGCGCCGGCCAGTTCTCCGGCACGGCGACGCCGTCGCCTTTTTTCAGCCTGGCGCCGTGCACGGTGACGAAGGACGGGCAGAAGCCGTTGACGCAGGAATAATCCTTGTTGCAACTCGACTGGTCGATGGTGCGCTTGCGGCCCCATTCGGTCGTCAGCGGCTGCACCGAGACACAGTTCGATTTCACGCCGCAATCGCCGCAGCCTTCGCAGACGAGATCGTTGATCACCACGCGCTTGTCGGGATCGGGGAAAGTGCCGCGCTTGCGGCGGCGGCG
>Ga0182024_10017079_pt1 | contig 13680 bp, 8 predicted proteins | sample P32metaG_FD_120480 | JGI IMG/M metagenome (GOLD analysis project Ga0182024, IMG submission 120480) | Permafrost microbial communities from Stordalen Mire, Sweden - P3-2 metaG (Illumina Assembly) | ecosystem: Environmental > Terrestrial > Soil > Wetlands > Permafrost | place: Sweden: Stordalen... | reverse complement strand
CTTCGTGCCCGCGAGCGTCCTCGCCTATCAAACCGTACCGCAGCATCTGCAGGGCGACGCGGCGGCTCTTTTCACCATGTTCCGCAACGTTGCCGGATCCGTGGGCATATCGCTATCGACCGCCGCGATCACCTCCCGAACCCAGGTCCACATGGCTTACCTGTCGACCCATCTGAGTCAGTCCAGCGCGAATTTCAACAACACCTTGTCGCAATTGACGAGCGCCATACGAAACTTCAGCGTCGCAGCCGGGGACACAGCGCAGGTCGCACTTGGCCGAACGTATCAGACGCTCATTGCCCAGGCGGGCCTGCTGGCCTATTTGGATGTCTTCTTGTATTGCGCGTTGCTGGCTTTCGCTTACGCACCCTTTACGCTGCTCTTCTCGCCCATCAAGAAGGCCGGCGGGCCTGCGGGGGGCCATTGACGCGCCGCCTGCGAATGGCGGCCGCATTGTTTGCGGCTTGCAGCCTTGCCGCCTGCAAGGTGGGGCCGAACTTCACGGAGCCGAAGGAACCCGTACCGGACCGTTACGCCGGCGCCGTGGACGAGCGGGTATCGGATTCAAATCCGGATTCCTTCTGGTGGCGGCAGTTCGGCGATGCGCAGTTGGACCGGCTCGAGGTGCAGGCAGCCGCCGGCAATCTGGACCTGAAAGCTGCCTTCCTGCGCATCGTCGAAGCGCGCAGCCAAGTTCAGGTGGCAAAGGCCCAGGGGCTGCCGACGCTCAATGGCACCGCCAGCTATAATCGCGAACAACTCGGTCTTGCCGGCATACTGAAGTCTCAGCATTTTAGCGCCGGGGCGACGGCCTCGCCGACCGAACAGGGGCTCATAGGCTCGCTCGAGCGACCGGTGAATATCTATCAGCTCGGCTTCGACGCGTCGTGGGAACTTGACTTGTTCGGCAAGGTGCGCCGCGCCGTCGAAGCCGCCGACGCGACCAGCCTGTCGACGGTCGAATCGCGCAACGACCTGTTGATTTCGCTCGAAGCGGAAGTTGCGCAGACCTACTTTCAATTGCGCGCCGCACAGCTGCTGCGCAAAATCACCGCGGAGCAAATTGCGGCGCAGCGCGATGTGCTCGAGCTCACCCAGAGCCGGCATGAGCATGGACTAGCCAGCGAGGCCGATGTCGATACCGCACGGGCCCAATGGTCCACGTTGCAATCCGAGTTGCCGCCGTACGAACAAACCGTCGCCGCTTCGCGGCACGCCCTGGCCGTACTAACCGGACAAACGCCGGAGGCAATGGATGCCGAGTTTGGGGACAACGGCGAGCTGCCTGCGCTGCCCCACACCATACCCGTGGGGCTGCCGTCAACACTGGCGCGCCGCCGCCCGGATATCCGGGAGTCCGAGGCGGCACTACATGCGGCAACGGCGCAAGTCGGCGTTTCCGTCGCCTCATTGTTTCCGGACATTTCGCTCTCCGGGACCTACGGATTGCGCAATCTGAGCACCGGCTACCTGTTCGATTGGGACAGCAGGTTCTATACCTTTGGTCCTTCGATTTCCGTGCCCATTTTCCACGGCGGCGCCTTGGTGGCCAACGTCCGTCTGTCTCGCGCGCAAGCCGCGGAGGCGGCATTGAACTACCGCAAGACCGTCCTCAATGCTCTGCAGGAAGTCGAGGATGGGCTGAGCAACCTGCATGAAGACGCCCTGCGAACATCCGCCCTCGAGGAATCGGTGGCGGCGAATCGAAAAGCCCTCGATGTCGATCTCGATGCCTACGCGCACGGCCTCATCACCTACATCTCGGTGCTGACGCTGCAAATTCAGACCGTTCAGTCGCAGCAGCAACTCGCGCAGGCCGCGCTCGCGCAGAGCACCGATTTGGTCAAGCTGTTCAAGGCCTTGGGCGGCGGTTGGGAGAACATCGATGCGGGCTCGCGCTGAGCGGGTTGCGGTAATAATAGTCTCCGCTGCGCGCGCATTGTTTATACTTTGCGGACAATCTCAAGCGTTCGTAACGCTCGATCGAGCGATCGATCATTGGGCATCTTATGCGGATAAGTCTATTGGTATGCGGCTCGCTGCTCGCCGCATGCTCTCATCGGAGCGCGCCGCCGCCTAAGGGGCCGCCGGAAGTCGCGGTGGTGACCATCGCGCCGCAGCCCGTCTCGAACACGACCGAGTTACCCGGCCGCACCGTGGCATATCGGATTGCCGAGGTACGCCCGCAAGTTGCCGGTGTGATTCTGAAGCGGCTTTTCACCGAAGGAGCTCAGGTAAAAGCCGGCCAACAATTGTATTTGATCGACCCTGCGCCCTTTCAGGCCAGCTTGGAGAGCGCCGAGGCCTCCCTCGCGCGTGCTCAGGCAACATCGACCTCGACGCGGCTGATGGCGCAACGCTACAAGCCCCTGAGCGAAGCGCGCGCCGTCAGCCGGCAGGACTACGACAACGCGGTTGCTGCACAAGACCAGGCCCTGGCCGACGTCGCCTCCGCAAAGGCGGCGGTCGATACCGCAAAAATCAATCTGACCTACACCCGGGTGCTGGCTCCCATTGCCGGCCGCACCGGCCGGTCTTCCGTGACGGAGGGTGCGTTGGTCGGCGTGAATCAGAGCACCGCGCTCGTCGTGATTCAGCAGCTCGATCCAATCTACGTGGACGTGACCCAGGCGAGCGCCGTGCTATTGCGTTTGCAGCGAGCCCTGACGGAGGGACAATTGAAACAGGTGGGTGATTCGCAAGCAGAGGCCAAGTTGATCTTGGAGGACGATACGCCCTACCCGTTGGCCGGCAAGCTGCAATTCCGCGAAGTCACCGTCGACCCCGGCACCGGTTCAGTCACGTTGCGCGCCGTATTTCCCAACCCTCAAAACATCTTGTTGCCGGGAATGTTCGTGCGTGAACGGCTCGAGCAAGGCGTCAACGAACGCGCGCTGATGGTGCCGCAACAGGCGCTGACTCATAACCAACGCGGCGAGGCAACGGTCACGCTGGTCGGATCCGACAACAAGGCGGTGACGCGCGTCGTCAAGACCGAGCGGGCCGTCGGCGATCAATGGCTGGTGAGCGAGGGTGTTGCCGCGGGCGACAAGGTGATTTTGACCGGGATTCAAGGCGTGAAGAGCGGCGATACGGTGCACTCGCACGAGTACGTCCCCGGGGAACTCGACAATCAGTCTCTGACCTCGTCCGCACCTCGGAAGCAGTAGGCAACGCACTCGTGTCCGAGTTTTTCATTGAACGCCCTATTTTCGCCTGGGTGCTTGCCATCGTGATCATGCTGGCAGGAGGAATTGCGGTACACACGCTGCCGATCGCCCAGTACCCGAGCATCGCGCCGCCGGCGATTGCGATCTATGTCACCTATCCAGGTGCATCGGCGGAAACGGTGCAAAGCACCGTCGTCCAAGTCATCGAGCAGCAACTCTCGGGCATCGATCATCTGCTCTACTTCTCGGGCGAGAGCGACAAAGACGGCAGCATGGCCATCACGCTGTACTTTGAGCAGGGCACCAACCCCGACATTGCGCAGGTGCAAGTTCAGAACAAGTTGCAGCTGGCGACGCCGCTATTGCCTCTGGAAGTGCAGCAGCAGGGCATTCGGGTGGCCAAATCGACCCGCAACTTTCTCATGGTCCTCGCTTTCTACTCGACCGACGGCAGCATGACGAGTGCCGATATCGGCGATTTCATCGCCTCCTACGTGCAAGATCCGTTGAGCCGCACCCTCGGCGTCGGCGACTACCAGAGCTTCGGCTCGCAGTATGCCATGCGCATCTGGATGGATCCGGCGAAGCTCAATAATTTCTCGCTGACGCCGGCCGATGTCGGCATCGCCATCCAGTCGCAGAACGTGCAGATCGCTTCCGGAGAGTTGGGCGGCATGCCGGCGGTCAAGGGTCAACAGCTCAACGCGACCATCGTCAGTTCGACGCGCCTGCAAACCCCCGAGCAATTCGGCGCGATTCTGCTCAAGGTCACTCCCGGCGGATCGCAGGTACGCTTGCGCGACGTGGCCCGGGTCGAACTCGGTCCGGAGCTCTATCAATTCGCCAATGTGCAGTGGAACGGCTATCCCGGGTCCGGGATTGCGATCAGGTTGGCCACGGGGGCAAACGCGCTCGATGCAGCCGTCGCGATCCGCCACACGATGGATGAGCTCAAGCCGACGTTTCCCGCGGGGTTGCAGCTCATCTATCCGAACGATACCACCGCGTACATCAAAATATCGATCGACGACGTGGTCAAGACCCTGTTCGAGGCCGTCGGTCTCGTGTTTCTCGTCATGTGGCTGTTTCTGCAGAATCTGCGCGCGACGCTGATCCCCACAATCGCCATTCCCGTCGTGCTGTTGGGTACCTTCGGCGTTCTGCAGATATTCGGCTACTCGATCAACGTCTTGACGATGTTTGCCATGGTGCTGGCAATCGGCCTGTTGGTCGACGATGCCATCGTGGTGGTCGAAAACGTCGAACGCCTCATCGAGGAGGAGAATCTCTCGCCGAAGGAAGCGACGCGAAAATCCATGCAGCAGATCACCGGCGCCCTGGTGGGAATCGCGCTGGTTTTGAGCGCCGTGTTCCTGCCCATGGCATTCTTCGGCGGCTCCACCGGGGTCATTTACCGCCAGTTCTCGATCACCATGGTGTCGGCGATGACCTTGTCGGTGCTGGTCGCCTTGATCTTCACGCCCGCTCTCTGCGCCACCGTGCTCAAACCGCGCAAGCATTCGCGCCTGACGAAGGGGCCAATCGGCTGGTTCAACCGCAATTTCGAGCGCGGCAATCATAAGTACGAGCGGGCCGTAATCCACCTGGTCGCGCGGACGGGCCGCTATCTGGCGGTGTTTGCGCTCATCGTCGTCTTGATGGGCGTTTTGTTTGTGCAGATCCCCCGATCGTTCCTGCCCGATGAAGACCAGGGTGCGATGTACGTAACCGTGACATCACCCCCCGGCGCCAGCTTGGAGCGCACCGAGCAATCCTTGAAACTGGCCCGCGATTACTTTCTCACCCAGGAAAAGGCTGCGGTGTTGGGGGCATTCACCGTCTCCGGATTCAATTTTGCGGGACGCGGGCAAGCATCCGGCCAGGTCTTTCTGCGATTGAAGACCTGGTCTCTGAGGCCCGGCGCCCACAACCGCGTTCAGGCGATCGTGGCGCGCGCCAATCGTGCCTTCAGCAAAATCAGCGATGCTCGAGTATTCGCCTTCGCCCCCGCGGCGGTGCCGGAACTTGGCAACGCCACCGGATTCGATTTGGAACTATTGGATCGTACCAACCAGGGTCACGAAAAATTGCTCGCCGCGCGCAACCAGTTGCTGGCGGCAGCGCGTAAAGATGCGCATCTTACCCAGGTTCGCGCCAACGGCTTGGACGATGAGCCGGAATACCAGGTGCAAATCGATTGGGAAAAGGCCAGCGCGCTGGGTCTTACCATCGCCGACATCAACAACACGCTGTCCGCTGCGTGGGGATCGCAGTACGTCAACGACTTCATGGACCGCGGCCGCGTCAAGCGGGTATTCATACAGGGCAATGCACCCTCGCGCATGTTGCCACAGGATCTGAACGACTGGTATGCACGTAATGCGGGCGGTCAAATGGTGCCCTTCTCGGCATTCGCCACTGCAAAATGGGTATTCGGCTCGCCCAAGTTGGAGCGCTTCAACGGCGTGCCATCGGTGGAAATCCTGGGGGCGCCGGCGGCAGGGGTAAGCACCGGCGAGGCGATGGATGCGATGGAGGGGTATGTCAAGCAGCTGCCGCCCGGATTCGAATTGGCTTGGACGGGATTGTCGTTCGAGGAGAAGCTGTCGGGCTCGCAGGCCCCCGCGCTCTACGCCATCTCCTTGGTTGTCGTATTCCTATGCCTGGCGGCGCTTTACGAGAGTTGGTCCATTCCGGTGGCGGTCATGTTGGTGGTTCCGCTCGGGGTCGTGGGCGCAATCTTGGCCACGTTGCTGCGCGGTCTGTCGAACGATGTCTTTTTTCAGGTCGGCCTGTTGACCACGGTGGGTCTGTCGGCAAAGAACGCCATCTTGATCGTGGAGTTCGCCAAGGAAAATCACGACCAAGGATCCGGCCTGATCGAATCCACCGTGCACGCGGCCCGCCAGCGCCTGCGCCCGATTCTCATGACCTCCCTGGCGTTTGTTCTCGGCGTGCTGCCGCTGGCGTTGGCGAGCGGCGCAGGCTCTGGGGGTCAAAACGCCATCGGCACCGGGGTCATCGGCGGCATGTTGTCGGCGACGATTCTGGCTATTTTCTTCGTGCCCGTGTTTTTCGTCGCCACGTATCGCCTCTTTCACGGCACGAGCCCCAATGAAGCTTCGGTCCCGCCGTCATGAGGCGCGCACGCCGCGCCAAGGTTGCATCAGACTGGTTGCCCGCGACCCTCTTCGCAATCGCCGCGCTGGCAGGCTGTACGATGGAGCCTCGCTATCAGCGTCCGCAAGCAGACCTGGCAAGCGAATGGCCCGAGGCAGCAACCTTAGGCATGCCTGCGGCGAGCGATATTGGCTGGCGGGAATTCTTCGCCGATGCGAGGTTGCAGAAACTGATCGAGCTCGCGCTGCTGCACAACCCCGACGCGCGGGTCGCACGGCTGAATATCGCGGCCGCGAGAGCCCAATATCAGATTCAACGAGCCTCGCTGTTTCCGGCCATCTCTGCGAGCGCTGTCGAGGAAGTCGAGAAATACCCTGGCGCAGTGGCCGGCATTGCCACCTCCGGAGCGGGCGCCGGCGGCACCGCCACGGCTCCGGCCATCGCCGCAGGTTCGGGGGTATATCGATATTTCGACGTGGGCGTGGGATTTACCTCTTACGAGTTGGATTTGTTCGGCCGCATCCAAAGCCTCAACCGCGCGCGGCTGCAGCAATATCTTGGCTACGTGGAGACGCGGCGCAGCACCGAGATCAGCGTGATCGCCGAAGTGGCGAGCGCGTATGTCACCCTGCTTGCGGACCAGAAATTGCAGCGGATCACGCAGGATACGCTCACCAGCCAGCAGGACTCGCTTGAATTGATCAAGATGAGTTTCGACGGCGGCGTCGCCACTGCCCTCGATTTTCAACAAGCCCAAACCACCGTCGCGACGGCGCAGGCAAACCTGGCACAGTACGACCGCCAGGTCGCACAGGATGAGAACGCCCTGGTCCTGCTCCTGGGTACACCATTGCGCGGCGATTTGCCCCAAGGCAGCGACCTGGACTCCGAGACGCTGCTGAGCGACCTGCCGGCGGGAGTGCCTTCCGAGGTGTTGAGCAGAAGGCCCGATGTGCTTGCCGCGGAACACAACTTGATCGCCGCCAACGCCAATATCGGTGCCGCGCGCGCGGCCTTCTTCCCGAGTATCTCCCTGACGGGGAACTTCGGCACGGCCAGCACGCAGTTGTCCGGATTGTTCGAGCACGGATCGACGGCCTGGACCTTCTCCCCGCAGATCAGCCTGCCGATTTTCGCGGGCGGCGCCAACGTCGCCGCCCTGCACTTGGCCAAGGCACAAAGAGATATCCTGGTGACGCAGTACGAGCAGTCCATTCAAAGCGCCTTCCGCGAAGTCGCGGATGCGTTGGTCGCCCGCGGCACCCTCGATCGGCAAATGGCTGCCGATGCGGCACTGGTCGACGCAAGCGCTGAGAGCTTCCGCCTGTCGAGCATGCGCTTCGACAACGGTGTCGATAATTATCTCGGGGTGCTCGATTCGCAACGGCTGCTGTTCAGTGCACAGCAATCACTGGTAAATGTGCAGCTGGCAAGACTGCAAAACCTGGTGACTCTCTACAAGGTACTGGGCGGCGGTTGGCGCGAACATACGGCGGCGCAGGCCGCAACAGCCAGATGATGGATCGACATCACGGGGCTTTCGACCGCATTCGCTACTGCAACGCCGTGGTCGGAGCGACGATGCTGGCGAACTGCTTGCGATAGCCGGTGACTTTGACGACATATTGACGAGTCTCCGGGTAAGGCAGCCCGGTGCGCAGGCGCTCGTACAATGCCTGAGAATCGAGGTTGTTGATGTCGGCAAAAGCCGCCTTCGGATCCTTGTCGAAGGTGCGGGTCACGTTGCGCGCGCCGGTATTGTACGCCGCGATCACGCACAGATCGCGCGAGTCCTGATTTCCCACGGCCTTGAAATCGCTGGTGCCGAGTTCGCCCAGCAAGGCCGCGCCCAACTCGATGCTGTGCTCAGGATCATAGAGGTACTCGGGCGGCGGCGTCTGGTCGATGCCCGTGACCCGCTTGTAGGCTTCGCGGCCGCCGCTGGGCGGTACGAGTTGCATCAGTCCATATGCCGGCGCTGAACTCACCGCGAACGGATTGAAATTGCTCTCCGTACGCATGATCGCCAGCACCAATGTCGGGCTGACGTTGTATTTCGCCGAATACTTCTCGACGCTGGCACGATAGCGCTCCGCGCCCTTGGCCTCGAAGTTCTTCACCATCGGCCAGGTCACGAAGCGCGCGGTTTGCGCGCCCTGCTCGCCCGTAACGGTGCGGGTTTGCAATTTCTGGGCGAGCAAGTATTGCGCGAACTTGTCAGCCTGAGCGTGCGTGCTGATCGATTTGCCCTGTTCGTCATGCACCAAACCGTAAAGATAGGGCCGGTGATTGGCGTCGATACTGACGTCCTTGTCGCTGAACAGATCGACGGATCCCGGATCGTTGGAGGTGAGAAGTGCGGAGATGATCGCCGTCTTCAAACTGCCTTGAGGATCGGTTTGGTCGAGGGTTTCGACCGTCAGCTGCCCACGATCGAAATCCGTGACCACGCGGCTCTTGTAGCCTTGGGTATATTTGACGTACGTGGTCTTGTCGGCCGTCTTGGTGTCGCCCTGACCCCAGCGTTTTTGCACATTACTCCTCAAGGCGGCGAGTGCAGCTGCGAACTTTTCCTTCAATTGCTGCAGCTGAGTTCCCATGACCACGCTGTCCGATTGAATCGCATCGCTGATTTGCGCGCGGTCCACCGAGCCGCCGTTGGCCACCGTCTTGATGTTGCTGCCGACTACTTTGGTCGTTGCGCAACTGGCAGACAGGACTGCCGCCGCGAGTAGGACGATGCACTTTGCCAAGTGAGCCCGCATGTAGCTACCTCATGAATATCCCGTGGGTCCATTCTTCGAGCAGGAGCGACTATGCGCAGCATCGCTCCGGGGGGCAATCCCCCCATTTGGGGGCGCTTCCAAAGTCGATGGAAATGTCACGGTTCCAAATACATTATGTAAAATATAAGGTGTCGAATCGCACGGCGATAGCGGAGCGACTCTAGAGTCCTCCGACCTGCCGCAGCGTTGCAGGACCACAAGCTGTGCGCTGTTGCTGTAGGACGGCATTTTTGAGTGGGAACTGCGGCACGGTAACAAACGCCCGCACGCGTCATCGTCATACCACTAGTTGCCGACGAAAACTCATCTATGCCCAGTCGACAGTGGGGCGCGCTGGTTGCCCGCCTCCTTGCCTACCTGACGCAAATCAGGCGCATCGGAATTGTCGCGCGTCTCTCCGCCTCATTCGTTGCCGTGGCGATTCTCGCGATTGCCGCGAATTATCTTGCCGGCCACTCGTATGTCCAGACCACTCGGGTGGAGCGACCCGTTCTAATCGCCCCGCGCGAGGCACCCGCGCCCATCACCTCGGAGCCGGCGCCGCCCGCGATGTCAAAACCATCGGACGCGGCGCTCGAATATTCGCGCGCTTTGCAGCGCTTCTCAGCGGCCGTCTCGGCAAGAGCGCTGGATGCCGCCGCGGAGACAGATTTTCGCAGCAGCGCGGCTCATTTCGGGCAGGCCGCCTCGCGTCTGTCGGCCGAGGTCGCGAAATCCGACAAAAAGCTCTCCGGACAGGTGCTGGCGAGGACCAAGGAGGCATCCGAGAGCGCGCTGCTATTGGTTGGTCTGGCTGATGAAAGGCATCAATCGCTCGGCGAGTATCGTCGGCATCTGAACCAGCTTGCCCAGAGCATGAAAGGTGCCTTGGACGGTTCGTTCAAAATATTCGGCCGCTTCATTGCCCGCCAATATCTGCTGCAGCTCGATGTGAGTCTGCAAGGCATCCGCGAGCGGCTGGGGGATGCCATCGCGAGCAACGCATCACCGGCGTCTTTGCTCGCGCTTGCCGCGAGCGAGCACGATTACTCGGCCGCTCTCGACGCGAATCGGAGCAGCCTCGAGCGCGTGCAGGGCCAGGAATGGGTGAGCTTTACCGACAACCAGCTATCGGTGTTGGTCGCCTTCCGCGAGTCGTTGCAGCGCGCGCAGAGCGCCTACGGCGACAGGCTCGCCCAGCTGACGCAGCAAATGTCCGAGGCCGCTGTGACCGCGGCAGAATGCGTCGTTGCGCCGCCCACCATCCAGGTCCGCGCCGCGCCGCGCGCTCCGGAGCCCACCATGCCGGCAGCGGTGCCGCCGACAGCACCCGAGACCACCACCGTGGTACAAAGCGATGAGGGGCGGTATGCGCTGATTGCCCGCATCACGATTGCCGTGATCAGCTTGGTGTTCATCATCAGCTTGCTCACGGTGCTTAGCATCGTACGCCCCGTGCGGCGGCTGGTCGACGCGGCGGCGAAGCTGGCCGCGGGCGATACCCACATCAGCGTCGCGCGCGGCGGCATCAAGGAGCTCGACCAATTGGCCGGTTCATTCAACCAGATGGCGCGGCGCCTGGAGGTTGCAGGCGAAGCCAGCCGCTCCTACCAAGCGCGCCTCGAGGCGGATGTGGCGGCCCGAACGCGCGAACTAAGGGAGCTGGCCGAACGGGATTCGCTCACGCAACTCCCCAATCGCAGGCATGGCCTCACGCTCATGGAGGACGCGCTCGACGAAGCGCGCAGCCGCGGCCGGCATGTCGGGGTGTACTTTCTGGACTTGGACAATTTCAAGTCGATCAATGACAGCCTGGGTCACGCGTTCGGCGACCAGGTGTTGGCAAAGGTCGCCGAACGGCTGCTGGCAGTCTGCGCTTCGTACGGCCATGCGACGCGCTTGGGCGGCGACGAGTTTTCCATCATCTATACCGACGCGGAATCTTGCGAGGAAATTTACCAAGCCGGCGCGCGGTTGGTGGAAGCATTCCACGCCTCGCTGCAGATCGAGCAACGCGAACTCATGGTGAGCATCAGCTGCGGGGTCAGCGTGTTTCCGCTCCACGGCGATTCGTGCGCTGAGCTGCTCAGCTCGGCGGACGCCGCCTTGTATCGCGCGAAGGCCCTGGGACGCAATCAAGCCAGTATCTATACGCAAGATCTGCTCAACTTGGTCAGCGAGAACTTCTCGATCGAGCAGCGGCTGCGCCGCGCCATCGAGCGCAACGAATTCGAACTGGTTTTTCAGCCGGAAGTCAGCGTCGGGTCGCTGCGCGTGGAGTTGGTCGAAGCGCTGCTGCGCTGGCGCCAGCCGGATGGCCGGCTGGCGCCACCGGGGGAATTTTTGGCGGTGGCCGAAGCTTCAGGATTCATCAAAGAAATCGACGGTTGGGTGATGAGCGCCGCGATACAGGCGGCTGCGGCGTGGCATCACGGAGCATGGCCGGCGGCCCGCGTCGCCATCAATATTTCATCCCGGCAATTGCTCGACATCTCCTTCATCGACCGGCTCAAGGAGTTGATGAGGCAGCACCGTCTGCCGGTCGAAAGCATCGAAATCGAGCTCACGGAGACTGTGTTGCAAACCGGTGCCGATACCATACGCACTTTGCATGCGCTGAAGGCGCAAGGCTTCGCGATTGCGCTCGATGACTTCGGCACCGGCTATTCGTCGCTGACATCGCTCGCACAATTGCCGCTTTCGCGCGTCAAGCTCGATCGAAGTCTGATCACGGGGTCCGACGCGCGCTGTGCCGCCATCGCGCGCACGACCGTCACGCTGTGCGAGCAGCTACAACTGGAAGTCACCGCGGAAGGGATCGAGAATATCGAGCAACTGGCCTGGCTGCTCAACCATGATTCGGTCTATCTGCAGGGATACCTCATCAGCCGGCCGCTCAGATTCGAGGCTGTTGAAGCCGCGCTGGCGACCATCCCTCAGCAAATGGCGCTGCACGTGCTGAATTTGCGCGCTCCCGCACCCGGGGAAAGCATGTCGAGAGACGTCATTTTCATCAACTCATCCACGGGCACGTAGTGGTGATTGAGGTTGGCCATGATCCACAGCGACCCGCCCACCACCAAAGTCACGATGAGCACGCCGAACGCCAGCGCCAGCACGTTATTGGTGTTGTCCGGCCCCGTGGTGATGTGCAGGAAGAACACCAGATGAACGCCCATCTGCGCCACGGCCAATACGGCCAGCGCCATGCCGATTCCCGGCGGCCAGATGAGCTTGGTGTGCAGCGCCCAAAAAGAAGCGACCGTCAGCAACGCCGCCAACACCAATCCGACTACATAGCTGCGCACGTTCGCGGCAACATCGAACGTTTCCACGTCCCCCGGAGCTGCATCGCCGTGCTGCGCGGGTTGAGATGCTTCGCTCATGCGCCCGCTCCCATGAGATACACGACCGTCAATATCGCCACCCAAATAATATCGAGAGCGTGCCAGAACAAGCTGAAACACAGCAGTCGACGCATGATGTCGGCGCGAAATCCCTTCGCATAGACTTGCGCCATCATGGTGCCCAACCATAACAGGCCGGCACTGACGTGGATGCCGTGACACCCGACCAGCGCGAAAAACGCCGACAGAAAGGCGCTGCGCTGCGGTCCTGCACCCTGCGCTATCATGTGGGAGAACTCGCGCACCTCGAGGACGACAAAGGCTGCACCCAGCAGTCCCGTTACTGCCAAGCCCGCTTCAGTCCATACCTGGCTGCGCACGCCCGCCGCAATGGCGGCGAGACCGCACGTAAAGCTCGAAAGCAACAGGCACGCCGTCTCGATGGCTGCAATGTCGAGGTGGAACAGCTGCGCGCCGGTGGGACCGCCCGCGGTCGCTCCCGACAACACCGCGTAGCTGGCAAAGATCGCCGAAAACATGATGATGTCGCTGAGTAGAAATACCCAGAAACCATAACCCACCAAAATGCGCTTCGACGCGGAGGCCGATGGTGCCGCGATAACGGCTTCTGCTCCGCTCACGATGGCGGCCTACGTCCGGCCAGTGTCTCGGTGCGCACGCGTCGCCGTTCGCGATCGACCTTGGCGACCTCTTCCGCCGATATCTCGTGCTCCGCCCGATCCCGCCAGGCAAACACCACGAAAGTCGCGAATGCGCCCAGCAATCCGAACGCCACCTGCCACCAGATGTGCCAGATCAGCGCGAACCCGGTGACGGTGGTGAAAAAAGCGGTGATGAAGCCGGTCGGAGAGTTGAGCGGCATTTCTATCGGCACATACTTCGGCTCATCGGCAAGCCTCTGCTCCTTGATTGCGCGCTGCTTGATACCCCAATAAGGCTCCTCGCCCGTGACATCGGGCATGACGGCGAAATTGAAGGAAGGAGGCGGCGATGTAGTGGCCCATTCCAGCGTGCGTCCATCCCAGGGATCGCCCGTCACGTCCAAGCGCTGTTGCCGCCCGCGGATGGACACGACGAGCTGCACGACCTGGCAAATAATACCCACGAGAATGATCAATGCGCCGACGGCGGCGACGTGCAGCAGCGGTGTCCAGCCCGGTTCCACCGAGTGCTGCATACGGCGCGTCATTCCCAACAATCCGAGTGCGTAGAGAGGCATGAAGGCCACATAGAACCCGATCACCCAACACCAGAATG
>Ga0182024_10017078_pt1 | contig 13680 bp, 11 predicted proteins | sample P32metaG_FD_120480 | JGI IMG/M metagenome (GOLD analysis project Ga0182024, IMG submission 120480) | Permafrost microbial communities from Stordalen Mire, Sweden - P3-2 metaG (Illumina Assembly) | ecosystem: Environmental > Terrestrial > Soil > Wetlands > Permafrost | place: Sweden: Stordalen... | reverse complement strand
CCGGGCGCCACCAACATCGTGACGCCGCTCGCCGACGCCATGATGGACTCGATCCCCATCGTGGTGATCACGGGCCAGGTGCCCACCACCGCCATCGGCACCGACGCCTTCCAGGAGTGCCCCATCACTGGCGTGACGATGGACATCACCAAGCACAACTGGCTCGTCACCGACGCCCAGGACCTGCCGAGAGTGATCGCCGAGGCCTTCCATGTCGCCACCACCGGTCGCCCCGGCCCCGTGCTCGTCGACGTCCCGAAGGACGTCTCCAACGCCATGATGGACTGGTACTGGCCGGCCAGCCTCGACGAGCTCGACCTGCCCGGCTACAAGCCCCAGACCGAAGGCGACCCGGTCGCCATCGCCAAGGCGGCCGAACTGATCCTGACCGCGCAGCGGCCCGTGATCTACGCCGGGGGCGGGATCTTGAAAGCGCGTGCCGCCGAGGTGCTGCGCGAGCTGGCCGAGCGCACCGGCATCCCTGTCGTCACGACGCTCATGGCCAGAGGGGCCTTCCCCGACCGCCACCCGCTGTGCCTGGGCATGCCGGGCATGCACGGCAACTACACCGCCGTCACCGCCCTGCAGCGCGCCGACCTGCTCATCGCGCTCGGGAGCCGCTTCGACGACCGGGTCACCGGCAAGATCAGCGCCTTCGCCCCCGACGCCAAGGTGATCCACGTCGACATCGACGCGGCGGAGCTCGGCAAGGTCCGGCGCCCCGACGTGGCCATCGCGGGCGACGCCCGCGTCGTGATCGAGGAGATGGTGCGGGCTCTGGAGGCACTGGGACTCGGCGCTGTCGGTGGCCCGTCGGTGGTTGGTGGAACGCCCGCCGCGGCCCGCCCCGACCTCGCACCCTGGATCGCGCAGCTGCGGCGGTGGCAGGAGGAGTTCCCTCTCGCCTACGACCAGGAGGACGGGGGCGCCCTGAAGCCCCAATTCGTGGTCGAGACGCTGCGCGACGCCACCCCGGACGACACCATCGTGGTGGCGGGCGTGGGCCAGCACCAGATGTGGGCGTCGCAGTACTGGAAGTTCGACAACCCCAACACGTGGGTCAACTCCGGTGGCGCCGGCACGATGGGCTTCGCCGTGCCCGCCGCGATCGGGGCCAAGGTGGGCCGTCCCGACAAGATGGTGTGGGCCATCGACGGCGACGGGTGCTTCCAGATGACCGCCCAGGAGCTCGTGACGGCCTCGGCCGAGCGCATCCCCATCAAGGTGGCCATCCTCAACAACGCCTACCTGGGCATGGTGCGCCAGTGGCAGGAGCTGTTCTACGCGGAGCGGTACTCCGAGGTCTACCTGTCGCCCGACCTCCCGGACTACGTGAAGTGGGCCGAGGCCATGGGCTGCGTCGGGCTCAGGGTGGAGTCCGCGGAGGAGGTGGCACCCGCCATCGAGAAGGCGAACGGGGTCGACGACCGTCCCGTCGTCATCGACTTCCGGACCGACGCCTTCGAGAAGGTGTATCCCATGGTTCCCGCCGGTGCCTCCAACGACGACATCATCGTGGGGCCGTCGGGCGGAGAGGGGGGACGGTGAGCCCGCCCGCCGGCAGCCACATCCCCGCCGCGGTCCCCGCCGCCGTCCCCTCGCCCGTCCCTGCGCCCTCGTCGTCGTCGGCCGCCACCGCACCCGGGCACCACATCGTCACGGCGCTCGTCGAGAACAAGTCCGGCGTCCTCGCCCGCGTCGCCTCGCTGTTCAGCCGGCGGGGGTTCAACATCTTCTCGTTGGCCGTGGCACCGACCGACAACCCCCGCTTCAGCCGCATCACCATCGTGGTGGACGTGGAGTCCGCGCCCCTCGAGCAGATCATGAAGCAGCTCGACAAACTCGTGAACGTCGTCTCGATCACCGAGCTCGCCCCTGACGAAGCAGTCGAGCGGGAAATGCTCCTGGTCACCATCGCTTCCGGTGCGGGCGCCGCGGCGGGCGCTGCCGGCGGTTCGGGCGGAGAGCAGGTGACCGAGCTCGTCCGGTCGTTCGATGCCACCATCGTCGACCGGAGCCCGGAGCAGATGACCGTCATGCTGGCCGGGACTCCGAGCCGTATCGACGACTTCGAGAACCTCGTCAGGCCCTTCGGCATCACCGAGCTCCAGCGGACGGGCCTGGTCGCCCTGCCTAAGCTGTCGCCCGGTGCCACCTCCGCGAACGGCGCCGACCAATGAACCGCACCACCTCGACGAACCGCACCACCTCATGAACCGCACCACCCCGATGAACCGCACCCCCTCGATGAACCGCACCACCTCGATGAACCGCACCACCTCGATGAACCGCACCACCGAGGATCTCCAGGGAGAGGCAGGCTGAGATGGCCAAGCTGTACTACGAGTCCGACGCCGACGCGAGCTTGATCCAGGGCCGCAAGGTGGCCGTGATCGGCTACGGGTCCCAGGGCCACGCCCACGCGCTGAACCTGGCCGAGTCGGGCGTGGACGTCCGCGTCGGGCTGCGTGAGGGGTCGAAGTCCAAGACCAAGGCGGAGGAGGCCGGGCTGCGGGTCCTGCCCGTGGCCGAGGCCGCCGCGGAGGCCGACCTCATCATGATGCTCCTGCCCGACACCGAACAGGCGTCGGTCTACGAGAGCGATGTCGCGCCGTCGATGCGCGAGGGCGACGCCCTGTTCTTCGCGCACGGGTTCAACATCCGCTTCGAGCAGATCGTCCCGCCGCCGGGGGTCGACGTCGCCATGGTGGCGCCCAAGGGACCCGGGCACCTGGTGCGCCGCACCTACACCGAGGGAGGGGGCGTCCCCTCGCTCGTGGCCGTGGCCCAGGACGCCTCGGGCAAGGCGCATGACCTGGCGCTGTCGTACGCCTACGCCCTCGGTGCCACCCGGGCCGGGGTGCTCGACACCACCTTCGAGGAGGAGACCGAGACCGACCTCTTCGGCGAGCAGGTGGTGCTGTGCGGAGGGCTGACGGCCCTGGTCCAGGCCGGCTACGAGACCTTGGTCGGGGCCGGGTACCAGCCCGAGTCGGCGTACTTCGAGTGCCTCCACGAGCTCAAGCTCATCGTCGACCTCATGTACGAAGAGGGCATCGCCGGGATGCGCTACTCCATCTCCGACACCGCCGAGTACGGCGACGTCACGCGTGGCCCGCGCATCATCGACGACCACGTCCGTGCCGCCATGGCGCAGATCCTCGACGACATCAAGTCCGGCGCCTTCGCTCAGGAATGGATCGCCGAGAACCGGGCCGGGCGCAAGCGCTTCGAGGCGTTGCGCGCCGCCGGCGCCAACCATCCCATCGAGAAGGTGGGGGCCGAGCTGCGCGCCATGATGCCGTTCATCAGTGCCGGCAAGAAGCGCGTCCAGGACGTGTCGGGCGGCTGAGGGCCCGGGCGTGATGTCCTGGGACGACGTTCCGGCCGGGTCGTCGGGCCTGGAGGGCCTGCCGCTGGCGGAGGTCCGGTCGGCCGCGCTCGAGCGCGCCGCCGCCCTCGGGTGTAGCCACGCCGAGGTCAGGGTGGAACGGATCCGGTCGCAGTTCGTGGCCCTGCGCGACGGTCACGTCGAGACCACCGTCGACGACACCGAGATCGGGATCGGGCTCCACGTCGTGCGCGACGGGTCCTTCGGGTTCGCGGCCACGGTGGAGCTCAACGCCGATGCCGCCGCCCGGCTCGCCGACGATGCCGCCAGCCTGGCGGCGGAGACGTCGTCGGCGCTGGGCACCCGCGTCGAGGTCGCCGAGGAGCCCCCCCACGGCGAGGTGCGGTGGGCGTCGCCCTACGAGGTGGACCCCACCGCGGTGACGTTGGCGGACAAGGTGTCGCTCCTCGAGGACTGGAGCAGCCGGCTCATGGTGTCGGGGACGGTCGACCACGTCTCGGCCCGCGTGCTGGCGGTGGTCGAGGACAAGCACTACGCGGATCTGTCGGGCACGGTGACCACCCAACGGCGCGTCCGGATCTACCCCGTCGTCGAAGCGGTGGCCGTCGACGGCGAGTCGGGGTCCTTCGAGTCGATGCGGACGCTGGCGCCCCCGGTCGGGCGCGGCTGGGAGTACACCGACGGCCAGGGTTGGGACTTCCTCGCCGAGCTCGAGACCATGCCGTCGCTCCTGGCCGAGAAGGTGGCAGCGCCCTCGGTGGAGCCGGGGACCTACGACCTCGTCATCGACCCCTCCAACCTGTGGCTCACCATCCACGAGTCGGTCGGACACGCCACCGAGCTCGACCGGGCCCTCGGCTACGAGGCCGCCTACGCGGGCACGTCCTTCGCCACCTTCGACCAGCTGGGCACGTTGCGATACGGGTCACCGGTCATGCACGTGATCGGGGACCGCACCACGCCGCACGGCCTCGCCTCGGTCGGCTACGACGACGAGGGGGTCGAGGCCCAGAGCTTCGACATCGTGCGGGACGGCGTGCTCGTGGGCTACCAGCTCGACCGGCGCATGGCGGCGGAGAACGGCTTCGACCGGTCCAACGGGTGTGCCTTCGCCGACTCGCCGCTGCACGTGCCCATCCAGCGCATGGCGAACGTCTCGTTGCAGCCCGCGCCGGGGCCCGGGCCAGGGCCGAGCACCGAGGAGCTGTTCTCGGGCGTAGAGCGCGGCATCTACGTGGTGGGCGACAAGAGCTGGTCCATCGACATGCAGCGCTACAACTTCCAGTTCACCGGGCAGCGCTTCTACCGGATCGAGCACGGCCGGCTGGCGGGACAGCTCAAGGACGTCGCCTATCAGGCCCAGACCACGGATTTCTGGGGATCGCTCGAAGCCGTGGGCGGCCGCTCAACCTATGTCCTGGGCGGTGCGTTCAACTGCGGCAAGGGCCAGCCCGGCCAGGTCGCCCCGGTCAGCCACGGGTGTCCCAGCGCGTTGTTCCGGGAGATCAACATCCTGAACGCGCGCGCCGAGGCGTCGCGGTGAGCGCCGGCGATCGGCTCCTCAGCTCTCCACAAGAGGTCATCGAGCGGGCCCTGGCGGCGAGCCGCGCCGAGGGCTGTGCCGTGATCGTGGAAGAGGTGAGCCAGGCCGAGGTGCGCTTCGCCAACAACACCACCACCACCAACGGCGTGCGGCGTGACCGCCGGGTGGCCGTGGTGAGCTTCCGGGCCGCCGGGAGCGACGGGAGCCCCGGGTTCGCCCGGCTGGCGGTGGGCGTGGCCAGTGGAAGCGGTGAGGTCGAGGTGACCGAACTGGTCCGGGCCAGCGAGATGGAGGCGAGCGGCGCCTCTCCGGCCGACGACGCCGCCCCCCTGATCGAGCCGGGCGAACACGACGCGACCGAATTCGACGAGCCGCCTTTGTCCACGTCCCCGGCCGTCCTCGGCGGGGTCATCTCGGGACTGGGTGAGGCCTTTGCCCGGGCCCGATCGGCCGGCAACCGGCTGGCGGGTTTCGCCACCCACGGGGTCGAGACCGTCTATCTCGGGACCAGCACCGGGATCCGGCTCCGCCACGTCCAGCCCGCCGGCACCATGGAGCTCGTCGCCCGCAGCGCGGACGGGACCCGCTCGGTGTGGTCGGGGGCGGGCACCTCGACCTTCGAGGACATCGACGTGCACGCCTTCGAGTCCCGCCTCGACCGCCGCCTGGCCTGGGCGCAACGCAAGATCGAGCTCCCCGCCGGCCGCTACGAGGTGCTCCTGCCCCCCGACGCCGCCGCCGACCTCATGGTGGCCATGTCGCAGTCCATGTCGGGTCGAGACGCCGAGGAGGGTCGCAGCCCCTTCTCGGCTCCGGGGGGAGGCACCAGGGTCGGTGAACAGCTGTGCCCGCTGCCCTTCGATCTGCGCGGCGACCCGGCCGAGCCCGGGCTCGAGTCGAGCCCGTTCCTCGTGACCGGCGCGTCGGGGACCGACGTGTCGGTGTTCGACAACGGGCTCCCCGTCAGCGCCACGAACTGGGTCGAGAAGGGCCGGTTGCGCCGCCTGGAGTACCACCGTGCCGGCGCGGCGCGCTCGGGGGTCGAGCCTTCACCGCCGGTCGGCAACCTCGTGCTCGGCCTGCCCGGCGCCACGGCGTCGCTCGACGACATGATCGCCGGCACCGAACGGGGGTTGCTCCTCACGTGCCTGTGGTACATCCGGGAGGTCGACCCCGTGACGCTCCTGCTCACGGGTCTCACCCGCGACGGCGTCTACCTCGTCGAGCACGGTGAGGTCGTGGGCGCGGTGAACAACTTCCGGTTCAACGAGAGCCCCCTCGACGTCCTGGCACGTGCCACCCAGTCGGGTGCCACCGAGCGGGCCCTGTCGCGCGAATGGGGCGAGTGGATGAACCGCACCGCCATGCCCCCCCTCCGGGTGGCGGACTTCAACATGAGCTCGGTGAGCCCGGCCACCTGATCGCAGGAGCTCCATGGGCGCGATGGGCGCGATGGGCGCGATGGGTCGCGATAGTCGCGAGGGGTCGCGATAGTCGCAGCCGAACGCCATGGGTCGCGATGGTCGCGGCCGAACGCCATGGGCTCCCCACACGGCGTGGACGTCCCATCAGCGCCCGAGTGTCAAGAAGCGAGGGCCCCCACCACGTGGTTGATGCACGCGCACAGGGCGGCGACGTCCTCGGGATCGATGGCCGGGAACATGGCGATGCGCAGCTGGTTGCGGCCGAGCTTCCGGTACGGCTCGGTGTCGACGATGCCGTTGGCGCGCAGCACCTTGGCGACCGCAGCCGCATCGACGGCGTCCACGAGGTCGACGGTGCCCACGACATGGCTGCGCTCGGAGGGCTTGCCCACGAACGGCATGGCGAAGTCCGACTGCTCGGCCCAGGTGTAGAGGATCTCGGCGGAGCGGTCGCAGCGCCCCGCGGCCCAGTCGAGGCCACCACCGGCCAGCATCCACTCGACCTGCTCGGCAAACAGCAGCAGCGTCGCCAGCGCCGGGGTGTTGTAGGTCTGGTCCTTGGTGGAATTGTCGATGGCGATGGCGAGGTCGAGGAACGCCGGGACCCAGCGCCGGTCGCCGACGTTGATGCCGGCGTTGCCTCCGTTGCCTCCGCCGGAGATGCGGGCCACCCGGTCGAGCGCCGCCGGCGAGAGCAGCGCGACCCACAGGCCACCGTCGGACGCGAAGCACTTCTGCGGGGCGAAGTAGTAGGCGTCGAACTGGCTGGGATCGACCCGCAGGCCCCCCGCCGCCGACGTGCCGTCCACGGCGACGAGCTGCCCGGGCGTAGCCGTGGCGGCCGGGCGCAGGATCTCCATGGCGACGCCGGTCGAGGTCTCGTTGTGGGTGAGCGCGTAGAGGTCGACGTCTTCCTCGGCCACGGCGTCGGGATGGGTTCCCGGTGCGGACTCGATGACGTGGGGGTCTTCGAGATGCGGCGCCGCTTTGGCCGCGGCCGCGAACTTGGACGAGAACTCGCCGAAGGAGAGGTGCTGGCTCCGACGCTCGATGAGGCAGAAGGTGGCGACGTCCCAGAAGCACGTGGTCCCGCCGTTGCCGAGGACCACCTCGTAGCCGTCGGGCAGGGAGAAGAGCTCACGCAACCCGCTGCGCAGGCGGCCCACCACCGACTTGACGGTGTTCTGGCGGTGGCTGGTGCCGAGATAGGTCGACCCCGTCGCAACGAGCGCCGCCACCTGCTCGGGGCGGACCTTCGAAGGGCCGCTCCCGAAGCGCCCATCGGACGGCTTCAGGGCGTCGGGGATGCGGATGTCGGGCGTGTTCGAGGTGTTCGTCACGTGTGCAAGCATGGCAGCCATGGCGTCCCCCCGAGAAACCGCCACCGGCACGCCCACCGGCACCGCCACCCCGACCGGCACCGCCACCCGCTCGCGCATCTCGGCCCGGGTGGCGGCGGTGACGCCGTCGGCCACCCTGGCCGTCGACGCCAAGGCGAAGGCGCTGGCCGCGGCCGGAGCCGATGTGATCGGGTTCGGGGCCGGTGAGCCGGACTTCCCCACGCCCGCGCACATCGTGGAGGCGGCCGTCGCCGCCTGTTTCGACCCCGTCAACCACCACTACACCCCCACCGCCGGGATCGCCCCGCTGCGCGAGGCCATCTCGGCCAAGACGGCGCGTGACTCGGGCTACGAGGTCGCCGCGTCGCAGGTGCTCGTCACCAACGGCGCCAAACAAGCGGTCTATGAGGCGTTCGCGACTGTGCTGGACCCGGGCGATGAAGTTCTCGTGCCGGCCCCGTACTGGACGACGTACCCAGAAGCGATCGCCCTGGCCGGCGGCGTGCCCGTCACGGTCCCGACCACCGAGTCCACCGGTTTCCATCTGACCGTTGAGGCGCTCGAGGCGGCGGTAACCCCGGCCACGAAGGTCCTGCTGTTCGTGTCCCCCAACAACCCCACCGGTGCGGTCAGCACGCCCGATGAGGTGGCCCGTATCGGGCAGTGGGTCGCAGATCGCGGGCTGTGGGTGGTGACAGACGAGATCTACGAGCATCTCGTCTACGGCACCAACACCTTCCGTTCCATGCCGGTGGCGGTGCCCGAGCTCGCCGGCCGCTGCATCGTGATCAACGGCGTGGCCAAGACCTACGCCATGACCGGATGGCGTGTCGGCTGGCTCATCGGCCCCCCCGACGTCGTGTCGGCCGCGTCCAACCTGCAGTCGCACGCCACCTCGAACGTCTCCAACGTGTCCCAGCGCGCCGCGCTCGCCGCCCTCGAGGGCGACCTGGTCGCGGTGGGGGAGATGCGCGCCGCCTTCGACCGACGACGCCAGATCATCCACCAGATGCTCAACGACTGCTACGGCGTCACGTGCGTCGAGCCGGAAGGCGCGTTCTACGCCTTCCCGTCCGTGCAGGGACTGCTGGGCCGCCGCCTGGCGGGGCGCCTCGTGTCGTCGTCGGCCGACGTGGCCGCGATCGCCATCGAGGAGGTCCAGGTGGCCGTGGTCCCCGGCGAGGCCTTCGGCGCCGAGGGATACCTGCGCCTGTCCTACGCACTGGGCGACGACGCCATCGTCGAGGGCGTCACGCGTCTCGGCAAGCTCTTCGCCACCGCCGAGTAGCGCAGAGCCGAGCCGAGTAGGGAAGCCGGGAAGCCGGGAAGAGCCGAGTAGGGACGACGAGCCATATGGCACGGGTACTCATCACAGAAAAGCTCGCCGAGCGCGGGCTCAAGGCGCTGGTCGATGCCGGCCACCAGGCCGATGTCCAGCTCGACCTCGATCCGGAGTCGCTTCTCGCTGCCATCGTCGGCGCCGATGCGCTGATCGTCCGTTCGGCCACCCAGGTCACGGCCGAGGTCCTCGGAGCAGGCACGGACCTCGCCGTGGTGGGGCGGGCCGGGATCGGCCTCGACAACGTGGACGTCGAGGCGGCCACGCGCCGCGGCGTGATGGTGGTGAACGCCCCCGAGTCGAACGTGCTCTCTGCGGCCGAGCACGCCATGGCGCTGCTCCTGGCGCAGGCGCGCAACATCCCCCAAGCCCACGCGGCGTTGATGGCGGGAAAGTGGGAGCGCTCGAAGTGGGAGGGCGTCGAGCTGCACGGCAAGACGCTCGGAGTCGTCGGGCTCGGCCGCATCGGCGCGCTCGTGTCGCAGCGGGCGCTCGCCTTCGGGATGCGCCTGTGTGCGTACGACCCCTACGTCTCACCCGACCGGGCTCGTCACATGGGCGTCGAGATGCTCTCTCTCGACGAGCTCGTGGCCGTGTCCGACTTTCTCACGATCCATCTCCCCAAGACGGCGGAGACCACGGGGCTCATCGGCGCCGAGCTGCTCGCCAAGGCGAAGCCCGGCATCCGCATCGTCAACGCGGCGCGGGGCGGGATCGTCGACGAGGAGGCTCTCTCCGACGCGCTGCGCTCGGGTCGGGTCGGGGGCGCCGCCTTCGACGTCTTTGCCACCGAGCCGTGCATCGATTCACCGCTGTTCGCGTTCTCGACGGTGGTGGCGACCCCCCACCTCGGCGCGTCCACGGCCGAGGCGCAGGACAAGGCAGGTGTGACCATCGCCGAGCAGGTCAACCTGGCACTCGCCGGCGACTTCGTGCCCTTCGCCGTGAACGTCGCCGCTTCCGAGGTGTCAGAGACCGTCCGTCCCTATCTCCGCCTGGCCGAACAACTGGGCCGGTGCTTCGCGTGCCTCAACGACGGCCTCCCCGAGCGCCTCGAGGTGGAATACCAAGGCGGGCTGGCCGGCTCCAACACCTCGATCCTGACGCTGGCTGTGCTCAAGGGCATCTTCTCGGCCGGCACGGAGGAGCCCGTCTCGTACGTGAACGCGCCCCAGTTGGCCGCGGAGCGGGGGCTCGAGGTGCGCGAAGCGTCCACCGCCACGGCACGCGACTACGTCAACCTGATCACCCTGCGCTCGCCCGAGCACTCGATCGCCGGGACGCTGACCGGCACCCGGTCCGAGGCCCGTATCGTGCTCGTCGACGACCACACGGTGGAGGTTCCTCCTGCCGAGCACATGCTCATCGTGCGCAACGACGATCGTCCCGGGATGATCGGCATCGTGGGCGTGGCCTTGGGGGAGGCCGAGGTGTCGATCTCCTCCATGGACGTCGACCCTTCTCGCACCGAGGGCACCGCGCTCATGGTCCTCTCCACCGACCGCGCCATACCCGACGATGCCTTCGCCAGGCTGCGGGCGACCGACGGCATCCTGGACATCCACCGCATCACCTGCGTCTGAGCACATCCTCCTCGCGTCTCGTCGCATGACGTGTGCGTCTGAGTCTTGACCTGCGTCTGAGCGCATCACCTGCGACTGAGCTCATGACCTGCACCTGACGGGGCCTGAAGGCGGCCCGAAGCTCGACTTCCGGGCATGGCCGGTTACCCTTTCTGGCATCGACGACCACCGCGACCAGGCCCGGAATGTCGACCGTGAGGTTCTCGACGCGGCACGCGGAGGAGACCGCAACGCTCTCGAGACCCTGGTGACAGCGCACTACGACCGTGTCCACGCGCTGTGCCGGCGGATGCTCGGCAACGACACCGACGCTCTGGACGCCACGCAGGACACCCTCGTCGCCGCACTCAGAGCCCTCGGCCGGTTCGACGGGCGCAGCTCGTTCGGCACCTGGATCTATCGCATCGCCACCAACACGTGCGTCGACGAGATGCGGCGGCGGCGGCGCCGTCCCATGACGGGCATGGCCGCGGACGTCGCCGAGGTCGCCGACGACATCTCCTACGGGTCGTTGGGCGCGCCCGGCCTCTTCGTCGTTCCGACGCAAAGAGGAACCGACCCGATGGAGGCGTCCAACGATGGTGGCAGAACCTGGGACGGCTCCGGGCGCGCCGGGAGCTCGAGCGACCCCGGATCGGCGCGAGTGGGCGGCGGGAAAGACGCCAGGGCCTTCAGAGGCAACGACGGGACCGGCATCGGCCTTGACCCGGCCAACGTCGTGGCAGCCCGGGTGGATGTCGATGTCGCCCTCGCTTCTCTCCCGGTCGAGTTCCGCACCGCCGTCGTGCTCCGTGACGTCTGCGATCTCCCGTACGACGAGATCGCCGAGATCCTGGGAGTGCCGGTGGGGACGGTGCGTTCGCGCATCGCCCGGGCCCGAACGGCATTGGCGGCCACCTGGCATGGCGAAGAGACCGGGCCCGGCGCGCCTTCTGCACGACCGGTACGAGGCCGGTCCGGGAACCGTTCTGACTCGCCGGGCGTCAGAGCAACTGAGAACGCCCGGATACAGGCAACCGATGTCCCGCGCCCACCGGAGTATCAGCGTGGTCCCGATCGACAAGGTCGTCCGGGTCCGCCCAAGGAGAGATCTCAGGAGGAAGAGCGCACCCAATGACCGAAGGGCACCTGACCGACGAGCAGTTGTCGTCGCATCTCGACGAGGACGCGGCGATCGACGTCCACGAGACAGCGGCGTCGTCGAATCGCGAGCATCTTGCCGGCTGTGCCCCGTGTCGCCAGCGCTTGGCCACCCTCGGCGCGGTACGTGATCGCCTGGGGATGCCGGTACCACCTTTGAGCGCGGAATTGCGTGCCGCATCGATCGCGACCGTGTTGCGTAGGGCGGGGGCGGACACTCCGAACGCCGATGCCTCGGTCGCTGCCGCCGCTGTCGACGTCGGCGCGACTGGTGCCGGCGCGACTGGTGCCGACGGGACTGGTGCCGGCGGGACTGGTGCCGGCGGGACTGGTATCGACACCTCCGCACGGGGTCCCGGTGCGCACAGGGAGCCGATACGGATCCCCCGCCGGCGTCCACAGGTGCTCGTGGGAGCAGCGGCGGCGGCCTTGGTCCTGGTGGCATTGGTCAGCATCCCGCTCGCTCTTTCTGGACAGAGCACTTCTTCGAGCACGGCTTCGGCTCCGAATGCCGCAGCCAAGTCGATTCCCGGACCAGGTGGAACGGACCACCGTGCCGGCGCATCGGGTGCGAAGAGCTTCTCGGCGAATGCCACCGCTACCGTTCCGGGACTGGGAAACGTCAGCTCTCTCGACGTCTTGCGATCGCGAGTCGCGAGCGTTGTCTCCGAGCGTTCTCCCACGGCCGCGCCCGCCCCCCAGAGAGTCTCAAACTCTGCGTCGGCCCCGAGTGCAAACAGCGCCACCAACGCAACCAGCGCCACCAGCGCCGCGGGTGAAGCATCGGAGGGCGAAGGCCTCTACAAGGTCGAGCCAGGACAGGGGACGCCGAGCCAGTTCGAACGCTGCCTTTCATCCGCGATGCACGCCGCCGGCCATGCAAGAACCTTGAAGTTTCTCGCTGTCGCCTCGTTCAGAGGTACTCCGGCGCTCGTCTACCTCTTCTCGCCGAGCTCCGGCGGCTCGTCGACGGCCCAGGCGGCGCAATCCGCGGTGGTGGCGACGGCACGCGATGGCTGCAAGGTGTTCGGCACGACATACCTGTCACTCGGCGGCGGGGGATAACGGGCTCGCGCCCAGGATCAGGCCGGATTGATCGCGTGCCGACGGCGCCGGACGATCCGTGTGCCCGCCAGCCAGATCAGTGAGAGGAGCACGAGGACAGGGAGGGCCCAACCTCCACCGACAGCGAGACCATCCAGGACGGCCAAGGAATTGTGGCGGAGATAACGCCACGCGACCGTTGCGGCGTTGGCATTGGGCCGGACCGGTGGTGACGTCACCAGGGGAGCTCCGGGGGCGGAGAGGTTCATCGTAATGGTGGCCAGAGCGGCCGAGTTCTCCAGCACGGCCTGCTGGTTCTGCAATTGCTGGAGCTGCTCCTCCACCGGGAACAGCTGGTTCTGGATCTGGAGAAACGTGTTGATGTCGGTGGCCTGGGCGAGCTTTCCCTGCAGCAGGTTGACCTCGTCTTGCAATATCGCAATGGACGCGGCGTTTGTGGAGACCTGGTTGGTGACGTCTTTTCCCTGGATCACTTGATTCGTCACCTTGCCGTATCCGGACAACGTGGCCATGGCCTGACTGAAGTCTGCGTCCAGGATGTGGACGACGATGCTGCCCGTCACAGGAGCGGTGCGAGCCGTTCCCCCTCCCATCGACGAGCTCTCGACGTATCCACCGTCGGTGGCGGCCAAATTGGCGATGCTGGTCAATGTCGAGCTGAGCATGTTCTTTTCGACCCGCAGGTTGATGGTGGCCGTCCGCACGATCTGTGGTGCGATGGCGAAGACCGGCACACGCGGGAGCGCTCCACCATTGTTCGAACTGGGCGAACTGGGCGAACTGGGCGAACTGGGCGAACTGCGCGAACTGAGCGAACTGGGCGAACTGGGCGAACTGGCGCCGCCGCCGGCAGAGGACGACCCGACCGTGGGCGTGGACTCGAGCCCTTGGCGG
>Ga0182024_10017077_pt1 | contig 13680 bp, 11 predicted proteins | sample P32metaG_FD_120480 | JGI IMG/M metagenome (GOLD analysis project Ga0182024, IMG submission 120480) | Permafrost microbial communities from Stordalen Mire, Sweden - P3-2 metaG (Illumina Assembly) | ecosystem: Environmental > Terrestrial > Soil > Wetlands > Permafrost | place: Sweden: Stordalen... | reverse complement strand
TCGAAACCGCGTCTCCTCTAGCGAGGCGTTTGAATGGCTTGAGCCGGATGAAGGGAAACTTTCAAGTCCGGTTCTGAGAGGGCCGGGCAGCCGCGAGGCTGCCTGGCTACTCGGTCCCAGGCATTGGTGGTGTGGGGACTTACACCCCACTAGATTCACAGCCTTGTCGGCTGCTCCAGTGTAAGGCGATTTAACAACAACCACAACAATCACTCGCCCGCACCGATGGAATGCAACGAGCGCATCTCGCGCAAACTGGCGCCATCGCGATACTCGGCCAGATTCAACGAACCGCTATCCTCACCGCTGATTCCGAAGATAATCCCGGTTTTCCTGCCGCCGAGATCAACTACGTTTAGCAGGTCGGGAAGTACGCTCGCAAGCCCTGCGTACGGAGACGTGCGTTCTTCCAACGCCAATATGTGCAGCGTTGGCGAGGGCGCAATCCAGGCTCCGAGGGCATACACAGTTTTCCAGCTTTCGGTTTGTTCCTCTCCCGAAGTCCACGCCGCTCTGGCGTAGTATCTCAGCGTGCTGTCAGCCAGACGAAATGCTTGGACCACAAATGTTGGCGACATGTTCTCCGCGAGTTGCTCCGTCTCGGTCGCTTTACTCTTCACGCGCGATTCGAGAAGCGCCAGGATTTGTTGCTGAATGCCGAAACGGACCGGCTCACTTTGAAGACCGGGGTAAACCGCATCTGGATTGAGCTCGGCTTTTGACTGGGTAGCGGGTCGTTCCCGGTGGGGTTTCAAAACAAAGATATTCTTGCTCAGGTACGGTATGTCGTCCTCGTTAAGCGTGGCCAACGCACCGATGAGAGAATCGTTGCCCACTTCCTCGTCCATCTCGCTACCGATCAGCGTGGTTAATGTGACCGTCGCAATTTTGCCGTAATCCAAGAGCAAGTCGTATCGATCGCCGATGGCGAAGCGTTCTGCGCTAGGGCCTTTCTGAAACTGAGCAATGTAGCTTGCCGGGAGCTGAACTGGATCGAAGAAGCGTTCAGCTATCGCCCGAGCAAGCTTGTATGGCGAGGATGGCATTGTGCCCTTAAACTTCACACCCTGAAAGTAAACTATAATCCGATTCCCGTCGTATCTTCCGGCTAACCAAAACCGCTCGGCCTCCGTCTGCGTGGGAGTTGCATGGCAGAGCATAGCGTTGATTCCAACCGCCAGAAGGACCAATTGCTTCAGAAAAGAATTAAGCTGACAAAGGGAGCCTCTCATTGCAACATTGTTCGACCGTTTATTCGCTTTCCAGTAGGTCACCGACGTAATTAGGCTATAACGCAAATTATCTTGACATCGACTTTCAGTCCCGGTGCGCTATTCTCCGCAACGCCGCTTGTGCCACGCCGTCGCCTGCTCGTAGGCGTGAGCCAACTGCAAGACCAGATCCTCCCGCCAGTGCGGCCCTGCGATCTGCAGGCTGATGGGCAGCCCGCTCCGGGTGAATCCGCAAGGTACGGAGATCGCGGGCAGCCCCCACACGTTGAACGGGCGCGTGTTGCGCAGGAGTCTAAGTTCCACCGGACGCAGCGCCTCCGGATCGGATTTCAACTCAGCAATCGCCGGAGCCGGGATCGGCATGGTCGGTGTCACCAACACATCCACATCGGTAAAGACTTGGCCAATGCTGCGGCGGGCTTCGTCCAACTCGCGGCGGCGCTGGATGTACTCGGCCGCCGAAGTCTTTTCTCCCGACCGGATGCGCCGCACCGTTTCAGGCTGGTACAACTCCGGAGTCTTCGTGACGTTCTCGGCGTGATACGCGTACGACTCAGCCGCCTGCAGCGTGCGGTCGATTGGCACGTCCAATTGCACGTCTTTTATCTCGGCGACGAGAGTTGCGATTCCGCGCAGGGCGTGCTCCATCGCCGAGGCCACTTCCGAATCGAGATCGTCGAAGAAATAAGCACGAGGCACGCCCACGCGCAAAGACTTCGCCCCCTCGCGCAGCGCAGAGACATAATCCGCAACGGGAACATCCGCCGTAGTGATGTCGGCCGCATCGTATCCCGCAATCGCCTGCAGCACGATCGCCGCGTCCGACACCGTCGCGGCCAAAGGTCCAACATGGTCGAGCGACGGCGAAAGCGGAATCACTCCCCGGCTCGACACGCGCCCATAAGTCGGCTTCAGGCCCACGCAGCCGCAGAGCGCCGCCGGTTCGCGAATCGAGCCCGCCGTGTCGGTTCCAATCGCGGCGTAAGCAAGCCCCGCGACCACCGCAGCCGCCGACCCCCCGGACGATCCCCCCGCAATCCGGCCAAGGTTCCACGGATTGTGAACATCGGCAAAGTGGCTGACCAGCGAACTTCCGCCGTAGGCGAACTCATGCAGATTATTCTTCCCGACAACGACCGCACCCGCCTGCCGCAGGCGGCGAACCACTTCCGCATCCCGATCCGGAACGCGGTCCTTATATAGCGCGCTGGCCGCAGTGGTACGAACGCCCGCCGTGTCGATGAGATCCTTGAGCGCCACCGGCACGCCATGCAGCGGTCCGCGCCACTCTCCGCGCAGAATCTCAGATTCCGCCCTTCGCGCCTCAGCCAGGGCAGACTCACCCATGACAGTGATGAACGCGTTGAGCGCGGGGTTCAGCCTCTCGATGCGCCCCAGGCAATCCTGTGTAATCTCAACCGGAGAGACCTTCCGCCGCCGCAAGCGCTGTGAAAGCTCAGAAATAGTTGTGAATGCAGTCATCGTCGGGCCGAGCCCATTGTAAAGGCCGGGCGCGCTTCCCCCTGTGCTCCCCTGTGCTCTCTGTGGTTATGATTTTGTTCAAACCCATCCCGCCTCCCGATCATCCAAAAGTCCTATAATCATCGCAGTCGGGGGCCAGAGACAAATGCCAGAGATGACGATCGCGCCGGTTGCAACGCACGGTTTCTTCGTGGATGGCCGGTGGCAAGAAGACGGCGACATCGTCGAGATTCGCGCACCTTACGACGGTAGCGTGATCGCCCGCGTGGTGCAGGGCCGGCATGAGCATGCGGAGGCCGCCATTGCCGCCGCAGTCAAGGCTTTCGGCACCACGCGACGCCTGCCCGCATTTGAGCGCCAACGAGTTCTCCGTCGAATCTCCGCCTCCATACTCGAGCGCAAGGAAGAATTTGCCCGCACCCTCGCGCAAGAGGCCGGAAAACCCATCAAGGCTGCCCGCACCGAAGTGGAGCGCGCCATTTTTACTTTCAACGTGGCCGCGGAAGAAAGCACCCGCATCTACGGCGAATTTCTTCCCCTCGACTGGCAGGAATTCACTGCTGGCCGCTGGGGCATCGTGCGCCGCTTTCCGCTCGGACCGATCGCCGGCATAACGCCGTTTAATTTTCCCATTAACCTCGTAGCCCACAAAGTCGCCCCCGCAATCGCCGCCGGTTGCTCCATGGTCCTGAAGCCCGCGCCCCAGACGCCGCTCTGCTCGCTGCTTCTCGCCGAGTGCGTGCAACAGGCAGGCTGGCCCGATGGTGGACTCAACGTGCTCCCGCTGTCGAATGAAGATGCCGGACTTCTGGTCACCGATAATCGCATCAAGCTCATCACGTTCACCGGCAGCGTGCCCGTGGGCTGGGACATCAAGCGGCGCGCCGGAAAAAAGAAAGTCGTCCTCGAACTGGGCGGCAACGCGGCCGTCATCGTGCACAGCGACGCCGACCTCGGCTACGCCGCCGAACGCTGCGTCAGCGGGGGCTTCGGCTAAGCCGGCCAGACTTGCATTTCGGTGCAGCGCATTCTGGTGGAGCACTCGGTCTATGGAAAATTCACCGATCTCTTCGTCGAGGGCGTAAAGAAGTTGAAGACGGGTGATCCGCTGGATGAGTCGACCGACGTCGGCCCGCTCATCCGCGAGAGCGATGCGATCCGAACTATAACCTGGATCGACGAAGCCGTAAGGGCCGGCGCGCGCCTGCTCTGCGGCGGCGGCGGCCGCAAGAATCTCGTCGTCGAACCCACGGTGCTCACCGGTACCAAACCCGAGATGAAAGTGAACTGCCAGGAAGTCTTCGGTCCCGTGGTGACGGTTGAGCCCTACAAAGATTTCGATCAGGCCCTGCGCCAAGTCAACAACTCAGCATATGGCATGCAGGCCGGCGTGTTCACTCGCGACGCCAAGTTGATGTTCCAGGCCTACGAAGAACTGGAAGTCGGCAGCGTGATCGCCGGAGACGTTCCTTCGTTCCGCATCGATCAAATGCCCTACGGCGGCGTCAAAGATTCCGGCCTGGGCCGCGAAGGCCTGCGCTATGCCATCGAAGAGATGACCGAGCCCAAACTCATGGTCATGAATCTGCGTTAGCACGGGACAAGAGAGAGTCCAGAAGGTTTTGTCCGTACGATCGCGCACCCAACCCAACATTTGTTTGAGACGTTCAATTGGGAACTTTTTCTTTTGTGGAAACCCAATAAACCGCGACAAACTCCGGCGAACTATTTATAATTTCTGGTTTCGCAAACGACTCAGAAAACCCGTGGATGGTTTTCTTTTCGCCGTACCGAATCAGTGATCAACCGATAGCGGACGATCCGCCGGGTCTCTTAAGCAGGTCTCATAAGGGAATGTCGCAGATCTTTCATCGCAGTACGAATACTTTGTCTCGCGCCACCATCTTTGGCGCGGTCTTTGTAGTTGCAGCACTCGGCTGGATGGCGATGGAGATTCAGCGTTCGCCCTATGTTACCTACGCTGGCGTGCGCAAACCGCAGCCCGTCCCGTTCAGCCATCAGCACCACGTTACCGGCCTCGGCATTGACTGCCGCTATTGCCACACCTCGGTTGAGACTTCAAGTTTTGCCGGCATTCCTCCGACCAAGACGTGCATGAACTGCCACTCCCAGATCTGGACCAACGCCAACTTGCTCGAGCCGGTGCGCGCCAGCTACAAGTCCGGCGAGTCGCTCCAGTGGACGCGCGTGAACCAACTCCCCGACTTCGTCTATTTCAATCACAGCATTCATATCAATAAGGGCGTCGGCTGCAACACCTGCCATGGTCCCGTGGACCTGATGCCGCTGATGTATCAGCAGGAGTCGTTGCAAATGGAGTGGTGCCTGGGCTGCCATCGCGCCCCAGAGAACCACCTGCGTCCGCGTGACCAAGTATTCAACATGCGCTACCAGCCGCCGACCGGAGCGACCCCGGTGGTGGTCGACGGCCACAGCTACACGGATCAGGTCGAGTTAGGCACGGCCCTGATCAAAAAATACAACGTACGCAACGTGAAAGACATTACGAATTGCAGCACCTGTCATCGGTAAAGTTAAGAAAGAATGAAGTCAGCCGCGAAGCGGCGAAAGAGTGCAGCCCACGGCGCAAGCTGTGGGTAGAAAGCGAATCTGAAAGAGCCCCGAAGGGGCGGCATGTGAAAGCCCGGCACGGCAGTGCCGGGAGAGATTGAGAGCGCCGATTGAGTCCCGCAGGGACGGCACGGTTCTCGCGTCGCAAAGTTCGGTGACTAAAACCCTAGTCGGCAATAAAAATGGACGAGAAAAACAAACCCAAGCGCGAAGATGTCTGCCCCAGCCAAAAAGGCAAACTGGACTTGAATTCCGTCCGCGCGCGCATCGACCAGGCCACGGCGCACGATGCCGCCGAAAAAACGGGCCCCGAATACTGGCGCAGCCTGGAAGAACTCGCCGGCAGCGACGACTTCCAGCAAGCCCTGCACCGCGAATTTCCCAAAGGCGCGTCCGAATGGGTCGATTCCGTCTCGCGCCGCGGTTTCCTGAAGGTGATGGGCGCATCCCTCGGTCTGGCCGGAATGACCGGATGCGTGCGTCTGCCACTGGAGCCGATCGTTCCTTATGTGCGCCAGCCCGAAAATGTTATTCCCGGCCGCCCCCTGTATTACGCTACGGCGATGACGCTGGGCGGATACGCCAACCCGCTCCTCGTCGAGAGCCATCTCGGCCGTCCGACAAAAATTGAAGGCAACGATCAGCACCCGGCCTCGATGGGCGGCACGGATATTTTTGCGCAAGCCTCGATTCTCGGCTTGTACGATCCGGACCGCTCGCAAAGCGTGATGTCGATGGGCGACCAGCGCTCGTGGCAGGCGTTCCTCAGCGCGATCCGCGGGCCGCTCAGCGCGCAGAAAGCGCTGCAGGGCGCGGGCATTCGCATTTTGACGCCGACTATTTCTTCGCCCACGCTCGCCGATCAACTGCGCAATTTCCTGAAGATTTATCCGCAGGCCAAGTGGCATGTGTACGAGCCTGTCAATCGCGACAACGTGCTCGAAGGCGCGAAGCTGGCCTTCGGCCAGCCAGTTGAGACACGCTACGATTTCTCAAAGGCCGACGTGATCGTTTCTCTAGACGCCGATTTCCTCTACGCGGGATTCCCCGGCAACGTGCGCTACATCCGCGATTTCGCCAAGCGCCGCAATCCGGATGCGCCGATGAATCGGCTGTACGTCATCGAGAGCACGCCGACGACGACGGGATCGAAGGCGGATCATCGCTTTCCGGTGAGAGCGGGCGAGGTTGAGATTTTAGCTAGTACGTTGATATCGATTTTGTGGATTAACGAGCTTATCCCTGTAGCAGGAATCGGCCCTGGAGCGGCGAAAGGTGCCGAATACGGGGCTCTGGTCTCGGCCGCTGCGAAGGACCTGCAGAGTCATCGCGGAACAAGCGTCGTCCTTGTTGGCGACCACCAGCCCCCTGCCCTTCATGCTCTGGCCCACGCGATGAACGCGAAGCTGGGCAACCTCGGTAAGACCGTTTTCTACACCGACCCGGTCGATGCAAACCCGGTCAACCAGATCGAATCCATCAAGGAACTCGTCGCCGACATGCGCGGCGGCAAAGTCGACCTGCTCGTCATTCTCGGCGGTAATCCGGCTTACGATGCGCCCGCCGATCTAAACTTCGCTGACGCCATGACGAACAGCAAAGTTCCTCTCCGCGTGCATCACGGCCTCTATCAGAACGAGACAGCCGAGCTTTGCCAGTGGCACATAAATCAGGCACATGAACTCGAAGCTTGGGGCGATACCCGTGCCCACGACGGAACGGCCAGCATCATTCAGCCCCTGATCGCGCCGCTCTATAACGGTAAGAGCGCGATCGAATTCGTCGCGCTCCTTTCCGGCCAGGCTGACGCCAACGGCTACGATCTCGTGCGCGCCTACTGGCAAAAGCAACACACAGGTGCGGACTTCGAGCAGTTCTGGCGAAAGTCATTGCACGACGGCTGGATCGAAGGCACGACACTCGCGCCGAAGACTCTGAGTGCGAAGTCAGGAGCTATGACCTCTGAGGCGAGTTCGGCCGACGACAAATCCGTCGAGCTCAACATCCGCCGCGACCCCACCATCTACGATGGCCAATTTTCCAACAACGGCTGGCTGCAGGAATTGCCCAAGCCGATGACCAAGCTCACCTGGGACAACGCTGTGCTCATCGGTCCCAAGATGGCGGAGCGGTTGCAGATCAAGACCGAAGATGTCGTCGAGCTTGAGCTGAACGGAAAGAAAGTAACCGGTCCCGTCTGGATTCAAGCCGGCCATCCCGATAACTCCGTCACCATATTCCTCGGCTACGGGCGCAAGCGCGCCGGCCGCGTCGGCACCGCCCAAGGTTTCGACGCCTACGCGCTACGCACCACCGCCGCTCCCTGGATCGCCACCGGCGTGCAAATCCGCAAGACCGGCGACACCTACCCGCTTGCCTCCACCCAAGGTATGCAGAGCATGGACACGCCGGACGGCGGCCATCGTCCGCTGGTCCGCGAAACCACGCTTGAGGAATATCGCAAAGAGCCCAACTTCGCGAAGGAAGAAGAGCCGCCGCCGGAGCTCACGCTCTACAAGCCCTATCCCTACAAAGAAGAAGACTACGCGTGGGGCATGACGATCGATCTGAACTCCTGCGTAGGCTGCAACAACTGCATGCTGGCCTGCCAGTCGGAGAACAACATTGCCGTCGTCGGCAAGGAGCAGACTAAACTCGGCCGCCACATGCACTGGATCCGCGTCGACGCCTACTATCAGGGCGACCGCGACAATCCCCGGGCGTTTTTCCAGCCCGTACCCTGCATGCAGTGCGAGAACGCGCCGTGCGAAGTGGTTTGCCCCGTCGGCGCCACCAATCACACCACGGAAGGCCTGAACGACATGGTCTATAACCGCTGCGTTGGCACGCGCTATTGCTCGAACAACTGTCCTTATAAAGTGCGGCGCTTCAACTTCCTGCTGTTCCAGGACTGGGAGACGCCGCAATACAAGATGATGCGCAATCCCGACGTCAGCGTGCGCAGCCGAGGCGTCATGGAAAAGTGCACCTACTGCGTGCAGCGCATCAGCGAGCGCCGCATCGACGCCGAGCGCGAAGACCGGAAAATCAACGATAACGAACTGGTGACGGCCTGCCAGCAGTCGTGTCCGGCAGGCGCCATCATCTTCGGCAACATCAATGACCCGAACAGCAAGGTTTCGAGTTTGAAAGCGCAAGCGCGCAACTACAGCCTGCTGGGCGAACTAAACACCCGCCCGCGGACCACGTATCTCGCGGAAGTTCGCAACCCGAACCCTGAACTGAAAGAGTAACGGGCGCGTCGTCGCGAGATTTGTTTTGGGAATGACAGTTTTGAAAGGCCGCGCGTTTTGGAAGGCCGGTTAGTCGGCTAATTAGCCCACTAACGAAGGCCGGATTTTGAAAGGGCGCGGCTTCAGTCGCGCCGTTAAGAGTCGATTCGAGTTTGGGCTTTAGCCCTGAGGAAGCAGCAAGCACGCATGGACGAGCAATACAAAATAACGGTCGACGCCGACCGGGCTCCCGTAATCGAGCCGGGCTACACCTTCGGCACGGTCACGGAAAAAATCAGCGCGATCGTGCTGACCCGTCCCGCTTCGAACGGATGGTTCCTCGGCTTCGGCATTGCCTTCATGCTGACGATGATGATGCTCTACGCCATCGGATACCTGGTCCTGAAAGGCGTCGGCATCTGGGGCGTGACCATCCCTATCGGATGGGGCTTCGCCATCGTCAACTTCGTGTGGTGGATCGGCATCGGTCACGCCGGCACTTTGATTTCCGCCATCCTATTGCTGTTGCGCCAGTCGTGGCGCAATTCGATCAACCGTTTCGCGGAAGCCATGACTCTTTTCGCCGTCGCCGCCGCCGGCATCTTCCCCGCGATTCACGTCGGCCGCCCCTGGCTGGCCTACTGGCTGTTCCCATATCCCAGCACCATGGGAGTGTGGCCGCAGTTCCGCAGCCCGCTCATATGGGACGTTTTCGCCGTTTCCACTTACGCCACAATTTCGGCGTTGTTCTGGTTTATGGGCCTGATCCCGGACTTCGCGACCCTCCGCGACCGCTCCGACCATCGGGCGCTCAAAATTGTTTACGGCATGCTCTCGATGGGATGGCGCGGATCGGCGCGCCACTGGCATCGCTACGAGACCGCCTACCTGCTGCTGGCGGGTTTAGCGACGCCGCTCGTGCTCTCGGTTCACACCGTCGTGAGCTTCGATTTCGCCGTCGGTATCGTTCCGGGATGGCACACCACCATCTTCCCGCCTTACTTCGTCGCCGGCGCTATCTATTCCGGATTCGCCATGGTGTTGATGCTCGCCATTCCCATTCGCAAGATCTACGGCCTGGAAGATTTCATCACGGAACGCCACCTGCAAAATTCCGCCAAGGTCATGCTGGCGACGGGCCTGATTGTCGCCTACGGCTACGGTATCGAAGCGTTCATGGGCTGGTACAGCGGCGATCGCTATGACGCGTTTACCTTGTGGAATCGTTTGCACGGTCCCTATGCTATTCCTTACTGGATGCTGCTGCTCTGCAACATCTTTATCCCGCAAGTGCTGTGGATTCGTAAGCTGCGCGCCAGTCCGGTTGCTCTGTTCTTCATCTCCGGCGTCATTCTCGTCGGCATGTGGCTGGAACGTTTCATTATCGTGGTTGTCAGCCTGCAGCGCGATTTCCTGACTTCCTCGTGGGGCATGTACTACCCCACGCGCTGGGACTGGATGACTTATATCGGCACCATCGGTATGTTCCTGGCCGCCATGTTCCTGTTCCTGCGCTTGCTACCGGCGATTTCGATTTTTGAGATGCGCACCCTTCTGCCGGAAGCGGAGGTAAAGGAATAACGCCATGAAGCGCGATCCCATCTACGGCATCATGGCGGAGTTCGACTCGGCCACCGCGTTGGTCGACGCGGCGCGCGCCACCCATCAGGCGGGCTATCAGAAGATCGATGCCTACAGTCCGTTTCCCATCGAAGGCCTGGCGGAAGAAATCGGTTTCCACCGCGACGAAGTTCCCCTCGTCGTGCTGATCGGCGGTATCGTCGGCGGCCTGACTGGCTACCTGATGCAGTACTGGATGTCCGCGGTCGCCTATCCGCTGAACATCGGCGGCAAGCCCCCGCACTCCTGGCCGGCATTCATTGTCATCACGTTTGAGATGACGATTCTTTTCGCCGGAATCTCGGCGGTGTTCGGCATGCTAGCCCTGAACGGCCTGCCCATGCCCTACCACCCGGTATTCAACGTGCCACGTTTTGCGCTCGCGTCCAAAGATCGCTTCTTCCTGATCGTGTTTTCCTCCGACAAGAAGTACGATCCCGCAGGCACGCGCAGATTCCTGGAAACCCTTGACCCGCGCTCGGTCTCGGAGGTGCCCAGTTAACATGCTGCGCTTCCGCAAACTTTGGATGCTCCTGATGGCCGGGTGCCCCATCCTTGCGCGTTCTGTGCGCAAGGGTGGGATTCCGCCACCGCCCGATCCCTGGGGTTTTCTCTGCGTACCCTCGCCGTTTCGATGCGCGAAGCCGCTTTTCGTGGGGACGCTGCTGCTGACAATTGCACTTCTCTCAGCCTGCCGCATCGACATGCACGTCCAGCCCCGCCAGAATCCGCTCTCTCGCAGCGACTTCTTCTCCGACCAGCGCTCGGGGCGTCCGCCCATCGAAGGCACGGTCGCCCGCGGCCAATTGCACGAGGATTCCTATTTCTATACCGGCAAGATCGGCAACAATCCCGGCGATGCGATGCCGTTCCCGGTAACCAAAGAAATTCTGGAGCGCGGTGAGGAGCGCTTCAACATTTTCTGCGCGCCTTGCCATTCGCGATTGGGAGACGGCAATGGTTTTGTTCCTTCTCGTGGATTTTCGAAACAGCCGCCATCGTTCCACATTGCGCGTCTGCAGAAGGCGCCGCTGGGATATTTCTACGATGTCATCACCGAAGGTTTCGGCGTCATGCCCGACTATGCCTCGCAGATCCCGCCGCTGGATCGCTGGGACATCGTGGCCTATGTTCGTGCCTTGCAACTGAGCCAGAATGCGACTATGGCGGATGTGCCCCCCGGACAAAAGATTCCCTCCGAGCCGCTGAAGTTCCGGGAGCCGGGTACAGGTGCGAGCCTGCCGGCCGTCTTGCCCGATAACAATTCGAAACCCGAGGAACAGAAATGAGCACGGCGCCCGTGAACCATCTCGATCTGACCGCCCCCCGAGTGGTGAAGACCATTGGGCAGCGGTCATTGATTGTCGGCGTCGTCTTCGGCATTATCGCGGTGATCCTCGCGTTCTTTCGCCCGGAGCAGTTTTTTCGCGCCTACCTGCTTGGATTCATGTGCTGGCTGGGCGTGGCGCTAGGTTCCATGGCGATCCTCATGATCCGTCATCTGACCGGCGGCGGCTGGGGCATGGTCATCCGGCGCATTCTGGGCGCCGCGATGCGAACGGTGCCGCTGCTGGCGCTCCTGTTTATTCCCGTCATCTTCGGAATACACAGGCTGTACATCTGGGCACAGCCTCTGGATCAGGTTGTCGACAAACATCTGCGCGAGCATCTCGAAAACATCACCAAGACCTATCTCACCACGAACGGATTCATCCTCCGCGCGGTGTTTTATTTCGCCATCTGGAATCTGCTCTCCTTCCTGTTGTCGAAATGGTCGAAGCAAACCGATCGAGCCGGCGCCCCCGATAACACAGGGCGTTTCAAGGCGGTCGCAGGTCCCGGACTAATTCTCTACGGGTTCACGATTTCCTTCGCCGCGATTGACTGGGTCATGTCGCTCGATCCCAGCTGGATTTCCACCATCTTCGGCCTGGTCATTCTGATTGGCGAAGTGCTGTCGGCCATGTGCTTCGCGGTGGTGGTTGAGCGCATTCTGTTCGACTACAAGCCGATGTCGGAAATGTTGAAGCCCGACTTCGTGCACGACCACGGCAAATGGATCCTCACCTTTGTGATGGTCTGGGCCTACTTCAACTACTCGCAGTGGCTCATCATCTGGGCGGGCAACTTGCCCGCGGAGATCACGTATTATCTGCGGCGCTTGAACGGCGGCTGGGGATATGTCGGGCTTTTCATTGTGATCTTCCACTTCGCCGTCCCCTTCGCGCTTTTGCTTTCGCGTCCCTTTAAGCGCAACATTCGCAAGCTGGTTTGGCTGGCAGTGTGGCTGATGTTCATGCGCTATCTGGATTTGTTCTGGATCATCGAGCCGAATTTTTCCAGGACTTTCATCCTGACGCCGGAGGATGTGGTAGTCCCAGTTGCCATCGGCGGCTTCTGGCTGGCCTACTTCTTCCATAACCTCGGCGCGTTGCCGCTGCTGCCTGCCTATGATCCCTCAGCCGGAGAAGTTCTGGAGCCGGCCCATCATCACCAAAACGCATGAGCAACGAAACTCATCCCGTGAAATCGACAGGCAACGGCAGCTACGAGCGCCGCGACATCGGCATCGCGCCTGTTCTGTATTTCCTGGCAGCCCTGGCGCTGTCTGTACTGCTCGTATACCTCGTTGCGGACGGGATGTATTCGTATCTGGAAAAACGGTCTGACGCGCAGCAGGCCCCGATGAGCCCGCTGGTCACGAACGCTCCGAGGGACACCCGCAAACTCTCGGCTGACTACAAGGATTATCTGAAGCAGAACTTCCCCAGCCCACAGCTGGAAATCGACGAGCGCGGTCAGTTGGATAAGATCCGCACAGATGAAGCCCAAACGCTGGGCACCTACGATTGGGTCGACCAGAAGGCCGGCACCGTCCGCATCCCGATTGATCGTGCGATGGACTTGATCGCGCAGCGTGGACTTCCCGTTCGCCCGCAATCAACCGCGGAGGCGCCAGCAGTTCAGCCCTTGAACAATAAAGCGGCGAAGATTCAGTCGGAAGAGACGAAAGGACCCAAGAAGTGAGCGGTCAGAATCACAACTCGAAGTCCGCGGCGCGAATCGTGCTGTCAATCGTGCTGCTGGCGGCCACCGCTTGGGGACAGGCGATGACGAAAGGCATCATGTCCCCTCCGTCCAACGTCCGCCCGCCGTATTTGCAGAACGTTGGCATTGAGCAACATCTCGACGCGCAAGTGCCTCCCGATCTCGCTTTCGTCGATGACACCGGCCGCAACGTGAAACTTGGCGACTACTTCGGCAAGAAGCCGTTGATCCTGAACCTGGTCTACTACAACTGCACTATGCTCTGCGGCGAAGCTCTGGCCGGGCTCACTGGCGCCATGAAGATGGTGAAGTTTGATGTCGGCAACGAATTCGATGTGATCACGGTGAGCTTCAATCCGCAGGAAACGCCCGACATCGCAGCCGCCAAAAAGCAGGACTACCTCAAGCGCTACGGCCGTCCCGGCGCCGCGTACGGCTGGCATTTCCTGACCGGACCCGCCGAGTCGATCAAC
>Ga0182024_10017075_pt1 | contig 13681 bp, 11 predicted proteins | sample P32metaG_FD_120480 | JGI IMG/M metagenome (GOLD analysis project Ga0182024, IMG submission 120480) | Permafrost microbial communities from Stordalen Mire, Sweden - P3-2 metaG (Illumina Assembly) | ecosystem: Environmental > Terrestrial > Soil > Wetlands > Permafrost | place: Sweden: Stordalen... | reverse complement strand
TAAATCAGAAGCGGTTTGCAGAAGCCGAATCTCTGCGTCCACTGCCAAGTGCTTCGTGAGATCTCGTAGCCGACTACGTCGCCCGGCTTGTAGGAAATCCGCTACTTGCACCCCGGGCTGCTAGGGAAGCGTGAGCATCCCGAGCACCCCTATGATTCGAATGTTGTCTCCACGCATCTAACCGACGCCCGAGCGTTCTTGAAACGGATTCCTCGGCGCTACGACTTGATACTGTTTGGGTTGTTGGATTCACATACACAGCTCTCCGACTACTCCAATATGCGTATAGATAATTTTGTTTACACGATGGAGTCATTCAAGGAGGCCCGGGAGCATTTCAACCCCGGCGGTGTCTTATTCGTAAAGTTCGCTGTGGATCGCCCGTGGATGGGCCGCCGCTTCTCAGAGATGTTGCAGCAGACTTTTGGCAAGCCCCCGCTGGTATTCTATGCCGGGTCCAGCTACACCCCCGCGGCAGTTTGCTTTGCAATCTCCTCGTCTGGAGCGATCGACAGCGTCTTGGAGTCGGATGCCCGTTTGTCTGATTTCGTATTCCGCAATCGTTTCGCAATAGAATCTGACGTAGTTCCCGTCACAACGGATGACTGGCCCTACCTCTATCAGCGCGATAGAAGCATACCTCGTACTTATCTTGCTCTCGGAGTTCTTGTTGTTTTGGTGACGCTGGTCCTTTATTCAAGAATTCCAAAACTTGGTCGGCAGACTCCGTCACTTTTCTACTTCAGCATGGGCGCCGGATTCATGCTTCTGGAGACACAGGTGATCAGTCGCTTAGCCTTATATTTCGGCACGACTTGGCAAGTGAACGGAATCGTCATTTCTGTTTTGTTAACTGCGCTGTTGATTGCGAACCTAGTTGTAGGCCTGTTGCGGAACACTAAGCCGCGGCTCTGGGTTGTTATACCCCTGCTCGCAGGATTGATCGCTGCCGCTTGCGTTCCGTTCAGTCGGATACCGGGCAGGCCTGCCGTTGTGGGGATGCTGCTCGCAGTCGTCTTTTTTATACCTGTAATTTTTGCCGGCTTACTGTTTTCCTTGGAGTTCCGTGAAGAATCATCTCCGAGCGCTGCACTCGGCGCTAATGTGCTTGGAGCCGTGGTCGGTGGCTTGATGGAGAATCTCTCTTTGCTCCTGGGCATGCACGCACTTCTCCCGATTACAATTGGAGTATATTGCGCAGCCGCGATTGCATTGTGTCTCCGCCGCGGCAGATAGTGACGTTCTGCCTTCATCAGGCGGGTGGCCCACTCAAGCCCGGTTTTGCCTTGAGTGGGGATGTCCGCGTGCTGCCGGGTAACCCGCGCGTTTTGCTAAAGGGGCGCGTAGCCGGTCGAGGTCCGATCTCCGCGTCAGAACTTTTCCACAGCCAAAATCGGATTCTCTGTGACATCCAACCTTGACCCTAGCCAGCAAAAGCGCACAATAGTAGCGTGCGCATTTGCACCGCAGAATCGTCCGGTTTAAGCTCCGAGCCCCGGGCCGCAAAGCGGTCCAGCTAAGTCCTCATTCCGGGATATTTTGCGTGTAAGTCATTCTTTGACAATATTTTGCGAAGCACACTGGCGATCTGCATCGCGCAACTCGCTTGGAATCAGGATTTTGCGGAATCCAGTCTGAAAAAATGTTCCCCTTTAGACGGGCAAATGCTCCGCTAAGTCCTTATTCTGGAATATTTTGCATATAAGTTCCTTGTTTTGAAGATTTTGCGCGGAACAGCAGGGATCATGATGATTATGCACTTGACACACAAACGCGTTTATGGCATGATTCTTTCAGGTGAGAGCTATGAACCTGATAGACGTAACAAAGTCGCTGGGAACCGAAGATCAGTGCTTGGATTTCCTAGAGCGGATGCGCTGGCCCAATGGCATTCGTTGCCCGCTGTGCGGCGCTGACAAGATTTCACGCATCACCCGCAAGACGGTATCGAAGAACAAGCGGGATCGCTTTTACGCTTGCCTAGAATCCACCTGCAAACACCGTTTCAGCGCGACTGCTGGCACGGTGTTTCATCGTTCACACCTTCCCCTGACAAAATGGTTCATGGCGACTGCGATTGTGATGGACGCGAAAAAAGGCGTCTCCGCCTTGCAATTACAGCAACACCTGGGGATCGGCTCTTATCGAACCGCGTGGTACATGGTGCATCGCATCCGCAAAGCGATGGTCGATCTTTTCCCTACTAAGCTTTCAGGCATCGTGGAAGTGGACGAAACGTATATCGGCGGCAAAGCCAAGCGGCGGGGCAAGAGGCGAGATGGTCGCACGACTTGGCGTGAGAAGAAAGACATGGTGATTGGTATGCGTGAGCGCGGAGGCCGCGTGCGTTTCTTCCATGTCCCGAACCTGAAAGCCGACACAATGAAGAAGCTTGTGGACCGTCACATCGGAGTCAACACGAAGCGCATTATGACGGATTCAGCGATGATCTACGACTTCGCACTAGATGAGACTTTCAAGAAAAAGCATCACGCCGTGAACCACAACCGCGAGTGGGTAATACCGGGCGATATAGACGTTCACACAAACACGATTGAATCCGCGTTTTCGCTGCTCAAGCGAGGCATCATAGGCTCATTCCATCGCGTGAGCATAAAGCACCTGCATCGCTATCTAGCGGAGTTTGAGAACCGATTCAATCTTCGGAATGCAGAGAATCGCTTTGAGCAGACGGTGACCCGAATGCTTTCCTCGGAGCCGATGGAGTACCGCGAACTTACCGCCGATCCGGTTGAGGCTTAGACGGCGGTATTATTGTCGCTGAGGTTTTCTTCTCCCCCGTCTTGAGCGTTTCGCGCTTAGCTGGCTTCTGCTCTAGGAGCCTGCCCACAAGAGCCTCGAATTTCTGCTTATCGACCTTCATGCCCTCACAATACCACACACCCCCAACCCCGACTTTTTCCACAGCCATCCACAGGTAATCCTCGTCATTTTGTGCAGAAACGAATACTTCATGCGTTGACAACTATTCATATCTCTGTTTTACTCGAATCGTAGGAGGCAGAAATGACAGACATGAATGATGCCAAGCGTCTGATTCTGGCGGACTGGGAAAAGAAGCGCGACGATCTAGACGTTCTCATATCTGCGCTGCGCAGGGAACTCGGTATGTCGACGGACAGTATGATTCCCGATCCCGTTGTCGTATCACAAACGTCTACCGCGCCCGTCAGGGTGGAGGATGTTGTCACTCCCGGAGATTTTTTCGGGATGAGCCAGGTTAGCGCGGCCAAAGAATTTCTGACGCGGCTTAATAAGCGCACCGCCACGCTAAACGAAATTGGGTCCGCCCTGTATCGCGGAAAATGCACCAGTTCTCCTCTTGAAGAGAAGAGTCTTAAAAACCTAAGCAGTCTCCTGAGTCGCTCTGAGGAGTTCATTTCGGTAGCGAAGAGTCGATGGGGGCTTAGCGAGTGGTATCCGAATCGCGCCAAGAAGTCTCGGAAGGGGAATGGCGGCGAAGGATCACCACAGGCTAAGCCAGAGGAAGAGGAAGCGACTGCATGAAGCGCCTTTTGGCGGGCAGAGGACCATCATGACCAGAAGAGAAGTAGCTCGACTTCATCGTAGCCTCACCGTGAAGTCGGGCGATAACACGAAGGCCCCAGTCAGGATTCTGTAGGAGGAAGCACTGGCTAGGGCCGTGGTGAGTATTCAGTTCTTGCCCCAACCGGAGGGCGACTAGCTGGCTGCTAGAACCCGCCTTATAAGCGGGAGTTCCTTCATTGGAACGGGGTCCGATCCCCCCGCCCTCCGCCATTTTATCACCGCGTGCATCGTCTCACGAGGAAAATGTGGCCGAGAAAGCGCCAGATCGTATCTGGCTACACGAACTGTCGGATCTACTCGCATGGTACGAGGACAACTTATGCGCCGTGGGAGCGCGTGACCCTCGCGATCATTTCGTCAAATTCACCCCTGAACGCTTCCCCCACCTCATAAAATTGCACCGCAAAGGCTCGAATAAGGAAGTAAAGAGCCCGCAGAAGCAAGTGATTGCGATCAGGGAGAAAAAAAGGGGAAATGCTGACTTCGGCGGATATGAGTGCGAACGTGCACAAACGTTCCCTTGGATTCTGCCAGCGATCCTGCGGCCAACGAAAATCTTGGAATTGATCGCGCAGCCGCTAATAGGGGCTGAAAAGACGGGGGACGTGCTTTACGTGAAGGAATTCGAAAATACGCAGAGGCGGTATCGCTTCAAGATTGTCGTTTGCAGGAAAGTTGCACCGAAGTTATTGGTTCCCGTTACATGTCATCCGCGGGAACACGCCCGATATTCACCTACGCAATACAAGCAGGTATGGCCTTAAATGGCAAAGGCCGCTTTCGCGGCCTTTTTGCCTCTCATTTTACCCAGAGGCTGCGGGGAAAGCCGGTAGCGAACCGGCAGAAGCCTTTACAGCACTCCTATGATGCATCTCGACGGAAAAGGTTGCAAGTACCTCTTCAGTCACTAGTGTTACCCTAATCAATAAGATTACTTTCGGCACAAAAAGGACTCAGCCCTGTCACGGCTGTCAAATATCTTTGCACGATGGGTAAATGTGTGTCAAGTGCATAATCATCGGGATCATAAACCCGTAACTCCTTTAACTGGAATATTTTACGCCGATCGATCAAAAAAAACCTGCATGCGGGCAGGCGGAGGTTGCAGGTTACGCCGAGCGCAACTAAATTAGGTGCGAGAGTTTGGAGCCGAACATGAAAACGCCCGAACCGGTGCAATCTGCCTCCGCAATCATCGACGCCAGGATCAGGGAACTTGGGGACTGGCGCGGGGATATGCTCGCGAGAGTGCGCGAGATCATTCGCGCGGCAGACCCTGAGATCGTCGAAGAGTGGAAGTGGGTCAAGCCGACATCGCCGGGGACTCCCGTCTTTTCCCACGGCGGCATCGTCTGCACGGGAGAGACGCACAAGAGCGTCTTCAAGATGACATTTGCCAAGGGAGCTGCGTTGAAGGACCCTAAACGTCTATTCAACTCCAGCCTCGACGGCAACGTCAGGCGCGCCATCGACCTTCACGAAGGCGACCAGATCAATGAGGCGGCCTTGAAGGATCTCATCCGCGCTGCCGTGGCGCTCAATCTCAAGGGCAAGAACCAAACGAAGCCCAAGCCGAAGTCCAAGCCGAAGCCCCGGCGACCGAGCAGCAGGTAACATCCCCACCCCTTCGACAAACTCAGGGCAGGTTCTAAATTTCGCAAAGAACGCGAAATTTAGAATGAGGCACCCGGCATCCTATTCAGGCCCGGCGCCAGATGCGGTCGTGTCTCCACGTGTGAATCGGGACGGTTGAGGGCGGTACCCGTTACGAGTTCGCAGCTTGTATTTCTTGAGTTGATCGCCTACGAGCCTCACTGTGATGGCTCGCCAGCCGGTGTTGGCATTGGGCTTCGGGTAGTAGCTCAGCGAGTAGAGATGTGCCAAATCGTCGCGGACGGACGCGAATGCCCGGTGTTCGTCTTTCCAGTCTTTGGCGAAGTAGGCTTTGCCACCCGTGGCGGCGGTCATTCGATCAAAGACCGCGGTGGATACCGGTTCCAATCTTGCTTTCTGTGTGCTGATCATGTAGATGGAAACTCCGGCCGACTGGGCAAATTCAGCGACGTCCTCGGGTGGTACTACGCTGGAATTGTCCGGCCCGTTCGAGAACACCACTACGACTTTCCTGCCCGTATTTTGAGCCGCGTCTTTCAGCGTCAGCAGGAGCGCGTTGTAAAGCGCTGCCTCATCTCCTGCCACAGTCGAGCGCACGGCCTGCACGACTTGGGTACGGTCGGCAGTAAGGGGTGCGACGCGAGACAGATCGCGGCTGTAGGAATAGAGCGCGATCCTGTCCGCGGTTTCGAGCGATCGAATGAACTCGGTGATCGCGTCTTGCGCAAACACGAAACCACGGTACATGTAGTTGCTGGTGTCAAACAGGACGAACACATTAGATCCTCTGACCTGAGCATCGAATGTCGACGCGCCGTCAGTAGACCGGTCGTCCAGGTCACCGGACGATGCTGACGAATCCTGTTCTGCCAATTCTCTGAGACTGCGGGCCGGTTCATTGCCCTCCGCAAAGGTCGCTGTCTTTTCCAGAATTCCATCCTCAGAGATGGCAAAATCTTTCGGGCGGAGTCCTGTAATGTACCGTCCATTCTTGTCCGTCACTGCCACGTTGAGCTGGACCATGTTCACCACAACGTGAAAGTCCGGGCTCTCCTGAGCCTCCATGTCTGGTACATCTCCTAGAGCGAACCCCAGCGGAATGAGAATCAACGGAAGTAATTTCCTTATCATAGTTTCAAGGTTCCTACTCTGCGGCTCGCGTGGGGCCGCTGAATTGCAAAACTGGTGCTCGATCGCAACGCACACCTCAAGGCCGAGCGGCGCCTCTTTTCAGCGGCGTCAACTTGCCCTCTTGGAACTCGGCTCCCGTTTCATGCATCGCCCGAAGGAGTTCCGGCCAATCCTCAAAGTCAGTCGCGAAAATCTTCTCCACCAACTTTCGAGTCAGCTGCGGCACGAAGTGGTTCAACATGACGGGCGAGTATCCTCCTTCATCGGCCAGGCGCGCCCAGTACAAATTCGGAGAGTCCCAGGATTCCGCCAGAAAACGGCTGGAATACCCAGCGAGTGGTGGCATGGGCATCATGTTCAGGAGTTCGGGACCGTAGTTCTGAGCCAGACTGGGATGCGGCGTGCCGAAATCACGCGACAAGCGATTCCAGTCAGCCTGTTCGGGGTGCAGCCGACACAGCTCTTCAAGTTCCTGAGTGGCAGTTCCACCCACACCCGGTTGTGCCGGATACTGTCGCCGAAACTCCGCCGCCAGATAGAAGGTGTCCGCTGGCATCATTTGAGGAAGCATTTCTGACACGCGACCCGCGCGCAGAGCCTCCTCGACCTGTCTTGATCGCTGCGGAAGTAACCGAGCCGACAGAATAATCAAGACCTTGTTTCGCAATACCTCGTCCTTTGCCGAAGCGGTCAGGAGTTCTTCGCCACTGCGCTGATAGAGAGCGATGGCATGAAGCTCCAGTGGGCTGACGTCCCACCAGCGGGGAATGGTCGCGCTGGCCAGCAGTTCCGGCGTCAACTCCTTCCAGATAAGCGCCTGAACACTGTCCGGCGAAATGAAATCCTGTTCAAGATCGGCCAAGGCGTAGGGGAGATCGGCAAGCGAGCCGACGAAATGGGCGCCTCCGCCCGCCGGAGAACCCTGGCCCAGGAGTTCCGGAGCCTGCCAGAGTGTCTTCATTCCACCGACCGTCTCTCCGGCAAAGTCATGGGAGCGGACGAAGAGCGGATTATTGTGCAGCGCCTGCGCACCCGGCGGCTCGTAGTATGCATAGTTCAAGCCAACGAGAGTATCTCTGAGAAACGATGCGAGCTCACCGCGCGCCTCGTCAATTTGCGCCGGTGAAGCTGTCGGCGACTTGAGGACTTTAGGTATGTCGGCCCGCATTTCGACATCGGTGTGATGATTGTTGTAGATTCCTGCCGCCCATTCTGATCTCTCGCCGTTCGTGAAGATTGGCCGTGGCATCTCAAATTCTCTGGTCTGGCCAGCCAATTGGATCAAGTACCCGGCCGGCTGTTTCCCATGCGCCTTTTCGGCCAATGCATCCCCCAGCGTCAACAGTGTGTCGAGCGAGACTAGTCTCTGGTCGTCCAGCACGGAGCGGATCCTGGTGGCGAGTTCGCGATGAATCTGCTTTCCCTCTGCAGTATTCTGCCGAGGACCCGCCAGCAGTTCGATGATTTCGTCCTGCGAAGGTCGAGCCTTGGTCGAGTACCGGAATAGCTCGGCCACGGACGTTCGCCCTGAGTCGTACAGTTGGGCGGCTGATCGAATCGTGGCGAAAGGACTGATCACGTGCTGAAACGACTCGTCCAGGTGCGCGTTTGAAATTTGTCCCTGTCGGGCCAGAATCTGCCAGATTCCTACGCTAGCCTGAAAGGTGCCGAACGCGTTTCCGCGCACAGCCATGGGCACCTTGTTCAGTCCTTGAGCGACGTCAAGAAACAGCGCGATCGACTGGTCGCTTAATTCCGGAAACTCGGAAAAGATTCGGTACTGATCGCTGAATTCCTCGAACTTCCGTGCCAGCAAGCGGACCGTCTCAGCTGACAGGCGATTTCCCGAAGATCGTCTATGGTCAATTTCACTGATCGCCATGTACATCTGCAGCGGGCCGATGTCGGTGGGTAGCCGTGAATAGGCGAACATCATTTGTACAAGCTGATCCGGACCGGTCAGGTTGGAAGCTTGTTTTCCCACTTTGCGAGCAAGGCTCGAACTGTGCCATTGGAGAAGGATGTCCTTCCAAAGATCCAGACCCCCGGGTACGATCGGCTCACCGTTGTCCTCAAACTGAAGTCGACTGACAAGAAGCAATAGCGCAGGATTCGGTCGAAAGGAACCTCTTGTGGCGGGCGAGGATGGATCAGGGACGCGTAGTCCCGCGTAAAAGGGCCGCAGTCGGTGCGGGTCGGTAAAATAGGCCTGCCGAATTCCATTCACTCGTGAAAGCACGTCGAAATAGGCGGCCAGCCAACCCTTGTCCCTGGCAAGTAACTTCGAGACAAACGCGGCGGGCAACGCCGGGCTCGCTCCAACCAGGTCCTTCCATGCAGCGTCCGCGGGCGCTCCACCGGGTACGTTGACTCGGCCCGCGCTGACGCAGAGGCCCCTTCCATAAAAATCAAGGACCGCGGCGTAGGGAAGCAACTTCCCGAGCCCAATCGATTGCCGCAAATAGGTCCTGGTTTCGGGGTCGAGCCGAGAGAGGGCCCAATACAGGCGCGCGACTGCTGGGTCGGTCAGGATCGTGTCGAGCAAGTCTCTGCTGTTTTCTTTGTAGTTCTTCGCGCTCGCCGTGGTCCAATCACCTTCGGCAAAGATTACTGGTAAGGGGGAAGAGAGGAACGGGTACTCGAAGGGTTTCCCCCCTTGCAGCGTCCGCTCCAGTTCGGGAAGAGGAAATCCAGAATCGATGGCCAGGAAAGCCCTTTCGGGATCTGCCGTCTGCAAGGATGTTCCAGGACTACCGCAATCTGACCGGGCTCGATAACCGAGGATTTGCAGTAGAGGTTTCGCATCGTCACAATTGGTGACACGAATCACCATCCCACTGCCAGCGGCCAAAGCCGCCAGTTCCCGGGCCTGTACGACGTATCGCCGCAGCAGGATCAAGAACTCAGTGGGGTGAGCGATCTCATAGCCCTCGATGAACACATTTCTGCTCAGCAACGGCAGAACTTCGTCAGGCGCGATCTTTTGGCTGATCCCGGCCATCCGAAGAAAGGATCGCTGCGGGCCTGGGATTACGGCCTGCGGTTGAGCCGAGAGTGTCCCGTTTTCTGAAGACAGGGCGACGGCCGAGTTGGAATGCGTCGAATCAACGGCCGGGGGCAGTTCACTGCTACCTGCGAACAAATCGCAGTGCAAGAGAGAAAGCACGATCAAGGCGGACAGGCAAACAGGAGGTTTCACGGCTGGATTCCCCTCGGAGCGTGCGAGACTTCACGTTACCTGGAATCTACTGAGGAAGGCAGGGGATGTCTTCCATTCGCGAGACCGAAATGTCGAACTAGGTTTGGTGAAACCGCGCTTTGCTCCAGAATTTCGATGTGGGCAAAATACCTCATATTTCGCGATGATCCAAGCTGTTTTTTTGGATTTCTTGAGAATCGGGCCTCCGGAGCAAAATAGTGCCCGGACACCCTTGGTCCGTCAAAACCGATGAGTCCGTGAAAAGTCACCATTCCGAATGGTTTATCGGCATAGTAGGAGCTATCCAGAATCGGAGTTTACGGAAACTCAATTCGTGGATTTTGGCAACCAGCGTTGCTGCCGAGTTTGCAATTCTACGCAAACAAATAGAAGTTTCGTGAGACGAAGTTAGGAGCCAGGAACGCCGAGCGTCCCGCGAATCACGGTGACTGATGCCGCGGGCAGGTTATATTTCGTGCCTTGCCCAGCATTTAGCGTTGATGTGGCGGTCGGACCATCGGGCTCAGCGTGACCCTTTTTTCGATCCGGATGCCACTGGTATTGCTCCCTTCCGAATGTGATCATCGTGACCCTTCCCGCGAACGAAGTGTCCCGATTGGCATCGGAATCGTGGAATGTAACCTCCACTGGATGGGAATGATCGTGGTCCTTGTTGACGAGCAAAAGGGACCATTGACCGTCGGGGCGGTGGAGAGCATAAGCCGTCACGAGCACGTGACCCTGGGAATCTTTCAGGTCGCTCACAGCGCGATAGAGAAGATGTTCCGCATCTTTCGGCTGGGCCCATTCCTGAGTGAGGAGCCTGGCGGCAAAAAACTGCGATGTCGGCTGCAGGATCTGATACTGATCATCGACCATGAACAGGTGATACGTTCCCCAACTGTTCGGGCAGATGGGATGAGGCGGAGAATAGGACAAGTCATGGTAATAGTGGGTGGATTGGCCTCCGGCAGTGAGAAATCCGGCGAAGGAATCAGCGAGCCAAAGCGCGCCAAAGATCTCGACCGAAGCCTCGCCGCCATGCGCGTTGGTTTCGGTATCAAGGAGGGGAACGCCTGCCGGCAATCCGTCGTCGCGCCAGACTTGCATAATGTGGGTGATCAGCTCAGGCTCCTGATACAGGTTTTCCCACGGCGTTTCGCAACCATCGTAGGGATAGTGTTCGAACGACATGAACGACAGATCCTGCAGCCGATTGTGCGTTTTGAGGTAATCGAGAAACCGTCCGAACCATGAAGTACGCCCGTGCGTGTCGGGCCAGACTTGAATGTCCTCGGTGACTCCTTGAAATGACGGCCCTCCGAGTTTGAAGTTTGCGTCGACGCGATGAAGCGCGTTTGCGAACTGTAAATAGAGAGCTCCGTAGTCCTCGGGCAGCATGTACTGGCCGTCTGCCTCTTCACCCATTTCGATGTACGAAACCCGATAGCCCCGCTTCTTGATATAGCTCATCTGCGCGGCCGCATCTTCCGGCGTGCTGTAGAGCAGGGCCACCGGCACAATTGCCGGCAGGCCGCGCGTAATGCCGCTTTTGAAGAAGAGATCGAAGCCGGGCTGATCGCCCGATTCCATGCGGTCGGGCGCGAGATAGAGGTCCGCCGGTTCGTGCCAGGGGTCGACTGACGAGCACAGCGTCAATGTCTGCTTCTGGTCGGCTGAATGGTGGAGAAGATCCTTGACTTCACCGCGATCGGCGATCGTGCCCAGATAGACCTCTCGGATCGCGTATCCGACGCAGTTGCGGCGGTCGGCCGAGCCATGACTATCACAAGTATCGGAGGAGCGCGTCATCCAGACGCGAACGAACTTGGTCGACACTGGTGCCGTCGACAAAAGCACAGTGGCGTCTCCACCCTTTCCGTCGGTAACGGTTCCCGAGGGAAAATCCTTCCATGCTCCTTTGTTCTGGTCATCCATGGCGTCGCCATCGCCCACCCAGTACTGCACCTGGAAATCGCGAGCAAATGGATTGGCCCACTGGATGCGGATTCCATTGATGGCCTCGTCTTTATCGAGCACGATTACCACCCACTGCGGATGGAGCGAGTCATCTTCGCCAGTGAAATCGTGGCTCAGGTATGGATTGCTTTTCCAATATGACTCGGAGTTTCCGTCATCGAGGCGGGAGTAGCCATCGAACTCTGTGCCTCCGTTGCGAGTAAAGCCACGGTGCGGCAGGGAGTATCCATGCGAGTGCCTAATCATCTCGCTAGTCGGAGTCGCATCTCCCGTGAAATAACCTTTGCCTGCGGGATCGCTCCATGCACCCTTCGGGTTCCAATGCCAGGCCTGCACAAACAAGTCTGTATTCTGGCGGTAGCTGATGACTCCCCAACCCGCCGATAAAACCTTCTCGATCTGATCGGGGCGGAAGAAGACGTCGGTTGCGTTGCTGGGAACACGATCAACCGTGGAACCCAGGGCATACAGTGGGCTGAATCTGTTGACGACGTGGCCAGGGGTTGCATCAACGGTCACGGTCTGGGAAGTAGCGTGTGAGCCGCTCAGTAGAACGGCGATCAAGATGATAGCGGGAATAACCTCATCAGACTTCCTCATCGCAATCTCCCTATTGACTGCTGCTGCTGTTGCGCCACAAGAGTCATACAATAAGTAACTCAACTCATGCCACGGCGTGGGCCGTTGGTTTTCACGCTGTGAAACTTCGGTTCACAACTGCATCGGCCAGGGTGTTGGCTTGTATAATTCGTTTCCGATTTCCATTTCACTTCGGATCTTGCCATGCTGCTCAAAGTGTTCAAGGATAGACCTTCGTTGGGCCGTGCCGCCGCTGATCAGGCTGCGACAGCGATTCGGCGCGCTATCGCCGAGCGAGGACAGGCTCGCATTATCGCAGCTACGGCCGCGTCTCAGCTCGAATTCCTGAGTGCGCTCACTCAAGCCGAAGACATCGATTGGACCAAAGTCGAGGCGTTTCATCTTGATGAGTACATTGGCTTGCCGATCATACATCCCGGGAGCTTCCGTAAGATGCTGTTGGAGCAATTGGTCGGGAAAACGGGAATCACGCATTATCACCTGCTTGACGGTGATGACGTTGATCCCGCGAGAGTGGTGCGAGAGGTCGGCAAGCAACTCGCTTCAGCTCCCATCGACATCGCGTTTCTCGGCATCGGCGAGAACGGGCACATTGCGTTCAATGATCCACCCGCCGATTTCAATACCGAGGAACCATATCTCATCGTGAACCTCGACGAGGCGTGCCGGCAGCAGCAAGTGGGTGAGGCGTGGTTCGCGGATATTTCACAGGTGCCAAAGCAAGCGATCTCGATGTCGGCCCGACAGATTCTAAAAGCACGGGAGATCCTCGCGGTGGTGCCCGATCGCCGCAAAGCGCAGGCTGTGAAGGCATGCTTCGAGGGAGAGATCAGTCCCATGGCTCCAGCGTCAATTTTGCGGCGGCATCCCAATGCGACCGTGTATTTGGACACGAACTCGGCTTCGTTGCTTGGTCCACAGCTGCAAAGTACGTTGGCTAAAGATTCTCAGGTGACCGTCGGCTCGTGAATCCCGGTCTCGACTTGCCGCAATGTCTTTGACGGGTCCACGAAGAGCCAGCATACCGCTCCGATCACACATAACGCTGCAGCCACCAGGAACGAGGTCGTCCATCCGAATCGGGATGCAATCCAAGGTGTGAGCGCGGCAGTGAGGGCTGCTCCTGCTTGATTGCCGGTGTTCATAACACCCGAGACAGAGCCGGACGATCCGCCGCCGATGTCAGCGGTCACGGACCAAAACGAACTCTGCGATAGGTAAAGCGCGCCTGCGCCACCCGCAAGCACAAAACTAGCCAGACGAGCACTCTGCACTTGACTGCCGCAGGCAATGAAAATGCCCGCCGCGCCGATGGAGACCGCTGCCACTCCGCAGCGTCCAAGCCGCGGGCCACGCAATTTTGTAATGCGGTCGTTGATCGTCCCACCCAACAGGCAGCCCAAGACCATGGCAAGAAAGGGCAGCATTGAATAGAGAGAGCTCGCCCTTAGGTCCAGCCCCCTGACCTTTGAGAGATACGTGAAGAACCAGCTAAAGAAAACCCAGGCAACATAGCCGTAGCAGAAGTAGCTAATCGTCAGAGCCCACACGTCTCCGCTTCGCAATGTGCGCTGCCAGGGCACAAGG
>Ga0182024_10017074_pt1 | contig 13681 bp, 11 predicted proteins | sample P32metaG_FD_120480 | JGI IMG/M metagenome (GOLD analysis project Ga0182024, IMG submission 120480) | Permafrost microbial communities from Stordalen Mire, Sweden - P3-2 metaG (Illumina Assembly) | ecosystem: Environmental > Terrestrial > Soil > Wetlands > Permafrost | place: Sweden: Stordalen... | reverse complement strand
CGGCTAAGAAGTCGTTTCAGAACCTCGTGACTTTTGTTGTGCTCGATGCAGGGAACGTCTCAAGTTGCTGGATCCATTTCACCTGAGCTCGCAGCAACATCTTGGTTAAGAAACGACTTCTAAGCGGGGGAAACCGAATAGAGCATCAATCGATGCGTTGATTTCTCGCGCGTCCAATCAGTTCCGATCCTGGAACACATCCGTGATTCGTCCGTCGGTCAACGTCGCGGTGACGTGGCCCACGACGCCGTACTGCGGCACCAGCACTTCGCGGCGATGAAAGCCGTCGTGATGCACTTCAACAACGTCGCCGGTGTGGCCCATTACTTTCCAGCGATAACGCGTTACGTGCGGCGTTGAGTCGAGCAGCAGCATATCGGGTCCCATCGCTCGCGTTGCCTCATCGAGGGTCATGCCGACGACGAGGCGGTGCTCGGCGATCGCGTCGGCAATGCGGGTGGCCGTCGGATCGGGCGGGGGCGCGACCAACTGAGCGGACAGCGCCTTGGCCTGTTGATAGAAACCATTACTCGCGTAAGCCGCGTCACGCAACCGATGTTCGCGATCCAGCGAGTCGTTGTAATCCAACTCGGCCACATGGATCGCTTCCCGTCGGCCGTAGGTTCGCGCGTCATCCAGCCGACGTCGCTGGGCGATCGTCTGATCCTGTGCCGATCGATAGTTTGGATCGGCCGCCAACTGTCGTTCGACTTCATCCTGAGCAGTGCGCACATATGCATCCACTGCTGATCGTGCCGCGTTCAGGGCGTCGCGTGCATCGCGATCCAAGCGATTGAGGTCGGGAGCGGCGGGCGCCACCGCTGGTGGCGGCGGAGCTGGCGCCGGGGCTTGAGCCGACACTGCTCCGCTCATGAGTGAACCCGCGATCAATCCAACTGCCGCCAGGATGATTCGATGCTTGCACATAAATCCTTATCTCCGCGTGATCAATGACTTCTACCCGCCGGCATCCTATCTGAGCTTCTGACGTCAGCGGCTGTACTTCTCTCCGATATCGACACAGAGCAGTAGCGCATGTTAGTAACTCGAGCGACCCGCCGGAGGGCACTATAATTATTTATGGCGATCCGCCACCCGCGGCAGCGGCACCAACCGACAGAAAACCCGAGTGCCACGACGATCGGTGCGAGCCAGAACAGCAAGGGTGAGAGCCAGAAAACGAGGACGAGCCAGAAAACGAGGACGAGCCAGAAAACGGCGGCTGTCCGGCCGTCCCCGTTTTTTGGCTTCCGTTGTGAATCACCGAGGGTAAACTTACTACATGTGCGTCGCAGCACGATGTCTCTTTGTGGTATCTGATACGTTCATCATTAAAGGCAGGGGAATTATCCTAATTCCTGGCATTAAACCGCAGGGCGATGAGCGGTTCCGCGTCGGAGATATTGTTGAATTACGTAAACCGAACGGTATTGCCACTCATGCAAAAATCGCTGGAATTGAAATGTTCACTCCTCCTCCGGCCGACGGATCGTTTCCAATTTTGCTGAAAGAGTCGAGCGTGGAAATAGCGGATGTTCCAATCGGAACAGAAGTCTGGTCTCTTGGGCAGAATGTCTAATCCAGCTGCTTCGGCAGTGGCACAAACCAGCAGAAAATGCCGAGCCCGGCGACACCTGGTGCAAGCCAGAAAAGCAGCGACGTCGACGAATGCCATCGTTCCATCGACGCGGCGAGCAGCCACGGACCAGCGGCAGATGAGAGGACGGTCATCAACTGCGCCGCGCCTTGAATCGCTCCCAGATGCCGGCGGCCAAATACTTTTCCCCAGCAGACGAAGAAGACGACGGTGACGACTCCCGCCGACAGCCCCATAGCGGCGGCGTAAGCGTACGCTGCGCCGCGACCATGCGCGGCGGGTAATGCAAACAATGACGCGGCGAGCAGAAACATTCCGCACGCCATCAACCGGCCGAGGGGCCAGCGCTCGGCGAGCCATCCACCGCCGAAGTTGGCGAAGAGCCCGGCGAGCACAATGACGCCCATCACCGCGCGAATGGTGGATGCGTCGATTCCGTGCTCACTGAGCACGGCTTCGTTGAAAAGCATCAGCCCCGTCGAAACCAATCCGAATGCCGCCGCCGAAAGCGCGAACGCCCAGAACGCCGGTGACGCCAGAGCGGCGGCAAGCGTAAATCCTTCCGCCGGGCTGGCGACTTCAGTCGCCACTGACTCGGATTCTCCATCGGCGTGCAGCCCGATCGACTCCGGCGTTCGGCGCACAAGCAGCCATGCGATCGGCGTCATGCCGATGAGCAGCAGGAAGCCGATCCACCACCAGACCGGCCGCCAGCCCGAGTGTGCCGCCGCCGCCCCGACGGTGGGAAACGCGATGCAAAACCCGATGCTTAGCAGGATGGCGTAAACCGCCATCGCGGTTGGCAGCCGTTTGACGAACCATTTGCCGACGATGGTTAAACTGACGACCGAGAGAGCGCTCTGCCCGAATCCGCGGGTGAGCGTCAGCGCGACAACCAGTTCCGCCGCCGAGTGCACGCGGCTCATCCAGAGCACAGTCGCGCCGAGCGCGGCCGATACCAGCGTCAGCACGATTCGCGCGCCCAGCCAATCGATCAGCGGGCCGCATGCGAGACAAAACGCACCACCGATGACCGTCGCCGCGAAGTTCATCTGCCCGAAGCTGACATGGCTCACATGCATGTCCGCCAGCAGCGGCTCGGTGATCATCCCCAACCCCTGCGACCGCCCCGGCAGCGTCGCCACCATCGCCAGCGCAGCTACTGCCACGTGTATCCAGCCCGCGTAGAATCTCCGGCCCATCGTAGTTGGCATATACTGCAGCGATTGCACTTCGGTCATGGGTTTCACTCAACAAGGTGTCACGACTGGACGATGGACAACACGGAACCGCGCCATCGACTATGATCAGAATAGTCAAATGCTCATTAGATCGATCAACGCTTCCAGAACGCATCGCGCACGTGGCCGACGCCCTCGTGCGTTTACGCTGATGGAGTTGATGGTCATCGTAGGCATCATCGCGGTGCTGCTCGCAATCCTGATTCCCACGATTCACATGGCGGTGGAACAGAGCCGGCGGGTGTCGTGCCTGGGTCATGTGCGATCGCTGACGGCGGCGATTCTTGCCTATACGACTGACAACGATAGCACGCTCCCCGACGCCTGCGGGAGCAATTCCTTTGAAAGCCAGCTTTCGCCGATCTCGAACGAGAAGCCTGCGGGAAGTCGCCTCGGAGGCGGTTTCTATGTTCTTCCATCCATTGGCGCGTTGCTGCAACCTTATCTATCGCCGGGATATGACGTCTGGAATTGTCCAAGCGCCAGCATGGAAGCCCAACCTCTCGTCAGCGGCGTTGACCCGCTGGGCGGCTATCTGCCCCAAACGCCGCCCAACTTGTTCTATCCGCGCTACGATTACCTCTCGGCCAAAGAATACATCCAATACGCGATGGCAAAGAGTCCGGCGGCGGATCAGACCAAATTGCGAACCTGGGCCGCGCGAAACGTGAGCGGCCTGCGAGTGTCCAAACTCACGCCGCTGGGCGGCAACAGCCGCGTGGTATTGATCCACGATCGACAAAGCTATTACCACGCTAAATCGGAGCAGGCGATCTACACCTATCCATCGAACTGGGACTATTACCAGAACTTCGGGTATCTCGACGGCCACGCCGAGGGGATCGCTTTTCAAAATGTGACCGAATACCTCGCGTGCATTCACGGGCCGATTCGTCAGAGCTGGTGCGGCATTGATTTCACGAAGGTGTTGCCCGAGCAGTACGCGGGATATTGAAGCGGACGTCGGAAGCGCGCACGCCGGTACGATAACCGCATGTTGCGGCCCACAATCGTCGGCCAAAAAAATGTTCCGGCTGTCGCGCGGACAGCCGGAACAACTTGCTCCCCAAACGTTGAATCAAAACGGACTATCGGCGTCGGCGACGCAGCGCCAACGGAGCGATCCCAAGCAAACCCAGGCTCGCGGGCTCGGGAAGGACCGACGGCTCAAGGCCCAGCGTAAAAGCGACGCCCACCGTCTGTCCGGAATAATTTCCCGGCTCGCCGAATGCGATATAGAACGTGTCTCCGGGGGCCACGTCCGTGATGTAGTAATCCGGCCCGTAGATGGCGTTGGAAAACGTCGTGCCCGCAGGGAACTGAAACGCCGGACCGAGCAGCGTGTTGTTCTGCATGAGCTGAATGCTCACCGGGCTGAGGGTCTGATCGGAGGGGACGGAGAAGTCGTAGGTGTGGAAGACCATCGACGAGCCATCCGCCGCGATTTGCGCTGCCGTGAACGTGTACCCGATGATGGCATAGTGAACGTTGCCGTCCGACGCCGAGGCGTTCTGCCCCATTTGCACACCGGTGGCGTTAATCGAGAGATAACCACCGGGATTGGCCTGCGGCAGCGCCCCAGTAGCGGAGGTTTCGTATTTGGAATCGGTGGAGTTGTACGACAGTGCCGTATATCCAGCACTGTTCCCCAGGGCGACGCCCGTCGGATTCCACTGATACGACCATCCCGCGGCCGGCGTCGTCGCATAATTGCCGCTGAAATCGGCGACTTGCGTCACTGCGGCCGGCGCTGCAGATGCACTCGCGGCGAGAACCATTCCAAAAAAGAGCTTTCGCATTTCCCGTCTCCTGCAACCTTGGACAGACCCCGAGCACGTTGTCGGGGAAACAGGAAATAATACTCTAATGATCGTTTGACGTTTAATCGTGTGGAAGCGCGATCAATTCTTGCCCAATTCGATGCGGCAGCAGCCGAAGTCGCGGGATTTCCTGAAAACGGTCGGTTCGAACCCGATCATCACCGAAAAAACGCTCCGCTTTGTTCCACGCCATGCGTGGAAAACCGTTGTAGATTCAGGCCGTTTTGCCCAACACACCGCCGCGCCTTCAATTGTCGGCGCGGCGTTAGCCGGTGAATCCGACCAAAATCACAACGAAGCGGAGAGGGAGGGATTCGAACCCTCGATGCGGTTTAAGCCGCATACAGCATTTCCAGTGCTGCTCCTTCGGCCACTCGGACACCTCTCCGGCGATTGTCGCCTTCGCAGGCGCCAATTGCTCGGGCTCCATTGCGAATCCCGAGGCGCAATGATGTGAGCGCGTCGTCGTGAAATCAAGCGGGGTGGATTATGGGTCGAGTGGAGTGAGGTTTTCGCGGGTTTGGGGATGATTGGGGCCGGGGTCGATGAGTAGCAGACCCCAGTTATCGCCGAGCAGCAGCCGGCCATCGGAAAGGGGGTTGACCACATCCATCCAGTATCGATCGCGCCGACGCGGATTTTCGAATCGTTGGATGGAACCGTTGGAGAGGGAGATGCGGCCGAACGATGTCCAGAGCCAATCGCGGTCGAGGTTGGAGAGCCGGATTGTTCGCTGCCACGTAAAAGCCTGCCAGGCATTTTTCATCGAATCGGCGAACGCGTCAGACACGCGGCTGAGCCGCGGCGTCTGCCGCGGGATCGCCAGGTAGTCGGTTTCATCAAGATAGACCTTGCGCGGTTGGTCGACCTTCAAATCGAACAGGAATATTCCGCCACTGACCTGCACGAGAAGCCCGTCCGTGCCGGCGGGTCGAATGTCATCAATCGTCGTGGACACTTCAAAGAAGAGATTGATCGGAAGCAGTTGCCGCCACGCGCGCGTTGCCAACTTGTATTCCCAGATTCCGCTCACGTTCGATGGCGGTTCGTCATGCCGCACGATCGTCGCGATCAATCGCCTTCGCGGCGCATCTGCGATAAGATTTACAACCTGAAAAGCGCGCCCGTCATCAAATGGGGATTGCTTGTCCTTTCTCACGCTCGATGCGATGACACTGACCCGCTTGCTCGAAATATCACATGAGGCGATGTACGTCTGCTGGTCCTTCGCGCCGAGAGCAGCGAACACAACACCGTCGAGAAGCGCCACGGCGGTGGCACGATTGGCGGGCATGCCGATCGAATCGTTCAGTTGAATCGGTTCGCCGCCCGCAGTCGGGAAGAGCAGTACCCCATCTCTACCGACGGCCGCCGCATAATATCCATCGGCGACACACGCGTTCAGTACAATCTGCGCGACCATCAGACGCTGTTCCGGCTCTTGTTGGCCGCGATAGTTGAAGCTGCTGGCGAACTCGCCGAGCGGCTGCGGTTTGCCGCCGCTGAGAGCCAGCTTGAGCAATCGCAGCCGATACGGCTGTTGATCGCCAGGATCAACCGCGGCAAGCGTGTAGATCGACTCGCCGTCGACGCACGGGAAGTAGAGGCATTGCGTCGGTGTCGTGGCTTCGGCGAGATCAATCAGTCGGCGGCTGCCGTACCAACTCGCATCGGCTGGTGGAAGCGGCGCTGTCGCGGGCGGTAAATACAGGTTACGGCCGAGCCCACGGATACTGTCCGCGAGCCAGACTTTGGTTCGCGGCAGCGTAACGTCGTCCAGCAGAACGCAGTCAGAAGCCTCCGCGACTTTCGCCGCTGCTTCGAGCACGCGCTTCTGTCGCTGCAGATGAGCCGCTTCGTCTTCGTTCATGAACTTGCGCGTCGCACGGTTGATGGCAACGCGCAGAATCTCATGCCGCGCCAGCATCGAGTCGGCGATTTGCATGGACAATTGCCCGTCATACGGACCACGATTCAGCAGCTCATCCGCGATAATCATCATGCGGTAGTCAACCTGGCGTGCGGCAGTCGAGTTCTTGCTCGAAAGCCCGTCGGTGAGCTTAATGACGAACGATGTGGCCGCCGCCTTGAGCGACTCGGGATTCCGCGGCTCCTGGCAGATCGACAGCGAGAAGTTCATCAAGTTGGCGTAGCGCGCGAGGATCGGATCGGGGCTGGACTGAAGCCGCTGTTGAATCGTCGCGAGTGCGGCCAGCTCCTGCGGGCCGATCGGCCATCGCGGGTTTCGCTCGCCGGGGAAGTTGATGCCGTCGAATCCTTTGAACTGCCAGCCGATTGCGAAAAGCTCGACGACGGCCATCTCTCGCGGTGAACAAGCGGCACCGACTTTGGCTTTGGTTTGTAGCCAGTGCTGGGCGACGTCGCGCAAATCTTGCACCCATTGCGTGCTGCTTGCGGAGAACAGCCGGAGGCTGTCGAGGAGCAGATCGCGAACGAAATCCGAATATTCGTCGAAGGTTGGCTGATCTTTCGCTAGTTCGCTACGCCGCACATTTTCGGTAAGCAGAATGCGCCGGAGGCTTGCCTGCACGGTGGGAATGTCGTTCGTGGTCAGTGGTTCGCGCTCATGGAAGAAGTTGGCCGTCGAGACGAACTTTCGAAGTGTTGCCAGCGCGTCGAGAAATTGATCGTGGACCTGTTTCGCCACAGCTGGATCAGCCGGCGGCGCGGCCGCTTGATCGTCGGCGAGCATCCTTGATCCACGAAGCACGGTCGGCGGCGCAACAGAATGGTTTTCCCAGCCGCCCTGTAGGCCATTGTCGGGGATCCGAAACTGCTGCCAGCCCGCGTCGATCAGGCATCGCGCGAGCACGGCTCGATAGACCGGATCGGCCGGTGAAAGCGCGTGAGCCGCCTCGGCGGGGGCGACGGCATGAGCAAAGTCGCTGTTACTGATTCGGAAGAGCGCCTCACCGCAGAATCGAGCGGCTTCGGCGCGATTGTCGAGCGGCACAGTCGCGGGGCTTTTGAGATTCTGATTCAGCGCGGCAACCAGAGAACTAGCGAGCGCCACGGCGTCCCGCTGGCCCAATTCAACCGTCACTTTACCGAGAGGGTGGCTGGCTGCGTCGCTGAGCAGGGCGGTTGCTTTAAAGCCACCACGGGCGATGCCGCGATCGATTTCAAGGTCGATGATGACAAGGGATGCGACCAGATCGCGGGTCGATGCGTCGGCCGCGATCCCGCGCTCTCGCGTTACTTGATCGAGTCGAGAGCGCTCGAGCATCGCCACCGATGGCGATCCGATCATTCCGCGCTCGGTGAGTCGCCCAACCGCGTCGCACCAGCCGTCGAAGTCGCGCGACAGGTCGCCGTTCCGGACGGCTAGTACGCAAACTGTTTTCCGATGAGCCACATCGGTTCGTTTCCGCGCGGCGGATTTTACCGCGTTGACGATCCCCGCCGCCACGGCAGCGCCTTTCGGTTCGGACGCCGCCGCATCCCAGAGTTGAATGCCCGTTACGGGATCGAAGATCACCACGCCAAACTCTGTCGAATCGGGCTGGGCTTCGAGGATGACCAGCAGATCTGTTGCGAGGATTTTGCCGACCTGAATGGCGCTGGCAGAGTCGACCGCTCCTGTCAGCGAGAGCTTTTGTTCGGCAAGCACGCGGTCGATCTGACCCCGTTCGAGCAGGGTGAAGTTGTCATCGGCGCTCAGCTCAGCCTCGGCCACCGCGGCGATGTTCTTCAGCGTGGAAGTCTGGCCAGTTGAAATGATCGCGACGCGCGTGGCGCCGTGCGTCGCGGCCGCAAGCGCCATTGTGATCGCCAGCAGCCGCGCTATCGACAGGATTCCGAAAAATGCCGGCTCACTCCTGTGACATTGCACGTTCTATCGAGCCTTTCCCCCCGCATCGGTTGTCGCGTCGGCGGCCTTTGGAATTGTCTGTACGAACGTCTGCAGGATCTGGATCGCCAGCGTGCGGCCGGATTTCTGGAGCGCGGTCTTGCCGGCGATATTCTCGGCCAGGTCGATTGCTCGACTGGTCTCGCGGCCGCTGAAAATGACCTGGTTCGTCTGCCGATCGATGACTTTGATCTCGACGCGGGCGATGCAGTTTACCAAGTTGGCGATCTGCGCGCCGAATTCGCTGAATGCTTCGCCTTCAACGACATACCTCACGCCGGCGGCGGCGAAGTCTTTGTCGTCGCCGGTGACAACCGTGAATCCCGCGTCACGAAGGATCATCATGACTTCAGTCTCGGCCGCCGGATCGATTCGCGCGGCGACCTGCTGCGTGACGTGGCGCTCGGCGATGTGCACGCCAATCTTCGGAAGCTGCCGCCCGGCCAGCGCCTGCTTCAGCGCCGGCAGCGGATCTTTCATCGCATCATCCTGGGCGACGAGCTTTGGCCCGCTCTCCTTCAGCCGCGCGGCGACTTTCTCGCTCAGCTTGATAAGCAGATCGCCGACGCTGGCGTCCTGTTCTCCCTTGACCAGGACGCCTTCAACGCGGCTGGTTTCCGTGCCGATGATTTTCGCGGTGAAGAAAAGCTGCTTGTCCAATGGGAAGACGCGGCCGGTCACTAGAATCTTCGCGCCCGTCAGTTTTCCGATTTTGGTCGCTTCATCCGGGTTCACGAGTCCGGTGAGATTCAATTGATTTTCCGAGAGGGTCTTTGCCATCGAAGCGCGATCGACCAAACGGAATCCGTCTTCGCCGCTCAGCACCGCCGTCAGCGCCTCGCCGATCTCTTTGCCGAGGTCGGGATTCGCCGGCGTGCTTGCTTCAAAGTCGAGAATCGCGACCGTCAGCGTTGGCGCCTGCGGCTTGGTTTCCGTCGCGGGGTTTGTGTCGCCGGCGCGGAGCGCGGTCAATGGACAGAATTGAATGCCGAGAATTATGGCGGCGACAAGTGCGATTCGATTCATGGCTCACCCCGGTGGAATTTGAATGGTTGGAATAGTCGTCGCAGTTTTTGGCGCGATGGCTTTGGGCCGATCGCTCGGTCGCGGCGTGGGCTCGGGACGGGTCAGCAGAAAATCAAGCGCGTTTCGCAGCAAGAGCTGGCTCCGTGGATCTGTTGCCCAATCCCCCAGCGGAATCTGACACAACACGATGCGCCCGCGATCGATTGTTTGCGTCATTAACACCGTGTCGATCGGCCCAGCCTGACGCGATTGCACCTGCGGCGGATAGTATCCGATCTCCAGCGCCGGCTCATCAGCCGGTAACTGCAACACCGATAAATCCCGTGATGGATCAATCCAGCTTTGCAGATCCGCCGCGCTGAACTCGGCGAGCAGCGGATGATCAGGGCGCCACGCGAGTTGCTCTGGAGGCTGGCGCTGCTGAAGCGGATATCGCATCACGCGATCCGGGCGTGTTTGCCGAAAGATCATTACCGAAACTCCAGCCGACGCCAGTGAGTTCAGCGACGATTGCTCTAGCAGCCGATCGCCGAGCATCTCGGGTCCGACCAGCACCACGTCCGGCCTCAGCGCCAACAGCTTGCTGGCATCGTCGATCTGAGTAAACGGAATCTTCGCGGCATCCAATGCGGCCGGCAGACCCGAAGGACGATCCCACACGACAATCGATCGGCTTCTGGTGCGGTCAGCCAATTCGTCGATCATGTTTGGCGGGAAGAGGTTGATCGCAACGGTGCCGGTTTCGAGAGGTTTACTGTCCTTTGTGGCCGTCAGTCGATATACCCATTGGAGCGTTACGCGCGTTCGCGGTTTTGGCGGCGTGATGTTGATCGCCACATCACGGTCATTGCCCGTTAAATGCATGGCTCCTTCGCTGAGCTTCACGCCGTCGAGCATCAGCTCCCATGACAATTCCGCATTCGGCAGCCCCCCCTGAACCGCCGCGCGGATTGTCACGGAGCTTTGCTGGCCGCCGATCCAATATCCTTGATGGGTCAGCAGCAGAATGAGAAGCCCGGTGAGCTTCATGGCTTGCCCTCCGGCAAAGCGGCTCGGGCAAAAGCGATTTTCAATTCGTATTCACCGGCGGTCGTCGCCAGTTGGCCGGCCGTCACTTTTTGGCCGGGATCCATATCGAGATTCGTCGACAGCGCCCCGAGCGCTTCACCGCCGTGCGGCGTGCTGACTTCGAGCCAGACGGTGAGGCGTGTCGGTTCGTCGGCGGAAGTGCCGATGCGATACTTCAGCGATTGTCCGCCCTGCATGGGAACGGTGAGATTCGCGGTTTGTCCAGGAATCACCAGAAGATCAGCGTCTGAGGCCAGTTGCCCGCCGTGCGTGACGGTCAGGCGCAGCAGGAGCACCTTCCGACTGGAATCGACCGGCTGCGTCACGACGCCGACGTCGGATGACTCGTGTGAGACGAGCATCCAACTGGCGCGGCCGTCAAATACTTTGCTCACCTGATCAAAGGCGCTCACCGCCTGGCTGATCTCGTGCGGCTCAAAATGGGAATTTGGCGCGGATTGTGGCGCAGATCGCGTCAGCGCGATCGGCGCGACGTTCGGTTTCTCGAGCCTTCGTCCCAGTTCAAAGGCGCCGCTGGCCAGAACAACCGCGGCGGCGACGGCAAGCCAGCGAAGACGCGCCGGTTGCGAGCGATTCACCGCCGTCGAAAGGCGATTCTCAAAGCTCTCCCACCCGCCGTGCGGCTCGCTGTCGTCAGCCGAATCATCGAGCGTGCGACGAAGCCGATCGAAATCTTCGGACGCCTGGCGGCAGGTGGAGCAGGTTTCCAGATGAGCCAGAACCTGCGATGCCCGCTGGCGGGCTTCGGCGTCCCATCCGAAATCGAGCAGAAGTTGTCTGATAAAATCACACGACATCGATTGTTCCGTTCAAACGGGCTGCCAATCCGCGAGCACCTGGCGCAGCTTTTCCATGCCGCGATGCAGACGCCGCGAGATTTCCGAATCGCTGCACCGCAGCAGCTTCCCGACCTCTCGACCCGATTGTCCGTCCATGATCCGCAGCATGACGACGACGCGCTCGGACTCGGGTAGATCAACCATCGCCGCAAGCACGGCCTCGCGCAGTTCAAATCCAGCGGCGCTGGGAGCAAGTGTGTTCGCCGAGACAGCGCCAGTTCCGGCCAGCACGCGTGATTCGATTTTGCGGCGTCGAAGCAGCTGCAATGATTCGTTCACCACCACGCGGGACAGCCAGCTTTTCAACGCGGCGGCATCGCGCAGCTCACTCTGGCGCTCGCATGCCTTTAGCACCGCCTGCTGGCAAATATCCTCCGCGGCCGATGGGTCGTGCAGAATCCCCAGCGCCAGCCGAAAAAAAAGCCGGGCGTTCTGGCGAATCTGGCCAGCGAGCAACTGCTCGAAACTCGGTTCATCACCGCGCTCGAAAACCACCTTCCCCGGCCTCTCCACCCTTTACACATCATCAGATGCACAGACGCACAAAGTTTTCTCTGAAATGAGGAGGCAATCGTATTAAAATGATGTCGTCCGATCGCGGCTTACCCTCGCCGTCGGCTCCCTTTGGCCTCGGCTTTGGCGGTAAGCGGATCATCAGGCCAGGCGTGACGCGGGTAACGAATCTTCAAATCCTTGCGGACCTGGAAATAGGTCGTCGACCAGAAGCTGGCCAGATCCTCCGTCACCTGTACAGGGCGAAAATTCGGCGCAAGCAGATGCAGTACGATCGGAACACGCCCCGCGACCACGCGTGGGGTAGTCGTCCAGCCAAAGACTTCCTGAAGCCGAGCCTCGAAGATCGGCTTGTCGCCTCTGGAGTAAGCTAACTTGATCTGACTTCCGCTGGGGGCGGTCAACGTCGTCGGCGCGAACTGATCGAGCAGTCGATCCAGGGGATAGGCGAGCTGTGCCTGTAATGCGTCTGCAAGATTCGATCGCTTCAGGTCTTCCAGGCTTCGCTTTCCGTGGGCCGCATTGACCAGAACCTCGACGAGGGAGTCGGCCTCAATCTTGGGCCACGCATGCTCCGGTGCAAACTTGCGGACGAGGGCGAGTCGGGCGAGCCATTCGCGGGCGCGATCATCGGCTTCGAAAATCTCCAGCGCGCGCGGCGTTGCCGCCTTCGCCAGAGCTTCGGCGGCAAGTTGTGGGTCAATCGCGCCATCTGAGTCTTCGCGAATCGGCAGGTCATGGTAGAAGGTCGTCCCGCGGGCGACGACGCGATCTCGCGGCGCGTCATATTCCACCGCGCGAATTTGTTTGACCGCATCGGGGAACAATTCGCTGAGCCATCGCGGATCAATCGCGCTGGCGATTCGCACGACCGCTTCCCGGGCCAGCCCGCGAGAATCGTCGCGGGCGTCGATCGCGACGTAGAAGGGCGATTGGAGGACGCACGACTCTGGCGCCTGCCGCACGCCCGTGCCGCCGACCATGATTCCAGCGGTTGAATCGCCTTCGCGTCGTCGAACTACGCGGTCGGGATATGCAACCAAAATGATCCTGAGTAAATCGTCGTCGGAAGCTTCACGCCGATGACGTTGCATTCGATTCGTCTGACGGACTAGCTCATCGCGCAGTCGAGCCGTCTGGCGCGCCGCGGCGGGATCGATTCCGTCGTCGCGCAGGTAGGCGGCGAAGTTGGATTTCTCTGCATGTTGCAATTGTTCGAGCCGCAGTAGCAGGTCGCTGGCTCCCTGCACCGACGGCCCGCGATTGCGCGGGTGCGTCGCGTAATCGATCGTCACAAAATCTTTTTCTGAAAGGATTGCCGCCATCGCGCAGCCAGCGTCAAGCGCGCCGATATCCGCCGCCGCCACGAGCAGTCGGGCGATGCGCGGGTGAGCGGGGATGCCAACCAAGTTCTGCCCGAGAGACGTAATTTGAGCTTCCTTGATGGCGCCGAGCCGCTCGAGCAGCATCTCGGCAGCGTCGATCGAAGCGGCTTCGGGCGCTTCATACCAGCCGAATTGTCGCACATCCGGCCGACCCCACGCGTGCAATGACAGAACAACTCCAGAAAGATCAACCCGTCGAATCTCTGGCGGCGTGAAGTCGTCCATCGCCTGCTCTTCGGATCGTGACCAGAGCCGAACGCATCGACCGGGACGAGTGCGACCGGCTCGGCCGGCGCGCTG
>Ga0182024_10017073_pt1 | contig 13682 bp, 9 predicted proteins | sample P32metaG_FD_120480 | JGI IMG/M metagenome (GOLD analysis project Ga0182024, IMG submission 120480) | Permafrost microbial communities from Stordalen Mire, Sweden - P3-2 metaG (Illumina Assembly) | ecosystem: Environmental > Terrestrial > Soil > Wetlands > Permafrost | place: Sweden: Stordalen... | reverse complement strand
TGCTCCTCCTCTATCTCCTCGACCTGGGGGGCGTCGGATTTCTCAGCACCGACGAGCCTCGCTACGCCTCCATCGGCCGCGAAATGGCCCGTTCCGGCGACTGGATCACGCCCCGGCTCGACGGCTCTGCCTGGTTCGAAAAGCCCCCGCTCTTATATTGGATGACCGCGGCCGGCAACCTCGCGCGCCTGCCCGACGAATGGGCTGCCAGGCTGCCCATCGCCTTGCTGAGCCTGGCGTTTTTACTGCTGTTTTTCTACTTCATCGCCCGCGAGTTCGAGACCCGAACGGCCATCATGGCGACCACCATCCTGGCGACCTCAGCCGGATGGCTGGCGTACAGTTTCAGCGCCCTGACCGATCTGCCGATGTCCGCCCTGCTCGGCGCGGCGATGCTGTTCACGCTATTCGAAGAGAAAAAATGGAGCGGATTCGCAGCCGGTGGGCTGCTCGGCTTGGCCGTGCTCGCGAAGGCGTTCGTACCCCTGGTGCTGTTCGCGCCCGTTTTCCTGATCGCGCGACGCAAACGAAGCGCGATTCTCATAGGATGCCTCGCCGTCGCGGCGCCCTGGCACGTCTTGTGTTTCCTGCGCAACGGCCACTCCTTCTGGGACGAATACTTCTGGCGCCAGCAGTTCTCGCGATTTTTCTCGACCGAGCGGCAACATGTTCACGCGTGGGGGTATTACCTGCCCGTCTTACTGGCCGGTCTCTTCCCGTGGACTCCCTGTGTCGCGCTGCTGGCGCGCCGTTCCATATATACAGACGCGCGGATGCGCTACCTGGCCCTATGGCTGCTCTACGGCTTCGCGTTCTTCTCCGCGTCGCAGAATAAGCTGGCCGGTTATCTGCTGCCCTTGATGCCCGGCCTCACGCTGCTGCTCGCGATCGCCCTGGAACGCGAAAACGAGAAATCGAAGATCGTTCCCTGGCTGCTGGCCGCAAGCGTGGCGCTGCTTATCGTGCTGCCGACCGTGGCGGCCTCGCTGCCCGACGCCATGCTCGCCGGATTCGGACGGACGCACGCGAGCGTCATTCTCGGCGTGCCGATGCTGCTGATCGCGGCGCTCTTTGCTGTGTCTGTGTGGTGGCTTTCCTGGTCCGGAAAACCGTCGCTCGCGATGCTTGCCGGGGCGCTCGCCGTCCTATTCGGCGTCGCGTATTTAAAGGGCGAGGCGTTTCCCGCACTGGACGATCGCGTCTCCGCCCGAGGCTTCTGGCGGACCCATCGCGAAAATGCCGCTACAGCCTGTATCGACAACGTCGGCCGAGCCTGGGAATATGGCCTCAACTATTACGCCGGTCATCCGTTTCATGCCTGCGCGCCGGGTGAGACACCGCGCATCGTCGTCGTGGATGGCCGGCTGACGGTGGAATAGTAACGTGGCGTACGCACTCGTGCGTGCGCCACATGCTACTCTTCGAAAACTCGCGCCACCGGCAATTCCCATCCGGCCAGCAGTTCCGGCAGCGTAAGCGCCTCGCTACTGCGCCGAGTGCACGACCTGCCATCCGGGCTGAACACGCGGACCTCGCGCTTCTCCGGATCAATCACCCAGACCACGTGGGAACCACCAGCGAGCAGCAGATCGATCTTCCGTGTGAGATCGCGCGCGGTTTCCGAAGGAGAAACGACCTCGATCGCGAGTTCCGGGGCCTTTATGAAATAATCATCGCCGCTGGTGGCCCGAGCCCGCTCGGCGCTCAGCACCGAAACGTCGGGCTGTATCCATGTGGGAGGATTTTCGGAAAGCCGGTACCCGGCCTCCACAAAGACGCTCCACAGTCCGCCGCTCTCCAAAGGCCCAAGCGCCTTGGCGACTGCTTTTATAATCCGAGCATGTCTCGATTTCGCAGGAGGCAAAACAAGCAGTTCTCCTTCCACCACTTCACGATGGAAGCCGTCGCCGTCCGGAAGCTGTTCGAACGCCTGCCACGTGATTTGCCCGGTGGTCGCCGCCATAAGCCCATTGTAGACGCGAATCCTCACTAACGGGTTTACAACATTGTTTCGGACATGCTACACTGGCGGAAACTCTGTAGTTGGGGCCTTTGGGGCTAAGTTTTACAACTCAATTTTGAAATTAGGAGACCTGCATTGACCAAGCGTATGTTTCGCTCCGTCTGCATATTAGCGGCGATTCTCGCCATCGCGGCGCCGTTCACGTTTAGCCAGTCGATCACCACCGGGGACGTGGTGGGCGTGATTTCGGATTCTTCCGGCGCGGTTGTTCCGGGCGCCACCGTAACCTTGAGGTCGGCGGAAACGGGCGAGGTCCGCACCGTGACGGCCAACGATCAGGGCCAGTATCGCTTCCCATTGCTGAAACCTGGCGAGTTTGTCATTACGGCAGCTTCCAAGGGGCTGAAGTCGAACATCAACAAAATTACGGTGCAGGTCGGCCAGGAGGCGGAAGTCAACGTCTCGATGAACGCGCAGGGAACCAACACCATCATCGAGGTGACCACCGAAGCCGCTCTGGTGCAGGCGGAGAACGCCAACCTGGAGAGCAACTTTAATCAAAGGCAGGTGATGGATCTTCCCATGGCGGGCGGCGACCTGACTACGCTGGCCATGACCGTACCGGGCATCCGCGTCAACGTGACTGGCGGTTCCAGCAACATGAACGCTAACGGCATTCCTGGCGCTTCCATTCTATACACGCTAAACGGCATGGACCAGAACGATCCGGCCAACAACATTAACAATTCCGGCGCCAGCAACAACCTGCTGGGACAAAATTCAGTGGCGGAAGCGGCGGTGGTGATGAACGCCTACAGCCCGCAGTACGGCCGCATGGCCGGCGCTCAGGTCAACCTGGTGGGCATTTCCGGAACCAACCAGTTCCACGGAAATCTGTTCTACAACTTCAACAACCAGGACATGAACGCCAACGCGTTCTTCAACAATTCGACCGGTACGCGGCGCGGCCGGTCGGACGCGCACCAGTTCGGCGGCCGAATCGGCGGGCCGATCCTGAAAAACAAGCTGTTCGCCTTCTACGATATCGAAAACCTGCGTTACGTTTTGCCGGCCGCCGGCGTCGTATCGCTTCCTTCACCTCAGTTGCAGGCCTATACGCTGGCCCACGTGCCGGCGGCGTCGGTACCTTTGTATCAGGACTACTTCAACCTGACCAGCGGCTCCCCCGGAATCAATCGGGCGGTTGCGGTGACCAACGGACCCGGTCAGTTGCAGGATGGGAACGGCCACCTCGGCTGCGGTACGGGAACCTTCACCAATACTCCCACGGGAACGGGAGGGATCTTCGGTGTCAACACCCCCTGCGCAATCGCCTTCGGCGTGAACGACACGGAGATCAACACGGAACAGCAATCCACCTATCGCGTGGACTACAACATCTCCAATAGCCAGAAGTTCTTCGCCCGCCTCGAAAACGATCACGGGATTCAGGCCACAGGCACGAGTCCGATCAACCCGTTGTACAACTCGGTCAGCAACCAGCCGTCGTGGCAGGGAAGCCTCAACCACACCTGGGTCATCACGCCGACCCTGGTGAATAATTTCGTCGGGTCGGTGTTATGGTATACCGCGCTGTTCGGCGTCGCGGATTTCGCCAAGACCCAAGCGCTGATGCCGGACTCCATCGCCATCGCCGATGGCGGCGCCAACGGCGGCGGATTCGCCACGGTCGGCGCTGGAGCATTCCCCAACGGCCGAAACGTCGGCCACATTCAGATCGCGGACGATTTGTCGTGGACCAAAGGCCGCCACACGTTCAAGGCGGGTATCTCCTATCGCTACGACAAATACACGTACTCGAGCATCGCCTCGGGCGCTTTCCTCGGCGCCTACAGTCTGAGCGACCTATCAGATTTCGCCAATGGAAAGCTGAATTCCTCCGGTACGGGTCTCGGCAGTTCTTTCGCCCAGTCCTATCCGAAGTACGGTGCGCTTCACTTCCGCTTCCCCTCGGCCGATTACTATGTCTCCGACGAATGGGCCGTGAGCAAGAATATCAAGCTGACCTACGGGATGCGCTTTGAAGAGGACCTGAATCCCACTTGCAACGAAACCTGCTTCGTGCTGACCAATGTGCCGTTCATTTCCTCGGCCTATCAGGGTGGCGTGAGTGTCCCCTACAACAGCACCATCCAGACCAAGTCGAACCTGTTCTACAGCGCCGAGAAGGTGATCCCGCAGCCGCGTGTTGGAATCGCCTGGAAGCCCTTCGGCAACGACAAGACGGTCATCCGGGCCGGCATCGGCCTGTTCTCCACCAACTACACCGACGGCCTGGCCGGTACGTTGGCCAACCAGATCCCCAACAAATTCGCTCCTGGCGGCTTGAATTTCGGCAACGTCGGACTGGCCACGGATTCCACCAGTTCAGCGTACACCGCTCAGGCCTCCGCAAATGCGTTTTTTAGCGGTTTCGGCGCGGGCAGCACCCTGGCGCAGATCCAGAACGCCGTGAAGCCAGCCACCTTTGGTACGCCGAGCATTTCCACGTTGCCTCCCGAGTTCAAGGCGCCCAAAGACATCGAGTGGAGCTTCGAGATCCAGCATGCGCTCACCTCGCACAACATGTTGACCGCCAGCTATGTGGCCAATCACGGCTATGACCTCCAGGAGACGGTCAATGCCAACGCCTACGCCGCTGTCAATGCGACGTTCACGGGACGCTACGGCGCCACCTTCGGCGGATTGCCGACGGCTGCCCCCGACGCGCGTTTCGTGTCCGTCACGCAGTATTACAACGACGGCGTCAGCAACTATAACAGCCTCACTCTGACGTACCGGCACACCTCCACCTTCGGGTTGACCAGCCAGATCCACTACACCTGGAGCCACACGCTGGGAACCGTTGCTTATGAGAATCCTTTGAACCTCAACGGTAGCTACGGCAACCTGGGCTTCGACAACCGGCACCAGTTGGCTGGCGACCTCCTGTGGAGCCCGACTCACCGGTTCCAGAACAAGGCCGTCAACATGCTGGCCGGCGGCTGGCTCTTCGGAACCAAGCTCTACCTCTACAGCGGCGCGCCGTTCACCCCGACCGACAGCAAGATTCCCGCGCAGATCAATTCCGCGGGAGGCATCCTGACACCCATCGCCGACCTTCTCGTCTCAAGCGCCCTCAGCGCGAACTGCGGCAAGGCGGCCGTGAACGCCCCTTGTCTGCCGAAGACGGATTTCGCGACGTACCTCTCGACTTCCGGTGTCGGCACTCCGATCCAGATGGATTGGGGCAACATCTCGCCGGGCCAGTTCCACGGACCGGGTTACTTCGATATCGACACGAATATTGGGCGGAACTTCCGGATCAAGGAGAAGATGGTTCTCAACCTGGGATTGCAAGCCTACAACGTGCTCAATCACGCCAATTTCGGCAATCCTTCGGGCACCCTTTCCTCCGGATCGTTTGCCCAGATTACGACTACGCTAGGGCCTCCCACCAGCATTTACGGCACGGGCCAGGGCGCTGCTGTTTCGGGCCGCCTGATGGTGGTTACCGGCACCTTTACCTTCTAATCAACCTCAGCAATAGAAAAAGGGGCGAGCCTTCGGGCTCGCCCCTTTTTTCTTTGGAGAAGGAAAAGCGGATTATTTCTTCTTGCCCTTTTTCTTGGCCGCCTTCCTCGGCGCGGCTTTCTTGGCCGCCTTCTTCGCTACCTTCTTCGGCGCAGCCTTTTTCGCCACCTTTTTCGGCGCGGCCTTCTTCGCTACCTTCTTCGCTACCTTCTTCGGCGGAGCCTTTTTCGCGGCTTTCTTGGGGGCAGCTTTCTTGGGCGCAGCCTTCTTAGCAGCGACCTTTTTCGGGGCGACCTTCTTCGCGACCGCTTTCTTCGGAGCGGCGGCCTTCTTGGGTGCGACCTTCTTGGATGCGGCCGGCTTGGGGGCAGTCCGCGTGGGTGCGGCCGGCTTAGGGACAGTCGGCGTGGGCGCCGCCGGTTTCGCAGCAGCCTTCTTGGCGACCGCCTTGGCCACGGGTTTCTTCACGGGCGGAGGCTCCCGTACCTCCTCCACCACCACGATCGTCTCCGTCACTATCACAGGCGGAGGAATCGGGATGGACGGGGTATCTTCGTCATCGTCGTCGATCCCGTAATCGCCCAGATCGTCGTCTACGTTGATTTGCGTCCCCTCCTCGTAGTCGTCTAGTTCGTCATCCTCGACTGAAAGTCGATACTTCAGCATTCTTATCTGCCTCCTGAGGCGCACGTCGCGCTGCGCCAGAGCGTAATCAAAATTAGAATATCTCGTTTTCCAATTAAGGCAAGAAAAAAAGCTCGCTCTGTGTCGACACGCCAGCCCCATTCGTCAGAGTCTGTGTGAAAAGTCGGCTTGGACCGCTCCTGCAGGTCGCGGCTCTGTTTCGAGCCTTGGGGATTCATCAAGATAAATAGAGCCGCGACCAGCAGGAGCGGTCAACACCACGGTTTTCACATAGACTCTGACGCAAGGTGTTAATTATTCGGCGCGTGCAGCGCAGCCGTGTGCCGCACCGGAGCCTTCGTCGCACTCTTCTGCGCCGCCTTGGCCGGCGCCTTCACCGCAGGCTTCTTCGCCGACGCCGCGACAGGCGCAGCTGTGTGACGCTTTTTCGCTGCCGGCCTGGAGACTGTCCGGTCGCCCGGATACGCCACCGGGATCGCCACCAGCCCGCCCGCCTCCGGCAGCTGTTCGTGATTCACCTGGCTCACCATCGCCGTCTGCGCGCTATAGCGCTTGGCCAGCCCCGCGAAGGAATCGCCCGGGCCCACCCGGTGCAGCCGCCACGCGTCTCTTTTACTCGGAGGAACCACCGTGAAAGCCGTCTCTACCGCCGCCAGCGTGCCCTTCGGCACATGAATATTGAACCCCGCCGGCGCCACCGATTTGATCAGCCCCGGGTTCAGCTCCTTCAACTCGCTCAACGGCCGGTCGACCGCGTCCGCGATCAGCCCCAGGTGCGTCGGCGCTTCCATCGCGATCGAATCCGTTTCCACTGGACTTTCCAGATCCAGGTGATCCAGTCCATATTCCGGAGCGTTCTTGCCGATAATAGTCATCGCCAGAATCACCGGAACGTAATTCGCGGTCTCTCTCGGAAGCGCGTTCAACCGCCTCAGCTCGAAGAAATCCGCGTAGCCGGTCCGCATGACCGCCTTGTCGACGCACGCTGGACCGCAATCGTACGCGGCCATCGCCAGGTACCAGTCCCCGAAATGCGTATACAGATCCTTCAGATGCCTCGCCGCGGCTCGCGTCGCTTTTTCCGGATCCATCCGGTCGTCGGTTGACGCCGTCTGCATCAGCCCGTACTCGTGCCCTGTAGCTCTCGAAAACTGCCAGATCCCCACGCACAATTTATTCGACATCGCGCGGGGCAAATATCCCGATTCCGCCTGCGCCAGAAACACCAGCTCCTGCGGCACGCCTTCTTCGGCCAGAATTCTCTCGATCAGCGTCTTATACCGCCCCTGCCGCTTCAGCCCCGCCGCGATAATCCGCTTGCCCCGCTCGCTCGCAAAGAAATTGACCGCCCCGATCACCGTATCATGCTGCTGCAAAGGCAGTTGCGACGTCGTGGAGCGGATCATGTCCATCACCTTGCTGCGCGTTCGCGGGTCCGCCGTGGGCGAAAACGTCAGCTCCACCATGCCGTCCATCGGGCGCTTGTCGTAAACCACCTTCTCCGATTCGCCAACCGCCGCCTGATCTGCATCATAGCGGTAAATCGCCTCAATCAGCTCTTCGAGGCGCCGCTCGACACGCGCCCTGTCCGGCAGATTCTCAGGAGCCGACAGCAGCGCTTCCACCGCACGATCGAAATTCATCCGCGCCTCCGCCGCATTCCCCGCTTCCAGAGCCTTCTTGCCCTCCGCGAAGCTATCGTCGGCTTTTTTAATCAGAAACTCGGCATCGGTGGGGCGGGGAAGAGGCGTAAACGCTACCACCATCATCGGCACCTCGTTGCCATAATAGGCACTTGGAGGCGACGGTGGATCGAGCACCGGTTCCTCGGGCGCAGCCATGGCTCGCGAAGGTGGCAGAAAGAACTGCTTCATCGGCTGCGGACGGGTCGTGAAGGCGCAACTCGACAGAAAGACAGCGCCCCCGGCGACTAAAGCTCTGCCGGTCCGGGACTTAAAGTCGATCCGCATGTACCTGTTAGTTCGTCAGTTTAACAGAAACATTACAGTGCGCGTCAAGCGGGCGCTGTTCTACTGGGTGATTATTGTTCCGGGGACGCCGCCTGGCGGGCCGCCGTGGCAACTTGGCGAAGTAACTTTGTAGGTGTGAGTGCCTGCCGCTGCCTTGATGGTGCAGAATTGGCTGCTGTTGTATCCGATGGATGACTCGTTGCAGACGTTGTTGTTCATTTCGTCGAAGTTGACAACCCAATCCGTTATATAAGACGAGCCAGTTCCATTCGACATCCACTGCACCACGTTGCCAGCGGTAAGGCTCCCTGACTCATAGGCATCGGGCAAAGTCGCGGGATCCAACTGGATCTGCCCGCCGTTGCAGGGCACGGTTACGGTCGCCGACGCGACAACCGTCTTCGCATTGAGTGGCCTGCCCCCTTTCAGAGTGCCAGAGCCCATATCGACTTCCGGATCGCTGCATACTGTACTAGCGCATGCGTAGAAGTATTGACCAGCCTGGCTCGTGTTAATGGTGGGATCGACGGTACAGGTGCTGATCGATGGGGAATGGTCCGTGCACAGAGGCGTGCCATAAAAATGGACTTGAACGCCGGTCCAATTGAGCACGTCGCCCGGCTTCGGGTGCAGGACGACCTTCCCGCTCTGGCTGAGGGTTAAATTGATTTCGTTGGGCTTGGTGCAGGCCGACAGAAAAAATATCGACAGGCCAAGAAAGGAATACGACAACCAAGGTGCGCGTTTCATCATCACATCTCCTTCGGTTCGGAAATTATATATCATTTACCGCCCGATACGTGACGAATATATTTCGGATCGGACCTTATTTGTTTCAGATCCAGCGCTAATTCCACTTCCACCTTCGACAGTCCCTGATCCATGCATTTCAAAACCAGGTCCAGCGCTTCCTGTTTCCGGCCCAGCAACGCCAGCGTCTGCGCCTTGGTGAATTGCGCCTTCGGATCGAGGCCTCGTTCCTCGGCGGTATTCAAATCGGCCTCGGCTTCGCTTCGCCGCCCTAGCTTCGCGTGATAAAAGGATAGCGTCGCCCAGTTCGCGCCCGGCTTCGGATTCACTTTCAGGAGTTCGGAGAGCGCGTCCGCCGCTTTGGCGTAACAATCCAATTGCCGTTTGGAGTCGCCAAGCATTGCATAGCAGTCCCCGAGGTTGCGCCAGACACGGTGGTTTTTAGGATTCAGATCGCGCGCCTGACTGTAATATTCCGCCGCTTTCTGATAATTGCCCCGCCGGAATGAAATCAGCCCCAGGCTGGAATACACGAACTCAATCGGCGCACGCTCCAGGCATCGGTGGAACGCATCCTCCGCTTTTTCATCCTGGTTCAGCATCAAATACATATTTCCGAGGTTGGCCAACGGAAGCGCCACCCGCGGCGCGACAGCGGCCGCCTGGGCGAAGGCATCGACGGCGTCCTGATAACGGTTCTGCCGGTAAAGATTATTCCCCAGTTCGTTGTAGGCCAGCCAGTAATTCGGCCGTTGCACGATAATATCGCGATAGACGCCCTCCTCCGCCCTCACGTTGGCAGTATCCCGAAAGGCGCTCGCCTTGAACAGGAGAATCTGCGGGTTCCCCGGGTCCAGCCGCCAAGCCCTGTTGAAGCCATCCATCGCCGGCTGCGTATTTCCGTTTTCCAGCTCGACCACTGCCGCCGCCAGCACTCCCTTTGCCGACTCCGGATTGTACTGGACCGCCCGCGCGGCATTGTTCTTGGCCACCGGTAAGAACGCCAGGTTCTTCCCGATTTGATATTTCCTGGTATACGCCAGCGATAGATCCGCATACCCGAGCGCGAACCCGGGCTCCGCGTCGAGAAGCTTCTGATATTTTTCGATCGCGGCGTCGAGCCCCGTGTCGTTCGGCTGGCTGCGCAATTCCTCCGCCTCGCCGAACAGCTGATACGCCGCCGCCGGCAGCTTCGCCATTTCGTCCTGGTCCTTCATTGGCGATTGCGTCTGCGGCACGTCCAGCAATTCCGCCGCGAACATCGATGCCCTCTCCGCAAGTTGGCTCACTTCCGCCGCTGTGAATTGCGATTCTCGTTTCCTCAGCACCGCTCCGCTGGCCGCGTCGAACACTCTCAGCGCCAGCCAATATCCCGGGCTTCGCGCGTGCAGTGACGCGCCCAGCACCAGGTTCGCTCCCATGGAGTTGACCACGTCCGACATGGCTTTCGGCGGCGCCAACCCCGCCGCCCCTGGGGCGATCACCGCGAATTGTTTCAGCACCGCTTCGGCCCGCGTTAACTGGTTATCGATCGCATCCAGCACCGTGCGCAGCAGCGGCCTGGTCTCCGCATCCGCCTCGGGAGGCCAGGCGAGAAGCGCCACGAAACGCTGCTCCGGCAGCGGATGAAGCAGTGCATTTATCTTCCAGCTGACCTGCGGCCACCGCAGCAAGATTGCGCCCGCACCAAAAACCGCCGCCGCGCTTGCCCCGATCATCGCCCTGCGGGAGGCCCTCCGCGACGACGTTTTCGGTAGAAGCAGCGTCCGGCTCGCCCCGTCCCACCCTTCAAACGCCGCCAGCGCCTCGCCTGCCGATTGACACCGCTGTCCCGGGTCGGTTTCCAGGCAGCCCCTGACCACCGGCTCCCACTGCGGCGGGACGTTTTCGAGATTGTTCGACGGCTTCTCCCCCGTCAGCATCTCGTGCAGTACCACGCCGTACGCGTAAACGTCCGCCGCCGGAGTGGCGACGCGCCCCTTCAGCAGCTCCGGCGCGATGTATCCCGGCGTGCCTGTTACTCTCCCCGTCTCCCCCAGCGTTTGGTCAGATTCGTACAGCCTCGACAATCCGAAGTCGGTAATCGAGACTCGCAGCTCCTCGCCCGCCCCCTCCAGCATCACGTTGCCGGGCTTGAAGTCGCGATGCACGATGCCCGCTTTATGCGCCGCGTCCAGCCCCGCCGCCATCTGCCGCGCGATCTCGAACATGGTCTGCGCATCGAATCCTCCCTGCCTCTGCAAACGCGCCCGCAAGGACTCGCCTCTCAGCAGCTTCATGGTCAGGAACAGCCCGCCCGCTTCCTCGGCGCGAAAAAGATCGTAGGTCGGGCAGACGTTCGGATGATTCACTTCGCGAGCCAGCAGCACCTCCCGCTCAAAGCGCTGTTGCACCACCGGATCGTCGCCGATCTCCGCCCGCAGCGTCTTCAACGCGCAGTGTTTTCCCTGTAAATGCTCGTCAGCCGCCTCGTACACCTCGCCCATGCCACCGCGCGCCAGGAACTGCACCACCACGAACCGCCCCGCCAGCCGGTCGCCGCGACGCAGTTGCGGACCGCTTGCATGAATCGATTGTGTCGGGTCGTTTTCGGCCACAATTCTCGCTATGATACACCCGCCCGCCAAGAAGTTGCCGCCGCTTGCGCCTTGACATAATAAAGACCTCATGACTAAATTCGTCATCGCCGTCGGCGCCCTGGCCATCGCCCTGGTCGCGCTGTTCGGCCTCTATCTTTTTATAAAAGGCGTTCGCAACCTCCAGATGGCGTCGGCCAGCACGAAATGGCCCACCACCTCCGGCCAAGTGATCCACTCCGAAACCACCCGCGAGGTGACCGAGGACGACCACAACCGCTCCTCCGTCACCTTTTCCACCACCACGACCATCCAATACACCGTCGACGGCCAGGATTACACCACCAGCCTTCTCCACTTCGGCCAAACCCTCGGCTCCAGCGACAAGTCCGAAGCCGCCCTCCTGCGCCTCCGCTTTCCCGAGGGCAAACCCGTAAGCGTCTCCTACGATCCCAACCATCCCGCCACAGGCGTCATGAAACCAGGCGTCCATGCCGAAGCCTTCTGGCTGCCCGGCGCAGGTCTGGCCTTTCTCTTGCCCTGCGTCCTCTGCCTGATCATGGGTCCCTCGATGATCCGCGGCATGAAAGCCGATGCCCAAAGCAGCCAGGCCTTCGCCGATTCCGTTGAGAGCGCCATCGAAGCCGGCCGCCGAGGCGAAATTCCGCGCGATATCCCTCCGCCCTCACAATCCGGCGGAAATTCCGCGATGGCCATGGCCGCAGCCTTCGCCGGACTGGTCGCATGCGCGCTCGGAGTCCTGGCCCTCACCGCCGGCTATCAGCGCATCTGGCACGGCGAAGCCAGCCAACGCTGGCCCACTACTCAAGGCACCGTGATCGTCGCCAGCACGGACGAGCCGGACGACACACCTGGAGACACAACCGACGCCACGGCCTACGCCCGCTTCGTCTACGAATATGAAGTGGCCGGCACGAAGCACTACAACAACCTCCGCCGCTTCGCCGAAGTCGAAGGAGGCAGCCAGGAACAGGCCAAAACAATCGCCACCCGCTACCGCAAGGGAGCCGCCGTAAAAGTCTCCTACTACCCCGCCGACCCCGACGTCAGCGTCCTCGAACCCGGCAACACAACCGACAGCCTGTGGCTCCCCGGCATCGGAGTCGTGCTGATCCTGTTCAGCCTGGCCATCTTCATCTGGATGGTTCCGGCATTGGCAACGTGATATCGTTTAAAACATCCAGGTCGCATGCCGAACACGTTCAACGCGCGAATCGTCGAGCCCGCGACCACCGTCGTCGAGATCTCCGGCCGCCTCCATATCGGCAACTCTCTCAGCTACCTGGAAACATTCATCAAGAGTCTCGTCGCCGGCGGAAGCCGCAAGCTGGTGGTCGACCTTGCCGGCCTCGACTTCATCGATAGCGCCGCCATCGGCATGCTGATCGCGTGCAGCGGCGAGATGGATCAGGCGGGCGGAGCGTTCCGGATCGCCGGCTCTCGCGACTCCGTTGCCAAAACCTTCGAAGTGGTTCACATGAGCCGCATTGTTCCGCTCGATGCCGACGTCGAAACTGCCCTCCGCAATCTGCCCTCTGGATAAAAATGCCCCGGTGCCTCTCCTGCTCCGCCGATAACCCGGACCGGAACCGCTTCTGCGGAGTCTGCGGCGCGGCAATAGGTTCCGCATCGGAAGCGCCCACTGAAGCCATCCCTCCCCGCGGCAGCTCCGATTCTCAAAGTGATGAAGGCCGATTCCCTGCCGGCACCATCCTCGCCGAACGCTATCGCGTCATCGGCCAGGGAGGCATGGGCGAGGTCTACCGCAAGCTTTTCAAAGAAAACTTCCTCGCCCCAGATTGACCACAGGTAGCACGGGCTTCAGCCTGTGAGCTTCGCCGCGAAATCCCCCATGCCGCCAGCCACCACGTCGACATCCCCGACTTTAGCCTCGTCCGCTTTTGCCGCCGCTCCGAATTCGTCAGGCCTGTAAATAAACCCCGTCCGCAACCCGCACCCACGCGCGGCGAGAAGATCGACGGTGTGCGCCGCGCACATCATCACCTCTTCCAGCTTCAACTCCAACAGGCTCACTGCCGTCAGATACGCTTCCCGATCCGGCTTATAATGCCTGGCAAGCTCCGCCGAAAGAATCAAGTCCCACGGCAGCCCCGCGTGCTTCGCCATGTCCGTGAGCAGCGCGACATTTCCATTCGACAGCGGCGCAATCGTGTACTTCTGCTTTAGCCTCGTCAACCCGGCAACTGAATCGGGCCAAGGCCG
>Ga0182024_10017072_pt1 | contig 13682 bp, 10 predicted proteins | sample P32metaG_FD_120480 | JGI IMG/M metagenome (GOLD analysis project Ga0182024, IMG submission 120480) | Permafrost microbial communities from Stordalen Mire, Sweden - P3-2 metaG (Illumina Assembly) | ecosystem: Environmental > Terrestrial > Soil > Wetlands > Permafrost | place: Sweden: Stordalen... | reverse complement strand
GATGAGCTGCGCTGCATTTACTGCGGGATGTGCGAAGAGGCCTGTCCGGTGGATGCGATCGAGTTGACGAGTTTTTTGGACCTCACGGGCCGCAGCCGCGAAGAGATGATTTTCGACAAGGAAAAGTTGTTGAGCGTGTACGACAAGACGAAAGACACCGAGCCGACGCAATCCGCCCGGCTCGGCGTGCCAGTGCTGTAATGAAGTTCGCCGCGATCGCCGCCGCCGGAACGCCACAGAGGGCGTTCCCTACAGCCGCGAGACGCGGCTTGGGAACTGTAGGGAACGGCCTCCGTGCCGTTCCGTGGCTGTAACGGAGCGAGATCCTTTGAATCACGTTCAGATGACCGTCGGCGGCGCGACGCTTTTGACCGCGCTCGCGCTATGGCTGTTGCTGCCACGCGCCGGCGCTGGCGTCGCTGGCCGGGCTGTCGGCGCGGTCTTGGGAATCGTGGCCCTTGGCTTGTTCGCATCCCTCCTCACGCGAATGCCGAGTTGGCCGACGCAGGTGCTGTTTTGGGTGCTGGCCGGCGTGACGCTGATTGCCGCCGGCGCCGCGGTGACGCTTCGCAGTCCGGTGTATTGCGCCGTCTGGTTTGCGCTGTCGCTGTTGGGCACGGCTGGGCTGTTTCTCTTCCAAGGCGCACAGTTTCTCGCCGCCGCGACGATCATCGTCTACGCCGGCGCTATTCTCGTGACATTCCTGTTTGTGCTGATGCTGGCCCAATCGACGGGCCGCGCTTATTACGATCGAGTTTGCTGGGAGCCGCTGGTCTCGGCCCTGACCGGCGCGGTGCTGCTTGGCATCCTGACGATTGCGCTTGTGAGCACCGATTTCAAGGCGACGCCGGTTTTGACCGATGAACAGTTGCGCCACAACATCCTTTCTCTTGATCACGTCGCTCATTTGGGCGAAGAGTTGTTCAGCCGCTATCTGATCGCCGTTGAGGTGGCCGGCACGTTGCTGTTGGCCGCACTGGTCGGCGCGATTGCGATCGTCAGCCACGAGCGGACGCCAAAGAGCCCGAAGGAAACGGCTGGAAATGGGCGTGTACCGCTCGGCACCGGCAAGCGAAAGGAGCCGATCCATGGATGAAGCGGCTCTCTTGTATCAATCGCTATTGGTCGGCGCGCTATTGTTCTGCATCGGCATGGTCGGATTCTTGAGCCGGCGAAACATGATCGTGATGTTCCTGGCGGCCGAAATGATGCTGCAAGGGGTGTCGGTCAGCCTCGTTGCCTGGGGGAGGTATCACAACGATTGGGGCGGTCAGATTTTCGTCGTCTTCAGCCTGACTGTGGCGGCGTGCGAGGCGGCGATTGCGCTGGCGCTGGTGTTGATGCTGTATCACCGCAACGGCAAGCTGGATGTCGACGCCTGGCATGAAATCCGCGAGAGCAACCTGCCGCCGTTTACGGACGTGGAATTGCCCGAGGTTCGGAAGCCGTCGCCCGTTTGGCCCCATTTGGCCCCCGCGGGAGCTGAGCCGCCGACGGACGCCGATAGCGAAGAAGAATCGCAACACCGTCAACATGTTTAGCCCTTTGTGTCAGTTTAGCCGTCCGAAGTCGTAGCTGAATTCGCCAGAATTCAGATGATCCGAAACTTGTGCTGAGACTGAATTCTGGCGAATTCAGCTACTTTGCGAGCGATCACTTCAGACGGCTAAACTAATACACTCCATTTTAGTTCATGACTGAATCGTTGCTAATCCTGATTCCCGCGTTGCCGCTGTCGGCGGCCGTGCTGACGGCTTGCTTTGGCCGCCGGTTGAAAGAGCGCAGCCATTGGCCGGTGGTGATCGCGATGGCTCTGTCGTTTCTCGCGAGCCTGATGCTATTGAAAGAAGTGAACTCCGACGCCGAGCATTCCGCCCGCGCCTATCCCGGCTCGGTCGGCTATGAGAAGACCTACACGATCTGGACCTGGGCCAACGTCCCAAACGCCTATCCCGCGCGCGTTGCGCCCGGCTCGCCCGTGTCGCGCGAGATGCCTGCATCGACGGCCGCGCTCTCGACCGATGACGCGATGCTGCCGATGCCGGGCGACTCGCCCAGCTTTTCGATCGACGTGACGCTACGGGCCGATTCGCTGACAGCCGTGATGCTTTCGATGGTCACGTTCATCTCGACGCTCGTGGCCATCTATTCGATCGGCTACATGCATGGCGATCGCGGCTATTGGCGGTTCTTCAGCTACATCGGTTTGTTTGTTTTCTCGATGACAATGCTGGTGTCGGTCAGCAATTTCGTGCTGCTTTATGTCTTCTGGGAAGCGGTCGGGCTGTGCAGTTATTTGCTGATTGGTTTTTGGTATGAAAAGCCGGCGGCGGTTGCGGCCGGAAAAAAAGCGTTTCTCGTGAACCGAGTAGGTGACTTCGGTTTTGCGTTGGGTCTATTCCTGATTTGGACGACCTACGGCACTCTCGATTTCCACGACACGCGGCCTCCGCCGTTGTCGCAGCAAGCCCTACAAAATCCCCGCGAGACGGCCCACGAACTGCTCGCCGTCATGGCCGTCCATCAACCGGGCGTTTTGGGCCAAATGAGGCTGTCGCCCACCGGTGGCGGATACGTCGGCGGGGCAGTCGGCACGGCGATTTGCTTGCTGCTTTTGGCCGGAGCGTGCGGCAAGAGCGCGCAGTTTCCACTGTACGTCTGGCTGCCCGACGCGATGGAAGGGCCGACGCCCGTCAGTGCGTTGATCCACGCGGCGACGATGGTCACGGCGGGCGTCTACATGATTGCCCGTTGCACGCCGCTGTTCGTCGCAGCGCCGCAAGCGCAGCATGCGGTGGCACTCGTCGGTTGCTTCACGGCATTGTTTGCCGCTTTGATCGCGCTAACGCAAAACGATCTGAAGCGAGTGCTCGCGTATTCGACGATCAGCCAGCTTGGCTACATGTTTCTCAGCCTTGGAATCGGCTGGCTGCCGGGAATCCTCTTCGGGATGTTCCACTTGTTCACGCATGCGTTTTTCAAGGCCTTGTTGTTCCTCGGCGCGGGCAGCGTGATGCACGGCATGGGGGGCGTGGTCGATATGCGGCGGTTCAGCGGGCTGCGACGGATCATGCCGGTCACTTGCGGCACATTTCTCGTCGGTTGCCTGGCGCTGGCTGGAGTCTGGCCGTTCGCCGGTTTCTGGAGCAAAGACGGAATCCTGGCAACGGTGTTCGAACGGGGTCACGCCCACGGCACGACGCCGGTGTTCGGCATCGGTTGGCTGACGGACGCCGCGTTTCATCAATCGTTGTATTGGGTTGGCCTGGCGACGGCGCTACTGACGGCCTTTTACACGTTTCGGGCGTTCTTCGCGACGTTCTTTGGCCCGGAGCGGATTCCGGAAGAAGCCGGGCATCATGCCCATGAATCGCCGCGAACGATGACGATTCCGCTGATCATTCTGGCAGTCTGTGCCGCGCTGGTCGGATTCGCGCTCGTGTCGAGCTTCGGCGATTTCCTGCGGCTCACGCCGTCGCTGGCGTGGAAAATGGTTCCCGCTGGGGAAGTCAGTGAAACGATCCATGATCGGGTGGCGGTGACGAGCACTTTGGTCGCGCTCGCCGGCATCGGCGTGGCGGCGTTCTTTTATCTAGGGGACCGAACGCACGTCGATCGGCTGGCGCGCCTATTGGCGCCCTTGTATCGACTTTCCTACGGCAAGTTTTTCGTCGATTCGATTTACGATTGGCTGGTCGTAAAGCCGCTACGAGCCTTGGCGTGGATCTGCTATTGGATCGACCGTTGGTTGATCGACGGTCTGGTGAACTTGCTTGGCGCGATTCCGCCGGCGCTTGGGACGACGTTGCGTTCGCTGCAAAACGGCGTGGTGCAGTTCTATGCGATGGCGATGATCCTCGGTTTGTTGGTATTGATCGGCACGCTGATCCCTTGGCCGAAATGACGACGTAAATTCCGCATGTCAAACCTGCTGCTGGTGACGATTGTCTTTCCGCTGTTCGGCGTGGCGCTGATTGCGGTCTCCGCCCGATGGGGCCGCGAGGCCGTGCGGCAAAGCGCGCTGATGACGTCGCTGGTCACGCTCGCGCTGGCGATCGTGCTCGTGGCGCATTATCCGTTCGGCACGGCAACGGCCGGTTCGGCGCCATTTGCCGCGAGCGATTTTGCCTGGCTCGGCCAAAATGCGCCGATCGATATCCATTTCAGTGTTGCGCTCGATGGGCTCAGCGTATGGCTATTCGGCCTGGCGGCGCTATTGACGTTCAGCGCCGTGCTTGTGAGTTGGGAAGCGATCAAGGATCGGCCGGCTGGTTTTTACGGACTGCTGTTGCTTTTGGAAACCGGCATGTTGGGCGTGTTTGCCGCCGGCGACATTATTTTGTTCTACATCTTCTTTGAGTTCACGCTGATTCCGCTCTTTTTCCTGATCGGCATTTGGGGAAGCGAAGATCGGCGCTACGCTGCGATCAAGTTTTTTCTGTTCACGTTCGCCGGTAGCGTACTGACTTTTCTCGGGCTGATCACGATCGTGATTTGGCAATATTCAACGACACACGAACTGACGTTCTCGATTTCGCGTCTCACCGCCGCATTGGCTCAGCATCCGCTGCCCAACGACTCGGCGCACGGCTACTTGCAGCTTTTGGTATTTCTGGCGCTATTCGCCGGGTTTGCGATCAAGGTGCCGCTGTTCCCGTTGCACACATGGCTGCCGCTCGCCCATACACAGGCACCGGCGGCGGGAAGCGTACTCTTGGCCGGCGTGCTGCTCAAGATCGGCTGCTACGGTTTCTTGCGGTTCAGCATGCCGATGCTGCCGGCGGCGACGGCGATTTGCCTGCCGTGGCTGTTGTGGCTCGCGGTGATCGGGATCATCTACGGTGCGCTGTTGGCGCTTGCGCAGACCGACATTAAACGTCTCGTGGCCTGCTCCAGCGTCAGCCACATGGGCTTCGTCATGCTGGGCATTTTCGCAATCAATCCCTTGGGCCTCCAAGGGGGCGTGTTGCAGATGATCAACCACGGCATTTCCACCGGAGCCTTGTTCGCGCTGGTCGGCATGATCTACGACCGCTATCATACGCGCAACATTGCCGATTTCGGCGGACTGGCCCGAAAGCTGCCGCGGCTGGCGTTCTTTTTCGTGCTGTTCACCCTATCGAGCATCGGCTTGCCGGGCATGAACGGCTTTGCCGGCGAGTTCTTGATTCTCGCCGGCATGTTTCAACGGGGTTGGTCGCAGTCGCCGGCCGGGCTGAATTGGGAACTACTCACCATCGGAGTCTTGGCCGTGTCGGGCGTGGTGCTGGGAGCTTGGTACATGCTGTGGCTGGTGCAGCGTGTGCTGTTCGGTCCGCTGCGCGAGCCGGAAGTACACGCGTCTGAAGCTACGGGCCACGAATCGTCCGCACAGGGCCACCATGCTCCGGCAATCCGCGACTTGAATCTCCGAGAAATGCTGGCTTTGTTGCCGCTGACGGTGTTCGTGTTCTGGATTGGCTTGGTCCCGGCCACATTCTTGCGGCCGATCGCGCCGGCGGTCGAGCAGGTGGCGGGACCAATCGATGCCGAGTTTCAGAAGCGTTATGCCGCCACGCCACTTGTCGCATCGGTGCGTTCCGCGTCGCTCTCGCTACCGCTTCGGGTTAGTGTTGCTGCACCGGTCCACTCCACGTCCACACCAATCCGAAGCGTTAGCGAGGGCGCCACGGCCAAGGCACCATGACCGACAACACAACGATATCCCTGCTGTTGCCCGAGATCGTGCTGATTGGCGCGGCGACGCTGATCTATTTGGCCGGCGCGTTTTTTCCGCGCCATTTCCAGCCGCACGCCGCCGCTGCTTTCGCGATCCTGCTGGCCGCGGTGCTACTCGGCACGCAGGACTACCGCACACATGCCGGGATGCTTTCCGCGGCGCCGGGGGCCTGGATCAGCGGACCGCTGGCGATGGATTTGCTGGGGCAGATATGCCTCTGGCCCATTTTGCTGTTTGGGCTGCTGTTGGTCATGCTTTCGTCCGATTCGCCGTCGGTGCGTCCTGAGGCGGAATATGTCGGCTCGCTGCTGTTGATCGTGGCCGGGTTGATGATCGTTGCCGTCGGATACGATCTGGTGCTGCTGTTCGTCGGGCTGGAGTTGATTTCGATTCCAACGTATATCGTGCTGTATCTCGGGCGTCGCGATCCGTTCGGGCAGGAAGCGACGACGAAATACTTCTTCCTCAGCATCCTGTCGTCGGCGCTATTGCTCTACGGCTTCAGTTTTCTTTACGGCGCCGCCGGCTCGACGCGGCTGGATCATCTGCGGGAGGCGTTGCTGACCGCGCCGACGCTGACTGCGGGCGAGCCGGGCATCAATCTGGCCCCGATCGCCGTGCTCTTGGTGTTTGCCGGTCTCGGTTTCCGCATGACGTGCGTGCCGCTGCACTTCTATGCCCCCGACGTTTACCAAGGCACGAGCCATGCCAACGCGGGCTTGCTTGCGACGCTGCCGAAAATCGCCGGTCTGTTGGTGCTCGTGCGGATCGTCTATGCGTCGATGCCGGGACTGGAGACGCTTGAATGGAAGGTGGCTCTGGTGATGGCGGTAGCGACGATGACGCTCGGTAATCTGGTTGCCCTTTGGCAGACCGACATCCGCCGGCTGCTTGCTTATTCATCGATCGCGCATGGCGGCTATATTCTGATCGGCATCGCGGCCGGGCTCGCGCATGCCGAATCATACAGCAGTGGCGAAATGACCGGTTTTCAATTGCACGGCGTCGGGGCGGCGTTTTTCTATCTCGCCATGTATTGCCTTTCGACGATCGGCGCCTTCGCTGCGCTAAAGTATCTCGGAGGCCGAGAGAAGCAAGTGGATGGTATCGATGAACTGGCCGGCCTGGGGCGCTCGCGCCCGTTGCCGGCCCTTGCGCTGGCCGTGTCGATGTTTAGTCTGGCCGGAGTGCCGCCGCTGGCCGGCTTCTGGGGCAAATTGACTCTGTTCAGCAGCGCGTTGGGGGTTGATTCGTCGCCGCTGCGACCCTGGTTTGTCGGGCTGGCGATCATCGGCGTGGTTAATGCAGCGATCGCGATGGCCTATTATCTGCGCGTCGTGGGAGTCATGTATTTCCGCCCGAGCGCGGCCAGCGGCGCGAGCACGGTCAAGGCGGAGGGGGGCGCCGGGGCGTGGTGGGCCATGGTCGCATGCACGCTCATGGTGCTCGGCGTCGGCGTCTGTCCTGGACCGATCATTCGGTTGACCGATCATGCGGCGCATGCGATTCGCCAAGCTCAGCCGGTCGACGAAGACGCAACCGACGCTGCCTTGCCGAGCCATCTGTCGATGCGACAGTGATCAATCTGAAAGCGAGCGATGTCGCAGTCGGCCGAAATCGGCAGGGCTATAATTTGGCCGCCGACTGGACTACGCTAAACGATGGATACCGAAGCATCGGTGAACGATCTCGTGGTGCTGTTGTTAGCGTATCGTGTCATGTTGGCAATCTCTCGTCTGGTACTTTGTCCAATCATCGAATGGCTCTAGCCCGAGGAATGGCCGCCGAACTGGCCAAGCTGTTGTCCGCGACAACGGCGCCCATCTATTTGCTGGACGACCAGCGAAAGATTGTCTATTGCAATCCGGCCTGTGCCGCGTGGTTGGCGACACCGGCGGAGGAACTTGTCGGAAAGGCTTGCGCCTACTCTTCTTCATCAGACGCGTCTTTGGAACCATTGACCGTGCAAGTGGCCGGTCTGTGTCCGCCGCCGGAGGTTTTTTCTGGCAAGCGGACGGTCGCCTTGATTTATGGCACGCATGGCGATGGCCGATTAGTCCGCCGTCGCGCCGAGTTTATTCCCCTGGCCGACGATGCCGACGCATGGTCAGGAGTTCTAGTTGTCGCCGAGTTGAACGATCTCCCGGCCGATGTCGCCGGTTCTCCGACCGAACTGTCCGCGGCGCTATCGGACGAGTCGCTCTTGTTGCACCAGCGGCTACAACAGTTCCATCACGAACTGCGGCGACACGGCCAAATGGATCGCCTGGTGGGCGACAGCGCGGCGATGGTCCGCGTGCGAGCGCAAGTGCAATTGGCGGCGGCCGGCACGGCAACCGTGTTGGTCGTCGGCCCCGTCGGTAGCGGCCGGCAGCATGTTGCGCGGGCCGTGCATTATGCTCGGCAGGATGCGATCGCTGGTTCGTTGATGCCGTTGTCGTGCGCCCTGCTCGGAACTGAACTTCTGCAATCGACACTTTCGGCCTTCTTGGGCCGCGATGGCGAGGATCGGCGATCCGCCGATACTTTGCTGCTCGGCGACGTCCATGAAATGCCGGCCGAGGTGCAGATCGAATTGGCGGGCTACCTGAAAAATGTTTCCTCGCCGCTGCGAATCGTCGCCACGTCGATCGCGCCGCTCGATGGTTTGGCTGCGCAGAATCGGTTTCGCGTCGATCTGGCATGCGCATTATCGACCGTCGTGATTTATTTGCCGCCGCTTTCCCAGAGGCGCGAAGATATTCCGCTCTTGGCGCAGGCCTTCTTGGAAGAGCAAAACGCTCACGGAGCAAAACAGCTCCGCGGCTTCTCGCCCGAAGCCCTCGACCAACTGGCCGCCTATCCCTGGCCGGGCAACATCGATGAACTGGCGGCGATGGTCCGACAGGCGCACGACAAGGCGGAAGGCCATCAGGTCGTTCCGTCGGATTTGCCACAACGGATTGTTTTGGCCGCCGCCGCGGCGCGCCTCCCCCTCCGTGAGCCGAAGCCGATTGAATTGGAGATGTTCTTAGGCCAGGTCGAACGCGAATTGATCGAACGGGCGCTGCGGCTTGCCAAGGGAAACAAGGCCAAGGCCTCTCGGCTGCTGAGCCTGACTCGCCCGCGGCTGTATCGACGAATGGTGCAACTGGGTTTGGAAGACGAGGCGGACGCGGCGAGCGACGAGGGATCGGTTGCCGAGGAGTGACTCGGCTCGTAGGATGGCGGCAGCAACTCGAAGTTGGCATATCGACGCGGAGTCGAATCGCGGCATGAGCCAGATTGAATTGATCGTCATGGAGCGTTCGGGCGATTGGGCAGCGGCGCTGCAATTGTGGTTGAAGCCGTCGGACGTGCGGCTGTTCGAGACCCGGATGATTGATGAGTGTTGGCATCGGCTTTTGGAACAGCCGACGGCGCTGGCGGCACTGGAATTGACAGCCGACAGCGTCCGGCCGATGCTCGCCATGCTGCTCCGGCTGCAGGACGAATTGCCCGAGGTGCGAGTGATCGTCATGGCCGAGCGGCCTTTGGCCGCCTATGGAGATTTGGTTCGAGAGGCCGGCGCGATCCACTTCGTGGTTTCGCCACGGTCGCTAGGCGACGTAGTGGGCCTGGTTCGACGCCGAATCATGCAACTGAAAGCGTCGGCCGCAAGCCAAACGAGCGACTTGGACGATCCGCGAGTGCAGGTCCTGGCCAATTTGCCCTGGTCGGATGTGATTTAGCCGCAACGAACAATTGATACCCCCTGCCTCGGAGAATCATCGATGGCCGCAGGCCAATTGAGTGAAGCCGCCGTTCAAGCCGCTTTGGCGGAATTCAAAGATCCCGAGACCGGCCGTAGCGTCGTCGAGATGAAGCAGATCCACGATCTGCGATTGGCCGACGGATCGCTGTCGGTCACACTCGCGCTCACCACGCACTCCAGTCCCTTGTGGAAGGAGACACAGGCTGAGCTAACGCAATTGTTGCGAAGCCGATTCGCTGAATTGAAGGATGTGCAAGTTCAATTGTCGGTGCATCAGCGGCCGCCGGAAAAGCTCGGCCAGATGGGACTGATGGCCAAAAGCGTGATCGCCGTCGGCTCGGGCAAAGGGGGCGTCGGCAAAAGCACGATCGCCACCTGCTTGGCGCTCGGCCTGAAACGGGCCGGCGCGACGGTGGGCTTGATGGATGCCGACGTTTACGGCCCCAGCGTGCCGCATCTGTTGGGCATCACCGCAAAGCCGGAAGCGCGCGACGGACGCATCTTGCCGGTCGAAGTCGACGGGCTGCGGGTGATGTCGATGGCTTTTTTCGTGCCGGCGAACGAGGCGGTCGTGTGGCGCGGTCCGATGTTGCACGGCGCGATCACGCAATTCCTTCGCGACACGCTTTGGGGCGAATTGGATTATCTGGTGATCGACATGCCGCCCGGCACCGGCGACATTGCTCTGACGCTGTCGCAATTGCTGCCGCTGACCGGCGCGGTGGTGGTCTGCACGCCGCAAGACCTCGCGCTTTTGGACGCGGTGAAGGCGATCGCCATGTTTCGCAAAGTGCAAATTCCGGTGCTTGGCATGGTGGAAAACATGAGCTATTTTCTTTGCCCCAACTGCGACAAGCGCTACGATATCTTCGGCTCGGGGGGCGCGAAGCGACGAGCCGACGAGTTGTCGATTCCCTTCTTGGGCGAGGTGCCGATCCATATTTCGATCCGTGCCAACGGCGATGCCGGTCAAACTTCGCGTGATTTCGACGAACCGGCGACCGCTGGATTCTTCGAGGAGATCTGCCACCGACTGGTGAAGAACCTGGCCGAATCGCACCGCCGCAAACCACCGCTCCCCTCGCTGCCGGTCCTTTAGACAAAGATCCATTCACCACGGATCACACGGATGACACGGATGAAGTAGAGGAAGAAAGCGATTGAGGTGCGCATTCATCTCGCGAGAGCTTTGCGTCTATTTCCTTTCTGATTTCTCCATTCTTCGTATCCGTGCGATCCGTGTCATCCGTGGTTGACCTTTTCGTAATTGCCCAAGAATTCGCGGTTTTTCGCGGTCTGGAAACAGTCAGAGCCCCGCGGGTTGCAAGCAACCCACGGGGCTCTTTCTCGTCGTATCGTGCAGAGCGTCGCTCAAGGAGCGCGCGGTGCGTGAAGCGTCCTAGCGCTTGGCCTTCTTCTTGGCCGACTTCTTGGACTTCTTCTTCGCGCCGGCCGCCTTCTTCTTGGCGGCTTTCTTCTTCTTGGCCACAGATCGTCCTCCCGTTAGGGGTTTCGGTGAGTTCGACTCGCTTCGGCGTTCCAACGCGGTTCGTTTCAGCGAGCCCACTTCACCACTAAACAAAAAACGTTTCCATCCTTGAAGCCCCCGACACGTTTTGCACTCATTGCGATCCGTGTCGAAGAGCTTGTTTCACTGCGAGCGAAAAACTTTTCTCCGCGTGCAATGAAACCTACTTCGTGTAGTTGTACGAATTCTTGCGAATTGTGCAACACGACTTGTGCATAAATCTTTCAAAAAGTTGCGCGGCGCGTCAAGATGACTTCGCAACCGCGCCGCGCCGCAGCGCGACGATCGCAGCGCGCGACGTCAATAAATTGCGATCGTCGTGCCGTCGCGCAATCGTCCGCATGGCTGCGCGGCGCGCTGCTCGAAGCCGAAGATCGTGCGCTGCGCCGGCGCGCGCGAACGCAAATACAGCCACTGCGCGAAAGAGCCGCGGGCAAGATTTGTTGCACGAGCCTCCGTGCGCCAGCCGGACAGAACTTCATTCCACGCAACCGGCCAATGGCTGCGCCGAATGTGAATCGGATCGAATCCGTACCATTCGCTTCGGGGCCTCACCGCGCGCAATCCGCGGCGGGCAGCCAATTCTTGCAGGCCGGCATCGAGCTGTTCCGCCCGAGAAAATGCGTCGTTTCGGCTCAATCGGCAGCTTGGAAAGGCGCATGTGCGGATGAACGTGTATCGCCACTGCGAGAGCGCCGTGACCGTGGCAGTCGGCGGCAGTGTTAGCACGATCGGCACATTCGTCGGCCCCAATCGCTCGACGCATTCTTCAACCCAATCGAGAATCGATTCGACCGATGCGCCATAAAGAATGTCGTTGCCGACGTCGGTCACGAGCGCCGCGGTGTTCGCCGGCGGCAATGCGGACAGCGCGTCCCACAAACCGCATTGAAGAATTCCAGGCAGCTTCCGGCCGAGCACGGCGCTCGTCAGGCCATACGATCGGCCATGGCCGAGCGCGGCTAGAACTTCCAGCGGAGCGCCCCAGACACGTCGCGCGGTGTCGACGACCGTCGAGATGCCGCGCGTCAGATTGCTCGCCCCGAGGAGCACGACGCGCCGCGGCGGCGGCGCCGAAGAGGGCGGCATCAACTTCGAATTACCATCTTCCGCCATAGCCGCCGCCTCGGCCGGTGTAAGATTGCAGCAGCGAAAAGCTCGAATAGGCCAGATAACCGAACATCGCGGCCACATAATAATCCTTGAGTCGCACGAGCGCGAATACGGCCACCGCCGCCGCAATCGCCACCGAGACCGAAAGAGCCTTGATCAGTGCTTCGTGAACACGCAGTTCAAGAAGAAATTCGTAGCAGATATGCCCGCCGTCCAACGGCCAAATCGGCAGCAGGTTAATTGCGCCCCACCAAATGTTCACCCACAACAACTGGTGAATCAGGGTCTTTGCTTCCTGACTAGGCAATGCGTGCATCCGCTCGTATGCGAAATCCCAATTGATTCCCATCGGCGCGCCGAAAGAGAAGTCGATCGGGTAGCCTGCGGCTTTCGAGAACAAGACGGTCAATGCCGCCAAAACAAATCCGGCCGCGGGCCCTGCCAAGGAAATCGCAATCTGCTTTCGTGGGTCGTGACGCGTCGGTTGGTACATCGCCAAGCCGCCGAACTCATATAGCAAAATGGATGGCCGCCAGCCGTAGGAGCGGATCGCAAGTGCGTGTCCCATCTCGTGAACAACGATCGAAACGAAGACGACTGCCACCCACATCAACAGATATTTTGGCTGGTCACGAATGTCGATGATGGCCGAAAGCACCCAAAACAACGGATGCACGCGCACCGGCACGCCGAGCAGCTTGAAGTTCAAATCGTAGGGAGTGCTTGGTCGATCGCCGATTAACAAGGTGCGTCTCCGCGCGAAATGAAGAAATGTGAACCGATCGCACGAACGGCGATTCAACAAGCGTAGCATACGACGCCCCGACCGTTGCGAACAGGGGCGGCAATTCGCGCCGCGACGAATGGAGCCCGTAGCGCCAGCAAGGGACAAGCAACAGACGTGATCCCGAATCCCTTGCTTGCGCTACGGGCTCGTTCTTCGATCCGAGAAACGTGGCTTAAGCCGCTCGCTGGTCGGCCGACGCCGATGCGCCGCCGCTCGAATGCACCATCATGCCGGGCGTGAAATGCGGCTGCGGCGTTGCGATGCGCCGTCCGTCCAATGTTTTCACAATGTAGACCGCCGCGGCTTGCGAGGCGCCGCCATGCGCCACGCGGGCCTTCAACTTCGCCAACTCGGCAACCAATCCCTCGCGCTGCTCGGAATCGAGCAACCAACGGATCATTTGCGATGCCACCGCGAGCGAGCAATCTTCGTGACTCAGAAACTCGGGGAAAAGCGGTCGGTCTGCCGTGGCGGCGGCTTTATCATTGGCGGCCGCAATTCCCAACGGATCCTTCGTCACCAACAAGTTCACGAGCGTGATGTACTTCGATTTGCGCAGCCGCTTCTGCAATGCGTACCCGACTCGCCCAACCCGATATTGAATCACCGTCGGTTTCTTCTGATACAAAAGCTCCAGCGACACCGAGCCCGAAACGGCCATGCAGCATTCGGCCAGATGAATCAGTTCGGGCGTTTTCCCAACATGCACTTCAGCCGGCAAGCCGACTTGGGCAATCCGCTCGCGAGCGAATTCGGCATGTTGCGATTTGCATGCCAATCTGACGGCTCTGGCCGTGATGTG
>Ga0182024_10017070_pt1 | contig 13682 bp, 11 predicted proteins | sample P32metaG_FD_120480 | JGI IMG/M metagenome (GOLD analysis project Ga0182024, IMG submission 120480) | Permafrost microbial communities from Stordalen Mire, Sweden - P3-2 metaG (Illumina Assembly) | ecosystem: Environmental > Terrestrial > Soil > Wetlands > Permafrost | place: Sweden: Stordalen... | reverse complement strand
ATGGGCTGCGTCTTTTGCGCCAGCGGTTTGGATGGCGTCATACGCAACCTGACCGCCGGCGAAATCGTCGAACAAATGTTGCTTTTGGACCGCCTGCTCCCCGAGGGGGACCGGCTCAGCCACGTTGTGGTGATGGGCATGGGCGAGCCGCTGGCCAACGTCGACCGGCTGCTCCCCGCTTTGAACGAAGCGACCGCCGCCGACGGACTGGGCATCAGCGCGCGTCGCGTTACGATCTCGACCGTCGGCATCCCCAAGGCCATCCGGCGTTTGGCTGCTGATGGCTGCCGTTATCATCTCGCCGTCTCGCTGCACGCCCCCGACGACGCACTGCGGAATCGCCTGGTGCCAGTCAACGAAAACATCGGTCTGGCCGAAATCCTGGCCGCGGCCGACGATTACTTTGCCGCCTCGGGACGCCGCCTGACGTTCGAGTACGTTTTGTTGGCGGGGTTGAATGACGAGCCGCGGCACGCCCGATCGCTGGCCACGCTATTGGCCGGCCGAACCGCGCTGCTGAATGTCATTCCCTATAATCCCGTGGCGGGCTTGCCCTATCGCACTCCGTCGGCGGCTGCCGTGGAGCGATTTGTGGCAGTCCTGCGCGGCGCGCGGTTGAACGTGCAAGTCCGCGAGCGAAAGGGAGACAAAATCAACGCCGCCTGCGGTCAACTGCGGCGATCCGAGGCGGTTGCCCTCGGTCACGAGTGAACTACCAGCATCCCGAGAGATCGAGCCGGAGCTTAGTGCTGGTCGGTTGGCTCGGTGCGGTCGCCCGGCCGCCCTCTGCCACGCGAAGGGGTGCTACCAGCCGGGTGTTCGTTGCCGGCTGGAATTTCGACTTCGGCCCGCAGTTGTTCGACCAACACGGGAACCGCCGGAGCCGCGGCCGGACCAATTTGTCCGATCGCCCGCACCGCGTTCTTCCGCACCGCTTCGTCCGGATCGTTCTCGACGAGCGCGATCAACCGCGGCAGTGCGCCGCGCGCCTCGGGCCCAATGCGAGCCAGCGCAATCACGGCTTCGGAACGCAGTTTCGCATCAGGGTCGTCGAGCAGATTGACGAGCGCCGGCACCGCCGATTCGCCAATCCGAGTCAGCGCGTCGATCGCGGTCTGCCGCATCGTCCACTCGCCAAAAGGCTTGCGCGGGCGGCCACCCGTCCAGAAGCCGCGCCGAGCAGTCCCCTGTTGATCGAGCAGATCAGGGGGCTGCGGGGAAGTCGTTTGTTCCGCGGGCAAGCGGTCCGAAAGGCCGACCTCGCCTGGCGAAGCAGGTTGACTCACGGGCGAGGGGCCTTGGTCGACCGGATGCGGTGATTGATCGCCACCGCCGCAGCCGGCGATCGACGACAGCCCGATGGCCAGCACCGCGATCGGGCGTATAGAGCGAGTCATGGTCTGCCGCGCTTTCGCGAAAAACGGTGCCTGTGAGGGAACAGGGATGCCAAAGGTGCGTCGCGGTTCAGCCTTGCAGATTCAAGAGCGCGCCAGGCGTGTGCGCAATCAAATTGAGTTCGACACCGCGATCGAGCGTGACCGACAACTGTTCGCCGTCGATACCCCCCTCGATAATACTGTCCATGTAGAGTGCTTGTCCGAGCGTGATCAAGGCTTGAGGCTGCGGTTTGGCCCCAAATGCGCCGCTGGCATGGACCGGCCCCGCGTTGTTCGCCGCCGACACGACCAAGGCCGGCCGGCTCGAGGGAGAAGGAGTGATTTGATACACGATTCCCAATCGGGCGAGTTGAGTTCGCCGGATATGGCCAAGAACCAGTCCGACGATTGGCTCGGCCGAAATGGTGGAGATGCCACGCACGTGCATACGTGTTGCCAGTCGAGAGAGGTAGAAGTGAACAGAAAAGAAGTGTGCTCAATTGTTTGCAAACACCGTGCCCGAGAACAGGGGTCGCCCCGGCTCTCGGCGGTCAACATCTTCACCGATCGCGACTTGCGCGACCTGGCCCGACTGGACATGTCCAGTCGAGCGATCGGCGGGGTTGAGTGCTCGCCACGCCCATGTTGCAAAAGTGCAACAGATGCCGAGCGGCGACAGCGTATCGGGGGGACGCGCAGAGAAACGCAGCACGCCGCGCGAAGAGCGCGATTCAGATTTCCATTTTACGGAAGGCAGTCAGGCCCATGCGCATCGGAATGAGCGTGGCGGCCACGCCGATCAGCAGCGACAGCAAGGTGCCGAACAGCAAGGCCGCCAGCCAGGTGCCGGCCCACGGACTCTCGCGCCAGGCGAGAAAGAAATGGCAGGGAAGCGCGGTGAGCAAGACGACGAGCAGAATGTAAATGGCGCTCAGCACCAGGTTCAGGGTTCCGCCAAAGCCGGCCGCGATCTTCGAAGGGCTCTGCTCGCGCAGGTCGGGAATCGTCGCTCCCAGGCCGACGGCAATTCCCGCCAATCCCACGCATAGAATCACGCAGACCAACTGATGAATGGCGATCACGAGCCAGGAAATTTGCAGCATGGCGTCGCTCAACAGAATCAGCAAGGAGCAGGGGATCAGCGAGATCATGGCCGCAAACAGGAATTTGCTCCACAGAATGGCGTCGCGTTTGACCGGCAAGAGTCCAAGAATCCAGAATCTGCGCCCTTCCAGGCTGATCATCGGAAAGATGAAACGGGTGGTAAATGTCGACAAAATCAGTCCGACCACGGCCAGGTTGAGAAAGCTGATCATGTTGACCCAGGCGATGTAGTTCGGCTCGTAGCTGAATCGATGGATGTTGACGAAGTACAAAGTCAGCAGCCCGAAGAAGATCAGGAACTGAGACCACTGGACCGGGTCGCGACGAAAAATGCGCAGATCCTTCAGGATCAAATAGCGCATGGGGGGATCGAGAAACGGCATCGACCGAAGCAGCACTTTGTCGAGCCAGAACTGTTTATGCCGCTTTCGCACGGTGTGTTGGGTGTGCAGTGCACTGTAGCCGGCACGATAAAGCCGCGCGCCGGTCCACATCGTCAAGAGATGAGCCAACAGGGCGTTGGACGCCAGCAAAGACAAGAAGAGCAAGCTCTGGGCCCAAGAGGGCTGATAATCCAGCTTCGGCGAGTCCTTGCTGGCGGCCTCCAGCAGACCCGAACTCAACCACCAACTGGGCAGCAGGCGATGTTGACTGAACTGCAATCGCGAAAGGACTTTCAGAAACCAAGGAGGCGTCAACAAGTCGTTCTCGCCCCCGCTCAGCGAAGCCCAGGCGGCCACGAACAGCCCGATCGCCACCGTCGAACCGATGGCCACCAGCCATTGCTGCCTCAATCTCGGCATGCGATAGACCAATATCAGGCAGAGGATGGCCCCCAAACTGCCAGGGATGTAGACAAACGTCAACATGAACGGCAACAGCAGCACGAAGTAATACCAGTGCGCGTCCGATTCCACGCCGTAGGCCACCAGCATGGGCGTTCCCAACAGCAGGAATCCCCAACTGGAAAAAGCGATGGCCTCCTGGAACTTGTGCTGGACGATCCGCTCTGGACGAATGGGCGTCGTCAGCAGGAACGCAGCTTCGGCCGAGCAGTAGAGGCCGCTGAACACGATGATCCCCGCCGAAAGGACGAGCATCACCATCAACGAGGCGAAAAACACGCTGTAGATGGTCTGCACAATAATGCCATAGGTGGCCGTATGCCCGATCGAATTGTTCATGAAGCGGAATGCTTCGAGAAACAGGGCGAACAATCCGACCCAAAAAAAGACGCTCAAAAAGACCACCAGCGACACCCGCAGCCGCGCCGTGGAAAATGATTGGGCGAGCGTATGGCAGATGATCCGCCACCGTAGTCGCCAAAACGCTCGAGCTTCCCCCTCCAGGCTCAATGCGTTGACCGGCGCATTGCCTTCCGACGCGGTTCTCGGTGCGGGAGATTTCGTGCCAGCCATGATCGATCCGGCCGATAGTGAAAACGAAGAATCAGGGATTGCCAAAGCGTGCCGGGGCGATCGGATCCGCCGCGCCGGTCGGCTCCGCCCCGCCCGCCGAATCGACGATTTCACCCGGCGTGGCGGTCAGGTTGAGATAAAGTTGCTCCAGCGAAGTGTGCGTCATCGGCAACTCCTTCCGCAATTGATCAACGGTCCCGAGGAAGCGGAGACGTCCATGATCGACGATGGCCACGCGGTGGGCAATCTCTTCAGCCACACTCAGCAGGTGCGTCGACATGAAAATCGTCATGCCCTCACGGGCCTTGGTCTGAAGCAGGTCCTTGACCACACGAGCGCTGCGCGGGTCGAGCCCGACCATGGGTTCGTCAATGACGAGCACCGCCGGTTCGTGCAACAAGGCCGCGGCGAAAGTCAGCCGCTGCCGCATCCCGTGTGAATAGGTTTCGGTCAGCTCGTCGACGAAGTCGGTCAACTCGAAATCGGCAATGCAGCGAACCAATTGGCGGATCGATTGTTCGGGATCCAGCCCGTACATGTCGGCGATGAATTCCAGGAACTCGCGACCGGTCAGTTTGTCGTACAGATAGGGGACGTCGGGCACATATCCCAAGAGCCGGCTGGCCCGCTGATTCTCGCTGACCACGTCGTAGCCGCAGAGGCGGATCGTACCCGAACTGGGCCGCAACAATCCGACGAGCATTTTGATGGTCGTGGTTTTGCCGGCGCCGTTGGGTCCGAGCAACGCGAATAATTCGCCGCCGGGAATCTCGAGGCTCAGGCCGGAAACGGCCAACTTCGAGCCGTAAGCACGCGTGACGTTGTCGAATTGAATCATGGCCGGCCGACAAAAGTCCCACGAACGAGCACGAAAAAAGGGCGGTCAGGTCTGGGGCGCTCGCACCGGCCAGCTTCAGCAGAGCTGGCCGCACCCCCCCTTGTTGTACCCGGAAGCGACCTGCCAAGGTACTCTGCGGGCGAATGTACGGTTAGCTGGCGATCATTTGCAGCAGTTTCCTGCTCGTCTCGGCTGGAATCTCCTCCTTCGCGTACGGTTTAAGCTCTTTCTGAATTGCCCGACCGCGCTCGGGCGTCAACCGTGTGAACTGCAGCTTCGACCCGAGCAGCCACAGTTCTTGCTGGAGCACCAATCCATTGTCGTGTCCATCGTCACGCACCCAAACTTTCGCCTGCTCGCTCGCCATCTCCGTTCCCGCATCTCCGCGATAGATCACGACCCAGCATTTGACGCTCGCGCCATCCCAAACGATCGGTTCATGTTTTTCGACCCGGGCCTCGATAATCTCGATCGGGCTGCTGGCAGGATGAAACAGGCTGTAGCTGCAAACCGACCACGTTTGACCCAGGTACAAGTCGGGCAAGTAACCCTGCGGCGAAAGCCCGTCTCCGACCAACGCGTCGGAGGCCAACGGCAGATCGGCCGGCTGCGACACGTCACCCGATTTGGCAACAAGCTTCAAATGGTTTCCCGAGACAACTCCGCCGACCGTCACCGCGTCCTTAACGCCCGCTAATCGCAGGCTCGACGTAAAACCGACCACGCGGTCCAACGGATCGATATCGAGCCAGCCGCTCATATCCAAGTCCAAACGGCCCGGCTGATGCAACATCGGCTTGATCACGCCGCCGAGCCAGCGCGGCACCATTTGTTCGAGTGGTAACTCGGCGATGCACAGCCTGGTATGGAGTTCCCGCATTTGGGTGTCGCGGTGCACCAACTTGCCCATCGACCAACCGGCCAGGCGGTCGTTCCAGTAGATGGCCCAGGCGTTTGTCTCCTCGCCTTGGTCCGCCCTCCGAATGATGCTGTGATAATTCGGCGGATCGCCGACGCGTAGCGTCGGCCAGAGCTTGTCGACTAATAGCCAACTCATCGTGGACATCCAGAAGACCACGACGACGGCGTTGTAAAGACGCGTGCCCATGCTCAAGATGCCCCTAGTTGCCTGTTTCGTGTCGTGCCGCGGAATTCACTTCCGCACGGCACCGGCCCTGAGTGCCAAAGACCTAAGTCCTTTGGCAAAAGATAACACTGAAATCGGCGCGAATCGGCGGCGTGCTCACCGCAGGCCTCGTCGACTCGTCCCTTGGCCCCTGGGGGCCGCCTGTATCACCCGCGCCGGGGTTTTTCTGTTCCTCTCGATCAAACACCGCCGTACGACCGGAAGTTCCGACAGCAATCTCTTATTTTACTTGCCGCACCCCGGTCCTCCGTCCCGCAGTCACGCTTTTCCACAACATCTAACTCATTATAGTGACCTCGAAGTTCCACGTCTCGGCATCGTGGGGCGTTTTGTAATCTGCCGCAGGATGCCGAATTATTCCCTTCACATGCCCAGTCTGGCAACTCCCCCCGCCAGCCGAACCGGTGCCGCCACCCCGCTGCCGGGGGCTTCCGATGCACTGTTCTCAAAGCAGGCAGCATGGTCGGCCAGCCGCCGCTTTTGAGCATCGCCAGCAGCGACTCACGGCTGCTTGCAGTGCCGCGTGCCGGCCCCCGAGACATCAGCGATTTCGTCCGCCAACCACAATCGTGTGCCCCCGCCGCGAGCCACTTCTGCGGCCCGAGAATCAACGAATTGAGGAAGGCACGGTTGAGTTTCGGGCCGAGAATTCCAGGTCCCCCTCGAGCCCGGCCTCCCGTTCCGCCATCAATTCCATCCGGCCCGCGCGGCACAGGATGTGCATCCCCTTAGGACTGAGTGCTGCTTGCCAGCGCGACGCTGTGGTTTGGTCTTCCTACTTTGAGGAGGTGCTGCATGCCGCGTGGTGATAAATCCAAATATACCGATAAGCAAAAACGCCAGGCCGAGAAGATCGCCGGAGGCTACGAGAGCCGCGGCGTAAGCGAAAAAGTTGCCGAATCGCGGGCCTGGGCCACCGTCAATGCAATGACCGGTGGTGGCAAACGTAGTGGGTCGGGCCGCGGAAAGGCAATAGACAAAGCGCCGGCGAAAAAGGGAGGGCGTTTGGGGGGGCAGGCGTCAGCCGCGCGCCCGCCAAAGGCCCGCGCCGCAGCGGCCCGGAAAGGGGCCGCCACACGTGCCCGGCAGAGTAAGTAGAGAAACCTGCACTCCCGTCCCGTCAAGCAACAGCGCGGTGAGCGCGATTTTTTAAGCCATGCCATTGTCGGCGCGGCTCGAGGAGGTGGTTTGTTTTAAGGAGGAAATGTGCCATGGTACCGTTCCCTCGCTCCATCGGTTGGGCTGCCGTGACTGGTGGCTTCGCTTTATTCCTGGTGTCATTGGGCATCGCCGCCGAACCCGCCACGCGTGCCCGAGGTCTGGTGCCTGACACCGGTCCTCGCCGTGTCGTGGCCAACAAACCGGTGGCGGAATCGATGACTCCGACGCAGCGCCGCGATCGACAAATAGCCGACTGGCTATTGCAGTGCAATCAGAACGAAATTGCGCTGGCGAAGCTCGCAGCCGCAAAAACCGACAACAAGCAAGTGCGACAGTTCGCTGAAATGCTCGAGAAAGACCACTCCCAAGATCTCAGCGAGTTGCAGCGTTTTGCCAGTCCCATGTCGAATGCCGATGCCGCGTCCGCTCCGGCCGGTAAAACGGCTGCCCAACAAGGCGGAGTCGACGTGGTTGCCCCGTTTGTCGAGGTGGCCGTCGGAGGCAACGGCGAAGCGGGCACCCCCGCATCGGCTGACAACCAGACTGGCCTGAATTTTCTTGCCGTTCAGCATCAAATCGGGCAGCGGTTCTTGAACCTGACCGAGAAGGAATGGGAATCGAAAAGTGGTCACCAGCGCGACATGGCGTTCGTAGGTCGCCAGTTGGTGATGCACCAGCATCTCATCGCCACCGAAGAAGTGCTAAGGCAATATGCGTCGCCTGATCTTCAGCCACTGCTCGACAAGGGATTGAAAGAAGCCCACAACCATTGGAACGATGCAAAATCTTTGATTGAAGAATTGGCTCACCATGAGCACAGTTCAAAATAACGGTTCAAAGCAACAGATCGCGGTTGTCCCGTCCATCATAAAAACAGGAACAGATGAGGCAGGATCGGCCGTTCGTTGTTCAGCGAGGCGTATAGCCCGACGTCATCGGTCTTGGAAAGCAGTCTGCCCCTGCTCCTGAGAATCCGGTGGCGTTCGGGCTTTTGATCGCATCGCGAGTGGAGCCCGACGGTGGGATGAAGCGGGCGAACGCTCCTGATTGTCGCTCGCTGGTGGCCTCAACCAGTCCGACTATCCCCCCACGGCGCAGCGGTTATCATAGCCGCTGTTATCTTTTCCACGCCGGCGACCCGAGTTCCCCACCAGAACCTGGATTGGCCAATCGAAATTTCCGGCCACGCGCGGGACGTTTGGGTTCGTCGCCCTGGTCGGCCGCCGTTTGTCGATTTTTCTCGGCGAATCGGATTCGCTTTTGTTTCAGAGCTGCCAGGCTCGTGCCCCGCCACGAGCGAGTGCGCCATGCCGCGTTTTGTCCTGACAACTTTTGGTTCGCTGGGGGACCTGCATCCGACGATCGCCATTGCGCTCGGCCTGCAGGCCCGCGGTCACGAGGCGATCGTCGCCACGAGCGAGAACTACCGCCAGCCGATCGAGGGATTGGGGCTCGGCTTTCGGCCGCTGCGGCCCGATTGGCCGGAGCGCGAAGACGAGGCGGCTTTTGTCCGCCGATTCATGGATTCGCGTCATGGGCCCCGGCGCCTGATCTGCGAATTCATGATGCCCAAAGTGCGGCAAAGTTTCGACGATACTCTGGCCGCGGCCGACGGAGCCGATTTGCTGTTGGCCCATCCGCTCACGTTTGTCACGCGACTGGTCGCCGAGAAACTGGGAATCCGCTGGGCGTCGTCGCACCTGTTCCCGATGAGTTTGTTTTCCGTATTCGATCCGCCAATGGTGTCGGTGGCTCCCAATATTTCGCGATTGCGATTTCTCGGGCCGCGGTTTTTTCGGTTTGCCTTGCAGATGGGAAAACGCCACGTGCGGCCGTGGAGCGACCCCTGGCATCGCTTGCGATCCGAAATCGGACTGCAGCCGGCGGCCGATCCACTGTTCGAAGGGGCGCATTCACCGCGACTGATCTTGGCCCTCTTTTCACCGCTGCTTGCCAGTCCCCAGCCCGACTGGCCCCGGCAAACCGTCGTCACCGGTTTTCCACTCTACGACCGCGGGGCTGCCGGAATGCCATCGGATTTGGTTCGGTTCTTAGATGACGGCGCGCCGCCATTGGTGTTCACGCTCGGTTCGGCGGCCGTGCTTGATGCGGGCCAGTTTTACCTCGAGAGTGCCGCCGCGGCACGGATGCTGGGCCGCCGAGCGATTTTGCTGACCGGCTCCGGCGGGCAGAATTGCCCATCGCCGCTTCCACCTGGCGTGGCCGTCTGCGAATATGCGCCCTTCTCGGAGCTGTTCCCCCGGGCCGCGGCCATTGTTCACCACGGAGGCATTGGCACCACCACACAAGCTCTGCGGGCGGGGCGACCGATGTTGGTCATGCCCTACTCCTATGATCAACCCGACAATGCCGAACGCGTCGCGCGACTGGGTGTCGCCCGCGTCATTTCCCGCGGCCGCTACACGGCCCCCCGCGCAGCGGCCGAACTTGATCGGTTGCTCACCAACTCCACCTACGCCGAGCGTGCCGCCGTCGTTGGCGCCCGGGTCCGGGCGGAAGACGGCGTAACGATCGCTTGCGATGCTCTGGAAGCGGCGCTTCGCTAACCCCCTCCTGGCCTGTCCGGCCTTGCGGACCCCGGTTTGCCCGGCAACCACGGGCTGCAAATCCGTTGCAATGGGCTTCCGGCAGGCTATGATGCCGGGGTCTTCCCGTACCACGCGCTTCGAGCATCCGCGCGCTTCGGATCCTCTCGCCGGCTCGCCGTCGGCTTGTTCCTTTCCAGACCTCCCGGTTATTCTTGACAGGTTGTTCCACGATGCGCAAAACCACCCTCTGGGGACTGTTCATGGGACTTTCCGCCGCCGGTTTGCTGGCGACATCGCTCGCCAAAGAAAAAACGCCCGATCGAGGTTCCGCCGAGACGCCCGAAAAGTCCCCCGATCTTTCCGCGGGCCGCCCCACTCCGACCCGCACCATTCCGGTCCCCACCACCGTCAGCCCGGCGATGCATGAGTGGATTGCCAACCCAACGCCCCCGTTGACGAAAATCGTACCGCAAACCGCCGACCAGTGGCGGGCGTTGGTTGCGCTGCAGGTCGCGGCCCGCAGCCAACAACTGATCGACGTTCGCCGGCTCTGTCCGGTGAAGCTCGAGCCGCAAACGGTCGGCGGAGTGAAATGTTATTTGGTGACGCCCGAGGTGCTGCCCGAGCGGAATCGTGGCCAGCTCGTGCTCCACTTGCACGGCGGTGCCTATGTTTTCAGCCCGGGCGAGATTGGTGCGGCCGAGGCGGTGCTGCTGGCCCATTACGGCCAGACTCAAGTCCTGTCGGTCGACTACCGGATGCCTCCCGACCATCCGTTTCCGGCCGCCCTCGATGATGCCGTGGCTGTCTATCAGGCGATCACCAAAACGCACAAGCCGGCCGAGCTGGCGGTGTTTGGCACTTCGGCCGGCGGCGGACTCGCCGCGGCGATGCTGCAAAAATCGCTTGCTCTGCACATTCCCATGCCCGCGGTGCTGGGGCTGGGAACCCCTTGGGCTGACCTGACCGAGACCGGCGATACCCTGTTTACCAACGAGGACATCGACCAGGTGATCGTTCGTTACCGTGGTGTGCTTGGAGCCGCCGCGCGGCTGTATGCCGGCGGCCGCGATCTAGCCGATCCGCTCCTCTCACCCGTCAACGGCGACTTCACCGGTTTTCCGCCGACAATTTTGATCGCGGGCACGCGTGACATGCTGCTCAGCGCCACGGCGCGGGTGCATCGCAAGCTGCGTGCGGCCGGGATCGACGCCCAGTTGCACGTTTTTGAGGGGATGTCGCACGGGTTCTATCTGGCCCTGCCCGACGCGCCGGAATCGCGAGAGACTTTTTCCGAAATCGCCCGGTTTTTTGGTGCCCATCTCGGCCGCTAGAGGTGCGCCCCGATCGGTGGTGGCTCGATCTCCTTTCGAACGGCGTGCCCGGTCGGCCTGCGGCTGGTTGCCGGCGTGTTGGCCGGTCGATGGTGCCCCAAGCATCGTGCAGGCATTTAGCATCGGTCGCCTGCACTGCGCGCAAGCGACCCGCAGCGCCGCGGCTGTGTTACCAAACATTTCGACCGCCAATCTCCCAAGAAAATGCCCTGTTTTCGGCTCTCTGGCGTAGACTCTCTTAGACGGGGCGGACCAAGAGGCGCGAGATTTGCCGTTGTGCCTCTCCTTGCTTCAGTCCGAGCATCGGCGGCTCGGCCAAAACCCATGTTTCATGTCCGCATTTTTTGTGTTGAGGGGGGTGCTGTGAAAACCAAAAAGAAAAAGGATAAGAAGGCCAAGGAGGGCGGCGGAGAACACCTGACAGGCGAAGCCGAGGCCAATGGTCATCCCAATGGTCACGCGGAGATTCACCACGGCGACGTAAAGGCCAGTTCACATGAGATCTCAGGCAAGGTCTTCGTGAAAGAGTTGGCCAAGATGCAGATCGAGTTGGTCAAGCTGCAAGAATGGGTAAAACACGAAGGCTTGAAGGTCGTTGTCCTCTTCGAGGGCCGCGATGCGGCCGGCAAGGGAGGCGTGATCAAACGTATCACCGAAAGCCTCAATCCTCGTATCTGCCGGGTGGTCGCTCTCGGTCGTCCAACCGAGCGCGAACGGACAAGCTGGTATTTCCAACGCTATGTTGAATATCTCCCCTCGGCCGGCGAAATCGTTCTGTTCGATCGCAGTTGGTACAACCGGGCCGGTGTCGAGCACGTGATGGGCTTTTGCAGCGACAAAGAGTATCAGGAGTTCCTCAGGAGCTGTCCTGAATTCGAACAGATGTTGATTCGCTCCGGAATCATCCTGGTCAAATACTGGTTCTCGGTCAGCGATTCGGAACAGGAGAAGCGGTTCCAAAGCCGGATGCTCGATCCGACGCGTAGCTGGAAACTCAGCCCGATGGACTTGGAATCGCGTTCCAAGTGGGCCGAATATTCCAAAGCCAAGGACGCCATGTTCGCCCACACCGACACCAAGCAGTCGCCGTGGCGCGTCGTGAAGGCCGACAACAAGAAATGTGCCCGGCTCAACTGCATTCGGCACTTGCTGAGCCTGATCCCCTACAAGGATCTGACTCCCACGCCCCCCGAACTGCCGCCTCGCCCACCGGCTCCGGCAAACTACGTCCGGCCGCCGTTGGAAGACCAAACGTTCGTGCCCGAGGTTTGGTAACGCGCTCCTAGCGCAGCAAAGGCTGATTTGCCCCCTCGGCCGTGGTCTGCAGTGCCTTGCAGACCATGGCCGGTGGTGGGGCAATTCGGCCGTCGGGGAAGAATGAACCGAGCGGGCAATGCTAACCGAGCGGCCCCTGCTAGACGTACTCGATGTCGTTCATGCTGCCGGCCATCAAATTGATCTCGGTATGCACGCTGGAGAACTTGTCGGCCAGAAACTCGAACGTGATTTCTTCGCTCCCCTGCCGGCCAACCAGCACCACTTCATCCCCCCAGCGGACAGGCGTCTCCAGGTCGGTGACGTCGACCGTGATGATGTTGAGCGACACTCGGCCGACCACCGGGCACCGCCGTCCGTGGATCAGCACGATCCCTTTGTTGAACAACGCCCGCGGATAACCCTCGCCAAACCCGACCGGCAGTGAAACGATCTGGCTATCGCGCTCGGTCGTAAACAGTCCGCCGTAGCCGATCGTCTTCCCGGCCGGAATTTCGCGGACTTGGGCCACGCGCGTCTTGACCGACATCACCGGCCGCAGCGCGGTGGGATTCAGGAAGTCTTGCGAAGTCCGCACGCCAAAGCAGGCCGCGCCGACACGCACCAGGTGCCGCCTCCTTTCGGCCAGCCGCACGGTCGCCGCACTGTTGTGAGTGTGGATCAACACGTCGTCCGGCAACACCGGCGCCAACTGCTCGCACAATTCGTCGAACGAATCCAAACTTTTCGTGGTCGGCTCCAAATCGGCGGCGTCGGATTTGGCAAAATGGGTGAACACTCCACGGATTTTCAAGCCAGGCAGACCGCACACCTTGCGGATCAAATCGATCTGCTCGACATAAAAACCGCTCCGTCCCATACCGGTGTCGATGTTGATGTGGACCGGCATCTTCCGCCGCCGCTTTCTTCCCAGCGTCGACAAATACTCCGCCTGTTCCCACGTTCCCACTTGCTCGTCCATGTCCAGCTTGGCCGCCGACTCGTCCAACTCCTCGGGCAAGCCCATCCGCAACCGGAGCAAGGGCACATCGATTCCCAACGCGCGAACCGCCGCCGCTTCGGGATTGGAGCAAACCCCTAGATAATCAGCCCCCGCCGCCACGGCCACGGGAACCAGCGGAGCCAAGCCATGGCCATAGGCGTTCGACTTCAGCACCACGCAAATCTTGCTCGGCGCGATCGTCTTGCGCAAATAGAGTATGTTTTCATAAAACGCCGGCCGCGAAACGATAACCTGAATATGATGCTGCCGGACGCCGCCGGCATAGCGCGACGGAGCGACGGGCTGTTCGCTGCCGGTCACCGTCGTCACTCGGGCGGCATCGTGCCGCTGCTGTTTGACCCTGGGCATGTTTTGGCCTCGGAAAGTTTTGGTTTCGACTGGGGGGGGACTGGTCGCAGCGGCACAATCCTATGGCGGCGGGCGAGGGCGAAAAAGCTCAATCGCGCCGGTTTTTTGGCTGCCGACCAATCAGCCGCT
>Ga0182024_10017069_pt1 | contig 13683 bp, 8 predicted proteins | sample P32metaG_FD_120480 | JGI IMG/M metagenome (GOLD analysis project Ga0182024, IMG submission 120480) | Permafrost microbial communities from Stordalen Mire, Sweden - P3-2 metaG (Illumina Assembly) | ecosystem: Environmental > Terrestrial > Soil > Wetlands > Permafrost | place: Sweden: Stordalen... | reverse complement strand
GCGTGACGGGGGCGCGCGCCGCAAACGACCGGCCGTCAGAATCCTGAGCGCGGTCGCCCCTGGACTGGCGAAGAAGGCGCAACAGCGATCCGTCGAGGTCTCCCAGCGCGGCGGCCTGGATGCGATAGGCAAGCAGGCGCAGCAGCAGCCAGCGCGGCAGATGGGCGGGCGCGAGCCCGCCCAGATGATTGCGCCATTGCAGGCGAAGGTGCTCGATGTCGCTGTTCCCGAGAGCCGCGATCGCGGCCTTGAGGCGATCGGCTGTTTCCCGCCGCCGCCCGCGCTCCGCCTCCCGTCCGCCAACCTTGGCCAACGCGACCTTGGTCAACGCGACCTTGGCCAACGAAGGTCGCCTCGCCATCACGCCGCCCGGCGTGCTGGAACGTCGACCGAGGCCTTCCGCGACCGGCGAACAGGCGCGGAAGGCGCGCCTTCCTTCGTCGCGTTCTCCTTCGCCTCGGATTTGTCATCTTGCCCGATGCGGTAAGTCGATCCCCGCATCTTGTCGGATCGTTCGATGGAGAGGGTGTAGCCGCGCTTGCGCTTCGCGCGGACATTGGTTAAGGCTCGGCGGAAGGCCGTATTTGGCCTTTAGCCAGAGGCGATCGTCGTACATTATGCTGACACGGGGCACTGGCAGATCTGCGCAGCCAGTTCGCCAATATCGTCATAAGCGACGTCCGGCGCGGTATCGAGGATGTTAAGCCCCCAAACCGCAGCAAGCCGTTCCGCCTCGTTGGCGGGTTTCGTCGCAGCGCCTCTGTCAGAGTTCTGGGCGGCCGCCCAGCCCGCACGTGCCTGTAGGCGCGAGCCCGGAAGATACCAGATTCCGGGATTGAGGCTAGCGGGCGATGCTGGCTCCCTGCGAAACGACCCTCAACGTCCAAGCTGGCCCGCTTCCTTTTCTGGGGAACGGCTGTTTCGGAGACGGCGCGTAGTTCGATTGAATGACCGGAATGCGCTAAATAGCGGTCGTTGGCCGACGGCGTAATGAACGGGCCACATCGACCACACGGGCCATTGGCCCTGTCGATTTGCAAGACGCGCAGACCTTCTGAGTTCTGATCGACCGAAGAAGCGAAGGCGAAGGAACGTTCGAAGGCCAATTGCTCCAGTTTCCACCGCCCTCCGCTTAGGCGGACAACGGTACGCCTACAACCATAACGAGCCCAATGAGCGCGGAGACAACGCCGGCTGCGACGCCGACCAGCGGCCCGATGGGCAAGACCTTTTCGGCGAGAACAAACAGCGCCAACGTGGCGACCCAGACAAGGTTCATGACGCCGAAAACGAACAGCAGCGTCATCAAGAACGCACAGCAGCCGAGGCAATAGATCCCGTGCGTGAGACCGAGGCGCGCTGCGCCCGCCCAACCCGGCCGCCAAAATTGCATCAGAAACGACATTGGAGAACGGCAGTTCTGCAGACAAGCCCGCTTGAGCGGCGTGGCCTGATAGAGGCCGGCCGCGATCAGGAGAGCGCCGCAGACACGTTGATTGCCGAATGCGAGGTAGATTTCGGAGACCGCGCCCGACCGCACAAGCAGCCATTGAGCCAAAGCCGCCAGCGCCGAGAAAACTCCCCAAACGGTCAGGTACGCCCCGGCGAAAATCGACGTCGGCGCCAAGAGCGCTTGCCCGTTGCGCGCGCCCCGCGCAAGTCCGCCGTAAAGCATGATCATCTGCGCAGCGGAGGGCAGCATCATTGCGATCATCATCAGGAACCACATGACGAACGCGCTTGCCAGGTACGCCGCCGGGTCCGACGGCGACGCCATCTCCGCGCTCGGCATTTCCATGCCCGGCATAGAAGTGTCGGGCGCCATCGCCGCCCACTCCCGCCAAAGCCAAAGCCAAGCGAGGACCGCTATCGCCGCAACGCAGCCGCCGACAATCCAACGGTCGCGCAGCAGCAAGCGGTCAATCGCCGCCCAGTCGGTCATGTCCCTCTCGTCGCATGCTAGAGTGGCGGTTAGTTCGACCAGTTGATCGGCGCGTAGTGGCCGTTCTTGCCCGAATTGTCCCAGCGCATGCCGTGATCGGCAAACCAGTTGCCCTGGCCGCCCACGCCGAATGCGAGCTTGTCGGGCGCAACCGGATGACCGGCAGCAACCCAAGTCTCACCGCTGGGGTGCGCGCTGGGGAGAGGCTCGACCGCCAAATGCATAATGTTGGCGATTTCGACCGATCGGATTTTGCCGTCAATGCTATACTTGATCGGGACCTTCTTCACGCCGAGATGCTTTCCGACCATTGGCGCGAAGGCCGCCATCGGGCCGCCCTCACCGCCGCCAAAGATGGCTGCGAGCGCGGCGGTCTGCTTCTCATCCGCGCGCTCATCGATATAGGCTGCAAGCGTCCAGTTGCCGTCGGCCATTGGACCCGGCGTGTGGGCGACGACTGCGGCGTTCAGGCCATCTAGCGCGACGCCATTGTAATCGCCCTTATCGATATGGAAGACCAGTGGCACGTTGCATTCGCCCTGGGTCGGCCTCGCGGTGAGCGGCGCGGCCTTTGAGACAAGGCACGGGCAGACCACATCGCAATTGCAGTTTTCAAAATAGTCGCCTGACAGACGCCACTTGTTTCCCGCCGCCATTGGTTCCTCCCCAATTTCCGTTCTTGCAGCGACTCCAGCCCTGTTGCTCGGCCTCAGGTGGCGCGTCCGTCAGATTTCATCCCCGCCCGTCGGGCCAGTCGGAGCGGTTACGACATCACAGGAAGGCCATCACATGAATGCTCCTCTGGAATTGTGGCTATTTCACAATCTAGACGAAAGTCCGCCCTCGGACCCATCCGGCGTGCCGAAGGGTAGCGCCTAGTCGCGCGTGTAGGGAGACAGAGTACAGCTCGGCGGCTGGCTTGGCCGATCGAGAGGCCCGCTTCCCAAGCTGCGACTTCTACCGTCGCAATCCGCAACGAAGGCTTCACGTCGGGACCTCCCGTCCGCTGTGCGCAAATAGCGGTCGTTCGCCGAGGGCTGGCGAAACGGGTCAAATCGGCCCACAGCGGTCATTCCTATCCACCGCCTGATCGGCAGAGATTGGCCGGTAGCGGAATGCCGGGTTTGCGCAAAGGAAAAAAGGAAACGGACATTCATTGTGCGCGATCGAATGTCCAAATCGAGAGCGATTTATACCGATTGCGGATCGCGTCCGCGGACTTGGCAGTTCGGCAAAACCCGCTTCCCCCGAACGAACCGTCGGTGCCATCACATTATTTAGGCAAATAGCGCCTGAGCATTGCTTACATTACAAATTCGTCCACAAGGCGCGGTTCCTTTGGCGTTGGTCGCCACTATCAGATATTCCCAATTATGCAGAAATTGGTCTGACCTTCGAGCCGAGCGTTCTGAGCAGCCCGAGCCGGGCGCAGCTTGCACCTGGGACGTCGCCAATCGCACCAAACTTGGCCGAAAACCGAGATGAAGGAGGGATTCCGTGCGCACGATCAAAGGACCAGCGCTGCTCATTGCGCAGCTTGCGAGTGACCAAGCGCCATTCAACAGCCTATCGGGGATCGCCAAGTGGGCGGCGAGCCTAGGCTACAAGGGGCTGCAGCTCCCCAGCTCAGACACCCGCTTCCTCGATCTCCACCGATGCGCCGAAAGCCAGACCTATGCCGACGAGATCACGGGGGCCTTGAAAGAGCACGGCCTGATGGCCACCGAACTGGTGACCGCCCTTCAGGGCCAACTCGTTGCTGTACATCCTGCCTACGATGCCATCTACGACGCTTTCGCGCCATCGAGCGTGCGCGGGAACCCCAAAGCGCGTCAGGCGTGGGCTGTCGAGGAGATGAAGATCGCCGCCCTCGCGTCGCGGCGCCTAGGGCTCAAGGTTGCGCAGACATTCAGTGGCTCGCTCGCTTGGCCGTATGTCTATCCCTGGCCGCAGCGTCCAGGCCATCTCATTGAATCCGCATTCGACGAGCTTGCCAGACGTTGGATACCCATTCTCGACTCATTCGACGATGCTGGCGTCGACCTTGGGTTTGAGCTGCACCCTTGCCAGGAGGTTTTCGATGGCGAGACGTTCGAGCAATTCCTCGCTGCGGTCGGCAATCGTCCGCGCTGCAACATCAATTACGACGCCAGCCATTTCATCAAGCAGGGATTGGACTACATCGCCTTCATCGATTTGTACCATGAACGCATCAAGGGCTTTCACGTGAAAGACGCCGAGTTTCGCCCCACTGGCAAACAGGGCTTCTATTCTGGATATCAGCCTTGGCTGAAGCGCGCGGCCCGGGATCGCTCGCTTGGTGACGGGCAGGTAGACTTCAAGCAGATCTTCTCGAAACTCGCCGAGCACGATTTCGACGGCTGGGCTGTCTACGAGTGGGAGGATTGCCTGAAACACCCCGAAGTCGCTGCAGCCGAGGGCGCACCCTTCATTGCCGCTCACATCATCCGCGTGACGGATAGGGCGTTCGACGATTTTGCGGCGACAGGCGCCGAACAAGACTTCGTGAGCCGGATTCTGGGGTTCGCCTCGGACGAACCAGTGAGGAAGGCTTAGGCGGTCAGGCGCGAATACGCAGCGGCCAAGGCAAAGATGATGGCGCCGTACAAAATCTGCTTGATTGGCTCGGGCGAATCGAGAAGGGTCAAGAGTCCGTCGAGCACCGTCAGAATCAGGGCGCCGATGATGGTGCCGGAATAGCCGCCGCGGCCGCCGAAGATTGAGGTGCCGCCGATGATGACCGCCGCGATTGAAGGCAGGAGGTAGGTGGCGGCCAGGCTGAGATCGGCGGAATTGGTATGGCCGACCAGGACGAACCCCGCGATCGACGCCAGGAGCGCGCAAATTATATAGTCGATGAGGAGCAGCCGCCACACGCGCACGCCGGCCAGCCGACAGCCCTCGCTATTGTCGCCGATAGCGTACAATAGGCGACCGAAGCCGGTATGACGCAGCGTGACCACCACCAGCACCGCAATTGGCAGCCACAGAAACATGTCGAGAGGAATGAGGCCGCCCAGGCGATCGGACCCGATGGCGTGGATGAAGTCCGGCACGATCGAGCGCGACGCCAATATCCGCTGGCTGTAGACGATGATAATGCCTTCCGTCATCAACCCCGTGCCGAGGGTCATCACCAGCGGCTGAACGCCGAGCAGAGCGACGCCGACGCCGTTGATTGCTCCCACCGCCAGCCCCAGCCCAAGGCCGATCGCGACCGCCGGACCATTGCCGAACTTCAGGGCCGTCGTCGTCATCAGGAATGCCGAGCCGGTGGCGACGCTGACGACCGACAGATCGATCCCTCCGGTCAACATCACCATGGTCTGACCCGCGGCAAGAATGCCAAGCGGCGCCGCGAACAGGAGCGTGTTCGACAGCCACACCGGATTGACCGTCCCCGGCTTCAAGAGGTCGACGATGGCAATAAACAGCAGGAGCAGCAGTACCAGAGCAACAAAGGTATTGCGCTGAAACCAATGCAGAATGCCGCGAACTTCGAAGCGCGGGGGCCGTGCCGAGGCATCCGACGGACCGTTCATTTGCGTTCCCTGAGCGACGTCGCCCGTCCGCCCGCCATCACCACCAGAACGATCAGCGTTCCCTGGATCACCTGACCGAAATTCGGGTCGATATTCAAGAAGATGAGGTCGGCGGGAATGAGGGTGAGCATGAAGGCCGCGATGACCGGTCCCGAAATCCCGCCGCGCCCTCCCGTCAGGCTCACCCCGCCGATGACGACGGCTGCCAGTCCGCTCAGCGTGTAGAGAACGCCTGCGTGCGGAGAGCCGATGCCAGTCGTCATCGTCAGGCCGATGCCCCCGATCGCGCTGAACAAGCCACCGATGGCATAGGCATTGATCCGGGTAAGCTCGACATTGACGCCGCTACGAAACGCGGCGATTCGGTCGCTGCCGATGGCGTAGATGCGCAGGCCGGTTTTCGATCTGCGGACAGGAAACCACACCACGGCCAGAGAGACAACCAGTAGAATCAGCGAATTGGATAGCCACTCGGTGATGAACGTACCTGTACCGAGATTCAGGAACTCCGGAGGGGCGCCGCCACCAGGCTTCTCGAGTATCAGCAGCGCGACGCCGCCCCAAATAAAACCGGTCGTCAGCGTCACGATGACGTCGGGGACGCGGGAGACGACGACGAGGAGCCCATTGACCGCGCCGATCGCTGCCCCGGCAACCAGGATCGCCACGGCGAGCAAAAGCGACTCGCCGAAGTTGGCGTCTTTCATCGTGCTGGCCGCGAGCACGTTTGCGACCGCCATGACGGATCCGATCGACAGGTCGATTCCGCCCGAGATCACGACCACTGCCTGCGCTGCAGCGGCGCAGGCCAATGGCAACGCGGCCATCGCGACCGATTGCGCGTCGAACGAATCGAACGCGGGATGGATTGCTACGGTGGCCGCCAGGAAGACGATCAATAGCACCGGCATGCCGAACAGCGCGGGATAAGCGGCTACGGCACCCGTGAGCTTGCCGATGAGGCCGGGCCCCTGGACGTCCAAAGGCGAATTGGCGGCGGACGCCGCGGTAACGCCCCTTCTTTGTCGCGAGGCGGCCACGCTCCCCTGCGCGGCGTCCACCACACGCGTAACGCCCATGCCATGTGCGGCGCGCAACAAGGTTTCCTCATCGGCCTCGCTGGCCGGCATCTCAGCGACGATGTCGCCGCCGAACATAACCAGCGTCCGGTCGCAAACCAGGCCTATTTCTGGAAGCTCGGATGTGAAGAGCAGTACGGACGACCCGCTGTCCGCTATCTCACGCAGCAACCGATAGATCTGATGTTTGGTGCCGACATCGATGCCGCGGGTTGGATCGAAGCAAAGCAGGGTTTGAAAGCCGTTGGCGATCCATCGCGCGATCACGACTTTCTGCTGGTTGCCGCCGCTCAGCCGCCGCACTTCGGACCCTGCACGGGCGTCTATCTGCAACCTATTGACGGCGGCAGCAACCCGCTGGCGCTCGCTATGGCCAGGTATCAGGCCCCAATTCCACGGGTCGCGGACAAGCGGCAAGGCCACGTTCTCTCGGATCGAGCGCTGCGGGAGGAGCGCCTGAAGCCGATTGGCCGGGACCAGCACCAGACCGGCCGCGATTGCGTCGCCCGGGTGGTTCAGCTTTAATTTTCGACCGCGGGCTACAATCTCTCCGCCGTCGTGGCGGCGAACCCCCGCAATACAGTCGAACAGTTCCTGCTGGCCCTGACCCTCCAGCGCGGCGACACCCAGAATCTCTCCCGCCCTGAGGCTGAAGGAAACATTCTTGAGCACATGGCGGTAGCGGAGATCGCGGACTTCAAGCGCCGCCGACTCCTCAAGCGCGGGGCGATCGATCCGTTCGAGCCCAGGCTCGGCGGGACCTGCCTTCACCGCGTCTACGCCAAGCATCAGCGAGATGATCCGGTCTTCGCTGCCTCGTGCGCTAGCCGTGACGCCGACGGATACGCCGTCGCGCAAGACGGTGGCGCGATCACAGAGCGCGGCCACCTCGGCGATACGATGAGAAATGAAGATCACCGAATTGCCGCGTTCGCGCCAACGCCGCACAACAGCGAAAACATGTTCCGACAGGTCCGCCGGGAGAGCGGCGGTAATCTCGTCCAGCAAGAGCACGACCGGATCGGAGGCCAGCGCACGGGCCAGATCGACGAGGCGCAAAACCGGGTAAGGAATGTCGCGAACTAGCTCGCCAAATTTGAGATCCGCCAGTCCGAGGTCGTTGAGATGGCTCCGCACGCTCGCGAAGTCGACATTGGTCAATCGCATGTTCTGGCCGACTGTCAGGTCGGGAACGAGCGCCGGGTCCTGGTAGACCGAGGCGATGCCCGCTCGACGCGCTTCCGCGGGCGAGCGAAGCGTCCGTACGGCATTGGCGACCCTAATAGTTCCACGGTCCGCTGAGTAGACGCCCGTGAGAATCTTTACGAGCGTGCTCTTGCCCGCGCCATTGGCCCCCATCAAAGCGTGGATCTCGCCGCGGGAGAGAGTCAGGGTCGCGGATCTGAGCGCGACGACGGAGCCAAATCGCTTCGCAACATCGCGGACCTCGAGCAGAGGCAGCGAATCTTTCATTGGGGCGTCCCCATGTTTGCTCGCGGCGTATTAATGACCACGCGCCCCGTCTTATCGACGAATGCGACTCAACGATTGCAATACGATAAAGAAAGGGGGAGAGCTGGAGCCCGCAAGAGGGCGAACGCCAGCGCCCACCGATGCTATTCGCCCGGACCCTTGCAGGCCTTTTCCTGCGCGGCGGTGAAGTGACCATAATCCTTCTCCGGGCCGTAGACCGGATCGGTCGGCGCGACGTTCGGATCGTAAAGCGCTTTCAGCTTCTCCACATTTTCGTCCGTCGTGTTGTCGTACCAAGCCGTGGGAACCGTCGTCACCTTATCGCGCGGCTTTTTCTGCAAGACGTCGAGGGCGACAACCAGTCCGGCAGCGCCGATCGCGGGCGAGTTGCTGACGGCGACGCCGATCAAACCGTCCTTCTTGTAATCGATCAATTGCTTGATGAAGCCATTGTTGTCGGCGCCCACGAATGGCACAAACGGCTTTTTCGCGGCCTTGATCGCCTCGATCACCGTATAGTCGATTCCTGAAGTCCACACGCCGTCGAAATGCTTGCCCGAGGCCAGCATCGCGGACATCTGCTGCGCGGCTTTTTCGTTGGACCAATCCATGAAAGTCGTCGCGACGACCTTGATCTCAGGATTATCCTTGAGAACCGCGTCAAACCCTGATTGCCTGACCGAATCGCCGGGAGCCCCATCGATGCCGCGCATCTGGTAGACCTCGCCCTTGCCTTTCAACTGGTCGAACAGCCATTTGGTGCCAACCTTGGCATAGGTCACCTGATCGCCGGTCACGATATAGGCTTCCGGAGCGCTGACGGGTTGGTCCGCCGCAACGACGACGATCCCTTTGTCGGCTGCCTGCTTGATCACACCGTTGAGCGCCTTTTCGTCCGACGGATTTATGATGATGGCGTTGACGCCCGCAGAAATCAGCGTGCGCAGATCCGCGATCTGCTCGGAAGGCCCGGCTTCGCGATTGGCCAGGACGACTTTGGAAACTAGGCCCGAAGCGAGGGCTTCGGCTTTGATCGAGCAGACGAACTCCTCGCGCCAGCTATTGCCGATATGCGTGTTGGAGACTCCGATCACAAACTGCTCTGCAGCGCTGGCGCCGCCAATGGGCGCTGTCGCCCCTACAGCCGCGAGCAGAGAAAGCGCGGCGATTCCGCTAAGGCGTCTCATTTTTTCCTCCTACTGTTCGTCGTTGGCGCAATCGAGGTGCGCACTTTAAATGTTGCCGAATGCCGTTGAATGGCGGCTTGTGGCATCGACGAGCCGTCCGATTAGGCACCTGGGCACTGTCGCGCGAATCGGGCATCATTGCAATTGCGTACCGCTAATGGCGCATCTCGATCGAAGTGCGGCGCGAATCCAACGGCAGCTTTCCCACCCATGACGGTCGAAGGCACCTCGCCGATGTGATGTCGGCTTTCGAGAAACCACCGACTGCGGTCGAATGACGTCAAAGGGCGCATTGCCGTCGTCCACCGCGTTCTTTTCGAACGGCAGGAATCCCCCCTTTGCGGTCGAACCCAAACGGACCGGAGTCGACCCGAAGCGGAAGTTCCCAGCCTGACGCGCTACGGAAGGAATGTGCCAACAGGCGACATCGGCTTGGAACGAAAGAGGCCGTCAACTGAGGCGAACGGTGCGTCTGTCTTGCAGGAGGACCGGCGAAGTGCGAATATTCACGTCAGTTCGGGTTTCATCTGAGGCATTCGGGAGCACTCCTCCTGTCGGTCAGCTCTCGAAGCATGGGCTGGCGCGAAGGTCGGTGTACCCTAATCGAGGGAGGCAGACATGATTTCGAAGGCGCTTGTGTCGCTCGCTGCCGGTTCGGCTCTCGCTTCAATATTGTTGTCGTCGGCGATGGCGACACCCGTGACCTTGGCGGATGTAGAAGGCAGAAAAATTTGTTGGAGCACTGGGAACATAAGTTCCTTCATTGCTGGGGGGAAATATTCAAGCCCCGTGATTGGCGACGGGACTTGGTCCATGACCGCCCATGGCGTTGAACTTCACACGCCTGCACTGAGCGCGATATTGGACATCGACAAATTGCCGGACGGAACGTTCAAGAGCAAACTCGAAAACGCCACCGGGAAATACTGCGAATAGTTTCCGCCTCCGTGCGGCCACCAAGGAAATGGTTGGGTCCGATCTTGCTGGCTAACCTGCTGGGGCTGTCCTCGGCGTGCGCTCCGCGCGGTTGGCCGCGACCGGGCAACAAAACGATGTCCGGTTGGGGCGGGCATGCGACTTTGAGTCTTTTGATGGCAACGACCGCTCCCCCCCATTTGCGACATCCACCATCGAGAACCCGAACGACCGCTTCACGTCGATGTCAGCCGGCCGGAATGCGCAAATAGCGGTCGTGCGCCGAGGGCTAGCGAAAGGGTTAAATCGACCCATTGCGGGTCGTTCACTGAGCGAGCGACGCGGAGCGTGAATTGGCCGGCTTTGGATCATCGGAACGCAAATGCGGACATCAGGGTCAATCGGTTCAAGGGGCTCGGTCGACCCCAAAATTTGATAAAAATGTATTCTGGCATAGTGAGGTGCGGCTGCTGGCTGGGAGGTACGGACGCCCTGGGATCTTATCGCGTGCTCAGAATGGCCTGCCGTCGCCGCTCTGGCATTGTTCCCCTCAAGACGGCCCATTCAGGGCTTCTAGTCAAATCCAATATGCGCTATCGGTCGCTCAACACCCCGGAACACTTCTGCAAAGACCTCGCGGCCTATGCGAACCTTGTTGGCGGGGATTATCTGCCTGCACTCAAGCGGTTGGGCGATGGTCTCAATCACAAGGGCTATGTAACCGAAATCGACGACTTGCGGTATTCGCTCGAGCTTGAGCTATTCAATTTGGAAGTGAAACGTCAGCGAGTTAATGGCCGCTTTCCTTTCGTGCCGATTCAGGTTCACGAGGCGACAGATTTCGTTATCGGTGTGGGCCAGACTATCCCTCATCTCTCCGAAAAAGCGAAAAAAGACCTGCAAAGCGAGATTATTGGTCGAATAAAGCACAAAGAAGGCCTGCGTTCTCTCCAGCATGAATTTCGGATTGCTGGCAGGCTGAGCCAGTCAGACTACGACGTAACCTTCGCCGATCGTGAGGGAGGCGAAGGTGGATTTGATTTCCTGGCAGAGAGGAACGGCGAAGCCTTCGAGGTCGAGGGCAAATGCGTCCCTGCCTTCCTGGGACAAGCGGTTCTTCCGGAAGACGCCGAAATCTTTTTTTTGGCGCTGGCCAAACGATTCCGTGGTTGGAGCGATGAAACTAGTATCCCGATATTGGCGATCAAGCTGACCAAGAAGCTCGATACCAATCAGGCAATGATCTCGAAGTTAATCGAGGCCTGCGACAGAGCCGCTCTGACGCGTGGCACCGAGATGATTGAAGGCTATGCGGCGGTCACATTTGTCAATGCAGCGCCGAAGACAGACGCCGAAAAGCTCTTCGAGACGATGCAAATTGACAGTGCCGCGTCGTGGTCGAACGTATTCTTATCGCAAGGGAAGCCGCAAGTCGCTGTCCGCCTCGAGTCAGAGCGCTCCAGTCGCTTTGTGCGCAGTGTCCTCGACACTCTCTCGGATTCAGCTAAACGGCAATTCAGCGGCAATCGACCTGGGGCCCTTTGGCTCCACATAGACTATTTGCCGCCAGTCATGTTTGATGCCCTTGCAAATGCCCAAGCTGGGGCGTCCTTTCTTGACCTGCTGGCGCTAGCCGTTCTCAATTCACCGAAACGTTCTCACCTTTGCCAAATCATTTTCAGCGGGGGCGCTCATCTCGCGAGGACAGGCACCACTGCGAGAAGCGGCTTCCGAAAAGTCGTCTACGATTCCCCATGCTGCCGGTTTGGAAATGCCCGGCTGTTCCCGCCTAACAAGACTATCGAGCCGTCGCAAGCAATGGAGGGTTCCAAAGCGAAAACTCTTCTAGCCGAGGCAAATTTGCGGTTTCGTATCGCCGCGGGTCCAAAAGAAACCTTTTCCGTAGCGCAACGGCAGTTGATGCAGCGCTACGCTATGTCAACTGATGTAATCGAACGCCGGATCGCGGCAACAGGCCTGTTTTAGGAGAGCGCTTCAATTAGATCAGCAAGGCCGTAGCGATCTGGCGCTCGATGCCTATGATGAGATTCTCCGCCTTTTCGATGGGGCGATTGAAGAAGACATAGAGGAGCTAATCGCTGCGTCTCTCTTCAATCGAGGGAATATGCTCGCGCATCTGGGACGCAGCGATGATGCCCTTTCCACCTATGATGCCGTCATCGCCCGCTACGGCGAGACGACTCGGCCGGATATCGCTGAGAAGGTTGCCCGCGCGCTCTTCAATTCCGGGAGGATTTATCAGGAGAAGCCGGATCGCACCGATGACGCGAGGGAGTGTTACCGACAGATCTTCGATCGATTCAAAGCGGCGCCCGAGCTTTACCGCTCCGAGCTCGCCGCAAGGGCGTTGGTCAATTTGGGCCTCCTGCTTGGGTCGACTGATGAGGCTTTGCCGATGTTCGACGAATTCATTGACCGCTTCGGCGACTCTGAAGAAGATGGTTTGCGCGAACAGGTGGAGAAGGCGCTCGCGAATAAAGCCGCTGCGCACATAAATTATGAGCGACCTCTTGAGGCGCTTGCGACCCTTGATGCCTTTTTGGCTCGCCCGCAAAAATCGACGGCCAACCTCGAGCCGGAAATCACGCTGCGGAGGATGAACGTTCTCTTGGCGCTCGGACGCGAAGATGAGGCGTTGGAGCTTAGCGACCGTACGATGCAGCTCATAGGGCCGACGTCGGACCTGTCTCTGAAGGAGCGCCTTGCGAACACTCTCCTGAACAAGGCATCGATACTGGAAGAGCGCGGAGATGTTTCGGCGGCGCTCGAGACCTATGATGCCCTCATCGCAAAATTCGGGACATATCCCGATCAAGGCTTACTGCAGCTTGTTAACATCGCAGAGCAGAAGAAGGTCGACGCATTAACATCGCTCGATCGCGACGACGATGCGATATCTACCTGTGATACATTGGTTGCCCGGTTCCATCGTAATCGGAGCCCATCCGATTTGAGGGAGACTGCTGCTGCTACGCTTGTCTTCAAGGGCGCTCTACTCGAACGAAAAGGCGAACCGGAAAAGGCTGTCGACGCCCTATCGGAAGCACTATGCAAATTCGGACCCTCGTCCGAAACCCCGGCGAAAAGTGCAGTGGGCGCATTCGTGGAACGCGCGGGTCTTCTGTACGATTTGGATCGTTACGACGAAGCCTTGGCGGATTGCGATGCGTTTTTAGCCCATTTCGACGGTGCAGGATTGCCTCAGGCCTCGCAGTTTGTGGTAAAAGCACTTCTGATCAAGGGCGTGTCGCTGGCCGCGACCGACCACATTGCTGACGCCATTGACATACTGGAACAGGTCATTGAACGTTTTTCGGATGACGCTGCTGAGTTGGTACGTGACTATGTGGTGCACGCGAAAGAAATCGTTCGACAATTGCGGGCATTGTCACGCGCTTTAGGCTTGCGGTTCGTCCGGCCGCTCGATAGCCAAGGGAATGAAGAAAATCAGCTACAGCGGGTATCGGTTCCCGCCCGAGATCATTCATCAGGCGATCTGGCTC